>Ga0334882_1000324_pt1 | contig 78374 bp, 72 predicted proteins | sample GraSluR1_MG_5_FD_207226 | JGI IMG/M metagenome (GOLD analysis project Ga0334882, IMG submission 207226) | Sludge microbial communities from methane-producing bioreactor in Wageningen University, Netherlands - Granular Sludge_15_04-R1 | ecosystem: Engineered > Bioreactor > Anaerobic >... | reverse complement strand
TTCCGAGGGGGAAGATGAAGCGCTGCTCGGATGGAGTTGGCTGGGGAAAATTCCTTCAGGTGCCCGCCCGCCGCGGGCGGGTACCTGAGTAGTTACGTTGGGTTTTCATGCTGTCTCCTGACTCCTGTCTCCTGACTACTGGCTGCTCCCCAGCTCCCCCTTGGCGCGCTTCAGGTTCGAGAGGGCGGTCAGATAGTCATATTGGGCGGCGACGCTGCGGGTTTGCATGGCGGTGACGCCGACCTGCGTTTGAAGGAGGAGGGCGATGTCGGCGGCGCCCTGCTGGTATTGTTCCTGGATGATGCGCTGGGCTTCCTTGGCGGTTTCGAGGCTCTTGCGGGTGACATTGAGCCGCTCCCAGGCTTCCTGGGCGCCGAGGAAGGCCTGCTGGAGGTCGAGGCGCAGATTCAGCCGCGCCTGTTCCTCGTCGGCCCGGGCGGCCTCGAGTTCGGCCTGCGCCGCCTGGACGGCGGCGCGGGTGCGCGCGCCGTCGAAGAGGTTCACTTCGGCCATGACGCCAGCCATGTAGCTGCCTTCGAAATCGCTGGAGACATCGCTGTCGAGATCGTAGGAGGCGAAGGCGCTGACAGTGGGGGCATAGCCGCCGCGGGCTTTCCGCACATCCATTTCCTTGACCTGGCGCATAAGGCGGGCGGCGCGGAGTTCGGGACGGTCCTCGTAGGCGTCGGGATTGGTGCACTGGGGCGGCGGGGCCTCGAGGGCGGCGGTGCCGGGCGACTGGATGGTGTCGGCGGAAATCAGATCCGTGCCGATGCCCGCATTGAGCGCGGCGACGGCCAGTTGCAAGCCGTTGCGGGCGCGGATCAAATCTTCGTTGGCTTGCGCCAGTTGCGTTTCGAGGTTCAGGACATCGGTGCGGACGGCGCTGCCGGCCTCGAAGCGTTCGCGGGCAATGCGCAGGCTTTCTTCGATGCTCTGGACGGATTCGGCCTGCACGTCGGCGAAGGCCTTGGCCTGCAGGACGCCGAAGAAGCCGCGGGTGATTTCGTGGACGAGCTGGTTGCGGGCGGCGGCGAAGGCCGCGGCGCTGGCTTCGGCGCCAAAGCGGGCCATGTTCCTGCCGGCGTCGCGCTGGCGGTCGAAGACGCGCCACTGGGCGCCGAGGCTCAGGCGCAGGTTGTCGGTGGTGTCGGGGTTGTTGGGATCAAAATCCTGAGCCATCATGTCGAGTGTACGTTGATTCAACTGCATCATGAACGCCTGAATGGGGTTGTCGCTGACGGAGTAGCCCGCCGAGACGCCGACGGAGGGGACATAATAGGATCTGGCCTGGCGCAACATGGCGCGGGCGGAGTCGATACGGGACTCGGCCGCCTGCAGGGTGGGGGAGTTGGCCAGCGCCGACTGAACGGCTTCGTCCAGCGTGACGGCGCGCGCGGCGGGGGGAGGGAGCATCCAGAAAACAAGCGACACACCAAACAACACCAGAAGAGCGGCACGGGGGCGTTCCGGCTCCAAAATCCCCGAAAAAACTGTACTGGAGGGTGCCGCCTCCATATGGAGACCCGACGCCCTCGTCGGGCGGCTTTCCAGATCGGCAGCGGAAGGTTGAAAACAGCGGTTCATGGTCAGGCTCCTTTTTTGGCTCTCATGCAGTTCAAAATGGTCAGCGAGCGGCGGTCACCGAGGGAATACCAGACCTCCTTGCCGCAGCGTTTGGATTCGACCAGGCCGGCGCGGCGCATCAGGTTCAGGTGGCCGGAGGTGACGGCCTGCGGCAGGGCGAGGCGTCCGACCAGCGCGTGCACGGGCGCGGATTCCTCGCTTTCGAGGATGTCGATGATTTTCAAGCGCTGGGGATGGGCCAGGAGCTTGAGCACCTGCGCCATTCGGACCAGATCTTCCACGCGGAGCGGCTCTGAGCAAGACGACAAGTTCGTTTTCATGAGCGCCAAGGTATCATGATATATATATATGTCAATAATTAAATATAAGAATAGTTGCGACGTGGCCTTCCGGCCGGGCGGGGAGGTTGAATCGGGCGCTATGGGGCGGCGGGACGCTTGGAGAGCCTTCCCTGCCGGAAAACAGGCCGAGGGTCTTCGGGCGAGGCGTCCCTGCCGAGTGGTTTTGCCGCGGATCGCCGATGTGCGCGTGGCCGGGGTCGGTGGTTGCGTTGGGAGTGGAATGCCGCTAGGATGGTTCCCATGAGAACAAGGGTTGCCATGAGACGGGCCGCATGACGGAATTCCGCATCAAGCTGTTCATTATCCACGGGTGGGGCGGGACCTATCTGGGGGCCGCCGGTCGGGTCACCGACTTGATGCAGGTGGAGACGTATTGGCACGAGGGGGCTTTCCTGGTGCCGCGCCGCCGGGCCGTCTTGCTGCGGGAACTGCTTTCGGAACCGGAAGAGGACCGCTATATCGTGGCGCTGCGGAAACTGATTGTGGCGCGGTTTTTGCAAAGTCCGGCGGCTCCGCCCGAGGTGGTGGCCGATCCGGACAATTATACGCGTTTTTCCGAGGAAGGCCTGCGGAGTCGTTTCCCCGAGTTTGGCATTCCGATCCGCCCCGACTCGCGCTGGCGGCGCGCGACGCAACTGCGATCCGAGGCCGAGCGGGAGCTGGCGCCGGTGCTGGCGGTGCTGCAGCAGTTGCAGGATGAGATGGAGGCGGGCGATGGGGAGGCGACCGAGGCGGCGGTGCGCGATCGGCTGGAGGCGCTTTGCACGCAAACCGGCATCGGCAGCCTGCTCCCCCTGCTGGAAGACCTGCGCGAGATGCACGAGACCGGCGGCGACCTCGATACGGTGTCCAGTGCGGTGATGTATGCGCAGCATTTCCGGGGCGAAGCGCGGCGCGCGGGCCGCCCCTTCCGCTACGGCCGGGAATTTCGCTTTGTCTTTGTCAACTATCACGAGACCTTCCGCGGACTGGTCCGCTACGCCCCCGCAGACCTGTTCATGGCGGATCTTCCGATCAGCGCCTTTCCCAATCTGGAGCGCGACATCCGTTATCTGCACGACCAGGACGTGCATGCAATCCGCTTCGAGGACCACCATCCCTATCTTGCGGAGCGCCGCGACAACTTGCAGCAGCTCGTCGACGACGGCAAATTGCGGTTCTTCGATCTCTCGGGGCCCGAACAGGGGTCGGAGCAGGCCGAGGAGGAGATGCTCAGCGCCGCCGAGATGGTCTACCAGAATCTCATTGAACACACGCCGGACGACACCGAGGGCGCGCGGCGCTTGCGCGTGGCGACCCACGGCGAGGACTTCGTGCGCGACCGGACGCCGCTGGGCATTTTGCTGACGAACCTCATCAAGGGGGGGACCTGCAAGGTTGAACTGGCTCAGATTCTGCTCGACGCGATGGAGAAGGACGATGCGCAGGAGCGCCTTCAGGCCCGCGGCTGGGCCGTGCTGCCGGAGGAGTGGAAGGCCGACATCGACGCCACGGCCGAAAAGCTGCGCGAAAACGTCTATCGCCTGGAGTTGGCGGACGGCAAGACCTCGATCGTGAGCGTGCTGGCGGCGCATTCCGATCCCGGCAAGCCGAAGCTGACGACGGGCAAGGCGGTGGATTTCATTGCGCGCAACTACCCCGGCGCCCAGTACGCCTTTTACTGCTGGGGTTCCTCGATGATGGTGGCCCGGCGGCTGGATCACGACGACATCACGCTGAATCTGGGAAGCCTGATGCCGCGGATCGGCGGGCCGAGCGACGGTGGCCACGCGAGCGCCGCGGTGTGCCGGCCGGACGTGAATCCGCATTATCCGGAGCGGTTGCTGGGGCGCGTGACGTCGACGGAATTTGGCCGGTTCAACCAGTACTTGGCTTCGCGCCTGGCGGCGGCGGGATATCCGGTGGCCGCGATACGGAACTTGTCGGTGCCGGAGCCTTCGGTTTGGAGCCGGGGCACCCGGCGGTTGCTGGCCATCGTGGCTGCCGCAGTCCTGCTGGGGTTGGGGCTGGTGGCCTTGGTGCCAAGGTACCGCGTGGACCGCATTCGCGACAGCAACCGGGACTTTTTCCCGCACATCGGAGTGAGTGCGGATGGGGACGAGCGCGACGAGGTCGGGGTGAATGACGTGGAGAGCCGGCTATGATGGCTTGGCGTGCCGGCGGGCTGATCGTTGGACTGGTTGCTGGAATCGCGGCCGCTGCGGCCGGGCTCCCGATCCCGCCGATCCTGCTGTGGGCGCTGGCGACGGTGGGGGCGGCGTTCACCGGAGCGGCCTATGTCTATGAACGCCACTGGCGGCCCTGGTCGCCGTGGACGGTCGCCATCGCCTTGGCGGCCTGCAGCCTGCCGCTGGGGCACATCCGGACCATGGATGTGGTCGGCCCGGCGGCGGCGGGGTCGCTGCGCCAGATCCTGGAAACGGTGGAGCCGGGAACACGACTCTACGTCCGGGGGATCATCGCCTCCGAACCCGAGATCCGCGGCGCCGGACAACTGGATCTGGAATTGCGCGTGCAGCAGATTCGCCTGGGCGACGAGGACACGGCGCCCTGGCGGTCGGTCGGCCGGGGACGGCTGTTGGTCCGGGTGCATGCGCACTCATCCAGCGGCCCGGAGCTGGTGGATCTGTTCAACCGCCTGGCCGCGCCCCGGGCCTATGGGTGGGCGCTGGAACTCGACGCGCCCTATCGGCCGATTGATCCCCCGCTGAATCCCGGGGATTTCGACTATGGATATTTCCTGCGGCAGACCGGGGTGGATGCCCGGCTGCGTGCGCCGGTCGGGCGCGTCACGGTGCGGGAGGAGCGCCGCGGCAACCCGCTGACGGAGCTGGCGCTGAAAGCCAAAACGTCGTTCCTGGAAACGTTCAAAGAGGTGATCCCGTCCCCGGCCAGCCGGCTGGCGGCGGCGGCGACGCTCGGGGTGCGGCGCGCGGTGGAGGGGCTCGACTATCGCGGCCAGGATTTGGCCGAAACCCTGCGCCGGGCGGGCGTGGGTCATGTCCTGGCGGTCTCCGGCCTGCATGTCAGCGTGATCGCCGTGATGCTGTTCGCGTTGTTCCGCATGACCGGGGCGCGCCCCAAGCAATTTGTTCCGATCCTGATTTTTCTGTTGATCCTGTTTGCGCTGCTGACGGGGGGGCGCCCATCGAGCGTGCGCGCGGTCATCATGAACAGCGTCGTGCTGGTGGCCATTGCGTATCTGCGCAGCAACATCCGGAGTGCCACGGTGGTGGGGCTGGCGCTTTCCGCGTTCTACATCCTGATGCGGAATCCCACGGTGCTGTTCGCGGCGAGTTTCCTGCTTTCCTACGGGGCGGTGATTTCGCTGATCGTGATCGCACCGCCACTGGACCGCCTGATCTGCGCGTTGCGCGGGTTCGCCCTGCTGTTCGCGGTACTGTGGTTCGTGGTCCTGCTGCGGCTGGCCGGCTGGCACATGGAATGGCTGGTGCAGCGCCCGAACCTCTATGCCTATCTCGGCCTGTTGTGGCTGCTACTGCTGCTGGGCACCCGCCTGAACCACCGGGTTCCCGCCCTGTGGACGATCAATCTCGAACGCATGCCCAGAGTGATTCGGCTGTTCATTGCCGCGCAACTGGCGATCCAACTCGGCATGATGATTCCGCTGTCGGCGTGGTTCTTCGGTCAATTCCCGGTCGCCGGCATCCTGGTCAACCTGCTGGCGATCCCGGGCGTGGGGATCCTGGTTCAGCTGGGCATGCTGACCGGGCTGGTGGGCATGATTCCGGTCGTGGGAAGCGGGCTGGCCGTACCCTTTGGCGCGGCCACCGGGCTGGTCGGGGACCTGTTCATTGGTCTGGCACATGCGGGGGCGACGCTTTTCCCCTATCCCTCCACGCCGATGCCCTCCACGCTGTGGCTGGCGTTCTACTACGCCGGCCTCGGGGCGTTCCTGTTCCTGGAGAGCAAGCGGGTCGTGTTTTTTGGCTGGATGTACCGATGGATGCCGCCGGGCCCCGCCGGAAGGACTCGCCGGTTGATGGCGGTCATCCCCGTGGCGCTGATCCTGCTGCCGGTGTGGTTCCGTTCGTCCGGCCCGCCGGAACTCCACGAAGTCCGGATCCTGGCGGAGGGACGCTATCCGATCGTGGCGTTCATCGGGCCGCGCCAATCCGCGCTGCTGAATGCCGGCGATCAATTTTCCGGCGGCCGCCTGGTCTTCGACAGTCTGCGTGCGGGGGGCGCGCTGCGGCTGGAGGCCATCGTGCTGCCGTCGCCCGATCCGAGCGCCGGCGTCGCCGGCGCGGCCGAGCTGATCGAGACCCTGCCGGTGCGTTCCATCCTGACGCTGGTTCATCCCGGGCCCCGGGAAGGCATACTCGACGCCTTGGGGGACGAGTATCTTCTGGAACAGGCGGCCGAGGGGCAGCGCTGGGCGCTCCAAATGGCGCAAGGCTACGAGCGGCTTCGGCAGCGCGCAGACTCCCGCGGCGTGCGGCTGGCGTCCATGGCCGACGAAGAATTCCCGGTTTGGAACAATGCCGTACTGCGCCGGTTGCCACCGATGGCCTCGTTCCCGCGCCGTTTTGCCGTCAGCGCCCGCACGCCGATTCTGCATGGACGCATCCATGGGATGAACTGGATCTTCATCACCGATACCACCCGCGGCGCATTGACGGCCGCCTTGGCGGATGTGGAGTCCTGCGATGTTCTGGTGGTTCCCAACCTCAGTGGATTGACCGGCTATGGGACGTGGCTCAAATCCGCCATTGAGCGCGCGCGCCCCCGGCTCTTGATCATCGGCGGCAACACGCCGATCGAACCGGAATCCTTGGCGGCGTGGATCCCCGAAACCGCGACGCCGATCATTTTGCAAACCGCCCTCGAAGGCGCGGTGACCGCCCGCTTGCAGCCCAGCGGCAACACCCTCATCCAGACCTACCGCGGCAAGACCCAGCTGACGTTGTGAGGCGTGGCCAAAGGTCAGGCCGGAAAGCCGCGAGGGTTTGCTGAACCCGGTCTTCGATTCCCATGCGGACTTCTCCTGTTCTGAGCAGGAGTGGCGGCTTGGCCAAGGATTTGGACGGCATCCTATACCGCGGGTGCCTGGTCAGGTAAACTCCGCCGACCGGGGACAAGAAAATATTCCGGGAGTGGGGCGGCTGGGGTATAGTGAGACTCTCGACGCCCAACCAGAGGGGCCTGGAGAAGAAAGGGCATAAACCAAATGGACTTGAACACGCGAATTCAACTGAACGACGGAAGCGCGATTCCGCAACTGGGGCTGGGGGTATTCCAGCTCGAGGATGCGGCGGCGTGCGAGCGGGCGGTGGCGGCCGCGCTGGACTGCGGCTACCGGCACATCGATACCGCGTCGATCTACGGCAACGAGGAGGCGGTGGGTCGGGCCCTGGCCGCCAGCGGCATTCCGCGCGAAGAGATCTTCGTCACCACCAAGTGCTGGATCGACGATTTTGGCCGGGAGGCGACGCGCAATGCCTTCAACGCCAGCCGCAAAAAGCTGGGGCTGGATGTCATCGACCTCTACTTGCTGCATTGGCCGGTGGACGAGACGATGATGGCGGCGTGGGAAACGCTGGTCGAGCTGCGCGCGGAGGGCAAGGTCCGGTCCATCGGGGTGAGCAATTTTTCCGTGCGGCGCTTCGAGGACTTCTTCTTCCGCCATACGGACATCGTCCCGGCGGTGAACCAGATCGAGCTGCATCCGTTCGGCAGCCGACCGGATGTGCGGGACTATTGTCGCGGAAAAGGCATCGCGGTGGAAAGCTATTCGCCGCTGGCGCGGATGAAGGGGCTGGACCATCCGGAGCTGGCGGCCATGGCCGCCGAGTACGGGAAAAGCCCGGCGCAGGTGGTGATCCGTTGGCATCTGCAGCACGGGCGGGTGGTGATTCCCAAGTCGCAGCACCCGGAACGCATCCGCGAGAATGCCGATGTCTTCGATTTTGCCCTGACTCCCGACCAAATGTCCCGGCTCGACGCGTTGAACGAAGACCGTTTTGTGATCACCTGGCGTCCGGGCGGGGAAGAGGCGTGGTATTAAGAATGGTCTGAACGCATGACGAAGACACACCGAACCAGAGGTTGGATTGGAAGTGCCCTGGCGTTGGTTCTGCTTGCCGCCGGCGCGACGGGATGCCGGAGCGAGGGGCGGGTGCGCATCCGGGTGACGGCCCGCTCGGTCGAAGCGCTGACGGGATCGCGCACGCGGGTGGTCTGGGTGGACGATCATGGCGACCTGCGCGACTATCAGGCGAGGGGAACCAACCGGATGCTGCGACTGATGGGCTACGATTCGCGGGACGGACGCGGAGTGCGGCCGATTCTGGAAGAGCTTTCGAACTATGCCAAGCCGATGCTGACGCCCTCGGGCCGGCAAGTGGTGTTCTCGGACTTTCAGAATAGGCAGGTGTCGGTTGTGGATTTCGACGGCGGCAATCGGCGTCGGCTGACATCCGGGATGGGGCTCGACGTTTGGCGGGATCCGGCCACGGGGATCGAATGGGTCTATATCGGACGCGACCGGCTGGATCGTCGCGGGTATCCCTACGCGGGCGTATATCGGTTCCCCTTGGAGCAGCCGGACAACCTGGAAGAGGTTTGGGATCGGCGGCCGGTGGGATTGGATAATTTCCAGCTTTCCGCGGATGGCCGCTGGGCCTCCGGGGTGTTTCCGTGGCCGGATGCAGGGGTGGCGGACCTGGCCGAGGGCACTTGGACGCGCCTGGGCAATGGCTGCTGGCCATCGTTGGCGCCGGACCACTCCGGGTTGTTCTGGGTGTTTCACGGCAATCACCGGGTCATCACGATGTGGTCCGGCGACCGGAAGAGGCGTTGGGAAGTTCGATTGAACACCTCGCCGACGACCGACGGGCATGAAATCTATCACCCGCGCTGGTCCAACGATCCGCGCATCTTGGCGATCACCGGTCCCTACAAGAATCGCGTCGGGCACAGCTATACGCGCGGCGGGGGGCCGGATGTGGAAATTCATCTGGGCCGGTTCAGCGAGGATTTCAGCGAGATCGAAGCGTGGGTGCAGGTCACCGACAGTCCGCAAGCCAGCTTCCTGCCGGATGTATGGGTGGAGGCGGCGGCATCCGGACTGGCTCCACCCGCCGCCCGCGAAGCGCCGGCCGTTGGGGACGAACGCATGGCGGCCGCGTCGCCTTCAACGGAAGGCCTGGTATTCATCTGGGACAACCGCTCGCGGAACAACGAGATCGAGGAGGAAGCCGGCGGGCGGGTCGTGGCGTGCCGGGTGGAGCCCGAAGGACAGGCCCGGTACGGACGGCACCATGAGATGGATGTGCGCCGGGGCCGATTCGTGGCGGAGGACAGCGGGGACTGGCTAAACGAGCGGTTCCGGGCCCGGCCGGAGGTCTCGATGGAAGCCTGGCTGACGGCTCGATCGGCTCCGGGGCTGGTCATGGGCTTGTCTTCGGGTCCCGACCGGCGTCATCTGGCGCTGATCCAGGAGGACGGACACTTGCATGTGGAGGTGCGGTTCACCCGGGAAGCCGGAGAGCAGTCCGGGCGATGGGAACTGTTTACCCTGCCGGATTTCGAGCCGGTTCACGTGGTGGTCACGATTGGGCGGGGTGAAATTCGAGGCTATCGAAACGGAGAACTGGCGATCGCGCATGTCGTGGCGCCGGGGGACTTCGGCGACTGGCCGCCCGTGCCGTTGGTATTTGGCAGCGATATCGCCGGGGAGTCCGGCTGGTCGGGGCTGATCGAGGGGGTGGCGATCTACAATCGGGTGCTGTCGCCGGAGGAGGTTGTCGCCGGATACGAGGCGACCCGCCAGCCGATCGCGGAGAGGCGTGCTCCGGCGCAGGCTGTGGTGCAGGCACGGTTGGCGGGAAGCACGCCGGTGCCCGCGCCCGGGGATATCGAGCCCTACCGCCGGGCGCTGTTGGTGAATGAATACGATGTGCTGAACGTGGAGCGGGGGGAACTGGCGGAGGCCCGGATTCTCGTGGCGCATTGGGCGATCATGGACGACCGGGTCTTGGAAGCGGCGCAACGGGCGCCAGGCGAAATCTACCGGATGACGCTGGAGGCGTTCGGCGACCGCCCCGAACTGGAGGGTGAATGGATGGCGCTGGGCGATACGGATCCCCTGCTGCCGTTGTACGTGGATATCGCGGAATAGGGAGCCCCGCGGATCCCTTGGCTTATGTGGCGGGGGGGGCGGGGAATGAGCCGCTCACCGCATCCCGGACGATTTGCTTGGTGTCTTCGGGGAAGTCGGAGCGCAAGAGCCAGGTGATGAAGTTGGGGTCGTTGGCCACGGTGTCGCGCAGGGACTGACCCTGGAACTTGCCGAAGTTGAAGACGATTTCGCCCTTGGACCATTTCAGGCGGCCGGTGCGGTCGGCCCAGGACGGGTCGCGCGGATCGCAGTACTCGTTCAGGCCGTCCATGTCGGCGGGGAGTTCGGAATAGCGCTGGAACTGTCCATCCAGGACCCGGATGGTGGCCAGGACGTCGCCGAGGGCGTCGTGCGAATTCTCGTGGTCCTCGCCGCAATAGTAGCGCAAGGCGGCCGACAGGTCGCGGGGCTCATTGCGGAAAAAGATTCGCTGGGCGTCGAGGATGCGGCGCCCTTCGATGGAGAACGGACGGTTGGCGCGGGCAAACTCCTCGGTCAGCATCTGGATGTCGTAGCCGAGGATGTTGTAGCCGGCCAGGTCGGCATCGGCAAAGTGGCGTTCGATGGTTTCGGCCATGTCGACAAACGTCGGGGCATCGCGGACATCCTCGTCGGAGATGCCATGGATCTGCGTGGCGTCCTCGGGGATGGGGAGTTGCGGATTGAGCAAATAATGGATCTGCTGGGCGGTGCCGATGGGTTCGTAGCGCACGAGGGCGAGGGCGACAATCCGGTCGGTGCGCTTGTTGAGGCCGGTGGCCTCGATATCAAAGACCACCAGCGGGCGGTCGAGGCGCAGACGAGGGGGCAGGGGAGGGATGGCGATATCAGTCATGCCGGCACCATGGCGCATCCCGCTCGCAAGGGAAAGCCGAAACCGTTGGGCAGGAGGCGGGCGGACGCATGCCCAAAATAGTTCCAAAATGTGCTTGCGGTGGGGTCAGCCGGTCGCCTATCGTCCCGCACAGACCTTCCGCATGTCCATGGGTCGCCGATTTGCGGGGGGCGTGGTAAGGCGCGGCCCATGGTTACATGGAGTGGATGATACTGTGAAAATATATGTTGGGAATCTCTCGTTCAGGGCCACGGACGATGATTTGCGCGCGGCGTTCGAGCCGTACGGCGAAGTGGTCTCTGCCCGGGTGATTAAAGACAAGGAAACCGGCCGCTCCCGCGGATTTGGTTTCGTTGAAATGCCCAGTCAGGATGAAGGCAACAGCGCGATTGAAAAGGTGAACAACACCGAAATCGTCGACCGTGCCGTTCGAGTGAACGAGGCGCAGGAACGCCCCCCGCGCCGCTGATTCCAGATCCAGACCGCCCCGGCAGGTGTCCCGCCTGTCGGGGCTTTTTGTTTTCCCTGATGGGCGCGTTTCCGGCGCGGGCGGGGCCTTATCCGTTGCGGAAGGGCAGCACGCCGTCGAGTGAATCCGTGTCGGCCAGGATCATCAGGAGACGATCGACGCCGAGGGCGATGCCGCCGGCAGGCGGCATGCCGGACAGGGCGGCCAGGAACGCTTCATCGAGGGGATAGGGCGCGGCCCCGCGCTGTTGGCGGAGGGTGTTGGCCTGTTCAAAGCGGGCGCGCTGTTCGGCGGGATCGGTCAACTCGGAGTAGGCGTTGGCGATTTCGACGCCGCCGAGATACAGCTCCCAGCGTTCGGCGCGGGCGGGGTCGGCGGGTTTGCGCCGGGCGAGGGCGGCGAGAGGGGCGGGGTAGTCGATCAAGACGACCGGGCGATCGGTGGGCAGGGCGGGTTCGACGCGCGTCACCAGGTCCAGGTCGAACCGGTCAGGATCGAAGGTCCGCGCGGGATCCCAGCCGGCATGCTCGATGAAGGCACTCGAGACGGCGTGTTTCTCCCACAGCTCCTGGGCAAAGGAGAGGGGGCGCCCCTGCCACGAACTGTCGGTGCGGCCGAGCAACTCCTGCGCCAGAAAGGACAGCAGCGCCTTGGTGTCGGCGAGGATCTCGAGATAACCGGCATGGGCCCGGTACCACTCGAGCAGGACGAATTCCGGGTGATGCCACCGGCCATGTTCGCCATCGCGGAAGCAGGGGGCCAGTTGGAACAGGCGTTCGAATCCGGCCGCCAGGAGCCGCTTCATGTGCAGCTCGGGGGAAGTGCGCAGCCAGCCGGTTCCGGCGGATAGGGCATCGATGTTCGTCTCCGGGGCATTGGCCGGGAGCAGGACGGGCGTGTCGACCTCCAGGAAATCGCGTTCGCGGAAGAAGCGGCGAATGGCGTCATTCAGGCGGGCGCGCAGGTCGAGGACGCGGCGGAATCCGCCGAGGGCGTCAGAATCGGCGGGAATCTTCACACCCGAGGTCCGAGGCCGGAGGTCCGAGGTCGGATGGAAACCCGACCCATGGCGGGTCAGCCCTGCTTGACGCGTTCGACGTACTTGCCGGTGCGGGTATCGATGCGGATGAAGTCGCCCTGGTTGATGAAGATCGGCACGCCGACTTCATAGCCCGTATCGATTTTGGCGGGCTTGAGCACGTTGGTGGCGGTGTCGCCGCGGGCGCCCGGCTCGGTCTCGACGATTTCCTTCACGACAAACGCGGGCAGGGTGACGGTCATGGCGCGGCCGTTGTGGAACAGCACTTCGCATTCCAGGTCTTCCAGCAGGAAAAACCGTTGGTCGCCCAGGACATCCTGATGGATTTCCACCTGCTCATAGGTCTTGTTGTCCATGAAGATGTACGTGTCGCCTTCCTGGTAGGAATAAGCCAGGGTCTTGGACTCGATGTTGGGCTGGTCGATCTTGTCGACCGCGCGAAAGGTCCTTTCCATCGTATTGCCGGCCAGCATGTTTTTGATGCGGCACTTGTACATGGCCTGGCCCTTGCCGGGCTTGACGAATTGGAACTCGGTCACTTCATAGGGGATGCCTTCGATCTCGATTTTGAGACCTTTGCGCAAATCGGATGCGGTGTACGCCATAAGAAACCTTCCGGGTTGATGGGCTGAAAGGGCCACAGGTGTAGGCGAATCGATGCCGTTTGCCAAGTATTTTGTATTCGGGATCGATGTCCGGATCGATCTCCGGTCTTGTGTGTCCGGGCCGCCGGTGGCATAGAGGGGGGGCGCACGGCCAAGGGGGTCGGGGCGTCCATTTCAGGAAGGAACAACCAATGCCATTTGAGCGCGGGTCGGTCGGTTTTCGAATGCTGGAGTTGCCGCGATCGTTTCCGCCGGACTGGGCGGAACGGTTTGCCCGGGAGCGGGCGGGGTCGCTGGAGGACGTGGGGATGGGGCCGCAGCGCGGCTGGGTGACGGGACGGCATCTGCTGGATTCGCAGATCACGGACGAGACCGGAACCTGTGCGGGTTGGATCCGGCTGGCGTTGCGCCAGGCCGAGCGAAAAGTGCCGGCGGCCCTGTTGCAGGCCGAATGTCGGATGGAGGAACTGGCGGTGATGGCCGCCGAAGACAAGCCCTTCCTGAAGGCGAAACAGCGCGCGGAGATCCGCCAAGGCGTGATGGAGCGGCTGCTGCCGAACATGCCGCCGCAGTTGAAGGCGATCCCGTTTGTCCTCCAGCCTGGCTCGAAGCACTTGTATGTAACGGCGCTGCCGATGTCGCAACTGGATGTGTTCAATGCGGCGCTGGCGGCCACCCTGGGGTTCGGCGGCGAGCCGGCCACCCCCGAGGTGCTGGGGCTGAAACTGCGCAACGTGGATCTGCGCGATCTCCCGGGGGTCTGTTTTTCGCCGGAGATGAAGGACGAGGAGATGGAGGCCGTCCCGGGGCGTGAATTCCTCACTTGGCTTTGGTTCAAGTCCGACAGCCAGCTCGGCCGGCTGGCGTTGTCGGATGGTCGTGAACTGGGCGTCCTGGTCGAAGGTCCGCTAACCTTCCGTCATGAAGGCCGCGGGGCGCATGCGGCGCTGCTCAAGAACGGCGAACCGGTCAACAGCCTCGAAGCCAAGACCTGCCTGCTGGGGGGCAAGAAGCTCAAGGAGGCGAAAGTCACTTTTGCGCTGGACGAGCAGAATACGTGGTCGTTCGGGCTGGAGGCGGATGAATTCCTGTTTCGCGGGCTGAAGCTGCCCAAGCCGGAAGGCCCGACGGATCCGGTCGGCTTGTTCCAGGAGCGCACGAGCCTGCTGGAGCAGTGGCGCGAGATCTTCCTGGACCTTTTCGGTTCGTTCGTGGGGCAGCGGTCGGATGCCCGCAAATGGAACGCAACCGTCGCGGATGTCCAGGAGTGGGTGAGGGATCGCCCGAGCCGGCGATAAGCCGCCCGGCTCCCGTCGCCCGCCGGGGGCGCCTCCCCGGGGCACGATCTCGCTATAGGAGTGACAACCCGCAGGGCGCGTGGTTTACAATGCCCGGCAACCATGGTGTTCAGCTCGCACATTTTCCTGTTTGTGTTTCTGCCGGCGGCGCTGCTGCTGTACTACGCCGTGCCGCGCGGGGCCAAGCACACGGTGCTGACCATACTGAGCTATGTGTTCTACGGATGGGCGAATCCGCTGTTCATGGTGCTGATGTTCGCCTCGACCCTGGTGGACTACGTGGCCGGGCGAGTCATCGCCCGGCGGCCGGGAAGCGCCTCGGGGACCGCGATCGAAGCACTGGAACCCGGCGGGCCCCGCTCTCGCGCCCAGAAGTGGGCGGTGGCGGTCTCGGTGATCTCCAATTTGTCGCTGCTGGGGTTTTTCAAATACTTCAATTTCGGCGTCGACAGTTATAACGCGCTGCTCACGGCCCTCGGCCTGGAGGCGGCGCGGCTGGACGTGATGTTCCGCGTGACCCTGCCGCTGGGGATCAGTTTCTATACCTTCCAGTCCATGAGCTACACCATCGATGTGTATCGCGGCCATGCGCGCGCGATTCGCAACGTGATGGATTTCGCCTGCTATGTCTCGATGTTTCCCCAACTGGTGGCCGGGCCGATCATCCGCTTCTCGGAGGTGGATGACCAACTGCGCCACCGGACCCACACGCTGGAGAAGTTCGCCCGCGGGGTGGCGTTTTTGGCGCTGGGCCTGACGAAGAAGGTCCTGCTGGCCAATCCGTGCGGAAAAATCGCCGACACGGTATTCGAGGCGGGATCTACAACGGCGCTGGACGCATGGTACGGGGTGTCGGCCTATGCGTTCCAGATCTACTTTGATTTCAGCGGGTATTCGGACATGGCGATCGGTCTGGGACTGATGCTGGGCTTTGTATTCGCGAAAAACTTCGATTCGCCCTATCGCTCGCAATCCATTACGGAGTTTTGGCGGCGCTGGCACATCTCGCTGTCGTCATGGCTGCGCGACTACCTGTATATTCCGCTGGGCGGCAACCGGCAGGGTGCGCGCCGCACCGCGATCAACCTGGCGCTGGTGATGGTGCTGGGCGGGCTGTGGCACGGGGCGGCCTGGACGTTCGTGCTGTGGGGCGCGTTTCACGGCATTCTGCTGATGGCGGAACGGCTCGGGGGCCGGCGGCCAGCCTATCATGCGTTCCCGAAACCGCTGCGCATGGCGCTGACATTCATCCTGGTCCTGTTCAGTTGGGTCTTGTTCCGTTCGGCGGACATGCCGTCGGCCGTGGCGTATTTCCGGAGCCTGTTCGGGATGGGCCATCCGCAGGAAGGCGCGCTCTTGATCCGAGGCCTGATCTATCAGCCCTACTACCTGTTGCTGTTTGCCGCCAGTGCGGTGGTCACCTGGGCCATGCCGCAGACGTGGGACTGGACGCGATCCATCACCCCGGCCAAGGCGCTCCTCATCGTTCTGCTGTTCGTTGTGGCGGTTCTGACGCTGGCCACCCAGGCCTTTAATCCGTTCATCTATTTCATCTTCTGATCCATGAAGCCCGCCCGCATCCATCAACTCAGCCGCGAAGAACTCGCGAAGGAACAAATCGGCCGCACCGAGATTTCCCGCCCGGTGGCGGTGGTTCTGAGCGCCCTGTTTGTGGCCGCGATCCTGGCGTGGCCGGCGGTACAGATCGCACAGGAATTCCAGCCAGGGGCGACGGTGGAAGTTCTGCGACATCCACCGGTATGGGACAGCCTCCGGCGCATGCCCGCCCATTGGGCGCGGCTGGAAGGGCGGGGATGGCTCGGGCGCCTGCTGGTGGTCAACGCGGACGTGCTGCGGGGCATTCAGGAAACGGAAAACGAACTGGATGCCTCCTCCTGGCTGACGGTAGCAGCGCAACCGGGCTATCAGGCCGTGCTCTACCGGTGGCTGGGCGTTGGCAACGAACAAGCCTACGCCGGTCGCGAGGGCTGGCTGTTCTTCCGTCCGGAGATTGATTACCTGACCGGCCCGGGGTTTCTGGATGAGCGGCAGTTGAAGCGACGTGCCGCGGAGGGATCCGAATGGCGCGCACCACCGCAGCCGGATCCCCTGCGGGCGATTCGGGCGTTTCACCGGGAGTTGGGCGAACGGGGCATCGACCTGATCGTGCTGCCGGTGCCGGCCAAGCCGGGCATTCATCCCGGCTATTTTCACGAGGCCTACTCGGGGGCGGAGGAACCGTTGCAGAATCCGTCGTTCCGGGACTGGGTCCGTCGACTCGAAGACGAGGGCATCCGGGTCATCGACCCCGGCCCCGCCCTGGTGGCGGCCGCCCGCGCGGAGGGGCGTCCGCAGTTCCTGGCGACGGACACCCATTGGCGGCCCGAAGCCATGGACCGGGTGGCCCGGATGCTGGCGGTGGAGATTGAATCGCTGCCGGCGTGGCCCGGCCGCCAGAAGGACTATCGCCGCGAAACCCTGCCCATCACCAACCCGGGCGACACCGCGCAGATGCTGTCGTTGCCGCCGGCGGTGCGTCCGCCGCCCGAGACCGTGGAGATTCTGCGCGTGCTGACCGACCGGCGGGAATTGTGGCGGCCGGCGGCGGACTCGCCGGTGCTGCTGCTGGGCGACAGTTTCAGCAACATCTATTCGCTGCCGGCGATGGGGTGGGGTGACAGCGCGGGCCTGGCGGAACAGATCAGCTATTATCTCGGCATGCCGGTGGACCGGCTGGTGCGCAACGACGATGGCGCCTGGGCCACCCGCCACATGCTCGCGCGGGAACTGGCGCTGGGTCGGGACCGCCTCGCCGGCAAGCGGGTCGTCATTTGGCAGTTTGCGGCCCGCGAGCTGGCCATTGGCGATTGGCGCGACATCCCGTTGGAAATCGGCCAGCCCCCGCAGCGGAGCTTCCTCGCGCTGGAATCCGGCCGGCGCCTGGTCCTTACCGGGCGGGTCGCTTCGGCATCGGCGGTGCCCGTGCCGGGTTCCGTGCCGTATCGCGATCATGTGGTATCCTGGCACCTGGTCGACATCGAAGGGCTTCCGGAGGGCCAGGCCGATCTCGCCCAGGCGGTCGTCTACCTGCGCAGCATGGCGGATAATGTCCTGCAGCCGGCGGCGTTCGTGCGCGCCGGCCAGGCGGTGGTCCTGGACGTGTCGGCGTGGGCCGATGTCGCCGATGAAATGGATGCCATCAATCGCAGCGAACTGGACGACTGGGAGCTGCAGATGCAAGAGCCGCTGTGGGGCGAATGGCCGGGTGAATGACGCTGGCCGGAGGAGATGAAGCATGAAGCGAATGGCGGGTTGGATCGGAACGGTTTTGGCGCTGGCCCAGTTGGGTTGGGCGGAACCGTTCCCGGCGGTCTGCGCGCGCCTGGCCGCGGAGGCCGAGGCGGAGTCGCGCATGGTGGTCGAGGGTCGCGATGGCTGGCTGTTCCTGGCGGGCGAGCTGCGGCATGTCGGCGCGGGGCCGTTCTGGGGCGAGGCCGCCGTCGCCGTCAGCCGGGCCAGTCGGCCTGAGCAGGCCGACCCCCTGCCGGTCATCGTCGATTTCAAGCAGCAGCTCGATGAACTGGGCATTGAACTGCTGCTGGTGCCGGTGCCGCCCAAGGCGTTGATCTATCCCGATGGACTGGTGGAACGAGCTGCGCCGGGCGAGCCGCCCGCCAGCGTCCTACCGGAATTCTATTCCCGGTTGCGCGAGCAGGGCGTCAACGTTCTGGACCTGGCTCCGTTGTTTCATCGCGAGCGCGCGGAGATGGCGCCCGGGGCTCCCGACCTCTATTGCCGGCAGGACTCTCATTGGTCGGTCCAGGGATGCCGGCTTGCGGCCCGCGCCCTGGCCCAGGAATTGTCCGGACGGGAGTGGCTCGCGGAACTCGCGCGCCAATCCTTTGATCTGTCCGAGGGCGACATCGAATTGCGCGGCGACCTCTGGCAGGCGCTTTCCGAGCCGCGCCCCGAGCGCGAGCGCATCCCGATTCGGCGCGTGCAGCGCAACCGGCAGCCGATCGAGCCGGACCGGGCGTCGCCCGTCCTGCTGCTGGGCGACAGCCATGCCCTGGTGTTTCACGCCGGCGGTGACATGCATACCGCCGGCGCGGGACTGGCCGATCAGTTGGCCGCGGAGCTGGGGTTTGCGCTGGACGTGCTGGGCGTGCGGGGCAGCGGCGCCACGCCGGCTCGGATCAGTCTGTTCCGGCGCTCCCGCGCGGATGGCGACTACCTCGCCGGCAAGAAAGCCATCATCTGGTGCTTCAGCGCGCGCGAGTTCACGGAGGCGACCGGCTGGTCGGTCGTTCCCTTCGTTGAGCGCTGAACAGCGCGTCGCATCGCGACGGCCGGACGTCTATCGTCGCGCCCGCTGGTCGCGGGGCGGTCGGCCGGTGGCGCCTATCCAAACAGCGAGAGCTGGTCGCCCGCCCCGGGTTTGGGCTTGCGCGGGCGATGCTGGGCCAGCTTGGGCTGGCCGATTTCGCTCAGTTCCTGCTCTTCCAGGTTGCCCAGGATTTCCTTGGCGCGCGCGATGACTTCCCCGGGCAGCCCGGCCAGGCGCGCGACCTGGATGCCGTAGGATTTATCGGCGGCCCCGGGAACGATCTTCCGCAGGAAAACAATGCGATCGTCTTTTTCGCTGACGAGGACATTGTAGTTTTTCACGCCGGTCAGGGTCAGCGCGATGTCCGTCAATTCGTGATAATGGGTGGCAAAGAGGGTCTTGGCCTTCACGTCGGAATGGTTGTGCAGGTATTCGGCGACGGACCAGGCGATGGAAATGCCGTCGAACGTGCTGGTGCCGCGACCGATTTCGTCGAGCACGATCAGCGACCGCGTCGTGGCGTTGTTGAGGATGTTGGCGGTCTCCTGCATTTCGACCATGAAGGTGGAGCGGCCGCGGGCGATGTCGTCGCCGGCGCCCACGCGGGTAAAGACGCGGTCCACCACGCCGATTTCGGCCGCGGTGGCGGGCACAAAGGAACCCATCTGGGCCATGATGACGATCAGGGCGACTTGGCGGATATAGGTGGACTTGCCGGCCATGTTGGGGCCCGTGATGATCAGGAGCTGGTGGTCCGTTGTGTCGAGGAGCGTATCGTTGGGAACGAAACGGCCGGACTCCGGCAGCAACTCCACCACGGGATGACGACCGTCGCGGATCGACAGGGCCCCACCGCGGGTCATGGCGGGGCGGACATAGCGGTTGGCCAGCGCGCGGTCGGCGAAGGTGGCCAACACATCGACTTCGGCGATGGCGCCGGCCGTCTGTTGGATGGCGGCCATGTGCGCGATCACCTCTTCGCGCAAGGCCAGGAACAGCTCGGTCTCCAGCGCGATCGATTTTTCCTCCGCACCGAGAATCTTGTGCTCGGTCTCTTTGAGCTCGGGCGTGATGAACCGCTCGCCGTTGACGATCGTCTGCTTGCGGATATAGTCGTCGGGCACCTGGCCCAGGTTGGACTTGGTGACTTCGATGAAGTAGCCGAAGACTTTATTGTAGCGGATCTTGAGCGACCGGATGCCGGTGCGTTCGATTTCGCGCGCCTGGAGTTCGGCAATCCACTGTTTGCCGTCGTGGGCGGCCGCGCGCAAGTCGTCGAGTTCGGCGTGATACCCCTTGCGGATCAGGCCGCCTTCGCGAGTGGAGATCGGCGGCTCGTCGACGAGGGCGCGTTCGATGTGGGCGACAAGATCGTCCCGGGCTTCGATGGCGCCGGCCAGCTCGCGCAGGCGCGGCGACTCGTGGGCGGCCAACGCGCCCCGCAGATCGGGAATCCGCGACAACGAGATGCCCAGGGCGCGGACGTCGCGACCGTTGCCGCTGCCCGATGACAACCGGGCCATCAGGCGTTCGAGGTCCTTGATCCCGCCAAGAATGCCGCGCAGGGAATCCAGGTCATGGCGGTGCGTCAGCAGGCGGTCCACGGCGTCGTGGCGGGCGACAATGGCATCGAGGTCTTGCAGGGGGCGTACCAGCCAGTCGCGCAACAGGCGCGAGCCCATGGCGGTCCGCGTGGTGTCGAGCGCCTGGAGCAGGGTGGTCGGCGCATCGCTGCGCGGGGTTCCGCGCGCATGCAGCAAATCCAGGTTGGCCAGCGTGGACTCGTCGAGCATCAGCGCATCGCTGGCGGATCTCAACCGGATGCGCCGGATATGGGCGGCATTGCGGCGGAGGTCGCGGGTGACGTAATACAAGAGCGCTCCGGCCGCGCCCGTGGCCGCGGGGTGACCCGTTCCGCCGAATCCATCCAGCGACTGCACCCCGAAATGCCGGCAGAGGCCGTCTTCGGCGGTGGGCGGATCGAAGATCCAGTCTTCGCGCGCCGCCAGGGAAAAGGCACCCGCGGCACTCAGTCCGGATCGGAAGGCTTCGTCCGCATGCAGGGCCTCGGGAAGAATCACCTCCGGCGGTGCATAGCGGGCCAGATCGTCAAACAGGGCGCTCGCGTCGGCGGCCTCTTCCATCCAGAAGTCGCCGGTGGACAGATCCAGCATGGCCAGGCCGTACCGCTTGCCCTGGCGGTGGAGACCGGCCAGGTAATTGGGCCGGCCTGCCTCCAGCACCGATTCGGTCAGCACGGTGCCGGGCGTGACAATGCCGGTGACCTCGCGCTTCACGATGCCCTTGGCGGTCGCGGGGTCTTCCATCTGATCGCAGAGCGCCACCTTTTTTCCGGCGCGCAGCAGTTTGGCCAGATAGGCGTCGATGGCGTGGAACGGTATGCCGCACATCGGCATGCCCTGGCGCTTGGTCAGGGCAATGCCGAGAATTTCCGACGCGATCACCGCATCCTCGAAGAACATCTCGTAGAAGTCCCCCAGGCGGAAGAACAGGATGGTGTCGGGATCGATCTCCGCCTTGGCCCGGCGGTACTGCGCCATCATGGGGGTTGTTTTGCTCTGGCTCATGCGCGGACCAGCAGTGAACCAAAGTCCGGTGCCGCACACAATCCGGTTTTCCCCGGCCGGCCAGCAAATCCAGCCAAAATCCAGCCAAAATCCGTTGCCATGGGCCGGGAGGCTCTGATACAGTACCCGGCCGATACACAAGGAGCGATCAAGAACCCATGGCAAAGGAAAGCGATCTGATTACGGTTTCGGGCGAGGTGACGAAGGTGTTGCCCGCCACGATGTACCGTGTCCGGCTGGCAAACGGCCACGAAATTCTCGGCCACATCTCGGGAAAGATGCGACGCCATTTCATCAAGATCACCACTGGCGACAAGGTCACCGTGGAGATCAGCCCGCATGACTTGACGAAGGGACGCATCACGTTCCGCGAAAAGAACTGAGGCGCAACGGCCGGCGCAGGGAGGCAGGCCCCATGGCGGACAACCGGAATCGGGAACACTGGGGTGGTTCGCTGGGATTTGTCCTGGCGACGGCGGGGTCGGCGATCGGATTGGGGAACATCTGGCGGTTCCCGTACATCGCCGGGCAGAACGGCGGCGGGGCGTTTGTCCTGATTTATCTGGCGATGGCCCTGCTGATCGGCCTGCCGGTGATGCTCAGCGAGATCGTCCTCGGCCGCCGCACGCAGCGCAATCCCATCGGGGCCTTTCGGGCATTGAATCCCCCGCAGTGCGCGCTGGCGCGCTGGATCGGGATTCCGCTGGCGGTGTCGGGCATCCTGGTTCTCCTGCTGGGACAATGGGGCTGGGGCATCCTGATCCTGGGGGGGGGCCTGCTGGTGCTGCGGAAGCGCTGGACGGTGGTCGGCCTGCTAGCCAGCGCCGCCGCCTTCATGATCCTGTCATACTACAGTGTGGTGGGCGGCTGGACGTTGCTCTACATGGGCCGTGCCGCGCTGGGGCAACTGGCGTTCGCCGATGTCGAGGCCGCGAAGACGGCGTTCGGGGCGGCGGTGACCCATCCGGGGCAGTCGATCCTCTTCCATCTGCTTTTCATGGGGCTGTGCGTGGCGGTGGTGTTTGCGGGCATCCGCAAGGGCGTCGAGCGCTGGGCCAAGATCCTCATGCCCGCGCTGTTCGCGATGCTGGTGGTCCTGGTGCTTCGGGCCTTGACCCTGCCCGGCGCCATGGAGGGCGTCCGGTTTTTTCTGGCGCCCGATTTCAGCAAGATCACGGGCCGGACGTTCCTGGTGGCGCTGGGCCAGATGTTCTTCTCGATGAGCCTCGGCATGGGCGCCGTGATCGTCTATGGCAGCTATCTCCAGAAGGATGTGAATCTGTTCCGCACGTCCAGCGCGGTGATCATCCTGGACACCCTCGTGGCCCTGCTGGCGGGGCTGGTGATTTTCCCGGCGGTGTTCGCCTTCGGCATGGAACCCACCGCCGGCACCGGCCTGGTCTTCCAGGTGCTGCCAACCATTTTCGGGCAGATGAATCTCGGGGCCCTCTGGGCGTTCCTGTTCTTCGCCCTGCTGATGGTCGCGGCGTGGACTTCGGCGATCTCCCTGCTGGAGACGATTGTATCGGCGGCAATGGACGAGCTGGGCTGGGCCCGCCACAAGGCCACGCTGGTGTCCGGGGGAGCCATCGCGGCCCTGGGCCTGGTCAGCGCCGTGAGCATCGCGGACTGGTCGCGCATCGAGGGGCTGCACCGTGCGGTGGTGGCCCTCTTCACCACCGCTCCCGATTCGTTCTTCGACCTGATGGATGCCGTGACCTCCAACTGGATGCTGACGCTGGGCGGGCTGGCGACGTGCATCTTCGTCGGCTGGATCTGGGGGACCCAGCGGGCCATGGAGGAGATCCGCGAAGGCTCCGGCGGCATTGCCGATGCCCCGTGGCTGAGCTGGGCGGCCGGCCTTCACCAGGATGAGCACTACTCCCGCGAGCTTCCCGGCAAGCTGACCCTGGCCCTGCTCTGGGGCGTCTTCGTGCGGTTCGTCTGCCCCGCCGCCATCCTCCTCGTCTTCCTCAACGCCATTGGCGCCCTCGGCGGCTGACCCCCAAAAGGGTCAGTCCCGTATTCTAGTATTTTTTTGCAGAGCCCGGCGCTTGCGCAACAATCGCGGGTCCCGGGTCTCCTCGACACGCCGGGGATAACGGCTTAAACAATCCGCGCGCCCCATCTGAAGGCGTTCGCTGATCCATGCATTCGTGACGTGGGTGTTTCGACGAATCAACCAAGCCAGCAGGCATTTATCTTCGGAGCTTTTATTGCCTGTCAGCAGGGTTTGCTCATTCAGGTTCAACGCCTGTAATCCACGCTGCAGTAATGACTCAGCGGCTCGTTCGTCGTGCTGAATCATTTCGTTCCCGGAATAGGAATCGCGCTTATGGGAATCGGTTCGGTCATCCAGCAATTTCACCAGGCGGGTTTGGAAATCACGAGCTCCTAAACACCATCCTCTCCGGATTTCTTTCCACAACTCTTCGTGTTCTTGCACGTTGCCGCAACGGAGGATCTCCAGCATTCGGGCCCGCAGAAACTGTCCGTACGTTTTGCGCCCGGTTGGGCTATCGGGCAGATGGAGCGAACCCAACACACGTCGGGTATCCAACCAGGCCGGGCGGAGGGCCGGCTGAATATACGCCGGAAAACTGCTCCACGGGTATTTGGACAGGTTCATTTGCCGTGAGCCCACTAATCCCGCGCGCACAGGATTGAGGTGGATATAGCAGGATAATGCGTCCCAATATGTGGGATTCTCGGCATGTACGGGCACCGCTTTATAGCGGCCTTGAAGTAAATGGCCGTGACGTTGGTGGAAACTATTGAACCGCTGGGTGAACGTACCCTGCAACCACTTCATCCCGGCGACCAGGTTTGGCTCCGGAGTTTCCAGCAAAAGATGATAGTGGTTGGGCAGTAACACATAGGCATGGATCTGCCATCCGCATCGCTCACAAGCCTCCGACAGCGTAGCGAGGAATGCCTTTCGATCTCCGTCGGCAAAAAAAATCGCCTGCCCGCCGTTCCCGCGGCTCATCACATGATACACCGCGCCAGCATATTCCAGCCGAGGTTTTCTTGGCATAGTGAAGCGAGTTTCTCAGAGGAGAGTAACGAAAGCAAGGAAATACTATAATACGGGACTGACCCCTTTTCGCCCCAGTGCCGTCCATTCCAGCATTCCATCATTCCATTCCCCCGCCGTATTCCATTTTCCAACATTCCATTATTCCATCGTTCCATTTCCCCGCGGCCTACTTGATGCCGGCGGCGAGGTCGCTGGCGACGATGTGGCGCTGGGCCAGGCGAAACACCAGCAGGACCGGCAGGGTGATGATGACCGCGCAGGCGAGGATATGGCCCCACTGGATCGGCGGCTCGGTGAACAGGTTGGCCAGCGCGATCTGCACGGTGCGGGTTTCCTCGCGGGTGCAGACCACCAGCGGCCAGATGAAGTCGCTCCAGTGCGTCAGCATGTCGAGCACCACGACGGTGGCCAGGGCCGGCTTGACGGCGGGCAGGGCCACGCTCCAGTAGATCCGGAAGGCCCTGGCGCCGTCCACCACCGCCGCCTCCTCCAAGTCGCGCGGCAGCGCCAGGAAATGCTGACGCAGGAAGAAGATGTTGAAGGCCTTGACGGCAAAGGGGAGGATCAGCGCCGCCAGGGTGCGCCCGTGCCCGCCGGTCAGTCCGAGGTCGCGGACGGTCAGCAGCAGCGGCACAACAAGCACTTCGACCGGCAGGATGATCAGCACCAGAACCAGCCCGAACAGCAGGCGCGGGCCGCGGAACACCAGGCGGGCGAAGGCGAAGGCGGCCATGCTGTTGAACAGCAGGCCCAGCGCAAGAATGCCGGCCACCTGCAGGAAGGAATTCAGCAATCCGATGCCGAGCGCGGCGCGGCGCCAGGCGGCGGCATAGTTGTCCAGGCTCAGGCCCTGCCACGTCAGCAGCTCGCCAAACCCGCCTTCGAAGATGGCGTGCTCGGGCCGGAACGAGGCGTGCAGCATCCACAGCAGCGGCAGGAGAAAGCCGATCGCCACGGCGGCACTCACCAGCCATCCCAGTCCGCGCTTCATGAGCGCACCTCCCGGGCGAAGAACCGCTGGAGCAGCGTCAGCGCCGCCACCAGCAGCAGGAACAGCATCGCCCCGGCGCTGGCCATGCCCAACTCGCGGCCCAGGAAGGTCATCTCGTAGATGACCTGGATGATGGAAACGGTGGCGTCTTCGGGACCGCCACGCGTCATCAGGTAGGGCTGCACAAACAAGCGGAACGAGAGGATCAGGGTGGCGGTCAGCACGAAGACGATGGACGGCCGCATGGCTGGCACGATGACGTGCCGCAACCGCTGGCCGGCGTGGGCGCCATCGATCTTGGCGGCCTCGAGCTGCTCGGGGGAAAGGTTCTGGAGTCCGGCCAGGAAGATCATCATCTGAAATCCGACGCCCTGCCAGACGGACATGAAGGCGATGGCGGGCAAGGCCAGGCGCGGATTCTGCAGCCAGTCCTGGGCCGACAGGCCGAGGCCGGTGGCGAGGGCGTTGAGCAGTCCCATCTGGTCGCCGCGGGCGGGTTGGTAGAGCATGGTCCACAGGACCGCCAGCACGGGCATGGAGACCACGACGGGGACGAAAAAGACGGTGCGCAGCCAGCGCCAGTAGCGTTCGGGACGGTTGACCCACAGCGCCAAAAAGAACGCCAGCGCGGCCTGGACGGGCACGACCATCACGGCGAACCAGGCGGTGTTGAGGAATGCGCGGCGGAAGCGCGGATCGGTGAGCAGGTCGGAGTAGTTGGCGCCGCCGACGCCGCGAGCGGAGTCCAGGGCGAGCAGGTCGGCGGCGGTGAAACTCCAGCCCAGTGCGCGCAGCATGGGCCAGAGGGTGAAGACGCCCAGCAGCGCCAGGGCGGGGGCCAGGAACAGCCACGCGGCGGCGCGCGTCGAGTTGGAAACGGGATTCACAGCGCACCCCGCTGGCGGTTGACGAGCTGCTGCACCTGGGTGGCGGCGCGGTCGAGGCGTTCCCCGGGATCGGCCCCGCGGGCGATGTCGCGCAACGCGGCGGCGACATGCTGGGTCAGCGTGGGATAGAACGGCGTGCGCGGGCGCGGCCGGGCGGCGGTTTCCTGCAAGTGCCGGAAGAGGCGGAACGGCGTTTCATCGTAGTCCGGGAACAGGGCGTAGGCCGAGGCGCGCGCGGGCACCGCGCCATTGGCGGACACGATGGGCAGGATGCCCTGGACGGGATCCACCACCCACCGCAGCCAGAGCGCGGCGGCGTCGGGATCGCGGGCGTCCTGGGTGAGGCCCCAGCACCAGCTCCCGCAGGCGGCGGCCGGCGCATGGTTCATGGCGGGCAGCGGCATGGCGCCCAGGCGGTCGCCCTTCTTGTCGAGATGGGCGCGCGCCATCCAATGGCCGCTCCAATCCATCGCGGTGCGGCCGCTGCCGAAGGGATCGGGGTCCACGGGCGCGCGGTCGGCGTAGTCCCGCGCGAACACCTCCTGCCAGCGGCGCAGGGTCGCGGCGTTGAGCGGGGAGTTCAGCACCCCATCGACCTGGTGCGTCTCCTCGTCAATGAGCCGCCCGCCGGCGGACCAGATCACGGGGCTGAAGGCATAGGTGTACCATTCGTCGCCGGTGAGATCCATGTGCAGGGCCACGGGATCGAACCCGGTGGCTTTGAGCTGTCCGCAGGCGGCGAGGAATTCGTCCCATGTCCAGCCCTCGTAGTCCCCGGGCGGTTCGACGCCGGCGGCGGCGAGCAGGTCGCGGTCGTAGTAGAGCACCATGGCGGAGTCGAAGGCGCCGAGGGCGTAGAGCACGCCATCCACTTCGCCCTGGGCGCGGATGGCGGGGGCGAAGTCGGCCAGTTCTTCGGCGCTGAACCATCCGGCAATGGGCCGCAGCAGGTCGGCATGTACGAACTGGGCGACGGTGGGGCCGTCGAGCGCCAGCACGTCGGGCAGGTCGCGCGCGGCGGCGGCGATGGTGACTTTTTCGGTGTACTGGTGATCGGGGAAGAAGGTCAGGTGCACTTCAACGCCATGCCCGGCATGGGCGGCGTTGAAGGCGGCAGCGATCTCGCGCATCGCGCGGGTTTCGGCTTCCTGTCCCTGCTGGCACCAGACGCGGACCACCTGCGCGGCGTCGCGCGGAGCCGGCCCGCAACCGGCGGTCCACGCGAGAACCGCCGCGACCAGGACGCGGCGCCAGGCGCGCGCGCATGTGCCTTGCTGTCGCTCGTTCACCACAAGGCCAACCTAGCGCCCGGTCCGCCGCATGGCCAGTCGTTTTTTTGCGTCGTTTTCCATGGCGTGGAAAAAAGTTTTCCACGGCATGGAAAAATCACGTCCGTTATTTCCACGGCATGGAAAAACGCGGATGAAATTTTCCACGGCATGGAAAAAAAAGTTCCACAGCGTGGAAACTGGCGGGGCCCGCGGTCGCGTCCCTCCCCGAACTTCTTCACCCATGACGCGAGGTCATGGGGGTCGAATGCCCGATGCCGGATCAGAAAAACGCGGGATAGACGCCGAGGATGAGGCCGCCGGCGAGTTCGATCAGGATGCGGGCGCGGCGGCCCCGGGCCGGGCGCCGGTAGTGCTCTTCGAGCAGGAAGGGGAGGCGCATCGGCAGATAGAAAAACAGGAACAGGAGCGCCAGCACCGGCAGAAAGGCGAGGCGCTCGACCAGCGGGCTTTGGGCGATCTCGCCCATGTCCACAATGACCTCCCACCACGCGGTGTAGGCCACGCAGCCATAAGCCAACAGGAGGATGTCGGCGAAGGTTTCCTTCGGGTGTCCCGGCGGTTCGGGGGACACGCTCTGCCCGGCGCAGGCGAACAAGGCGGCGAATTCCTTGAAGATCAGGGCGGTGAACAAAACGGCCCCCCACGCCGACAGGTTTTCGCTGCCGTTGCCCACCAGGCCCCAGCAGTCGAGGGCCAGCATGCCAGCAAGCAGGGTGACGATCATGTGGCCGATGGTGACGGCGCAGAAGAGGGCGAACATCTCTCCTTCGGGCTGGAAACCGTCCTCGGCGTTGCGGCGTCGAAGAAACCGGCACTTCCAGCGCAGGGCGGGCACTTCGAGCATCAGGATCGCGAGTAAAAGACCGCCTGGCAGCCACAGGGGGGCGGGATCGGCCAGGCCGGCCTTGAGGGCGCGCGCCAACGATGGCGCCGCCAGCAGCGCGTAAAGATAAAAGCCGAGGGAAACGACATGATCGCGCAGCCAGCGGACGGGGCCTCCACCGGGATTCGCGGATCCAGCCGAAAGGGGTGCGTTCATGCGGGCGTGACTCCTGCGTCAATCGAGCCGGAGGGTGCGCAACCAGGTGCGGAAGTCTTTGGGGAGGGGCGAGGAGGCGGCCAGGGGCTTGCCGCTATTCGGGTGGAGAAAGCGCAGCGTGGCGGCGTGAAGCATCTGGCGGGGGATTTCAGGGAAGTCGGCGCTGCGGGCGCTGAAGTATTGCCGGTCGCCCAAAATGGGATGGCCGATCTGGTGGAGATGGATGCGGATCTGGTGGGTGCGGCCGGTTTCGATCGCCACGGTGACGTGGGCGCATCGCGGCGGCTTGGTCTGCGCCGAGACTTGGCGAACATGGCTGACGGCGGGGAGGTTGTCGATTTTGGCGCGGACATCCATTTGCGGGGCGGGCAGGTTGCCGGTCACCAGGGCGTGGTAGATTTTGGTGACGCGGCCTTCCTCGAACTGGGAAACAAGCCCGCGCCGCGCTTCGTCGGTTTTGGCGACCAGCACGCACCCGGAGGTGTCCTTGTCGAGGCGGTGGACGGCCCGCAGGGCGGGCAGGCCCAACTGGTCGCGCAGTCGTGTTTCCAGGGATTTCTCGCCGGTGGTCAACAGTCGCGGGGGCTTGTCGGCGACAAGCAACAGCGGATCGTCGAGCAGGAGGCGGATGGGAGGGGCTTCTCCCGCTTTCGGCGCGACGGCGTCGGGCAGGAGTTCGACCGCATCGCGGATCTGCAAGAGGTGTTTGGCCATCCAGATGCGCCGGCCGTTGACGAAGACGAGGCGATCGTCCAGCAGGGCCTTGGCGGCGCGACGCGAGAGCGACAGGCATTCCGCCAGGTGGTCGAGCAGAGGGGTGCCATTGCGGCGGACGGGCGGCAGGCGGCGCAGGGCCGGCGGGGTTGGGGCATGGCGTTTCATGGGTCGTCCAATCGGAATGGTGAAAATCGGGTCTGGGTGTCGTAGGGATCGGAGGATTCCGCGCGCTTGAGGCGGTTGACGATGAGATAGGTGATCGGCGTGGCCAGGGCTTCATAGGCGGTCTTGAGCGCGAAGTTCCACAGGGAGATCCGGATGACCAGGTCCAGTGGCCAGACGCCGGCGAAGGCGAGCGTGGTGAAGAGCGCGGAGTCCACGGCCTGCCCGGCGATGGTGCTGCCGATGGTGCGGCTCCACAGGTGGCGGCCGCGGGTCCAGATCTTCATTTTCGCCATGACCCACGCGTTGAGGAACGATCCGCACCAGAACGCCGCGAGGCTGGCGAGCACCACGCGCGGAGTCTGGAGGAGGATGGAGGCGAAGGCGTCCTGCATTTCCCAGCCGGGGGCCGGCGGCAGCAGCGCCACCAGCGAAAACGTCGCCGCCGCGAACAGGTTGAGCACGAAGCCCAGCCAAATGATGCGCCGGGATTGGGCGTAGCCGTAGACTTCGACGAGAATGTCGCCGAAAATGTACGAAATGGGAAACAGCAGATTGCCGCCATCCATCATGACGTTCGGCAGCCCCGGAATCGTCAGCGGCTTGATCGCCGTGACGTTGGAGATGACCAGGACGGTGCAGAATGTGGCCGTGATGGGCGCCAGCCAGCGTCGGCGGGGTGTGGCTGGAAAGGGTGGACGCATGATGGGTTTCAGAGTTCGGTTTGCGAGGCACGGGGCGGCTCAATGCGATCGGGACCCTATCGAGTGTCCGCCCCGGTTTCCAGTCAAAAGAATGAAACAGAAAGGGGGTGGTTGCATTGGTGTTCCGAGGCAACATCCATTCATATTCCCCCAAGCACTATGTTCGGTGTTTATAAACAGTGAACATATATAGTATTTATAAATAGTATACAGGTGGTTTTTGTAAATAATGAATCCTGCCGTGGTGCGCGATTGAACCCGGGCTTCTCGTTTGGAGGGCGGGGGGGTATAAGTTCAGCACATGAAGGTGTGCGTGGACATTCAGGCGGCGCTGGGGCAGCGCGGGGGGGTGGGGCGCTATGTGCGCGAACTGTTGGCGCATCTGGGACCCGAAGCGGGGGATGATCAGCTCTCGGCCTTTTATTTTGATTTCAAGCGCACCGGGCTGGAATCGCCCTTGCCGCAGGTTGAGGTCCGGGCCTGCCGCTGGATGCCGGGGCGAGTGGCCCAGGCGACATGGAAACGGTTTCGTCTTCCGCCGTTTGACTGGTTCGCCGGGCCAGCCGATCTGTACCATTTTCCCAATTTCATCCGGCCGCCGCTGTCGCGCGGTCGCAAATCGGTCGTGACGATTCACGATGTCTCTTTTCTGCGCCTGCCGGAAACCACCGAGGACAAGAATCTGGCCTGGCTGACGGTAGAGATTCATCGCACGGTGGAACAGGCCGATGCCATACTGACCGACAGCCAATTTTCAGCCAACGAGATCGTGGAATTGCTGGGAGTGCCGGAGGACAAGGTATTCCCCGTTCGGCTGGGGCTGCCCCCATTGGGACCGCCACCTCGTCCGGAAGAGGTGGAGCGGATCCGCCGATCGCTGGGGCTGGAGAAGCCCTATCTGCTGATGGTTGGCACGATCGAGCCGCGCAAAAACATCCCATTCCTGGTGAAGATCCATGAAAGTCTTTCAGAAGATGACGGGGAGTTGGCTGTGGTCGGGAGCCTGGGCTGGAAAACCGGGCCATCCGTGCAGGCCATGGAGCAATCGGTGCGCAGGGAGGGCATTCATCTGCTTCAGGGGTTGGATGACCGCCAACTGGCGGCGGTGTATTCCGGTGCGTCGATCTTTGTGTATCCGACCCTCTACGAGGGGTTCGGTTTTCCGCCGCTGGAGGCCATGGCGCGGGGGATTCCGGTCGTCAGCGCCCGCAACAGTTCCTTGCCCGAAGTGCTTGGGGATGCCGCGGAATGGATCGACGGCTATGACGCCGAAGAATGGGCGGCGAAGATCCGCAACATCCTGGGTGACTCCGCCAAGACCGCCCGGTTGCGCGCCGCCGGCCTGGAGCAGGTGAAGAACTTCACGTGGGAGGAAACGGCTCGACGCACCTGGGAGGTGTATCGGAGTCTGGCGTAACTGGGCCCATCCATGGGCACGGGGATGATCATTGCTGCTGAATGATCTCGGTCAGCACTCGACCTTCCACATCGGGCATCTCGAAGCCCAAGATCGCCGCGATGGTGGGGGCGATGTCGATCAGCTCCATGATGCCGAGTTTGGTCTGGCGGATGCCCGGGCCAAACGCCACAAAGCCGGTATGCATGTCTTCTTCGGTGGGCAGATAGCCATGATTGCCACGCAGGGCGGCATTGCGGGAGAAGTGGCCGGTGAACGCCCCGGAAGACATGTAGGGGGGGATGCCTTCGAGGAAAAAAGCCGCCTCGGGAGCGGCCCCGTGCTGGTCGAGTTCTGGTCGATCAACAATCCGGTACATCGGGCGGCCGAAATCGTCGCGAGCGTGGTCGGCAAACAACTCCTTAACCCTGCGGAGCATCTCCCGGTCTTCGGGATCCTTGAGATAGACTCCAGCGGAGCCACTGGTGTTCTCCGCCATGGCGGTCCAGTCGACAATCTCGCTGCCGTCCCGCTGGATCAACCCGTGTTCGATCAGCAATACATTGGGGGCGAACATGTAGCTGACGTCGGTGAACCCGTGGTCGCCGGTGATGATAAAGACCGTATGCGGGCCAAGCCCCGTTTTATGAACTTGGTCGTAGATGCGCTTGAGCAGACGGTCGGTGCGCTTCAAGGCCACCCGAAACTGAACGGAGCTGGGACCGCTTTTGTGCTGGACGCTGTCGGTTTCAATGAAGTGCAGAAGCAGCAGATTGGGCTGATATCGGTCCAGGATCTCTTCGGCCATCCGGGTCAGGAAGGCATCGCGCTTATCGCTCGGGCCCAGCATGGCGGGCCATTTATCATTGAATAGTTCGTCGGCGAGATCGAGGACATTCGGGGTTGCTCGGCGCAGCACCTGGCGGAGTTCAGAGCCGCGCATGGATCCCCAGAATTCCGGGAAATTCCATTCGATTTCCGGTGCGGTGGCGCTGGATGGCCAGGACAAGGCGGCGATGGATAGGCCCGCAGCATGAGCTCGCTGCCAGATGGAAGGCGCCCGGAGGTCGCCTTGGTACCAGTAGCCGCGCCCATCCAGTGCGGGAGGGCGAAATTGGGTGCTGGAGACGACCCCGTGACGATTTGGGCGCACGCCGGTGCTGATGTTGGCATGGCCGGGATACGTGGTGGAGGGATAGGCCACAATCGCGCCCTGCGCCCGAGCTCCCTGCTGGCTCATTCGATAGAGGAAAGGGGCTTGTTTCTGCAAGATCGGGCTCAAGTAGAAGTCCGGGCGCATGCCGTCCAAGGTGATCAAGACGACATGGCGGATCCCGGCTGGCTCGGAGCCACTCTCTTGGGCGGCCGAGAAAGAGGACAGGCCAAGCAGGAGGGCCAGAACGGTCAGTCCAAAACGTCGCAGGGAAAATGGATTCATGAGGCCTCCGGAATAGGATGGAACGAACATATTCGGAAACAACCTATTCAGCCGGGCCGGTCGTGTCAATCGAGGGATGGCGCCATGGCGCAATCCATCGGCTCATGGACCGCTCATGGATCGCGGTTTGATCGAACAGGGAAAGTGTGCGACGGCCCTGTCCCCGCACAAGTGAAGACGGTTTAGTTGTTCACGGCACGGCTGGCGGTCCTGGTGTTGATTCCCTCCGCATTGGTGGCGTAGACGCTGAAGGTGAACGGCTCGTCGGCACCGGCGCGGAGGATGCCGATGGAGTTGGAATCGGCCGCCTCGGTTGCTCCGAAACTGGTGGTGAACGTGTAGGAAACGGCTCCTGCGATGGGGCTGCATTCCAGGACGTATGTGGTTCCCCGGCCCACGATGGTGAATCGTTCGCGCAGTCGTAAGCCCGACGGGATAACGGATGCAAACTGCTCGTTGGCGCTTGGGTCGGGTTGGGTATCGCCATTCCCACCGGGGCCATTCGCCGGGGGCGGGGGGGGGGAGTCGTCTTTTTTGCTATCCTTGCATCCCGTCAGGATACATGCGCAACCCATCAACGCCACCATCATCCACCTGCAGGTTTTCATGATCGTCCTCCGTTGTGTTTCTGAACCCGTTTGCTGTGCCGTGTAGCGGTTTGAAAACCGATGTTGTGATCGTAGCGCTTTGGTTGCCGGGGAACCAAGCTAAAACCGAAAATAATTAGAGCCGGATCGTCCGATGATCTTTCCTTGCAGGATTCGGCCCTGCATCCTAGCATGCCCCTCATTACATAAGGAAAAGACCCATGACTGAATCGTCCCCCTCCGACCGCCCCGCCCCCCCGCCCGAAAGCAAATGGCGCACGATCGCGCTCGTGGCCCTCCCCCTGCTCGGAATTGCCCTGGTGGCGCTCGCCATTACGCTGGTCCGCCCCCGCGAACCGGGCCGCGTCACCGCGGTCTATTCCCAGGACCAGGCCGAGGGCGCGGCCGTCAATATCGGCGCGGTGCACGACGCCACCGACCCGTCGGCTCTCATCGTTCCGCGCCTGGGCTATCGCTACAAGCTGTTTATCGACGAAGAAAGCGAGGATCGTACGTCCGGCATCGCCCGCATGGGCGGTCGGATCACGTTCATTCCCGGTGCCCGCCGAGGGCAGACCATCCTCGCGGATGTCACTCGGATACGCGAACGCGTGATTGATGCGGTTCTCGTCCGCGTGTTGTCCGAAGTCGCTCTGCCCCGTCCGGCCGCCCCGGCGGCCTACACCCCTCCGCCGGGCGATTCCACCGCCCATGTCGTGGCCGGCGCGGAAATGGATGTGGTCATTTCCCAAGAGTCCACCCAAAACCCCGGAAAAGAAGGAATCGCCAGGGTCGAAGGTTTGATTGTGGTTGTCGACGGAGCAACGGACATCGGCAGCCGCGTCAACATCCGCATCACCGACCGCCGGGAACGAATCGCCTTTGCCGAACTGACAGGCCAGCCCGCCGGAACAGAGCCATTGCCCACCTTCACTCGGCCCGCGCCAACCATGCGGCCGGATCGGCGGGCCTACCAGCCCCGTGCCGGCGACCCGGCCGCCCATGTCGTGGCCGGCGCGGAAATGGATGTGGTCATTACCGAAGAATCCGGCCAAAGTCCGGGGGTGGATGGGGTGGCCCGGGTGAACGGCCTGGTTGTATTTGTCCAGGGCGCGCCCACGCTTGGCGAAACCGTTCATGTGCGCATCACCGACCGCCGGGAACGCGCCGCCAATGCGGTTCCGACGGGGAAGCCGGCCGGCACGGCCGCCGCGCCCTCGGCCGGGGAAGTGGTGCGACGCGCTCTGCCGCAGGCCGCCACCCGCGGCGCCGCCGACCACGTCGTGGCCGGAGCAGAGATCGAATTGACCATCACCGAACGCTCGCGCCAGAACCCTGAAACCGAAGGGGTCGCCCGGGTGGACGGATTGGTCGTCTTTGTCGAAGGCGCCACGACCCTTGGCGAAACCGTCCGTGCCCGCGTCACGGCTCGCCGCGAGCGCGTGGCCTTCGCGGAAGTCATTCGCCCCTGACCCGGAGGACCCCATGGCCCAAACCCTTGCCAACGAACGCAGCCTGAGCCGTCGCCAGACGGAAATCGCCCGCGAAATCGCCTTTCTCCAACGCATCCGAATTCTGGGATGGAGCGGCACCCTGGTGGCGCTGGTTGCCGGCATCGCCATGATGCTGGGTCCCGAGGGCAAGCCTGCCTGGCTGATCTTCGGATTGATGCTGCTCTTTGTCACGCTGGGACAGGAATTCCGCCGCCGGGAGACCATTCAGGAACTCGCCGAAACCGAAGGGATGCGCGGGGCCAAGGAACTCATGGCCCGGCTCCTGGATGAAAAACTCGCCAACGACCACTATGTCCTCAACGACCTCCGCCTCAAAGTCGGCCGCGAGAAATGCTGGATCGACCACATGGTGGTGGCCCCCTCCGGTCTCTTCGTCATCGACACGCTGAACTGGTCCGGCAAAATCATCGGCGACACTTCCAAGCAGGCCCCGACCTGGAAGATTCGCAGTCCGGACGGCAAGACTCGCCCCGCGCGCAATCCGGTCGGGCGCGTGCTGCGCGAGCGGCGCATTCTCTGCAACTGGCTCAAGGGCACCGCCCTCATTTGGGAGCGCGTATTTCCGGTGGTTGTCCTGGCCCATCCCGAAGCCCAAATCGCCGTCAGCAATGCCGAGCGCCGCGTCCTCACCCCGGAACAGGTTGTCACCTTCATCAACGATTTCTGCTTTGAAAAGCCGGTGCTCTCCAATGCCGAAGTCGAAAAGCTTGCCCGGGGCCTCCACGCGCAGGCCGATCTGGGCTGACCCGGACCCCTCCCGCCGCGCCGTTCTTTCAGGCCATGGCCCGGATCCTTCGCAGCGAAACCAGCCTTCTCCGGCGGCAGAATGCCATCGCCCGCGAACTGGGCGCCCGCGTCTTCACGCGCTTCCTTGTCTGGGGAATCGCCGCCGGGGTTTGCGTCTGGGGCGGATTGCACACCTATCAGCACCGAACCTACGGCGGGCTGATCGGGGGCGCGTTGGCCCTCGTCTTCGCCGCCGGCTATGAAGTCCGCCTGCGCGAAATCGCCGTGGAACGCCGCAATCTCGAAGGCGGTCACCGCGGCGAACAGCGGATGGCCGAACTGTTGGCCGAGCAACTGGCCGACGACCACGTCATCCTCAACGACCTCGACTTCCGCGTGGCCCACGAACGCTGCCAAATCGACCACTTGGTACTGGCCCCCTCCGGCCTCTATATCCTTGAGTCCAAATATTGGTCCGGCACTCTCACCGGTGACGTCCACGATACCCAATGGACCCAGAAACGCGCCGATGGACGGACCAAGATCGTCAAAAGTCCGGTCCTGCAGGCGGAGCGCCAGCGCCGCATGTTCATCACGTTATTGCCGGCCTCTGTTCCCGAGGACCGCATCCACGCCCTCGCGGTCTTCACCCATCCGGCCGCGAAGCTCCACATCGCCAACGGGCGGGACAAGGCCTTTCTGGTGCGGAACGCCATTCGCTACATCAACGACCGGTGCTTCGATCCCCCGGTTCTCACCGAAGCCCAGATCCTCGATCTGGCCGAGCACATCAATCGCCGGCAAGCCTGAGGCCGGCGATTCAGGGTGGAGCCGCGCGCGCCTTCGAATTCTCCCAGGCGGGGGAGATTGGCGGGGACGAAGCCGACGGCGCGGACGACGTCGTTGGGGGGACTGCCGTTGACCGAGAGTTCGCGCAGGCCGGGATGGGTGAGCAGGACAAAACGGAATTCCCGGTTGCTTATCGTGCCAAGGGCGGTATGTTGTGGACCTCAAACAACCAGAGGCGGATCCGTTCGGCCGGATTGTCGTGACGCCTCCTCCAAGATCAGTTTTGTTCCGGAAGGAACGGGATTCTTCGCCGGGACGATCCTGGCGTCTTCAACGGGAGCATTCAATATGAGATGTAAGTTCAGTGGTATTCAGGCATGGGCGATTTCGATTGGAATCCTCTTTGGGGCGGGGGCCGGGACGGTGCTCGCTCAGGTTTGCGATGGCTCGGTGGAGTGCGCGGATGAAGCGGGCGAAGGTGCCGCCGCAATGGGCGTCCTCGCGGGCGCAACGCCGGCGGCCCCCGTCTTTGTCGTGGTGGCCCCGGTCGGGAAGCAGACGGTGCCGATGATCACCCAGGCTCCCCGTCTGGACACGCTGGACGGCAAGACGATCGCCGTGGTGGGTGGCAGTTTCATGGCCTATGTCACGCATCCGGAGATCAAGCGGCTGATGTTGGCCAACCACCCCACCGCCAAGGTGATTCTGCTGAATGAAATCGGCGCGGCGGGGCCCTATCCCGCCCCGGGCGTGGAGCGGCCGTCCAAAGACGAGTTCCAGCGCAAGCTGCGGGAAATGGGCGTGGATGCCGTCATCTCCGGGAACGGCGGCTGCGGGCTGTGCACCCCCAAGGAAACGGGTTCGAGCATCGCGGCGGAAGTGCTTGGGATTCCGGCGGTGACGATTGCGGGCCCGGGGTTCGTGGAACAGGTCTATTCGACGGCGGTCAACAACGGGGTGCCGGCGCCGCGCACGGCGACCTATCCCGGTGCGTTTGCGGCCCACAGCCGAGAAGAGCTGATCCAAAATACCCGCGAAGTCCTGTGGCCCCAAATCGTAGCGGCCTTGACCCAGCCCATCACCGCGGAGGAAGTGGAAGCGCGCAGCAAAGCGGCCGTGGGAAATGCCCGCGACATCGTCTTTGCCGGCACGCTGGACGAGATCAACCGGCACTTCACCGAGCAGCGCTGGTCGGACGGATTGCCCATTGTGCCGCCGACCATCGAGCGGGTGGAAGCCTTCCTGCGCTTTACGGATCGGCCCTGGGACGAGTCGGTCGGCGTGCTGCCCATCGCATTCCGGGATACCCTGGTGTGGCATGTCGCGGTCAATGGCGCCATGGCCGGCTGCCCGCCGGAGTTCATGCCGCTGCTGATCGCCTATACCCAGGCGCTGGGCCATCCGAGCTATCGGCGCACGCTCGGTAGCACCCATGCGTGGATTCCCTATGCCTGGGTGAACGGTCCCGTCTCCCGCCAACTGGGGCTGGATGTCGGGCAAGGGCAAATTTCCGAGCCGCACCACGCGGCGTTGGGACGGTTCATCAATCTGGCTATGCTGAACCTGGCGGGCTACTACATCAAACAGGACCGGATGGGCACCTTCGGCTATCCCGTGTCGTGGTCCTTGGCGGAAGACGAAGAGGCGTGCCTCCGGATCGGCTGGATGCCCCACCATGTGCAGCAGGGGTTCGATCTGAACGACAACGCGCTGACCGCGTCGTCCGCCCTGCTGTGGGGCAACAACCTCACCCCGGCCACGACCGATCCCGTGAAAATCATGGAATTGATGGCGTGGGATGCGGTCGAGAAAAGCCAGTTTGCCACGGGCAGCGGTCCGGTCCTGACACCGCGGACGATCCTGGTGACGGAACACACCGCCCGCAACCTGGCCCGGGGGTATCCCGCCAAGGAAGATCTGGAGGATGCCCTCGTCGCAACGGCCCGGCGGCCTGCACACGAACGGGCCTTCGCCAATTACTGGGCCAATCCCGGCAGCGCCTTTGATCCCGCCCGCTACACCCTGGAACAGCATCTCGAGAAAATCATCCGCGACGAGGGCGGAGAGCTGACCGACCCGCCGCCATGGTTTCCGAAGCGGGCCGCGACCGAGAAGATTCACACCGTCCCCGTGATGCGCAAGGGTGTGACCTCCATCCTGGTGACCGGGGATGCCGACCGGAACAAGGTGCAGACCATGCCCGGCGGCAGCGCCGTCACGTTCAAAATCGAACTGCCCGCCAACTGGGACGAATTGACGGCGGAACTCGGCTATCGCCCGCTCAAGGAATTCCATCTGGAGCCGACGTGGACGCCGATCCGTGATGCGCCCGTCGGACGCCGCCCCGGCGTGCGCCCGGACCGTCCCCGGTCGCCGACAGGTCAGCCGAATCGCCCGTCTCAGCCCATCCGCCCGGACCGTCCGCCGCGGCGACCTGCGCCGGATCGTTCTCCGGCCCCTCGGCGATAAACCGAACGTCTACATGTTGACCGCGGCACCGACGTGGAGGGCTCGGCGCGCCGCGCCTGACTTTTCGTGCCGCGGCGGAACGGCGGCTACATCGCACCGGTGCCGCGCGGCAGTCGCGGCAAATCGGCGGGGACGAAGCCAACGGAGCGGACGATGTCCTGTCCGGCCCTGGAGAGGACGAAGCGGAGGAAGCGGCTGGCGAGGGGGTGGGCGGGTTGGGCGCGGGTGTAGAGCCGGACAGTGCGCACATAGGGATAGAGGCCTTCGTTGACGGCGATGTCGTTGGCCGGGATGCCGTTGATTGCCAGGGCACGCAATCCGGGATGGGTGACGAGATTCATGCCGACATAGCCGATGGCGTCGGGGTTGGCCTCGATTTCGTCGGCCAGGGCGGTGTAGCTGGCGAAGCCGCGTGCGGAAGTCGCATAGGGCAGGTTGTCCATCGCCAGTTCCTGGAAGCCCAGATGCGTGCCGCCGGTGGCATCGCGGATCAGCACTGCGATGGGCCGGTCGGGGCCACCGACTTGCTTCCAGTTGGTGGCCTTCCCGGTGAAGATGTCGCGGACTTGGCGGTCGGACAGGCTTTTCAACGGGTTGGCTTCGTTCACCACCACGGTGACGGCGTAGTAGCCCACCACCGAGGATTTGAGATCGATCTTGCGCGACCGGGCGCGGCGCTGCTCGTCTTCGTTGATCATGCGCGAGGAGGCCCCAATGTCGCAGGTGCCGTCCAGCAGGCCGGCGATGCCCGAGGCGGAGCCGAGGCTTTCGATCTCGACGGCGATGCCCGGGTTCCGGGCCCGGAAGGCGGTGATCAGTTGAGGGCCAAGTTCCTCGCCGAAGGTGTTGGAGCCTTTGATTGACAGGGTGTCCTCCGCATGGACGGTCAGAGGCAGGGCCAGGCACAGGGCGGCCACGATCCATTTCAGGTTGGTTTTCATCTTCTTCACCTTTTGGGAATGTTTTCGTTCCAACGGCTTGATCCTATCATCGATGGGCGGCTGGGTCTAGCTTTCTAAGGGCTAATAAACATAACCCCACGGATGCCTTCAGCGTCCCACGGATGGAAATCGCCGGAGGAATGGAATACGGGAAGGGTGGAATATGGGAATGATGGGGAACCGCCATCCCGGCCCATTCCATTATTCCACCATTCCATTCTTCCCTTTAGCGGCTATCCCTTCGCCACCGGGGAACCAGTGTTGGGTGCGGGTGCAGATGCGCACCAGCCAGAGCATGACAGGCACTTCGATGAGCACGCCGACGACAGTGGCCAGGGCCGCGCCGGAGGACAGGCCGAAGAGCATCACAGCGGTAGCGATGGCGACCTCGAAGTGGTTGGAGGCGCCGATCATCGCGGCGGGGGCGGCGTCGGCGTAGGAGAGCTTCAGCGCGCGGGCGGCGGCATAGCCCAGCCAGAAGATCAGCATCGTCTGAATGAACAGGGGAACCGCGATCCACAGGATGGTGAGCGGGTTGGACAGAATAACCTCGCCCTTGAAGCTGAATAGCAGGACCAGGGTGGTCAGCAGGGCGATGATGGTGACGGGCGTCAGGACGTGGAGGAATTTTTCGCGGAACCAGACCTCGCCCTTGGTGGCGAAGATCCATTTGCGGGTGAAGTAGCCGGCGACGAGCGGCAGGGCCACGTAGATGGCGATGGAGAGCAGGAGGGCCTGCCACGGAACGGGCAGGCGGCCGACGCCGAGGAGGAAGCCGCCCAGCACGCCGTAGAGCAGGAGCATCGTCAGCGAATTGATGGCCACCATGACGAGGGTGAGGCCGTCGTTGCCGCGGGCGAGATAGCCCCAGACGAGCACCATGGCGGTGCAAGGGGCGATGCCCAGCAGGATGGCGCCCGCAAAATAGCTTCGCCAGAGCGGGATCTGCAGCATTTTGACGCCTTCGCTGAGGACGACGGTGCCCGCGCCGTGAGTCGCGCCCACGGCCAGATCGAGCCCAAACGGGATTTTGACGAGGTCCATCGCGTCCGCGCCGATGAACGATTTGAAGACGAAGCCGAGGAAGAAATAGGCGATGGCGAACATGGTGAACGGCTTGATGGCCCAGTTGACGAACAGCGTCAGGAAGACCGGCTTGCCGCTCTTGCCGGCCTTCACCACCGAGGCGAAGTCGATCTTCACCATGATGGGATACATCATGAAGAACAGGCAGATGGCGATGGGGATCGAGACGACGGGCGCGCCGTTCACGAAGATGGCCATGCCGTCGAGGGTCTGGGCCAGCCCCGGGGCCACCTTGCCGAGCAGGATGCCGCCGACAATGCACAGGCCGACCCAGACGGTCAGGTAGCGCTCGAAGAGGTTGGTCATCTTCCGTTGATCTGGTTGAGTTGCGGTGCTGCAGGTCATGTTCATGCTCCTATTTTTACGGCTTCGATGGTGGCGGAACGGACGACGTTCTCCGCGCCGCTGCCCGGAAACCAATCCTTGATGAATTCCTTGCTCTGCTCGTTCACATCAATTCGAATCTTGGAGAAACCGGCTTGCTTCAGCATCCGCTCCGTTTCCGGGACAGTGGCGGAACCGGCGATACAGGCGCTATGGGCTTCGAGTTTCTTTTTTACCCGGGCAGGAATGGGTGCGATGGCGACGACATCGGAAATGGCGAGGCGTCCGCCGGGCTTCAGAACGCGGGCGGCCTCGGCGTAGACCTGCGGCTTGTCGGGGGAGAGGTTGATGACGCAGTTGGAGAGGATGACATCCGCAACGCCGTCCGCGATGGGCAGGTGTTCGATTTCGCCCAGGCGGAAATCGACGTTCCGGATGTTGCCCTTGGCGGCGTTTTCGCGGGCCTTGTGGATCATCTCGGGCGTCATGTCCACGCCGATGGCCCGCCCCGTCTTGCCGACGCGGCGCGCGGCGAGAAAGCAGTCGAAACCGCCGCCACAGCCGAGATCGACGACGGTTTCACCGGGCTGGAGCGCGGCGATGGCCTGGGGGTTCCCGCAACCGAGGCCCATGTCGGCGCCGTCCGGGACGGCGGCGAGTTCTTCCGGCGAATACCCGAGCTGGGCAGAGGCGCCGGGGTTGAGCAAGGCGTCGGGTGAACAGCAATTGCTGGAACACCCGCACGAGCCGCCAGATTTCGCAATGCCGGCATAGCGCTCGCGGACGTGCGCGCGGATGCGATCACTTTTCACAGGTGTCATCTCAAGATCCTACTCATATGGAATGTTGAAATACTGGAATGGTGGAAAGGAGGGGATGTGAAGAGATGGAATGTTGGAATGATGGAATGATGGGGATGGGAAGAGCTGGAATGATGGAATATTGGAAGGGAGAGGAAGCAAAGAGGCCGAAAAGAGCTGAATGGATTTATGGGTTTTCATTATTCCAATCTTCCATCATTCCATTATTCCATTTCCCCCAGCCCCTCCGGCAGCGTTTCGACGAACGCCTTGATTTCGTCGCGGACGCGGCGATAGGGGACGAGGGCTTCTTCCTCGGTCCGGGCGTCCTTGGCGAGGCGCGGGGGATCGTCGAAGCCGACGTGCACGACCTTGGTCTTGCCGGGGAAGAGCGGGCAGGACTCGTGGGCGTGGTCGCAGACGGTCACCACGTAGTCAAAATCCTTCGTCGGCAGATCGGCGACGGTCTTGGAGCGGTGGCCGGAGATGTCCACCCCGGCTTCGGCCATGACTTTCACTGCACGCGGATTGAGGCCGTGCGTCTCGATGCCGGCGGAGAAGGCCTCGATTTGATCGCCTTTCAGGGCGCGGGCCCAGCCTTCCGCCATCTGGCTGCGGCAGGAGTTGCCGGTGCAGAGAAAGAGAATGCGGATCATGGTTTAGCTCCTTATGGAATCCGGGATTGAACCACGGATGGACATGGATGGACACCGATGGGAGGGGGGAAAATCATGGAAAAGTGGAAAAGTGGAATGGTGGAATGATGGAGAACGGTCCGAGCCGCTGCCGGAGAGACACCCGCCGGTGATTGGATGGCATGGCCGATCGGCTGCTGGACCTGTTCTATCCGTGTCCATCTGTGTTCATCCGTGGTTGGCTGCCGAATCTTCACCGGTTCCCGTCAGCACCCCATCGGAGAACTCCCGCATGGCGGCCATGGAGCCTTTTTCCACCTGGTGGCCGACGGCAATGGCCGCGCGGATGTCGTCATCCGAGAGCCCCAATTCTTGGGCCTTGGCGACATGAAAACGCATACAGGGCTGGCAGTGGGCGCACACCGAGGCGCCGATGGCAATCAGTTCCTTCGTGGACTCGTTCATGGGGTTCTCCTTTGAGCCTTGCCGGGCGATTTCCGTTGGCGTTGCGTCCGGCACACGTTGTGCGGATCGCTGAGGGCCGCGCTGGTGAGTTTCCGGGCGTCCTGCCGGACCACCAGATCCGTCTTCAGCCGGTCATGCAGCCAGACGAGAATCAGGCGGGACGGCTCGGCGGCGGGGCCGTCCGGCAGGCGGTAATAGATCCAGCGCCCCTGCTTGCGGGAGGCGACCAGTCCGGCAGCGTCCAGCAGCGAGAGGTGCTTGGAGACGGTAGAGGGGGCCAGGGCCAGCGCTTCGACGATCTGGCAGACGCAGCGCTCGCCCCCGCGCAGCATCAGCAGGATGCGCAACCGCTGCGGGTCGGCCAGGGCCTTGGTGATGCGGGCGGTGGATTTTAGATCGGCGGCGCTCATGAAGTTGGATTCCAATGATTCGTCATGTGGCGAAATGTAAACGGAAGGAAACGGGGTGTCAAGGGGGAGAGAGGGGTAGAATGGAATCGTGGACTAGGGGAAGGATGGGTCTAGCTTGACACGGTCGGCAAATGGAGTAGAAGTCGATATCCGTTCCCCCTGACCAGCGAAACCGGTCTAGATATCCATGTCCATGACTGTCAGAGAGGCCGCCCGGATGTTGCAGATGTCCGAGCGGTCGTTGCATGAGCACATTGAGAAAGGCGACTGCCCTTCCCGACGCGTGAACGGACGGCTGTCGCTCGATCGGGGCGAACTGGTGGAATGGGCGACGGAACAGGGACTGTCGGTATCCATGCCGGTGGAACCCGATCAGGCGCCGTTGCCCTCGCTGGCCGACGCCTTGGAGCGAGGGGGGATTGTCCACCAGGTGCCGGGAACCGACAAGGAGTCGGTCCTGCGCCGCATGGTCGAGAGCATGCCGCTGCCGGCCGACGTGGATCCGGACTTTTTGCACAGTGTGCTGCTGGCGCGCGAGGCACTGGGTTCCACCGCGCTGGGCGATGGCGTGGCCGTGCCGCATCCACGCAGCCCGATCTTGCTGCGCGTGCCCTGTCCGCTGATCACGCTATGCTTTCTGGCGACGCCGATCGACTTCGGTGCGCTCGATGGCCGGCCGGTGCATGCGTTGTTTTCGATGATCAGCCCATCAACGCGCATCCATTTGCATTTGCTGTCGCGGCTGGCGTTCGCGCTGCGGGATCCGGAGTTCAAGGATTGCATCGTTCGGCAGGCGGAGCCTGGCGACATTCTGGCGGCGGCTCGACGCGTCGAAGCCCGCGCAGCCCCGGGTGGGTAGCAAGGTCCCGCCATGCCGCTTCAAGGGGTCTATCTGTTTGGGTTGCTGTTCGGCGCGCTGATCGTGCTGGCGGGTTCCGGGCTGGGTGCGTTGTGGGCCGGGCGCCGTTCGGAACGGCTGGCGGTGGCGCTGGGAGCGGGCGGCGCGGTGGTCGCCTGCGCGGCGGGGCTGGTGGTGGCGATGGCTTCGCTGGTTGTACGGTTCGACAAGGTCGCGGCGCTGCCGTGGAGCATGCCCTATGGACAGTTTCAGTTGGGGCTGGATCCGCTGAGCGCGTTTTTTCTGATTCCGCTCTTTGTGTTGTCGGGTCTGGCGGCGGTTTATGCGATCGGCTATTTCCGGCCGTGGGCGGGCCGCAATCCGGGCCGGTTCTGGTTCTTCTATAATATGCTGGTGGTCGGAATGGCGCTGGTCCTGACGGCGCGCAACGGGGTGCTGTTTCTGGTGGCGTGGGAAGTGATGTCGCTGGCGTCGTTTTTCCTGGTGGTGTTCGACGAGGGGGACGTCGGGGCCCGGGATGCCGGCTGGACGTATCTGGTGGCAACACACATCGGGACCGCTTTCTTGATCGCGCTGTTCCTGTTGCTGGGTCGTGCCGGTGGATCGCAGGATTTCGCCGCCTATGCCGCGCCGGCGGGGTGGACGGGCGGGCTCTTTCTGATGGCGCTGATCGGGTTCGGCACCAAGGCGGGGCTGTTTCCGCTGCACGTCTGGCTGCCGGAGGCGCATCCGGCGGCCCCCAGCCCGGTGTCGGCGGTGATGTCGGGCGTGATGATCAAGACGGGCATCTATGGCATCGTGCGCATGCTGGCGATCCTGGAAAAGGTGCCGGGGTGGTGCGGGTGGCTGGTACTGGGTGTCGGTGCGGTGTCCGGCATCCTGGGGGTTTTGTTTGCCCTGGCGCAGCATGATCTAAAACGGCTGCTGGCCTATCACAGTGTGGAAAACATCGGGATCATTGCGCTGGGAATTGGCCTGGGTATGCTGGGCGTGCATTACGGCGTTCCGGCTCTCGCGGCGCTGGGGTTTGCCGGCGGGCTATTGCATGTGCTGAATCACGCCCTGTTCAAAGGGCTGCTGTTTCTGGGCGCGGGGGCGGTCGCCCATGCGACGGGCACACGCAACATCGAACGACTGGGCGGATTGCTCAAACGGATGCCATGGACGGGCGCTGCCTTCCTGGCGGGGGCGGTCGCCATTTGCGGATTACCTCCCTTCAATGGGTTTGCCAGCGAATTCCTGATCTATCTGGGTGCGTACCGCACGATTCTGGGCCACGGCTTGCTGGCGGCGGGCGGACTGGCGGTCGTGGTGTCCCTGGCGCTAATCGGCGGGCTGGCGGTGGCCTGCTTCACCAAGGCGTTCGGCATTGTGTTTTTGGGGGAGCCGCGCTCTCCGGCGGCCATTGGTGCGCACGAGGCGGACGCCACAATGCGGTGGCCGATGGCCATCCTGGCGACCCTTTGTCTGGGGATCGGGCTGGCCGCCGGCGCGGTGGTACGGCTGCTGGCGCCCGCGGTGGCGCAACTGGCCGGACCGGCCGCGATGGTGGATGCGCCCAGCCCGATGATTCCGTCGGTGGTGGGGCTGCTCTTGTTGGCGCTGATTGCGCTGGTGTGGGGGCTGGCCGTCCTGCGGCGGCGCATGCTGGTTGGTCGGCCTGTGCGGGAAACCGTGACCTGGGACTGCGGCTACGCGGCCCCGGCGGTCCGCATGCAGTACACGGCCACTGGGTATGCCCAGCCGTTGACGCACGGGGCAAATAGCATTCTGCGCCCGCATATGGACACCCAGTTGCCGGACGGCATCTATCCTGCGTCGGCTTCGTTTGAAAGCCATACGCCGGACATGGCGCGTGAAAAGCTGTTTGCCCCCCTGTTCGAGCGGGCGGCGGGATGGCTGGGCCGTTTGCGTTGGCTGCAACAGGGCCGCGTGCATTTCTACATCCTCTATATCGTGGTTGTCCTGATGGTGCTTCTGGCCTGGGCGGTGCGTTCATGAACGCGGCCGCCATGATTCATCCCCTGGTCGCCTTGGCGCTGGCGCCGCTGCTGCCGGGCGTGATCAACCGCGTGAAGGCGTTCTTCGCCGGGCGCACCGGTCCGCCGCTGTTGCAGGCCTATATCGATTTGTGGAAGCTGTTCCGCAAAGGGGCGGTGTACAGCCGCACCACGACCTGGGTGTTTCGCGCCGGCCCGCTGGTGAACTTCGCCTGTCTGCTGGCCGCGCTGGTCCTGGTGCCGCTCGGGCGGGTGCCCGCCGCGGTTTCGTTCGCGGGGGATCTGGTGTTGCTGGCCTATCTGCTGGGGCTGGGCCGGTTCGCCACGGTGGCGGCGGCGCTGGACACGGGGTCCAGCTTCGAAGGCATGGGCGCGAGCCGCGAGGTGCAGTTCGCCGTCTTCGCGGAGCCGGCGTTGCTGATCGGGCTGGCCGCGCTGGCGCGGCATGCGCAGTCCTTGTCGCTCTCGCCCATCTACGGGGGGCTGTCCGCGGCGGCATGGGCCGGGGCGTTGCCGATGGTGTGCCTGCTGGGCACCGGGTTGTTCGTCCTCTTTCTGGCGGAGAACTGCCGGATTCCCGTGGACGATCCCAACACGCATCTGGAACTGACGATGATCCACGAAGTGATGGTGCTGGACCACGGGAGCGTGGATTTGGGCTTTGTGCTGTGGGGCTCATACTTGAAGCTGTGGGTGCTGGGCGCGCTATGGGTGGGGCTGGTGCTGCCGGGGTCGTCGGGCCAACCGGCGCTGGACCTGGTGGCCGGCGTGGCGGGTCTGCTGGGATTGGCGGTGCTGACCGGGATCGTGGAATCCGTCACGGCCCGCGTGCGCCTGTTGCGGGTGCCCCAACTGCTGGTTGGCGCGGGGGTCCTGTGCACCTTGGGGCTGTTGCTGACTTTCCGGTGAACGCATGAACGGACTCTTCGAAGCCATCCTGATTTTCCTGATCCTGTCGGATCTGCTCCTGCTGGGATCGAGCCGGCTGCGCAATGCGATCCGCATCGTCGCCCTGCAAGGGGTGGCGCTGGGTGCGCTGCCGCTGCTGGCGCATGGCCACGTGACCTGGCATGCCGTTTTGCTGGGGCTGGGCAGCGCCGGGATCAAGGGCTTTGTATTTCCGGCCCTGTTGAACCGGGCGCTGCGCGACACCCGCGCCAACCGGGAAATCGAACCCTTCGTGGGCTTCATTCTTTCGTTGCTGCTGGGGGTGGGAATCCTGGCGCTTTCCTTCGGGGCCGGCGCGCGGTTGCCCCTGCCGTGGGAGGTTCCGTCGACTCTGCTGGTGCCGGCGGGGCTGTTCACGGTGTGGACGGGGCTGTTCCTGATCATGGCGCGCCGCAAGGCCATCACGCAGGTGTTGGGCTACGTCGTGATGGAAAGCGGCATCTTCACCCTGGGCATGGTGCTGGTGGAGGCGATGCCGCTGCTGGTGGAACTGGGCATCCTGCTGGACATTTTCGTGGCGGTGTTCGTGATGGGCATCATCGTGTTCCAGATCAACCGCGAATTCGACCACATCGATTCCGATCAGCTCTCGGCCTTGCGGGAGGGGACGCCATGATCCCGCTCCTGATCCTTCTGCCCCTGGTTTCGGCGGTGGCGGCGGTCTTGATCCGTCCGGACCGCCCCCGGCGGGCGCTGCTGGTCGCGACGGCCGTCGCGCACGCCGTGCTGACGGCCTGGTGCTGGATGGCGCCGCCGGAATTCGCGCCGGAGGCCTGGCTGGGGCTGGACGCGGCGGGGCGGCTGTTCCTGGGCATTGCGAGTTTGTTGTTTCTCGCGGTATCGGTGTATGCCGTGCAGAGCCTCGGTCACGAGGCCCATGGCCGCCAGACCGAAGAGGACACGGGGGCGATGTTCGTCAACGCCCCCGAGGCCGTGTTCACCGCCTGCCTGCTGGTCTTCCTGTCCACGATGACGCTGGTGGCGGCAAGCCGACATCTGGGGCTGCTGTGGGTGGCGGTGGAGGCCACGACGCTGGCCACGGCCCCGCTGATCTATTTTCACCGGCAGGCGCGTTCGCTGGAGGCGACGTGGAAATACCTGCTGGTGTGCTCGGTGGGCATCGCGCTGGCCTTGCTGGGCAATTTCCTGCTGGTGATCGCCTCGGCCGCCGCCGATGGGTCGGGCGGGTCGCTGCTGGTGCCGGAACTGATCACTCGCGGAGCGCAGTTGCGGGCCCCCTGGCTGAGGGCCGCCTTTGTTTTCCTGCTGGTGGGCTATGGCACCAAGATGGGCCTGGCGCCGATGCATACGTGGCTGCCCGACGCGCACAGCGAGGCGCCGTCGCCGGTGTCTGCGCTGCTGTCCGGCGCGTTGCTCAACTGCGCCTTTCTGGGCATCCTGCGGGCCAATGCCATTTGCGTGGCGGCCGGTCTGGGCGATTTCAGCGGGCCGCTGCTGGCGGGCTTCGGCCTCTTGTCGATGGCGGTGGCGGCGGCCTTTCTGGTGCACCAGACCGACTACAAGCGGATGCTGGCCTATTCCAGCGTGGAGCACATGGGGCTGCTGGCGCTGGGGGCGGGGCTGGGCGGAGCCGCGATGTTCGGCGCGCTGCTGCATGCGGTCAATCATTCCATGGTGAAGGCGGCGCTGTTCATGCTGGCCGGCAACCTGTTGTTGGTCTATCGCACGAAAAACTCGCTGCATGTGCAGGGCGCGTTGCGGATCCTGCCCGTCAGCGGATTTCTCTGGCTGGCGGGGCTGTTTGCCATCACGGGGTCGCCGCCGTTCGGCACCTTCGCCAGCGAATTCATCCTGTTGAAGGAAGCCTTCGGGCGGGGGCCAGTCGGCGCGGCGATGGCCGGCGCGGCCCTGCTGGTGTTGACGATCGCCTTCATCGGCATGTCGCGGACCATGCTGCGAATGGCGCTGGGCCGCCCTCCCGAGGGCACGGTCGTCGCGAGCGAGCCCTCCGCCTCCTATGGGCCTGCGCTGGTGCTGATGGCGGGCGCGCTGGTGCTCGGGCTGTGGATTCCGCACGGCCTGATGGATGTGCTGGGGCAGGCCTCCCGCCTGCTGGGAGGAGGCGCGCCATGAGCGCGGCCACTCTCACTTGCCGCAACCTGGAGCCGGTTTCCCGTTCACGGATTCCGGTCGTGACGGTGGACGAATTCCGGCGGACGGTGCTGGATGCCGTGGCCGAAGGGAACCGCCTGGCCGCACTGTACGGGGAACCGCGAACCGACGGCGGCGTTCGTCTGGTGGCGGTGCTGGTCGACGATCCGGCCGGGGAGTTGCATCTGGTGGCGACCGATCCCGGCGAGACCTATCCCGCGCTGACCCCGGATTGCTCCCAGGCCGGAGGCTTTGAACGGGAGATCGCGGAACAGTGGGGCGTGAAGCCGACGGGGCATCCGTGGCTCAAGCCGCTGCGCTTTCATCGTGGCTTCCGGCCGGGGCATGATGCCTGGGGCCGCGCGGAGGGGGAGATCCCGGCCCCGTCGGTGATGGACTTCTTCCGGGTGGAAGGCGAAGGCCTCCATGAAGTGGCGGTGGGGCCGGTGCATGCCGGGATCATCGAGCCGGGACACTTCCGTTTCCAGTGCCATGGCGAGCAGGTGCTGCATCTGGAGATTTCGCTGGGCTTCCAGCATCGCGGCGTCGAGCGCGCGCTTTTTGGCGGGCCGCATCCGCGCACGATCCACCACATGGAAACGCTGGCGGGCGACACGACGATCGGGCATGCACTGGCCTACGGCCAGGCGTTGGAAGCGCTCGCCGGGTGCCGGGTGCCGGCGCGTGCGCAGGCGTTGCGGGCCGTGGCGCTCGAACTGGAGCGGCTGGCCAACCATACGGGCGATCTCGGGGCGCTGGCGGGCGACGTGGGCTTTCTGCCGACGGCGTCGTTCTGCGGACGGCTGCGCGGCGATTTCCTGAACCTGACGGCGTTGCTGTGCGGCAGCCGGTTCGGGCGCGGATTCGTTCGCCCCGGCGGGACCGCCTTTGACATCGATGACGCCATCGCGGCGGACTTGGAATCACGCCTGGAGGCCACGTTCCGGGATGTGGCCGGCGCCGTGGGGATGTTGTGGGACAAGGCATCCGTGATGGCCCGTTTCGAGAATACGGGAGTGGTGCCGATGAATATCGCCTGCGAACTCGGCCTGGTCGGCCCGGCGGCGCGCGCGAGCGGGCGCGAGATGGATGCGCGCCGCGACCACCCCTCGGGCATCTACCGGTTTGCCCAGGTGCCGGTGGCCATGGTCGATGGCGGGGATGTGTTTGCGCGCGCCTATGTGCGTTGGCTGGAGATCGAGCGTTCGGTGCAGTTCATCCGCGAGCAGATCGCCCGCCTGCCGGCCGGCGCGGTCCGTTCGGCCTGCGGCCCGCCGGCGCCGGATGCCATGGTGGTGTCGATCCATGAAGGCTGGCGCGGCGAGATCGTCCACGTGGCGAGCACGGACGCCGCCGGACGGTTCGCGCGCTACAAGGTGGTGGATCCGTCGTTCCACAACTGGCTGGGGCTGGCGCTGGCGCTGCGCGGCCAGGAGATTTCGGACTTTCCGCTCTGCAACAAGAGCTTCAACCTTTCCTACTGCGGGCACGACCTATGATCCGGGCACTTCTCGAACGTTGGCGTCAAAAGCACCGCACGGTGGCCTATCCCGCCAAGCCGGCGGCGCTGCCCGACCGGTTCCGCGGCCGCCCGGAGCTCGCGCCGGAGAAATGTCCCGCCGGCTGCGCGGACTGCGCTGCGGCGTGCCCGACGGGCGCGATTGCGCGTGAAAACGGCGCGGTGCGCATCGATCTGGGCAAGTGCCTGTTCTGCGGCGATTGCGCGGCCGCCTGTCCGCACGGGGCGCTCCGGTTCACGCGCGATCCCCGGCTGGCGGCGCGCACGCGCGGCGATCTCGTGGCGGGGGCGGGGGAACCGGCGCTCGCCGCCGCGCTCGACGCGAAGATGAAGAGCCTGTTCGGCCGCTCGCTGAAATTGCGGCAGGTTTGCGCCGGCGGGTGCGGGGCCTGCGAAGCCGACACCAACGTGCTGGGCACGATCGTGTTCGACCTGGGCCGTTTCGGGATTCAGTTCGTCGCTTCGCCGCGCCATGCGGATGGGTTGCTCATCACCGGCCCGGTGACGGAAAACATGGCCTTGGCCTTGAAGAAGACCTACGACGCCTTGCCCGAGCCGCGGATCGTGATCGCCGTCGGCGCCTGCGCGATTTCCGGCGGCCCGTATGCCGGCCATCGCGAAGTGCGCAACGGCGCGGAATCCATCGTGCCCGTTGACTTGTACATCCCCGGCTGCCCGCCGCATCCCATCACGATCCTCGACGGACTCTTGCGCCTGCTGGGGCGGTTGGAAGAAGACAGAAGGCCATAGAGAGGATTCTGGCGTTGGTGCCCAAATGAACGACCGGAACACCCCCCGGCTCACTTCGCCGGGCTACAGGGTGTCCGGGATCGGATGTAGGGCAGGGCGGTGACCGGGCGGATTGGAAGGATTCAATCCAATATTCCATCCTTCCATTCCGGCCTCAGGTCTCTGCGGCGGGCATGGGGACGAGCAGGAGCGGGACGGGGGCGTGGCGGGCGACGGCGTGGCTGGTGCTGCCGACGAGCAGTTCGCGCAGGTAGCCGCGACCCTGGCGGCCCAAGACCATCAGGGACAGGTCGCCCTGGCGCGAGCGGTCAAGCAGGACCTTGGCGGGCACGCCGTAGGGCAGTTCGAGCGCAACCGTTTGCGCGCCGCGGGCCAGCAGATCCTCCTTGAGCCGCTCCAGGCGCTGGGTGTCAATTTCGTTGTAGATCTTGAGCTGTTCGGGATCGCTTTCCGGAATCTTCCGACTGTCCTGCACATGCAGCAGGACGACATCCTTCGCGCCGCCTTCGACCAGCCGGATCAGGTGGCCCCAGGCGCGTTCGGCGTTGTCGGAGAAATCCGTGGCAAACAGCACGCGATCCAGCGATGCAAGCGGGCAGGCGCAGGTTTCCTCTCCGTCCGGAGAAAAGCGCATCAGGAGCAGGGGGGCGCGGCTGTAGTGCAGCAGGTCGCCGGCGACCCCGCCGAGCAGGATGTCGCCGGCCAGAGATCGGACGCGAGAGCCGACGACCAGCAGATCGCAGGTCTTCTCGCGGGCGAGTTTGGCGGCGGCGGCGTGGGGTTCGCCGAGCAGAATGTCGGTTTCGACGGCGAAGCCCTGTTGTTCGAGCGCGGCCTTGCGTTCGTCGAGGCCGGCCTGGAGCAGTTGCTGGATGCTCTCGTGGAGTCCGGGGACCTCGTGCAGCGGTGCCGAGAGGGCCAGGACGACGCGGGAGACGCCGAGGCGTTTCAACCCGGTGCAGCAGCGCAGTTGCGCGGCGGACGTGCCGAGGTCGAGGGCGAGGAGCGCGGCGGGGTAGGGCTGAGTCGTCATGGGGATTCCTCCTAGAGTTGAACTCCGTAGATGTAGGCCAGAGTGTAGTAGAAGCCGGCGGCGAGGAAGAGGATGCCCGTGACGATCCGCACCCAGCGTTCGATCTGGGTCAGGCGGTTGAAGGCCTGGCCGACAAACTGGCCGGCATAGGCGATGATGAAGGCGAAGGCAATGACCGGAACGGCGGTGCCGACGCCAAACAGTGTTGGCAGCAGGATGGGCGAGGCATGCTGGGTGGAGAGGCCGATGAGGCCCACGAAAAACAGGCTGGCGGAGACCGGGCAGAACGACAGCGCAAAGAGCACGCCGAGGGGAAACGCCCAGATGGCCCCGCCGCGCTCGACGCGCTGGCGGATGCCTTCGCCGCCGAGGTTCAGCGACGCGGTCAGCTCCAGCAGGCCCAGCAGCATCATGCCCACCAGGATCAGCGCGGGCCCGAGGATGAGGCCCACGTAGTGCTGCAGAAAGATCGAGATGCCCGAGACGGCGCCGTCCCGGCCCTGGAACAGCAGGAGGATGGCGGCGCCCAGGCCGGCATAGACCGCGACGCGCCCGAGGGTGTAGAGCAGGCCGGAGAGCAGCGTTTTGCGGGCGTTGCCCACCGAGCGGCCCAGGAACGAGATGGCGGTGATGTTGGTGGCCAGCGGGCAGGGGCTGATCGAGGTGATCAATCCCAGCAGGAACGCGCTCCACATGACTTGCAGGGCGGTCATGGGGCGGCGGCCCCCTTGGCCTCGGCGATGCCGTTGCGCAGGTAGTCGGCAAAGGCGTCGGCGTCCATCACCCGATCCAGGACCTGGTCAAGCCGGACGGTATTCACTTCCTCGCCGTCTTCGATCCGCGCAATGACCACGATGTTGCCGCTGACGTTGTAGCGGGTGGCCAGCTCGCGGTTTTCGAGAAAGTCCACCACATGGTATTCCATGCGGCCGTCGGCCAGTTCCTCGGCGTAATCGGCGCGCAGGAGTTCGTCGGTTTGCGCCTCCACCATATTGCAGGTGACGCAGCGGAAGGTGGAGCGCAGATAGTACACGACCAGCTTGTCTTCGCCGGCTGCCGCGGCGGGGACGGATCCCCCGGCCCGGCGCTGGGCGGATTCCTTGCCGAGGGCAAAGCCGATGCTGACCAGCACGAAGGCCAGCAGGAGATTGCGGATGAGAATCTTGAACGTCATGGTTCTACTCCTTCCTCACGCCCATGTCGGCCAGCACGGCTTCGATTTCGGGTTTGGTCATCATGCCGGTGTGACTTGTAAAGACTTGTCCGTCCGGATCGAAGAAGATCATGTGGGGAATGCCGCGCACCCCGTAGCGGGAGGCGAGCATCTGGTCCTTGTTTACGTGGACATAGACCACGTTCAGGAGCCCTTCGTACTCGACGGCAATGGCCTCGCGGAAGGGTTTCATCATCTGGCAGGGGCGGCAGGAATCGGCGCCGAAGCTGGCCATGGTGGGCCGGCCGCTGTCGCGGGCCTGGTCGACGGGATTGTTGCGCGCGGCGGCGTCCTGGGCGGCCGCCCACTCCGCGTTCACGGCAATGGGTTGGCGCTGGCCCACAGCCGAAACATGGGCTTCGATGGCTTCCTGCTGTTTTTCCTGGGTCAGATGCTGTTTCAGTTGGGGCCGAATTTGCTCCAGCGGAGCGCCGCCGACCAACTCGGGGTTCTCGGCATAGAAGGCGTCGACTTCGGCGTCGGTGGCTTCGATCGTGGACACCAACCCACCGATCCAGGTTTGCATGATGTCTCCCATCGGCAGGCCCTCCACGTTCTGGCCCTTGGCGGCCAATTCCCGTCGCGCCTCCTGCTCCAGCAGTTGGCTGGCGGCCATCTGCTCCACCATGGAAAACGGGTGTTGCCGGAGCAGCTCGCGGTGCATGGGTGGGATCTGTTGCAATTCGGCCTCCACATCCGCCGTACCGATCGACAGATCGCCCGCTTGCAGGAAGAGTCCTTCCGGCATGGCCACCAGGCGGGCAAAGGCCAGCGGGCCCGAGGAGAGGCGGGAGTGGACGTCGCCCAGCACGGGGGCGTCTGAGGGGATTTCCACTGGCGGATAGGCCGCCGGAGCGGGTATGTCGACGGCTGGCGAAGCGGCGTGCGGAGCCACGGCGGCAGAGGAAGGCTCCCGGTCGGGGACCGGCTCGGATTCGCGGGGGGAACAGCCGATGGCCAGCATAACCAGCAGGCTGGAGGAAACGAAAACGGAGGGAGACAGAATATTCATGGTGATTCCTTTTGCACGGGGGTGGTGGGTTCGGCTGGATCGAAGAGTTGGTCCAGTTGTCCGGAGATTTCCATATCCAGATATGCCATGAAATTCTGCCGGTTTTCGACCAGTTGCCAGACGAGGGGGAGGTTGGTCCAAGCCGTCTCTTGGCCATCGGTGACCTGGGAAAGCACAACGGCACTAGTTTCGACGCCATACCGTTCCGAGTACTGCGAATGGTCGCCAACGTCCAGATTGAAGGCGCGAAAACCGAGGCGTCCGGCGTCGCGCTCGGTGGGCCGCGCGGCGACCGCTTCGGCGGCATAGGCCTCCATATGCAGGCAGTCGGGGCAGCGGAAGGTTCGGTGGAAAAAGAGGACGTCCACGCGCGAGGGCGCGGGTTCGGAGGCCACGGCGGAGGACCCGGCCATCAGGGCGACAAGCAGAAGGGAGCGGATGGCGGCGGCTGGGCAGGGAGCGGTGTTCATGGCGCGTCGAGTTCCACGCCCAGTTCCTTCCACTTGGCCAGGATGTTCTCCTTGGAGAAGAATCCCTCGTGGCGGAAGAGTTCCCGGCCTTTGGCATCGAAGAAGATTTGCAGCGGAATGACGCGGACGCCGTATTGCTTGCCGGCATCCGGATTCTTCCAGACGTCGATGAAGTCGACGTGGAGCTGGCCTTCGTAGGTGGCCTTGAGAGAGTCGATGATGGGTTTCATCTGTTGGCAGGGGATGCAGCGGTCCGCCCCGAGCTCGAGCAGGGTGGGGAGGCCGGCCTCGATGGCGGCGGCGGGGGCCGTTGCCTCGGTTGTGGCTCCGGCGACAGGGGGGGCACTGGGTTGGGCCGTCAACAGGGCGGCCAGCGCCAGCAGGAGGGCTCCGGCGATCAATCCGGTTTTTGCGCTTTTCATGGGTGGGTGTCCTTTGCGATTTCGAAATGCTTGTATGAGCCCGTGGGCCACCAGGGCCAGCCCGGCCATGGCCAGCAGGGCCGTGAGATCGCCTCCGCCGCCTTTGGGGCAGCATGGGATGAGCGGGATGGCCGCAGTGGGTTCCATGCGAGCAGTCTACCCCAGATGCTTCTGAATTTCATCAGGGCTCAGCACCTTGCCGGCGCTTTTCACCTTGCCGTCGACGACGAGGGCGGGGGTGGTCATGACGCCGAATTTCATGATCTCGACGATCTGCTCCACCTTTTCGATCTGGGCTTCAATGCCGGCGGATTTCAGGGCGGCTTCCGTGTTGGCATACAGCAGTTTGCACTTGGGGCAGCCGGTGCCGAGGATCTGGATTTTCTTCATGGGGTGTCCTTGGTTGATACTTGATATTTGAAACTGGAAACTGGGGAAAGCCTATTGGGTTGAGCGGATGAATGCGTTTAGCTTGGGGCCAAGTTCATCGATGATTGTTTTGTAGGAATCCACTTCTGGATGGGGGATTAGCTTCCTGCGGATGGCCTTTCGCAGCCACGACTTGGTTTCTTCGAACGAGCCGCGGGCATAGCGATAAAACAGCTTCCGATCGGCGGGCGTGAAGCGCCCGTATCCTTCGGCGATGTTGGCCGAGATGCTGTCGGCCGCGCGAATGATCTGGTATCCGATCGTGCGCTGGGCTTTTTCCGGCCAAATGTCGTAGCTGTTCCAAATCTTGTCGGCAAGATCTTCCGCCAGCTGGTAGACATCCAGTTCGTACACTTCTTTCATATGGTTGTTCCCAGTTTCAAGTTTCCAGTTTCGTGCCGGCTGTTCCCATCATTCCGCTTCCCCGCCGGCGCGGCATCCCTGATCCTCGCAAGTCCGGTGTTCGAGCTGGAACGTGGCGTGGTCGATGTCGAAGCGGTCGTGCAGGAGGCGGCGCAGCTCGGCCAGGAGGGAATCGCTTTCGCTGACGCGCCGGTCGTCCACGAGCAGATGGGCGCTGAGGGCGTGGCGCCGGCTGGAGAGGGACCAGAGATGGAGGTGGTGCAACCCGCGCACGCCCGGCTGGGCCAGGATCAAGGCTTCCACTTCGGCTGGCTTCACGTGGGCGGGGGCGAACTCCAGCAGGATGCCGAGGGCTTCCCGGGTGACGCGGACCGCGCCGTTCACGATCACGGCCGCGATCAGCAGGCTCAGCACCGGGTCGATCCAGGTCCAGCCCTTCCACCAGACGAACGCGCCGCCGACCAGCACGGCCACCGAGGAAAGCAGGTCGCCGAGCACATGCAGCATTGCGCCGCGAATGTTCAGATTCTCTTTGCTATGTGGCCGGAGCAGGAAAAAACCGGCCACGTTGACGAGCAGGCCCACGGCGGCCACGGCCATCATGATGCCGCTCTGGATGGGTTCGGGATGGAGCAGGCGCGGCACGGCTTCGTACACGATATAGGCCGAAAGCGCCAGCAGGGTCACGCCATTGAACAAGGCCGCGAGGATTTCCGTCCGCTGCCAGCCAAAGGTCCGCCGGGCGTCGGCGGGGGTTTGGGCGAGTTTCAGCGCGGCGAGGCTGACGAGCAGGGCGCCGACGTCGGTCAGCATGTGGCCCGCGTCGGAGATGAGCGCCAAACTGTTGGACCACCAGCCGCCGACAAACTCGGCCACCATCATGCCGCCGGTCAACGCCGCGGCGAGAACCAGCGCGCGGGCGCCGGTGCCTTCCGCAACACGATCGTGGCGATGGTCGTGGCCGGACATGGGGCTATTCTCCGGTGGCGGGCGTCATGCGGCGTTCCGCGAATTCGTCCATGTGCTTGTCGCCCGAGGCGCGGATGTCGCGGGCCAGTTGGATGGCCTCGCGGATCTGGTTGGCAGGGATGCCGAGTTCCTGCGCCTGCTTGTAGTGGTAGGCGAAGCAGGGCTGGCACTTGCCGGCGATGGCGGCGGCGAGGGCGACGAGTTCTTTGGTGGCGGGGTCCATGGATTTCTCCTACAGGGCAATGCCGTAGGGCTTGTTGACGAGGGGGGTGATCTGGCCGAGGATGGCGCCGACGGTCGGCGCGTCGCCGCGGGAGGTGGCGAGCGCCATCCGGTCAAGTTCGGCGGAGAGCGCGCGGACGCCGTCGAGATAGGCCTCGTTGCGGGCGTCGCCTTCGGGCCAGGGCAAGGGGGCGAGCAGGACGTCGTCGCGCTGTCGAAGCAGGACGGGCAGCAGCAGCCGTACGGCGTCCATCCCGCGCGCATGGAACGTCGCTTCGGCGGTCTTGCCGGTCTTGCGCAGATGGAAGAGCTTGTCCAAGGAGTAGTTCATGCCGTTTTCCTCGTGCCAGGTGACGAAGAGGCCGCAGCCGTAGCCGCAGGCGAGCATCGACCGGCGCGGATCGCCGGCGGCGAGGGCCCGCTCCATGTCCTCGGCGGAGTTGGCGACGTCCTGCAGGCGGGCGCGGAAAACCTTGTAGCCGGCGTATTCGGCCGGGGGATTCGCCGCGTAGGTTTGCTGGATCCCGGCCCACTGCTTGCGGGCTTCGGCCAGCAGGGCCAGGCCCTGCGCCTGCTTGGCGGCGTCGAGTTCCTTTTCCTTCATCATGTCCTGGACGATGGCGCAATACTGGCGGATGACGCGGCGGCAGACGGCGACGTCCTCGTCGAATTGCGCGAGGGACGGCGGCGGCGCGGCTTCTTCCTGGGCAAAGACGCCCGGGGCGGCGATCAGGAGCGCCGAGAACGCGACGAACAGCGGGAAGCGAACGGCGGTTTTCATGCGGTTTGGATTCCTTTCTTTTTCATGGCCAGCCCGTAGGCGGCGGGCAGGAAGAACAGCGTCAGCAGCAGCGAATAGAGCAGGCCGCCGATGACGGCGATGGCCATGGGTTTCAACATATCGCCGCCTTCGCCCAGATTCAAGGCCAGCGGGAGCAGTCCCAGCACGGTGGTGAGCTGGGTCATCAGGATGGGCCGCAGGCGCAGCGGGGCGGCCTGCCGGATGGCATCGAGGGCCGATTTGCCGCCCAGGCGGATTTCCTCGGCGAGGGTCAGCAGCACGACGCCCTGGGAGGCGATGCCGCCCATCATCACCACCAGCCCGATCATGACGGTGACGCCGATGGGAATGTGGAAGGCGTAGAGCGCGCCGAAGGCGCCCGTGAGCGCGAAGGGGATACCGAGCATCGCCAGCACCGGGAGCACGTAGGAGTTGAACTGGATGGCCAGCACTACGTAGGCGAACAGGGCGGCGAAAAACAGGATGGTCCGCATGGTGCGGCTGTTTTCGGCCATCATTTCGGCCTGGCCGCCCATCGCGAAGCCGACCCCGTCGGGCCGCGGCAGGGCCGCGACGGCGGTCTGGGCGCGGGCGATGGCGTCCCCCGCGCTGACGCCCGTCGCCCCGTCGGCGCGCACGATGACCTGCTTGATCTGGTTCTCGCGGGTGATTTCCACGGGGCCGACAGCGCGGCGGACCTCGGCCACGTCGCGCACGCGGATGGCCCGCCCGCCGCGGGTTTCGAGAATCAGGTCCTCGACGTCATCCTTGTTCTTCAGGCTCGGCTCCGGGACCATCACGCGGATGTCGTAGTATTCGCTGCCCTCGCGGTATTCCGTGGAGACGAGGCCGCCGATGAGGGTGCGCAGGGTGGCCGCCACCTGGTTGACGGGGATGCCCAGCGCGGAGGCGCGCGCCCGGTCCACGTAGATGCGGTATTCGGGCTTGGTCATGTCCATCGAGATGTTCACGTTGACTAAGCCCGGCGTTTCGTTCAGCGTGCGGGCGGCCTGCTGGGCGAACTCGTAGATGGGCTGGATTTCGGAGCCCTGCACCTTGATTTCGACCGTTTGCAGGCCGATCTGGCGGATGCCTTTGACCTTCATCTGCATGACGGGCAGCTTGGCGCCCGGAGCCATGGCCTTTTTCACCAGCGGGGTGATTTTTTCGACGAATTCGCCGGTGGTGAGGTCGCGCTTGGATTTGGGCACGAGCTGGATGTCCACTTCGCCCTCCTGGGCGATTTCGTAGGTGGCCAAGCCCCAGACGCGGCCGCCGGCCATGATGAACACGCTCTCGATCTCGGGCAGGCCCTGCAACTGGTCCGCGACGCCTCCAAGGATCCGGTCCGTCTCGGCAACGGAGGTGCCGGCGGGCATCTTGAGCTTGACCATCACGCGGCCATCGTCGGGTTGCGGCAGGAATTCCGAGCCGGCCTGTTTCGCCCAATGGAAGCCGAGGAAGAAGAGCGCCACGAAAGCGGCGATGACCAGCCAGCGGACGCGCAGGGCGAATCCGAGCAGATGGCCGTAGCCCGCCATCATGCGGTCCACAATGCGGTCGAAGGCGGCGGCCAGGCCCGTCAGGCGGCGGGCGTGGGCGCGGATCACGAGCCACTCCGTCAACAGGGGGGTGACGGTGGTGGCCACGAGCAAGGAAAGGAGCACGATGGACGCCACCACCAGCACCAATTCCTTGAACAGCAAAGCCGCCAGGCCCGGCACGATCAGGAAGGGCAGGAAGATGCCGAGGAAGGTCAGGGTCGAGGCGATGATGGCCGGGCCGACCTGGGCCGTGCCGGTCAAAACCAGATTCTGCGTGCCGCCATGGCCGAGGGCGTCCGCCTCGTGCTTGAGGCGGGTGATGTTTTCGAGCACGACGATCGAGTTGTCGAGGATGACGCCCAGCGCCACGACCAGTCCGCCAAGCGAGAAAATGTTGAGCGAGAAGCCGGCCAGCTTCATGACGAAGAAATTGGCCAGCAAGGTCAGCGGCAGTGCGATGACCATCACGGCGACCTGCCGCCAGTGGCCCAGGAAGAGATACACCACCAGAATCACCAGGATCGCGGAAAGCCCGGCGGAGTCGCGCACGCTCAGGATCGCGCCCATCACGTAATCGCCCTGGTTTTCGACCACGCCGAACTCGATGCCTTCGGGGATTTCGGGCCGCAACTGGTCCAGCTTGGCCTTGACGCCCTGCGCGACCCGCACCGTGTTGGCCTCGGCCTGCTTGAGGACGTTGACCTTCACGCAGGGGCGGCCGTTGAAACGCGTGGAGACCCGCAGCTCCGCATGGCTGTCCTCGACTTGGGCGACGTCGCGGATATACACCAGTTCGCCGTTGGGGCCGTGCGCCACGGCGGTATTGCGGATTTCGTCGAGGTTCTCGAATTCGCCCATCGTGCGCGCGATGATTTCGCGGGTTTCGACGGTGACGCGGCCGGCGAAAATCTGGCGGTTTTCGGCCTTCAGGGCGGCGGCGACCTTGTCGGGCGAGAGGTTGTAGGCCGTCAGGCGCGCGGGATCAAGATGGACGCGAATTTCGCGCTCGAGGCCGCCGACGATTTCCGCGCCGGCGGTGCCGGGCACGGCGGAGAGGCGGTCGGCGAGCCAGTTGTCGGCCCAGTCGCGCAGCCAGACGAGGCTATGCCGGTCGGAGGCGATCGTGACTTCCATCACGGGCAACTGGGAGGGGTCGGCCTTGATGATGAGGGGCGGATCGATGTCGGGGGGCAGGTTGCGGTTCACGCGGCCCATCACCGCCAGCACGTCCTGGTAGGCGACGTCGACGTCCACGCCATAGCGGAAATTCACCAGCAGGGTGTACATGCCCTCGATGCAGGAGCCGTCGAGATAGTCGAGGTTGTCCACGGTGGCCATGCCGCGCTCCACCGGGTCGGCGATGTTGGTTTCGATCTCTTCGGGAGTGGCCCCGCTCCAGTAGATATGGATCTTGACCATCGGATACTTGATGTCCGGCAGGTAGTCCACGTCCAGGCCCATCAGCGCGAAGAAGCCCAGGGCCATGGCCGCGACGGCCAGCACGACCACCGCCACCGAGCGCTTCAGGGAGATTTCCGTGATTTTCATGGGCGGGGCGCTTCCGGCTGATCGGATTCCGGGGTCTTTTGGGCGGGAGCGCCGTCTTTCTTCGGGCCGTCCTTCTTCGGGCCCATGACCTTGACGGGGGCGCCGTCCTTGAGGCTTTCCTGGCCGCGGACGATCACGTCGTCGCCCGCGGCCACGCCGTCGAGGATCTGGACGAACGCGCCGGTTTCCAGCCCGGTCTGCACCGGCCGGCGCACCGCTTTTTCGTCCTGGGCCACGAACACGACCTCGCCGCCGCCGGGGAGCGCCAGCAGGGCGCCGCTCGGGATGACGACAGCCCCGGCCGCGGTTTCCATCGGCACCGCGACACGGGCGAACAGGCCGCTGAACAACGAAACGTCCGACTCGATTTTCGCCTCGACCGTGAGCGTTCGGGTCGTCGGCTCCAGTTGCGGATAGATGCGCTCAACCGTTCCCGGGAACGACTGGCCGGGAAAGGCGTCCAGCGCCACCGTCACCGCGACGCCGGTTTTCAGCCGGCGCACGTCCTGTTCCGGCACGGAAAAGCGCACGCGCAGGCTGGCGGGGTCGTAGATTTCGACCAGCGGGGCGCGCGGGGCCACGTAGTTGCCTTCGGCGACCCAGACCTTGGAGACGATCCCGGCCCACGGGGCCCGGAGGTCATAGTCGTCCGCGCCGGTTTCCGCCGCCGCGACCTGGGCTTCCGCCCGCTTGAGGGTGGAGCGCGCGATTTCCAGTTGCTCGCCGGGCAGCGAGCCGCTGGTCACCAGTTGTTCAACGCGCGCAAAATCCGATTGTTGGCGATTCAGTTCTTCGCGGGCGGCTTCCAGGCTCGATTCGGCCATCCGGTCGCGGCCCACGCGCACCAGATGCTGGTTCTTGGCGACCGCGTCGCCCTCGCGCACCGCGCATTCCACGATGGGGCCTTCGGCCGGGGACGCCATCCGGGCCACCGTCACCGGCTCGACCGAGCCAGTATACAGCGCGGAACGAGTCAGATCGCGCATCTCGGCCTTCTTCACCTGCACGGGCGCCATCGGCTTGGCGGGCGCCGCGGTCTCAGCCTCGTTCTTCTTTTCGCAACCGGCGAAGAGGAGCACCAGGGCGAGAAGGGGAAGGATGGAAGCATGGAATGGTGGAATATGGGAAGAAGGGGAGGGGGGAAGAATGGAATGTTGGAATATTGGAATGTTGGGAGAGGGGGGGGCGGAGTTGTTTTTCGATTCCACCATTCCACCATTCCATCGCTCCATTCCGTTGCCGTTTGCCGTTTTCATGGTTCCATCTCTCCTACCGCCAGTTGCCGCCGCGCCTCGGCGATCGCCCCGTCCGCCAAGGCGCGGGCGTGGCTGGTCTGGGCGATCACCAGCGCATTCTGGGCATCGAGCACGTCGGTCAACGTGCCTTTGCCCAGGTCGTATTTTTCCTTCACGATCCGAAAGCTTTCCTCGGCCTGGCCGACGGTCTGCGCGGAGGTCTGGATGCGCTCCTGCGCGGCGGCGATGTCGGCCAGCGCGGTTTCCACTTCGTAGCGGATCTGCAATTCCTGTTTGCGCAGGCGTTCGCGCGCGCCTTGCCGGCGGGCCTGCTGCTCGGCGACTTTTGCGCGGGTCAGATGGCTGTCGAAGATCGGGATTTCCGCCACGAGGCCGATGCGGCCCACGTCGTATTGGTCGTCGGCGCCTGCGGGTTGGTCGGTGGGGTCGAGCATCCAGCGCCCGCCATAAGACGCCTGCGCGGAGAGGGTCGGTTTGAATCCCGCCTTGGCGGAGCGCACGGCGGCTTCGGCGGCGGACACCGCGGCATGCGCGGCGCGATAATCCGTGCGCTGGGCCAGCGCCAGTTGCATGCAAACGGCCGAATCGGGACAGGCGGCCCATTCGCGCGGTTCCAGCGAGCCTTGCGCGACGGGTGCCTGGGCATCCTCCAGTCCCAACAGGGCCGCCCAGGACCGCTGTTGGACCACGAGGTTGTTCCGCTCGCGGACTTGGCGCTCGTACAGTTCGGACCGGCGCACCTGCACGCGCAGCAGGTCCACGCGCGCGGCTTTCTCCGCATCCAGCAGCGACTGGATGGTGCGCTCCTGCTCCGCCATCGCCGCGACGGCGGTTTCCAGCGAGCGGAGGACCTCGTCCTGGGCCAGCAGATTGTAGAACTGGGCGGTCACCTGGAAGACCAGTGTTTCGCGGGTGCGGAGGAGTTGGTTCGAAGCGGATTGGCGGTTCCAGTCCGCCGAGTCCGTTTCGCCGGAGACGCGTCCGCCGGTATAGAGCGGAAGCGAGGCGACGAGATCAGCGCCGGCGATCTGCGGCCCGAACGTGCCGCTTTCGCCATTTTGCGTGGCGGGAAACAGCCGCTGGTCTTCGGTCCAGTAGTCGTAGGCGCCGCGCGCCTTGAGCGTTGGACTGCCGCCGGCCCGGGCGCTGCGCAGGCGGGCTTCGGCTTCCGCCAGCCGGCTTTGGGCCTCGGCCACGTCGGGGTTCCGTTCCAGGGCGATGGCCAGCGCCTCGTCCAGCGCCAGCGTCCGGGGCGGGTTGGAGGCGTTGGCATCCGGCTCGCCCGGAGGGTTCGCCCTGCCGGAGAACGGTGCGATGGCGCATAGCGAAACGGCCAGCGCTGCGCTTATGAACGGGTTTCGGTTCATGACATCCACGCTCCGAACACCATGCCTGAGATCGTCGCCATCACCACGACCAGGCCGATGAAGGTGAGGGTTTTCTTCGGGCCGAGGATGGAGTTGATGACGAGCATGTTGGGGAGGGAGAGGGCCGGGCCGGCGAGCAGGAGGGCGAGGGCGGGACCCTGGCCCATGCCGCTGTCAAGCAGTCCGCGCAGGATGGGGACTTCGGTCAGCGTGGCGAAATACATCAGCGCGCCGGTGATGGAGGCGAAGAAATTGGTCCACAGCGGCCAGAGGGTAGACAGCCAGCCGGGGGCGGCGCCATCGGGACGGCCGAGGATGGCGAGCAGGGCGTTGGGGGAGTCGCCGACGAGCGCCTGAATCCAGCGGTTGGGGATAATGCCGGCATCCACGCTGTCGGGGCTGCCAAGGAAGAAGCCGGCGGCGAGCACGCCCATGAAGAGCAGCGGCAGGATCTGCTTGGCGAAGCCCCAGGACTGGTCGCGCCAGTCCTTGAGTTCGGCGCCGCCGAAGAACGTCAGCGCGGCGAGGCCGGCCGCGCCCGCGGCGAACGCCGCCACGGGATATTGCGGGAGGAGAATGCCGAGGACGACAGCCGGGATGGCGGCGAGGAGGATATAGCCAATTTTGACCTTGAAAAACCGCCACAGGCTGAAGCCCAGCAGGATGGAGAAGGCCGCGGTGAGAATCCACTTGGCCTTGAAGATCGCGAACCAGATGCCCGACGTTTCCTCGGGCCGCGCCCAGTTGGCGAAGACGAGAATGCCGACCATCGAGAAGAAATAGAGCGCGACCTGCCAGAGCGGGCGCTCGGGTTTTTCTTCGTCGCCGAGGAATACCTCTTGGGGATTCGCCGCCTTTTCGCGCTCTTCCTTGAGGAAAATGAGGTGCATCAGCAAGCCGATGACGACGCTGAAGACGATGGCGCCGACGGCGCGGGCGATGCCGAGCTGCAGGCCCAGCACTCGGGCGGTCAGGACGATGGCGAGGACGTTGATGGCGGGGCCGGAGTAGAGGAAGGCGACGGCGGGTCCGAGGCCCGCGCCGCGGAAGTAGATGCCGCCGAAGAGCGGCAGGACGGTGCAGGAGCAGACCGCGAGGATCGTGCCCGAGACGGACGCCACGGAATAGGAGAGCCACTTCGACGCCTTGGGGCCGAAATACTTCATCACGGCGTTCTGGCTGACGAACACGCCGATGGCGCCCGCGATGAAGAACGCCGGCACCAAGCAAAGCAGGACGTGCTCGCGGGCGTACCATTTGGCCAGGATCAGGGCTTCGAGGACGGCCCCCTGGAAGCGGAGGCTTTCGACGGGCAAATAGTAGAGCCCGAGAAAGGCGGCCAGGATTCCGAGGAGAATTTTGAATTCAGTCTTCATGGGGGTCTTTCAGATGGTTTTTTCCTGGCGTTTCTTGACGGACTTCAAGGCTTCGACGGTACAGCCGAGCGCCTGCAGCATGCAGGGGGTGGCCAGATGGTGGATGACCCGCTTGCCGGCGCGTCGTTCGGTGACGATGCCGACTTTCTTGAGCCTGTCCAGATGGCGGGAGATGGTCGGCTGGCTGGTCGCAGCGAGGCTGCGGAGGTCGTTGACGCAGCAATCGCCGCGGCTGAGCGCATCCAGCATGAGGACGCGGGTGGGGTGGGCGAGAGCCTTGAGGAGATCGGCGCGGGCTTTGGCTTGGGCGGTGTTCATAGACATAAAGATATACACATATGTGTATAAGCGTCAAGCGGTGCCCCCGGCGCTTTTGGATGGCGCGGGGCGGGAGGGGGCTGGTAGGATGCGCCTCGGATCGATTGGAATCTGGAGGTCGCCATGGATGAATTGCTGGACATTTTGAGCAACAACGCGCGCACGAGCATCGAGGACATTGCCAAGATGATCCGTTCGACGCCGGAGGAGGTGGCGAAGCGGATCGAGGCCTATGAGAAATCCGGGACGATTCGCGGCTATCGGGCGCTGGTGAATGACGACCATTTGCCGGGCGAGCGGGTGACGGCCGTGATCGAGGTGAAAGTCCAACCGGAACGCGAAGGCGGCTTCGACCGGATTGCGCGTCGGATCGCCGGATTCCACGAAGTGGTCAACATGTACCTGATGTCCGGCAAGTATGATCTGCTGCTGTTCGTGGAGGGCGACACCTTGCGGGAGGTGGCCTCGTTCGTCAGCGAGCGCCTGGCGACCCTGGACGGCGTGCTCTCGACCGGGACGCATTTCATGTTGAAGACGTACAAGCAAGAGGGCGTCCTGATGGATGGCGACAAGGTGGACGACCGGTTGCAAGTGAGTCCGTAGCAGTCGAAGGAAGGAAGGCCGGACCATGAGCCAGACCAGCAGGGTGGCGGCGCACATCAAGGCGCTGCCGTTTTCAGGCATCCGAAAATTTTTCGACATCGTGGCGTCGCGCAAGGACGTGATTTCGCTGGGGGTGGGCGAGCCGGATTTCGATTCGCCGTGGACGGTGCGCGAAGAGGCCATCTGGTCGCTGGAGCGGGGGGCGACGCATTACACGTCGAATCGCGGCGATCCGGCGCTGCGCCAGGCCATGGCGCGCTATGTGGCCCGCCAGTTCGGCGCGGAGTACGACTGGGACACGGAAATCCTGGTGACGGTCGGGGTGAGCGAAGCGATCGACATTGCCCTGCGCACGGTGATCAATCCGGGCGACGAGGTGCTGTATCACGAGCCGTGTTTTGTGAGCTACCGTCCAAGCATCATGCTGGCGGGCGGGATTCCGGTCTGCGTGGAGACCCGCCGCGAGGACCAGTTCCGCCTGACCCGGCAGATGCTGGAGAAGGCGGTGACGCCGAAGACGCGGGTGTTGATGCTCAATTTCCCCTGCAATCCCACCGGGGCGGTGCTGGAGCGGCGGGATGTGGAAGATATTTCCGACTTCTGCATTCGGCACGATCTGCTCCTGCTGACGGATGAGATCTATGCGGAACTGACCTACGAGTCGAAGCACGTCAGTTTTGTGTCGATGCCGGGCATGAAGGAGCGGACGATTTTCCTGCACGGGCTGTCGAAGGCGTGGGCCATGACGGGATTTCGCATTGGCTATGCGTGCGCGCCGCCGGAGATCTCGGAAAACATGATGAAGCTGCACCAGTATGCGATCATGAGCGCGCCGACCACCGGCCAGAAGGCGGCCGCGGAGGCGCTGGAGCGCGGGGATGCGGCGGTGGCGGAGATGGTGGCGGAATACAACCGCCGCCGGAACTATCTGATTGCGGCATTCGAAGAGATGGGGATTTCGTGCCACACCCCGGCCGGCGCCTTTTATGCGTTCCCGTTCATCGGCGACCTGGGGATTTCCTCGGAGGCGTTTGCCATGCGGTTCCTGGAGGAGCACGGGGTGGCCGTGGTGCCGGGCGACGCCTTTGGCGCGAGCGGCGCGGGATTCCTGCGCTGCGCCTATGCAACGAGCATGGACAACATCCGCGAGGCGATGAGGCGCATGGCGGTGTTCACGGCCGCCCTTCGCGGAGGGTAAAGGAGGCGGTCAGCCCGACGTTTCGGCCTTCTCGTCCTTGGCGGCCGGAGCGGGGTGCCCGGCGTGCTTGGCGAGAATCGCGTCGCGAAGCTTGGCGAACAGTTCGGGATCCTGGCGCAGGTTCTGGCGGGCGGCGTCGCGGCCCTGGCCGATCTGCTGGCCCTCGAAGGAGAGCCACGTGCCGCGCTTGTCGAGCAGCCCGAGTTCGTTGGCCGCGTCGATCACGGCGCCTTCCTTGGAAATGCCTTCGGCATACAGGATGTCAAACTCGGCCTCGGTGAAGGGGGGGGCCACCTTGTTCTTGACGACTTTCACGCGGGTGCGGTTGCCGACGACCTTGCCATCGCCGGACTTGATGGCGGCGATCCGCCGGATATCGAGCCGGACCGACGAGTAGAACTTGAGGGCGCGGCCGCCGGGGGTGGTCTCGGGATTGCCGAACATCACGCCGATCTTTTCGCGAATCTGGTTGGTGAAGATGCAGCAGGTCTTGGACTTGTCGAGGATGCCGGTCATTTTGCGCATGGCCTGGCTCATGAGGCGCGCCTGGAGGCCGACATGCGAGTCGCCGATCTGCCCCTCGAGTTCGGCGCGGGGCGCGAGCGCGGCGACGGAATCAATGACGATGACATCGAGGGAATTGGAGCGGATCAGCTGGTCGGCAATGATCAGGGCCTCTTCGCCGGAGTCGGGCTGGGAGACGAGCAGGTTGTCGATATCCACGCCGATTTTTTTGGCGTAGCCGGGATCGAGCGCGTGCTCGGTATCGATGAAGGCGCACATGCCGCCGGTTTTCTGCGCTTCGGCGATGATATGCAGAACGAGCGTGGTTTTGCCGGAGGATTCCGGGCCGAAGACTTCAATGGCGCGTCCGCGGGGAACCCCGCCGATGCCCAGGGCCAGGTCGAGCGTGAGGGAACCGGTCGGGATGGCGGGGATCTTGGCAAACTGGCCTTCGCTGCCGAGGCGCATGATGGCGCCGTCGCCGAACTCCTTCTGGATTTGCGCCAGGACGGCGCTCAGGGCCGGCGGCAGGTTGGCGTTGACGTCCTTCTTGGGGCTTGCGGGGGTCTTGGGGGCCATGGGGTTCTCCTATATATGAACGAATGTTCAGCAACCTATCACGGGGTCTTCCCGCTTGTCAATGGGGGACTTTGGCACAGGACCGGGGTGGTCTTCAATGCCGGAAGTGACGGCAGCCGGTGAACACCATGGCGATTCCAGCGGCATCGCAGGCGGCGATGCAGTCGGCGTCCTTTTTGGACCCGCCGGGCTCGACGATGTAGTTCACGCCGAATTCGGCGGCCGCTTCGATGTTGTCGGGGAAGGGGAAAAAGGCGTCGGAGACGAGCACGGTAGTGGCAAGCACCTGCGCGGGGTCGAATTGGCGGCGCTGCATGTTTTCACGGGCTTTGGCGAGCGCGAGTTTTTTGAGGGCATCGACCCGGTTGGGCTGGCCAGCGCCCATGCCCAAGAGGGCCTGGCGCCCGGGGGCGTATTCCCAGGCCAGGGCGATGGCATTGGACTTGAGATGCTTGGCGGCGCGGATGCCGAACTCGGCGACCGGACGCAGGCGGTCGGGGAACGGGGACTGCGTGACGACTTGCCAGCCCGCGGGGGCGTTCAGGTCGGCATCCTGGTCCAGGCGTCCGCCGTTGATCTGTCGGACCTGCCGACGGGGGAGGGGGCTGGCCAGGGGCTGGTCGAGGGAGATCAGGCGGATGTCCCGGGACTTGGCCTTCAGGAATTCCAGGGCATCGGCCTCGAAGGCGGGGGCGATGAGCGCTTCGACAAAGCGGCCCTTGAGGATTTGGGCGGTGGCCAGATCGACGGGCCGCGTCAGGGCGATGACCGAGCCGAAGGCGGAGACGACATCGCCCTCCCACGCCTCGGCGAGGGCCTGGGCAAGGGTGTCGCCGGTGGCGACGCCGCAGGGATTGGTATGTTTGATGATCACCGCGGCGGAAGCCTCGTGGAATTCCCGGGCGGCCTCCAGCGCCGCATCGCCGTCCACATAGTTGTTATAGGACATCTCCTTGCCGTGAAGAATTCGCGCGGTGGCCAGGGTGGCCTCGCATGGAGGAGGAACATCGGGGCGGAAGGTCGCGGTTTGGTGCGGGTTTTCGCCATAGCGCAGGGGGATTTCGGGCGGGAGGGCGCCGTTCACCCAAGTGGCGATGGCCGCATCGTAGGCGGCGGTGCGGGAGAAGACCTTGCCGGCAAGCCGTCGGCGTTCTTCGGGTGGCAGGTCGCCCGTGGCTTGAAGGGCTTCGAGAACGGGTGCGTAGTCGGTCGGATCGCTGATGACCACGACGTCCGCATGGTTTTTGGCCGCGGCGCGGAGCATGGCCGGGCCGCCGATGTCGATGGTTTCGATCGATGGGGCCTGCTCAAAGGGGTACAGATTGACGCACACGAGATCGATGGGGGCGATGCCCAGCTGGGCGCAGGTCTCCAGGTCGGCGGCTAAGTCCCGGCGCTGAAGGATGCCGCCATGGATGGCCGGGTGGAGGGTTTTGACGCGGCCATCGAGAATCTCCGGATGGCCGGTGACCCCCGAAACGTCGATAACCGCCAGCCCAGCTTCGCGCAGGGTGGCGGCGGTCCCGCCGGTGGACAGAATTTCCACGCCGAGGGCAGCGAGGCCGCGGGCGAAGTCGATCAGTCCGGTCTTGTCGGAGACGCTGAGAAGGGCGCGCTGGATTTTCATGCCGCGGATTCTTCCACAGGGTCTCGGATATGGAAAGGGCGAAGATCCGGGGTAATGGAGTAATGGGGTACGGGCTACAGGGCGCTTGGCAGGGAATGCAGGATGACGCCCGGATGTTTTTCGATGAAGAATCTCAGTTCCCAATCGGCGGAGAAAAGCGCGACGGGGCGGCCATGGGCGTCGAGGGCAAGCCGGCAACTGCTGGGCAGGATGTCGGCGGTGACGGGATCGCCGCCGGGATCGATCCAGCGCAGGATTTTCCAGGGGGCGGGTTCCAGGCGGGTGGTGGCGCCGTATTCGGTTTCGAGTCGATATTGCAGCACTTCGAACTGGAGGGGGCCGACCGCGCCCAGCAGGGGCACGCGGGTGGCGGCATCGGGGATCTCATAAGACTGAACAGCGCCCTCCTGAAGCAAGTGGTCGAGACCGGCCCGGAACCGCTTGAATTGGGCCGGACTGGAATGGTGCAGCCAGGCAAAGCATTCCGCCGCAAACTGGGGCAGGGGAGCGTAGACAATGTCCGGGTCTTCGGTCAGCGTGTCGCCAATGCCGAATTCCGGGTGGCCCACGAGCCCGATCACATCGCCGGGATAGGCCTCGTTGACGGTTTCGCGGTCGCGGGCGAACATCTTGCGCGAATTCGACATGCGGATGGTTTTGCCGCTGCGCGGATGCAGGACCTTCATGTCGCGCTGGAACACGCCGGAACAGATGCGCAGGAACGCAATCTGGTCGCGGTGGTGGGGATCCATGTTGGACTGGATTTTGAAGATGAAGCCGGAAAAAGCCGGATCAGCGGGCTCGATCAGGCGGCCTCCGGCGCGGCGCGGCGCGGGCGGCGGGGCCTGGTCCAGAAAGAAATCGAGCAGAAGCTGAACGCCGAAGTTGTTCAGGGCGCTGCCAAAGAAGACGGGGGTCATGTGGCCGGCGCGAACGGCCTCGGCGTCGTAGGTCTCGCCCGCCGCGGCGAGCATCTCCAGTTCCTCCACCAACGCCTGAAACGTGTGGGGCGTCATGCGGTCGCGGACCTGCGGATCGGCGACGTCATGCAGGACGGCGGGTGCGCGGTAGGCGCCGCCGGGGGTGCGCTCGAAAAAGTGGGCCCGGCGTCCCTGGCGGTCGTAGACGCCGCGAAAATCCACGCCGTCGCCCATCGGCCAGTTCATGGCGCAGATCTGTATCTGGAGGGTGGTTTCGATTTCGTCGATCAGTTCGAGCGGATGGCGCGCGGGGCGGTCGAGCTTGTTCATGAAGGTGAAGATGGGAATGCCGCGCAGTCGGCAGATCTCGAACAGCTTGAGCGTCTGCGATTCGATGCCCTTGGCCGCGTCGATCACCATGACGACCGCATCGACGGCCATCAGGACGCGGTAGGTGTCCTCGGAGAAGTCGCGGTGGCCGGGCGTGTCCAGGAGATTGACGACGAAATCGCGGTATTCGAATTGCAGCACGGTGGAGCTGACGGAAATGCCGCGCTGCTTTTCGAGTTCCATCCAGTCGGAGGTCGTGGCGCGCTGGTTTTTGCGCGCCGTGACGGAGCCGGCGAGTTGGACCGCCCCGCCGTAGAGCAGGAACTTCTCGGTCAGCGTCGTCTTCCCGGCATCGGGGTGGGAAATGATCGCCAAGGTGCGCCGCCGCGCGATCTCACCAGCGGCGTTCATCGTGGCCTGGAATGGAAGGGAGCGTTCGTCATCGAGGCGCGGATTCTTTCACACGTCGGCCAAAAGAAAAGCGAAATCAAATCGGGGTCAGCCCTTGAATCTTGAATCTTGACACGATCCACGGGTTTTGTGTCAGTATGCGGACATGGCCAGAAAACCCAGGACCTTGATCGAGGGCGGCCTCTACCACGTCACCAGCCGTGGAAATGATCGCCAGACGATTTTCAGGGATGATCATGATCGGGAGCGTTTTGTGGAGCGGTTGGCGGAAAGTGTCGAGACTTACCAAGTCAGGCTCTTCCTGTTCTGCCTGATGCCGAATCATTTTCACCTGTTGGCGGAAACGCCGCTTGGGAATCTTGACAGGTTCATGAGCAGTTTGTTGACGGGTTACACGGTTTATTTTAATCGCCGCCATCGACGTGTTGGACATCTCATGCAGGGGCGCTATGGGGCTCAAGTGGTGGAGCAAGATGAACATCTACTGAAGCTGAGCCGGTATATCCATCTGAATCCTGTCCAGATTCAGAAAATGAGGGAGATGCCGCTCAATGATCGATTGTCCCTGTTGAAAACTTTTCCATGGAGCAGTTATCGGGCGTACACGGGACAGGTCAAGCCAGGCGACTGGCTGACGACCGGTCCAGTGCTGGCCATGCTCGAAGGCCCCCGCAAGGTGGGTCAACCCAGAGCCTATGCCCGCTATGTGGAGGCTGGCATCGCCAAGAGCGATGAGGAATTTGTCCGCCTGATGAGTAGCAAGGGCATTGCGATCGGCTCGGAGGGCTTCATGGAAAGGATCCAAAAGCTGGCCGCACGCAGGGCCGAAGAAACCCTGAAGCGAGAGGATGTTTCTTTCTGTCAGATTCGAATGCGCAAAAGCGTCGCAGAAGTCGAAGCCGCTGTCCGCCATGCGGTCGGCGGCCAGTGGGGGCAACGAAACCAATACAAGGCGGGGCGGCTCGTGCGCGGATTGATAGCTTGGGCATTGCAGAAGTATGCGGGCATGACGCAGCGGCAAATTGCCGATTATCTGGGTGTAGGGACGGGATCGGCCGTCAGCTACATGATCAGCCATGCCTTCGCGTCGACCGAAACCAAACCATGGCGCGCGGCGGTAGATTCAAGATTCAAGGGCTGACCCCAATGGAGCGGCGGGGACGATGAGGTCCGGGAAATTGTGGCGGACGAGGTTGACCCGGGGGCTGACGGGATAGCTGTCGAGATTGTCGCGGGCCTGGGCGATCAGGTCTTGGATTTCCGTTTCCGGGGTGGTCGGGTCGAGCCATCGCGCCTGGTGTTCGGGGCGCAGCACGACGGGCATGCGATGGTGAATGCGCTGGATGGACGGAGCGGCCGACGTGGAAAGCAGCGCGCAGGACAGGACGGGCTCGGCCTCTTCGGGTTGCCAGAGCGACCACATGGCGGCGAAGACGATGACCTTGGCCGCGGGGCAGAACAGAAAATAGGGTTGATGGCCCGGGCGTCCAGAAGGGGTGCGGATGAGTTCGTTTTCATTCCACTCATACCAGCCGCGGGCGGGCATCAGGCCGCGTCGGGCGCGCAGGCTGTCCCGCCACACGGGCTTGCTGCGGGCTTCTTCGGAGCGGGCATTGAACGTCATGGATGGCGGCTTCTCTCTGCGCCACCAGGAAGGAATCAGCCCCCACCGGGCACAGGTCCATTCCAGACGGCCGTTGGGGGCTTGCCGGAGGAGAGGAACCTGAGTGGTGGGCGCCACGTTGAAGTGGGGCAGGTTTCCAGCGCAGGCCGCGGGGATGGGGAGCGGCCCGATCTCCTCCACGTCATCCCGATCCGGCAATACATAGCGTCCGCACATGGCGGGCAACATAGGCCCGCGGCGGTCGGGGGTCAAGGCCTGCCCCTTCTGGGACAAGATTCAAGATTCAAGGGCTGACCCCAATGGGGCGCGGGCGGTCAGGCGTCGTAGAGCGTGGTGTCGCCGCCGCGGGGTCCGCCGGGATCCTCGCCGAGAAGGTCGCCCATTTGTTCCTCGATGGATTCGGGATCCTCGCCGGATTCGAGGCGGCGGATGACTTCGTTCATTTCATCGGGGACGGGCTCGCCGGTCTCTTCGGCCATGGTGCGCATGAAGCGGCCCATGGCGCGCGGATCGTTTTCATCGATGCCGTCGGCTTCGGCCATCATGCGATCCATGCCGGGATCGGGCGAGGTGTTGCCGCCGGAGGGAGCAGCGGCCTCCACGCGCCGCTTGGGAGCGGCGAACCGGGACAGGACACGCTCCATCTCCGGATGTCCGCACTTTGGACAGACGGGCGCGGAATGGGCGGTGACACTCCGGACCAGGAAATTCAGCACGCGTCGGCACTTTCGGCATTGATACTCGTAGATCGGCATGGGCGTCAGGGGGCAGAGGACGGATGACAGAGGTCAGAGGTTAGAAGTCAGAGGTCAGGGGCCAGAAGTCAGAGAGCAGATGACAGAGAACAGAGGTCAGAAAGCCGATGACAGAGGTCAGAGGTCATAGAGCAGGGGCGGTTGGGGCGGGGGGAGGAGGGGCCTCGGAATCGGGGGACTTCTGGGATTTCTGCTCGGCTTTGCGCTGGCGTTTGGCCTCCTGTTTTTTCTTCTTGGCGAGTTCTCGTTGGTATTTGGCGAAGCTGTAATTGGGTCGGGCCATGGTTCCTCCTGGTGAGTTGTGTTCCTCTTACATACCAAGGTTGGGACGGAACGCACGCAAAAAGTCCCGGGTGCCCGGCGGCAAGCCGGTCGCCCGGGGCATGGGGAGGCGTCTTTGGGAAGCCAAAACAAAACGCCGCGGCATAGCCGCGGCGTGATCACGTCTCGTGATGAAGATGACTTAGTAGCGGTTGCGCCGGCCGCCGCCGCCGCCGCCACCACCGCCGCCGCCGCCGTAGCCGCCGCCGCCGCCACCACCGCCACGGGGGCGGTCTTCGCGCGGGCGGGCCTCATTCACGACGAGGGCGCGTCCACCGAGGTCCTTGCCGTTCAGGTCGGCGATGGCCTTTTGGGCTTCATCGGCCGAGGCCATCTCGACAAACGCGAAGCCGCGCGGACGATCGGTCATGCGGTCCATGATGACATTGCAACTGGTGACGTTGCCGTACGCGGCGAACGCCTGACGCAGTTCGTCCTCGGTGATGTCAAACGACAGGTTGCCGACATAGAGTTTGGTAGCCATGGTATTTCGTATCCTTCTGCTCCGGGGACTGGCCTCATGAATGTCCCGACTCGTTCGGGCAAAGATGACCGCGGCGTCCGCCGATGCGGACGATGGACTACCTGCCAGCTCAAGCGAACCGACCTCGAAAAGCGGGGGGCAAAATATCATGCGGCGGTAGAAGCGCAAGAAATAAAATGGAGAAAATGAATGGAGACAGGAGACAGGGGACAGGAGACAGGAGACAGCCGAGCTGTACGGATTGTACGGATTCGATCCGAAGACCGATGGGATCGGTTGTAGCTGCGCCCGCTGGGCGCGGCGGATCGGGACGGACTTGCCACGAGGACTGGCGTGGTTTCACGGATTCGAACCATGGATACCCGGATCGAATCCGTACCATCCCGGTTCCATCCGTAGCCAGATGGTTTTGATCGGGATCGGACAGCCCGAACAGCCAAACCACGAATGACCCGAATATCACGAATGGGGGATCGGGTTGGAGTGCGGCGGCATGACGCCGCTTTGGCTTGTCTGGTGCTGCGCCCGGTGGGCGCGGCGGATCGGGAACGAACAGCCGCCGCGTTCAGCGAGCACGGCTACAGGGATCGCACCGCCCACTGCCTCCAGGCCTTTGGTTCGGGGCGGAATACGCAGGTCGTTGGGGGCGAAAACGGATGTATCTTTGCATCCAATTGCGCAAGTGGTTGCTGTGGAACGGATAAAAATGAATACTAAATATTCAAAATTTTCGCATATACGTATTGACACGTATAGGTGTTTACACGTATGTTTACTGACAGTTGGAGAAGATGTTGACAGGCAAAGGCCGGATAGTTTAGAAAACAAACCACAAATGGAGAATCCCATGAAAAAGAAATTGATTGTATTGATGATCGGAACGCTGGCCGTTTCGGTTGTCGCGGCGATGGCGCAGGAAGTCCTGAGCCAGAATGCCGTGGGGTATATCAAGAAGACCCTGCCGGCGGACGAGAAGCTCGTTGCCATGAGCATCCCGCTCAACAGCCTCAGCGAAGCCGATATCGTCTTCGGGCGGACTTCGGTTGCTCAGGAAGCAGAGCAGAACTCCCAGGTTTTCTTTTGGGATGAAGGTGCGCAGGTCTGGGTTGGCGGACTTAAAGGCATCAAGGGGTGGGCACCCGGCCAGTCCAACCGCGTCGTGACCCCCGGCGAAGCCTTTTTCATGAAGGGCGCGGCAGGTGCTCCGGATAAAGACGTCACGATCACTGGCGAAGTTCCGGATGAAGGCATGGTGAAGCGCGTGATGCTGGGCAGTGGAAATCTCAGCGCCGTGGCCAATCCCTTCCCGGTGGACTTCAAGTTCGGCGAATCCGACTTGGCTATCAACGCCACCCAGAATTCCGAGGTATTCTTCTGGGATGAAGTCGCACAGGTTTGGGTCGGCGGTTTGAAGGGTATTAAGGGATGGGCACCCGGCCAATCCAATCGGGTCGTGTTGGCGGGCGAAGGTTTCTTCATGAAGGAAGCCGCTGGCGTCACCGACTGGGACGAAGACAAGCCCTACACCTGGCCCTAAGCAGAAGCCAAAACGAACCATTTAAAAACAAACATTGAGGAGAGAAAAAATGAAGAAGATCTTGATGGGACTTATGGGCGTGGCGTTGGTCGCCACCGTCGCCAGTGCCGGTGTTGGCATCCAGTGGTCGACTGCAAACTGGGGTGAAGATGGTAGCGGCGGCGGTATTGCCGACGGGTACGACGTGATCTGGCAGTTGATCTACGCCGGCGCGGATGGAATCATCCAGGAAATCGATGGCTCGATGGGCGAGGTCTCCCCCGCGATCGCCGCGAACCGGCACGTCTGGGGCGACGATGTCGTCTGGGGCCAGCGGGACATCCCCTCTGGCGGCGGCGTGGCTGTCGAGTGGGACAACTTGGTCGGCGCCCGGCCGGGTACGGAATGGAACGAGTGGGTGCAGTTTGTCGACGGCAATACGGTCTATGAAAATCTGGCTTGGAGCACTCTGGGTTCGGTCTATCAGCGCGTGTTCATGCTGCCTGAGGGATATGAAATCTTCAATGGCACTCAGTTCTACCAGACGGATTTGGTTGTCATGAACACGGAATATGCCGGTGGTGGCGCCCCCACGCAGGGATTCTATGTGGATGGCACAGCTGGACCGTTTGAGCCGAACCGCACGGTGGCGATGATTCCCGAGCCGGCGACGATGAGCCTGCTGGGCCTCGGCGCATTGGCGTTGGCGATTCGTCGGCGTCGCAAATAATTCTCCGCAGTTGCGGACACGATCCCCGGCGGGTTCCCGCCGGGGATTTTTTGTGGTTCGATTCGGTCGACCTGTAGCCGCGTCCGCCGGGCGCGGCGGACAGGGACAGCCGAATGAACCACGGATGGACACGAATGAACACGGATTCCGGAGGAACAGATGACTACGAACAGGCGAAAACCCCGAAAGGGATTGGTCTGTCCCCTGGCGATGGTTGTAGCTGCGCCCGATGGGCGCGGCGGATCGGGACCATGGATCTCTGGATCGAATCCGTAGAATCCCGGTTCCATCCGGAGCGAAATGCTCTTCGATTGGATCGGACAGCCAGTCTCACGCCAAGAACGCGAAGACCGCCAAGGCGCATCCGAGCGGGCCAACCCACTTGGCGTTCTTGGCGTCTTGGCGTGAGAAATTTCCGGGATCGAACAGCCGGAACCGCCAAGCTACGGATGATACGGATGGTACGGATTCGATCCGAAGACCGATGGGGTCGGTTGTAGCTGCGCCCGGTGGTCGCGGCGGATCGGGACCATGGATCCCAGGATCGAATCCGTATAATCCCGGCTCCATCCGTAGCGAAATGCTCTTCGATTGGAAATGCGAAGACCGCCAAGGCG
>Ga0334882_1000323_pt1 | contig 78480 bp, 70 predicted proteins | sample GraSluR1_MG_5_FD_207226 | JGI IMG/M metagenome (GOLD analysis project Ga0334882, IMG submission 207226) | Sludge microbial communities from methane-producing bioreactor in Wageningen University, Netherlands - Granular Sludge_15_04-R1 | ecosystem: Engineered > Bioreactor > Anaerobic >... | reverse complement strand
AGCCGAAAGTGTCCTTCGAGCAGCTCGTCACCATGATGGTCGATGCCGACATGGACCGACAAATGGGCAAGAGGGTCACCGCTTAGGATAGAGGTCAGAAGCCAGGGTCCAGAGGTCAAGAACGATCCAGATGAAAGCCTCACTTCAGACCGCCCATCGCCCCGCCAGCCTCCGTCTTCCACCCCCGGTCTCCCGTCTCCCGTCTTTCCTGTCTCCTGCCCCCTGTCTCCTGTCTCCTGTCCCCTGCCCCCTGCCCTCCGACCTCTGACCTCTCCCCCATGAAAACCCTCGTCACCGGTTGCTGCGGATTCGTCGGGCGCCATGCCATGGCCGCCCTGCGACAGGCCGGACACGACGTCGTCGGCACCGATATCGGCAGCCTGGCCGGAACCGCGGCGGCCCACTTGCCGCTGGATGTACGCGACCCGGACTCCATCGACCACGCGTTGGCGCAGGTCCGCCCCGACGCCATCCTGCATCTCGGCGGCATCGCCTTTGTCCCGCTTGGCTGGACCCAGCCCCAGCGCGTTTTCCATGTCAACACCATCGGCACCCTCAACCTCCTCGATGCCGTCCGCCGGCAATTCCCCGCCGCCCGTGTTCTCGTCGTCACCTCCGCCGAGGTCTACGGCTCCCGCCCCGCTCCCGCCCCGCTCACCGAGGAGGCCCCCTACCAGCCCGACAACATCTACGGCGTCGCCAAGGCCGCCGCCGATCAGTCCGCCCTCCTCTACGCCGCGCATCACCAGCTCGATGTCATGGTCGCCCGCCCCTCCAACCACATCGGCCCGGGGCAGTCCCGCGATTTCGTGTCCTCCGCCTTCGCCGCCCAGCTCGCCGACATCGCCAGGGGCGCCGAACCCGTCCTGCGCGTCGGCAACCTCGATCAGCGCCGCGACTTCACCGATGTCCGCGATGTCGCCCGCGCCTATGACCTCCTGCTCGAAAAAGGACAACCCGGCGCCGCCTACAACATCGCCAGCGGCCGCATGACCCCCATCCGCGACATCCTCGACACCCTCGGCGACATCGCCCAGCTCCACCCGCGGATCGAGATCGACCCCGACCTCTATCGGCCCACCGACGTGCGTCCGTCCTACGATACCTCCCGCATCCGGACCACGACCGGTTGGCAGCCCCAGATCCCCCTGCGCCGCACGCTCGAAGACGTCTACGCCGATATCCTCGCCGCACTGTGAGCCATTCTCGACGCGTCACAACCTTCCTGCTTCGCCTTCTGATCGGCCTGGCGCTGGTTGCGCTGCTGATCCACTCCGTCGGCCTCGACGACTTCCGCGCCGGCCTCGCTCCGCTGCGCACCCATCCCGGCTGGATCGCCTCCGCCCTCGCCCTGACCTTTGCCGCCCTGATGGCCGGCGTCATCCGCTGGCACCTGATCCTGCGCGCCATCGGGCTTCCCACGCCGTTTGCCCGCACCTTTCGCGGCTTTTTCATCGGACAGTATTTCAACGCCTTCCTGTTCGGCGCCTGCGGCGGCGATCTCGTCCGCGCGTTCATTTCCGCCCGCGATCACCCCGACCGGCGGACCGAAGCCGCAACCTCCGTCATCCTCGACCGCGCCATCGGGCTGGCCGTAACCCTCTTCCTGGGCGGCGCGTTGCTTCTGCCGCGCCTGCGCGATTTCGCCCGCCATCCCGAAGCCCGCTTCGCCCTGCTGCTCATGGCGGTCTTTCTGCTGGCCACCATCGCCTTCCTGGGGCTGTTCTTCACGAACCACCTCTTCGAGCGCCACGCCTGGCTGCAGCGCTTTTCAGTAGGACGAAAAATTGGCAGCCTCCTGCGCCGGGCCTACGAAGCCCTCTTCCTCTTCCGGCGCAACCTGCGACGGCTGACCGGCCCCGCCCTGCTCTCCGTGGCCAACCTCCTCCTGCTGGCCGCCGCCACCGCGGCCCTCGCCCGCGCCATCGAACTCACGATCCCGTTCCGCGACCTGCTCGTCGTCTTCCCCGTCATCACCGTCCTCGCCGCCGTTCCCCTGACCCCCGGCAGCCTCGGCGTCCGCGAATCCCTCTATATCTACCTGCTCGCCCCCTTCGGCATCCCCCCCGGCCCCGCCCTCCTGCTCTCCCTGCTCGGCTTCCTCGCCGCCACCGCCTGGTCCCTCTTCGGCGGCCTCCTCTTCCTCAAGGGGTCAGCCCGTGAATTGTAGCAATCTTTCGCCAACCGATGCCTCGGCTATTCCCTGATGCCAACCGTATACCCACGGGGTCAGCCCTTGAATCTTGAATCTTTCGCGGTCAGTTGCGCCCGCTTTTTCCAATGCCAACCGGTGCCAAGACAAAGCAAGGAGCCGGAAAAACGCCGCATCCACGCGGCCGCGGTTCCGGCTCCCCCCCCCCCCGGCTCGAACTTGACCAATACCGCCCAGCCCTCCCCTGAGCCCTGGCCTCGGCTCTCCGGCAGCTACAGGCTGAAGCTCAGCCCGGCGAGCACGCTGACGTCGTTGCGTTCGCGCCCGTCGGCCGGCGTATTGTCGTACTTGTTCTGCACCACCAGCCTCAGTGAAAGGTGGCTGTTCATGGCCACTTCGATGCCCGCTTCGAAGTTCAACAGGTAGTTGTCGAAGTCCTCCACATCCGGCAGGTATTCCAACGTCTGCACGAGCTTGGCATTTTCGAGAACCTGGCAGACGTAGCGCTGCGCCACCCGCAGGGCCAAATAGTCATCCTTCACATAGCTCTCCACCGGGGGCTCCTCGTCCGAAAGGGCGGCCACGCGCTCCCAAACATACGTGGGGCCAGCTTCCAGGGATAGCGACCGCTGGTCGGTCTTAAGCGCATAGAAGCCCAGGCCGGGGCCCAGCGTCACGCGGTAATCGATCCCCGCAACGTCGTCATACAGCGCCGAGGTGTCGACATACGCATAGGTTTTCGGGCTCAGGGTCTTCTTGATGTTCACGTATCCCTTGATGTTTTCCACCGTGGTTTCCTCCACGCCGTCCACCGTGCTTTCGCCGTAATTCCCTTCGATGCCGGCGAGCACAGAGCCCAGTCCCTCTTTTTCGCCTTCGGTCACCACGCTGGCGTTCAGCGTCATCGTGTCGCTGTTGCCGTCGGTCAAGGTCAGACCCACATTCAGCGCGGTCGAAAACCCATCGGCTTTCGCCTCTTCTTCCGCCCAGGCCCCGGCCGCCGCCAAGACCGCGATCAATCCCCCTGTCAATATCCTCTTCATGTGCTTTGTTCCTCTTTGGTTGGGTTGGATGGTGTTGTCTTTATTTGGATTTCGCCGCTTCAGCTTCCTGATTCCGGCGCAGGCGATTGACCACCTTCACCATCATGAACACCGAAAAGGCCACAATCACAAAGTCCACCACGTTCTGAACGAACATCCCGTAGTTCAGCGTCACCGCCGCCACTTCGCCCTCCGCCGCCTTTAGGGTCACCGCCAGATCTTTGAAATCCACCTGGCCCAGCAACATGCCGATCGGCGGCATGATCACGTCGGCCACCAGCGAATTGACGATCTTGCCGAATGCCCCGCCAATGATGATGCCCACGGCCATGTCGACCATATTGCCCTTGACCGCAAACTCCTGAAATTCTTTCGCCATGCCCATAATGCACCGTCCTTCTTTACTTGTTGTTACGTTTTCGTTGGCTGCCGAGTATAGGCCACCCAAGTCGGTTGTCAAACGGGATCACCATCGACGTCCGCTTGTAGGGACCGTCGCCGCCGGACGCCTGTTCCATCGCCGTCCCCCAACTTCATGATAAGTCATATACCACCGTCGACACCCACTATTTCCTGCGCCCTCGGATTGAGGCCCCTTCTACCCCTGTTTCTTACGTGGAGGTCGAGTGTTTCTTGGTGTAACCCGATCCGGTTTCTGTCCACTGCCACCCTCCCGATCCATCCCTGCACCATCACCTTCTTCACGGCCATGTGAATCCCTGGCGCCTTGCTGCGCCGCGAACCCGCCACGTTCAGCACGGCGTTGTCCGGCAGGCGGCGCTTGACCCACCGCACCACCTTCGCCGCCGCCGCCTCCGGCGGCATGTTCAGGTCCACCGCCAGCCACGGCCGCCTGTGCTTCTTCGCGAAATCAATCGTCAGTAACGAGCCCCCATCCGGCTGGCCGAACGTGAAAATCACCGTGCCATCCGAATCCACCACGTTCTTTTCCGTGCGCGGCGGATAATGCCGGCTCCAATGCTGGCGCATGCGGTATTTTTGCGGCACCTTCCCCTTCTCCGACCGCCGCCCCTTCGGCACCCAGCCCCCATACGGGAACTTCTTCTGTACGCACGCCGCCAGCGCCCCCTGGTCCGCCCCCGTCTGCCCCCCCGACACAATCTTCCGCAGTTTCATGCTCGCATTCTCCTGGTCTTACAAACCCATTCGACAGGATGCACCGGATTTCGCGGGATGAACAGGATGAAGACAACGGAAATCCGACAAACCCCAAGCAGGAACTCACGAAACACAGGAAAACAGGAAGGCCAGACCATCACGAATCCCGACCTCTGGGCAAGTCGGGACGAATCGCCACAAATATGTAGAAGAAATGGAACGCAACCCACGCCCTTTCTGCGCCCTCTGCCGCCAACATCCGTGTCTATCCGTGTTCATCCGTGGTTCTTGAACGGCCCCAGTTCTCCCCTTGGCGTCTTGGCGTGAAAATCCTTCCCGATCCCGATCCAACAGCCGACCTCACGCCAAGACGCACCCAAGCCGCAAAGGGTTCAATCCCATCAATCCTGAAGTCTGTGTATCCTGCTACAAAACCCCCGGCTGCCCCTCCCTTTGTATCGCCATTCTACGGCGGAACCACCCGGTACATCCGAGCGGCATGCCAGAGCGAAGTGCTGTGTAACGGTGCCCCATTCACCCCATTCACCCCATTCTGTTTTTCCTATTCCGTCCGATTCCCCTCGGTTAGGATGTCAAAAGGCCCAGCCATATCCACACCGAAAACCTCCGCATGAAAAAGCAACTATCCAGCGCCTGTTTTCTCGCCCTTCTTCTCTCTTCCGGCGCGGCTCAACCCCCAAACGCGCAGGCCGACCGTTCCCCCCTCCTATCTCTGCCCGGCTCCGAACTCGTCCAGCTTCTGCTGGATCCCGACTCCCTGCCACATGCATTCCACGAACTCTGGAACCGGAATCATCCTTCCAATCAGTTGGACTTGGCTTCATTCGAAGCCAGGCATTACGCCCCCGACGTCATCGTCTGCCCGCAGGAAAACGGCGAACCTCCGCTTGTTCTCATACTCTACGGATTCTTGCCCCGGGAGCGGTTTTCATCCGACCCTCAGTACGAAACACCCCATGCCGCCGAACTGTTCGATCCCGGGGGCCACCGCCCCCCCCCGCGCCCATGGGATATGCCCGCCTTCGTTGTCTACACCGCCGATGGCCGGGAAATCGAGCCCTTCGGCGGCGATAACTGCCTCGTTCCGCCCGGCCGCATCGCCGACATCAACGGCGACGGCCTCGTCGAACGAGCCGGCCATTCCAACTGTCGTGTCCCCGGCATTCCCTCCGTTTCCGTCCTGGAAATCTACGGCGTCGCTCCCACCCCCCGTCCACTCCTGTATGTCCTCTTTAACTGGGGGAACGACGAATGGACCTATCGCTTCTCCGATCCAATGAACAACGGCGTCTTGAACATCGAGTTGGGCCCCAAAACCCGGCGCGGCATGATCCCGAAGATCACCTACTCATGGGACCCCGAATCCCGCGTCTATGTCGGCCCGGACGGTGCACCAGGCGACCATTTCCGCCGGTTGGATCCCGTTGCCGATCTGTATGATCAATTCGATCGTCTCCAGGCCGAAGGCCTCTCCTTCCCTCCAGACCCGGACTATGAAAACCCAAAGCGCATGCCCGATTGCCCTTGGGAGCGCCGCGGCATGGTGAAGCCCGCTCCTGAAGATCTTTCCCGCCCCTATCGCTACGCTTCGCTACAGGATCTCTCTTCCGAGGGTGTTCTGAGCTTCATGGGCGGTGGCCGGAATGCCCGCGATCTCGAACAATCCACCATCCTCAGCAACCATGTCCCCGATGCCTTCTGGTCCCTGCCGCCCAAAGAGGCGGCGTTCGCTTTCGCCGACGCCAACCGCTACCCCATCCATCGCGACCTCTACGCGCTCGCTATCGACGACCGCGACGGCCTGTCGCCGCCGGACGCCTGCTCCATCGCTGTCTCCCAAATTCACGACAAATCGTATTCCGACGTCGACACCCACTATTTCCTGCAGGTCGACCCCGAACGTTCCTATCTCGCCTATTCCCGCCCGAAAAACGGCAGCCACATGTTCTTCAGCCTCGGAGAATCCAAACCAACCTTTGATTTCCGCCTGTGCGAACTCGACTACCCTGATGCCCGGCACATCGCCCATGTCCTCTGGTGGCTCGACCGCATCCGCAGCCACCGCGACAACCCGCCCGACACCCTGGGATCTTCGTGGAGCAGCGCCGACGGCCGGACCAGCCTCGATTTCCGCTCCGCCGATGGCTCACTCCTTTTCCGCCGCGAGGGTTCGCTCTGGTTCGGCCACATCGCCGAACGCTGGCAGGAAGACTATACGCCCGAAGTTTTCCTGAATCTGGCGGACCACCTCTTCTACGGTCCCCTCCGCGATCGCTTGGGCGAGGCCTGGTCCGCCCAGGCTCCGCAAAGACCGGCCGCCTTCTGCAGGCCGGATGCCTCCGCTTGCCCACCGCCCAGCCCCCCGGATCTTCCGCCCCTGACCTCTGCTCTGCTGGACCTGTTCACTCCGGATCAAACCACGTTTTCGCTCGCCATCGCCCGCGATGCCGTCCGCGCCGCCGGCGAAGCCGCCGATCCCTCCCTCGAAGACCCCTTGGTCGCCCTTCTCTCTCCAATCCCCGATCTCCCTCCCAAACGCACCCGAAAAGATATCGAGGACGAACGTGCCAGGCTCTTCGCCATCATGCCATCCAACCCCGCTTGGGCGGAAACACAAGAAAAGTTGAGCCGCCTGCACGAGGAACTCATGACTTCCTACCGCGACACCGGCGCCAACGACTTCCATTCGCTCCGAAGCGCCATCGAACTCTCCCTCCGCCAGATCCGCTCCGCCAATGACCTCGACACCCTTGACGCCTGGGCCCGAACGGATGACCCCGGCGCCGATTGGGCCATCCGCCGCCTGCGCCATCTGGATCACGGCCGCTACGTCACAACCCTGGAATGGTGGGTCCACCACTCCGAAAGCCATCGAGCCCGGCATGCGTTCAATCTCCTTGCCCGGGAAAACTCCGCGCGCGCCGGTGAAACCGCCGCCGAGCCGTCCGTCGCAACCCGCGATGATTTGGCCGCCGCCGCCTTCACCCAGATCGCCCGGGCCACGGACATGCCCGACGGCCCCCCGCGCATCGAGGCCCTGATCCGCGTCGCCCTCTCCACCAACAGCTATTGGGAAGAACGCGGCCGGGCCATCGATCTGCTGACGCCACCCGACCAGCCCCTGAAATATCCCAACCCTGAAATCGATGAGACCCTCCTTCGCCTCATGGATCCCTCCATGGCGGACGAAACCATCAACTTCACTCTCGGCAAGGCCTGCCTCGCCCTCGCCCGTCGCGGCCGGACCGACACCTTCGACGCCATGGCCGATACGCTGACTTCCCTGAAGGATCCCACCGTCTATCCCTACGTCCTGCAGGCGCTCATCCAACTCGCCCAGCTTGACCCGCCCCGCTTCCATCCCCGCCTGGCCGACCTTCTGCGGCCCCAGTTCCGCCATACCAACAAGTCGATCCCCGAACTCCTGATGGCCGCCTGGGCCGCCGATCTTCGTGAACTTCAGCCCGACATCGAGCGCATCGCTACCTCCGGCCCTGACGACTACGAAAGCGAACGCGCCCATTCCTATGGTGGCCCCCCTAGCGACGTGGACGACCGCTTCCACCTCGCCCGCCACATTGCCTCCCTCTGGAACGAAGAAGATCCCGCCACGCAGGCCCGCCTCCTCCTTGCCTTCGGCTTTCATCAGGCCTCGTACCTTTCCGTCAACCCCCGCCCTGAACAGACCTTCCGCATGGAAACCGAACTCTCCCGCCTCGCCCCAACCCTGTCCCCCGATCACCGTCGGCAGGTCACGGAATTCTTCGAGTGGCTGCGCTCCTCCCAAATCAACCCGGCCTATCTCGACAAAGACCCCCGCGCCGTCTTCCTCCATCGCACCGCCGCCATTCTGCTTCCCCCGCCTCCCTGATCTTTATCCAGAGCATCCCCTGGGCTCTCCCTGCGCCCCGCGCTTGAGGCCGCCTCTATCCCCGCCTCCCCTTTCGTGAATTTCGTTTTTCGTGGCAACCCCCGATCTGCATTCCGTCCGCCGCCCCCCTCCCGTTCGATCACATCCACGATCACCCGCTTTACCGCCAGGTGGATCCCCGGCGCCTTGCTGCGCCGCGAACCCGCCACGTTCAGCACGGCGTTGTCCGGCAGGCGGCGCTTGACCCACCGCACCACCTTCGCCGCCGCCGCCTCCGGCGGCATGTTCAGGTCCACCGCCAGCCACGGCCGCTTGTGCTTCTTCGCGAAATCAATCGTCAGTAACGAGCCCCCATCCGGCTGGCCGAACGTGAAAATCACCGTGCCGTCCGAGTCCACCACGTTCTTTTCCGTGCGCGGGGGATAATGCCGGCTCCAATGCTGCCGCAGCCGATATTTTGCCGGCACCTTCCCCTTCTCCGACCGCCGCCCCTTCGGCACCCACCCCCCATACGGAAACTTCTTCTGCACGCACGCCGCCAGCGCCCCCTGGTCCGCCCCCGTCTGCCCGCCCGACACAATTTTTCTCAGCTTCATGTTCCCATTTTTCCCATCCTACCCGCTCCTGTAAATCCTGTAATCAGAATTCCCAAGGCGAAGGCGGGGGATAATCAGAGACGAAGATACAGAGCAGGAACTAAGGAAACCCAGGAAAACAGGCACAATCCGTCAACCACGGATCCCGACCTCTTGCAGAGTTGGGACCGGACGCAAGACAAGATTCTTCATAAACAAAAGGATCCCCCCACGGATGCCTGGGGCGTCCCACGGATGAAGAATATGAAGCAGGAAAGAAGGAGCGTTGCTTGGGCTTGGTTCCCATGCGCGGATGGCATTTAAAATGGTTTCCCATCCGTGGGCCGCTGGAGGCATCCGTGGTACAGATGTTTTTCCATTCTCTTGGCTGTCGGGTGCGGTATTCGATCACTCCCAACGCATAGTATATGCAGGTGAATATGCGGGGTGATGTAAAATCCCCGGCAATCCAATGGATTTCCGAATCCGGTCGTGCGCCCGTCGGGACCGATGAACCCAGATGAGAGTTGGCAGAGGCCTTTATTATGTCATGCCGGTGACACAGGCCTTCTTCACCTGCGGGACTAGCCCGCAGGGGTCGCGATCCGGTACATCCTGAACATCCAATAGCTCTTGTCCGCTTTCGGGCGCGGCTTTTCCGTCTACGGCCAGCGGACCCGATACAGGCGCTGCGAATGCATCGCGGCGGACGGATCCATGAACCGGTCGGTGGCCTTGGGCGGGGCGCTCGTCCAGACCGCCTGCCAGGTCCCGGTCGGACTGTGGGTGGCTTCGACGACCACGGGCATGGACGCCGCCCAGCCCAGATCAAACTCGAATCGCCCCTCCGTCATCCCCATGCGGCCCTCGGTTGCCATCGGCGGCAACCCGACCTGAACGGGCCTTCCGGCAAACGGCTCACCCGGCTCCGGCCAGCCCGTGCTGTCCGGGTGACGGTAGATCGTGGCATGCGGCGCGTTCTCAAATGCCCATTCCGACGTCACCGGCCCGTTGCCGGCAAACACCACATGCCGCAGACTGCTGCAGTAAAAGAAGGTCTGGCTGCCGATCCGGGCGACGCTGGCCGGAATGACCACGCTGGTCAGGCTGCGGCAGAAACTGAAGGCGCTGTTGCCGATGTTCGTGATGCCGCTCCCCAGCACCACCCTCGCCAGGCTGGTGCAGGAATGAAACGTGGATTCGCCGATGTTCAGTACACTATCGGGAATGGCGAGTTGGGTCAGATGCCCGGCCCCCTCGAAGGCGCGCGGGCGGATGGCCGCCGTGCTGGTCGGTACCGCATAGGAACCCGCAAGCCCCAGCGCATACTGGATCAGCGTGCTCTGGCTTTTGTCGAACAACACCCCGTCCACGCTGCTATACGCCGGATTGTCCACATGCACCATGAATTGCGTGTTGAGCAGCGTCCGGTGGAAGGCGTGATCCCCGATGTCCGTCACGCTGGCGGGAATCGCCACGCTTTCCAGCCCGGTCCACCCAAAGGCGTAGGAACCGATGGACTCCACGCCCTCGGCCAGGCCAACGCGGCGCAGATTGCTGGAAAACGGGAACGCCCACCTTTCGATGGTCCGCACGTTGCCCGGAATGTTTATCTGCTCCAGATGGGACACGGACTGGAAGCTGTCCTGTCCGATGGTCTCAACCGTCGCGCCCACCGAATAGGCCGCGGACGTGGCGCCGGCCGGGTACTGAACCAGCTTGGTTTGTTCCTTGTCGAACAAGATGCCATCCTCGCTGGTATAGGCCGGGTTGTCGGCATGAACCCAGATGCTCGTCAAGCTGACCGTCCCGCGAAACGCCCCCTGGCCGATGACCGTCGTGCCCGTGCCGATGACGACATGCCGCAGCGCCTTGGCATTGATCAACGCCTCGGCTCCAATCGTTTGCACGTTGCCCGGAATGTTCATCTGCGTCATCGCCGTGTTCCCAAACGCCGAGACCCCGATCTGGGTCACGCCGCCGCCAATGGCCACATGCGCCAGACTCGTCGCACCGTGGAACGCCCAGCTTTGTATGATTTCCACCCCGCCGGGCACCTCCAGGCGTTGCAAGCCGCTGTTGTAAAACGCGCTGCTGCCGATCTGCTTGACGCCCGCGCCCAGCCAGACGCTGGTCAACCCCGTCGTTTGGTAAAAGGCATCCATTCCGATCTCCACCACGCTGTCCGGCACCGTCAGGTCCGGCAGCTTGGCGCAGTCCGCAAACGCCCGGTATCCCATGCTGGTGATGCCCCCGCCCACCAGAGCCTGCGTCATCATCGCCGCGCCATCAAACGTCAAGGGCCCCGTGCCGGGATTCTCCACGTCGTCAAAACCACCCAGTTGCCGGAGGCCATTGCCGGTTTGCACGCTCCGCAACTGCGTGAAATCAAACGCCGACCGCGGCACGTTCTCCAGGCCGTCCCCGACGCGGAGATGCTCGACCGGATTGCCCGCAAACGACCGCATCCCGATCCCCGTCACGCTGTGGGGCAGTTCAACCCGGGGCAGGCCGCTGGTGGCGAACGCTTCCACGCCGATGCTGCGCAAGCCGGCCCCCAATACCAGCGAGGTCAACCCCGCACACCCGCGAAACGCCCGGTCCTCGATGATCGCCACGCTGTCCGGCATCGTCACGCTCTCGATCAACGCCTGGTTCTGGAACGCCTCCTCGCCGATGATCGTCACCTCCCGCCCGTCGATGCTGGCGGGAATCTCCACCGTGTACAGCGCACCGGTGTACGCCAGGATTTTCAGCGAGGAGTCATCGTTTGTCATGAACGCGTACTGAGCCCGCGCCCCCGCCGCCAAACCCAGCCAGGCCCCCAGCATCAACCCGATGATGTTGCGCATCATTGCCACTCCCTTCTCGTCCTGCTTGTCCACTGCAATGCCGGAACCGTAACCAAATCCGGCCATCCAACCAACCCCCAATTCCGGCCAAGACAGGAAAACATGTGAGACAGGATAAGCCGCAAAGGGTCCAATCCCATCAATCCTGCAAATCCTGCAATCCTGTCTAAAATGTCTTGGGCTGTTTCCGCGCCCCCGTCGCATCGCGGTGCGGGAGGCCGAAATCCGCCACCCGCTCCAACTCCGCCCGGTCCAGCACCGGCCCTTCGCGGCAGATGCAGATCCCGCTCCCGTCCACGCAGCAGCTCCCGCACACCCCGATCCCGCACTTCATGTGGCGCTCCAGCGAAAGCTGGCAGTCGCAGCCCACCCGGTCGGCCAGCTTCTTCAGCGCCACCAGCATGACCTCCGGCCCGCAGCCGTAAATCACGTCGAAGGTCTCCGCCGCGCACAGCTTCTCCGCCAGCGGCAGGACGAAGCCCTTCACGCCAAAACTGCCGTCGTCCGTCGCGAACTGCGCGCCCAATCGCGCAAAATCATCGGCGAAAATCAACTCGCTGGCCGTTCGCGCGCCGAGCACCGTCTTGAACTCCATGCCGTCGCGTTCCATGCCATGGACCAGATGCCGCAGCGGCGCAATCCCGATCCCCCCGCCCACAATCAGACCCCGCCCCCTTGGACGGAACCCGCGCCCCAGCGGCCCGCGCACCCCCAGAAGATCGCCCGGCTTCACAGCCATCAACGCCTGCGAAAACGGCCCGAATGCCTTGGCCGTGATCTCGATCATCCCGTCGCGCACATCGGAAACGGAAAACGGCTTCTCGTCCACCCCCGGAATCCACAGCATCACGAACTGCCCCGGCTCGACGTCGAACGTCTGGCGGAAGGTAAAACTCTTGAGCGAATCGTTGTGGACGACAACGTCCTCGACCGGCAGCGTCTCGATCTCGCCAGCAAGCCCCCGTCCTGCGGTCTTAAGACCCCCCTGGCCTTGCTTGCCCACCGTAGCCTTGGCGTAGGTGGGTGCCAGGGGTGAATCAGTTTGGCATGGAGACCCGACGCCCTCGTCGGGCGGCTGTTGGCTGCCCCCTTGATCATTGAATATTGAATACTTGTCCCCCGTAGCCTTGGCGAAGGAGGATTGAATATTGAATATTGGTGAATTTGTGTGCGCCAACCCTCTTACCTGCCCCAGCCCCTCAAATCCGCGCGCTTTCATCCACTCCGCCAGCCCCCGGTTGATCTCGCCGAACAGCTCCATCCCGCCCTGATAAACCGCACTGCCCACCCCCACCGCATCCGCCCCGGCCATGATCATCTGCAACGCGTCGTCCGCGCACGACACCCCGCCCGTACCGATGATCGGCAGATCCACCGCCTTGCGGATCTCGTACACCGCCCGCACCGCAATCGGCAGGATCGCCGCGCCCGACACCCCGCCGACCTTGTTCGACAGCACCGGCCGCCCCGCGCCCGTGTCGATCGCCATCCCCGGCCCCACCGTATTGATCGCCGTGATCGCGTCCGCGCCGTTCTTCGCGCAGACTTCCGCCATCCGGGCGATCGACGCGCATTGCACCGAGAGCTTGATCGCCACCGGGATGCTCCCGGCGTTTTCCTTCACCGCGCGCGTCACGGCGGCCAGCGCCTCGGCATCCGCCGCGAACGGCGTGCCGAACTCGGATTCCACGTTGGGACACGATACGTTGACCTCGATCAGGTCCGGCTTGCCCCCTGCGATGATCTGCGCCAGTCGGCCGAACGCTTCGGGACTGTCCGCGAAAATCGACGCGATCAGCGGCGTGGCGCACGTCCGCTTGAATTCGGCAATCTCTTCCGCCGCGCCCTCCGCGCCCGGATTGGAGAGGCCGACCGCGTTGAGCATCCCGCCCTTCCACGGCAGGATGCACGGGGCGGGGTGCCCCTTGCGCGGCGCCAGGCTGCACGACTTGGTCGTGACCGCCCCCGCGCCCGCTTCCGCCACCCGCCGCAGCGACGACGCCGTCGTGCCCAGCACCCCCGACGCCAGCACCAGCGGCGATTCGAGCCGGATCCCCGCAATCTGGACGGCGAGCGGATTCATGCCTTGAGATGTTTTGCCAGTTCGTCCAGCGTGCAGACCCGCTCGCAATGCGCGCACTTGAAGTGGCGCGAGCCGGATTCCAGCCGCTTGAACCGCGTCGGCACGTGCGGCTCCGCGTTGGTGATGCAGTTGGGATTGATGCACCGCGCCAGGTTGTCGAACAGCTCGGGCACCTGGATCACCACCTTTTCGACCACCTCGAAGTTGGCGATGCGCTTGATCGTGATGCCGGGGCTCACCAGTGCCAGCATCTGCATCAAGCGCGACGGTAGCGCATCGGCCTGAAGCTTGATCATGTCCTTGCGGCCCATGCGCGTGCTCAGGTAGTTCAGCCCCAGCGTCACCACCGCCTCCTCCAGCTCCGGACGGCGGCCGATCAGCGCCATCACCTGCGCGCCGTACCCCGCCGGGATGTGGTCAATCACGAATCCGCGCTCGATTTTCGGTATCAACAAATGCTGGTTGTGCGGACTCATCGTGGGCTCCTTGATAAGCGTTGCTGAACGGCTCTGCCTAGGTAGGGCGGTCTCGCCGAGACCGCCGGGCGGCTCGGATCACGGCGGTCTGGGCCAGACCGCCCTACCCTTCCGATCCCTTTTTCGTGTCTTTCGCGCATTTCGTAGTTTCGGCTCGGGTTAAATGGCGTTGGCCTTTCCCATCAGATCCAGGAAGATCGCCTGGCGCATGATGACGCCGTTGCGGGCCTGCTGGAAGTAGCCCGCATGCGGCGTGGCGTCCACATCCGGCGAAATCTCGTTCACGCGCGGCAGCGGATGCAGCACCTTCAGATGCTTCGGTGCGTCTTCGAGCATTTTCGCGTCGAGCACATAGGCGTTCTTGACCTTTTCGTAGTCCACCACATCGGGGAAGCGCTCCTTCTGGATGCGCGTCATGTAGACGACGTCCGCCTCGCGCAAGGCGTCGGGCAGGCTGTCCGTCTCACGGAACGTCGTCGTCGTCCCCGCCGCCGCCTTCGTCAAATACGCGGGCAGCCGCAGGCTCTCCGGCGACACCAGCGCGATCTGCACGCCCTCGAACAGCAGCAGCGCCCGGCACAGCGAATGGATCGTGCGCGAATACTTCAAGTCGCCCACCAGCGCGATCTTCAGCCCGGCGATCTTGCCGAAGAACTTCCGCAGCGTGTACAGGTCCAGCAGCGTCTGCGTCGGATGCTGGTTGGCGCCGTCGCCGCCGTTGATGATCGGCACCGCCGCGATCTCCGCCGCCAGCCGCGCCGTGCCCTCCCTCGGATGCCGCACCGCGATGATGTCGGCGTATTGTTCCACCGTGCGAATCGTGTCGGAGAACGTCTCGCCCTTGGCCGTCGAAGAGGTCGCCGTCTCCGAAACCCCGACCACCCGCCCGCCGAGACGCGCCATGGCCGACTCGAAGCTCAGCCGCGTCCGCGTGCTCGGCTCGAAAAACAGCGTCGCCAGCAACTTCCCCGCCAGCAGCCCGCTCTTGTCGGCATCGGCAATCGCCTCCACCTTCGCCGCCAGGTCCAGGTAGGCCAAAACATCTTCGAGGTCCAGATCGTCGATCGAGATGAGGTCTTTTTTCATTTAGATCCTTTTAGACAGGATTAACAGGATTTCGCAGGATTCACAGGATTCCGATCCGGGTATTCCATGTCCCAATCCTGTAAATCCTGAACAATCATGTAATCCTGTCTAATCTCCCACTCCGAGGCTCTCTTCCACTTCCGCCAGTTTCTTCGCCGGGTCCGCGGCGCCCATCAGCGCGCGGCCCATGATCAAATAATGCCGTTTCAGCGCCGGGAATTTCCCGGGGTCGCCGCCCTGCGCGCCGAAACCCGGCGAATAGAATTCCTGCTCGGTGGTGAACGGCACCTCCGCCGCCAGCTTCGCCACCACGTCCGGCTTGGTCAACGGCGTCACGAATGCCGCCACGCCAAGACCCGCCGCCTGCTTGTAGATCGCTGCCGCCGCCGCGTCGGCGATGAACCCGCCTTCGGACACCAGATACGCCGAATGCGTCATCACCGCGCCCACGATCGTTTTCAGCTCCCGCTCCTGCATCGCCCGCACCCACGCCTCCAGCGTGCGCGGCCCGGTGTGCGGGAACAGGATCACTTCCGTAATGCCCGCCGTCTTCATCATGTCGCCGAACAGCGCGCCCGTGTCGGGGATGTCCGTCGCAGCCTTCTGGTGGTCGTAGATCAGCGGCTTGTCCGTCCACTCGCGGATGCGCCGCACCGTCTCGGGCAACCCGTGCGACAGCCCCAGCGCGAAGCCGAGCTTGTAGCCATAGACGCTCCTGCGCCCCGCCGTGCGGCACACCAGCCGCAGCGCGGCATCCAGGTCCGTCACGTCCAGCGCCGGGATGATTTTATACTCTTTTTCCGCCATCACGTTTCTCCTTCGTAGAATGCCCGCAGCGCCGCCTCGTGTTCCGCGTCGCCGGTCTCGGCCAGATAATCGATCAGGTCCGGCAACCGCACGACGGCCTCCACCAGCGGCAGGCCGGCGGGGATCGGCGTGGCGCGGCGGCGGCGGTCCATTGCCACCACGATGCCGACCGGCCGCGTGCCGAACACGGCCTCTATCGCGGCGGCGGCTTCGACCTTCGTTCCGCCGTCGCTCAGCACGTCGTCCACCATCACCACCGCCTCGCCCGGCTCCGGCAGATGCCCGACAAACAGTCCCTTTTCGCCGTGGGCCTTGGCTTCCTTGCGGTCGTAGAAAAACCGCAGGTCGCGCCCTTCGTGCCGCCACGCGGCCGCCACCGCCGCCGCCGCCAGCGCGATGCCCTTGTACGCCGGCCCAAACAACAGCGTCGCTTCCGGAAAAACCTTCCCGGCCGCCCCCGCCAGCGCCCGCCCCAACTCGTCCAGCTTCGCCCCGCTGTCGGCATTGCCCAGATTGACAAAAAACGGCGAGCGGTCCCCCGACTTCAGCTTGAAATCGCCAAACTTCAGGCAGCCGCTGGCAACCAAGAATTGGATGAAACTCAGTTTGTCAGGATTCATATGTTTGAGCCCAATGTATTCAGGAGTCAGGATTCAGTATTCAGGAGTGGGACAGGATTGATTGAGAATATGCCTCCAGCAGCTTGCTCACTTCCACCAGAATGACAGAAGCTCCGGAAACATCGCCGTATTCCAAATCTCTGGAAAGGATCAGGTAGTAGCGGCATTCTTCAAGTGATCCTTGGGCGATATTGAGGAATCGAACTTTGTCTGCGTCACTTCTCTTCCTGAACCCTTCGGCGATGTTGGCGGCGATGGATACAGCTGCACGGCGGAATTGTGACGACAATCCGTAGATTTCGGACTTCGGGAAATCCCGCGTCATGCGGTAAACAGCCAACACAAACTCGTGGGCCTTCTGCCAAACGATCAGATCTTCAAATGTCTTAGCCGGCTGTCTCATTCTGTCTCCTGTCTCTTGTCCCCATTCTCCTGACTCCTGAATCCTGTCTCCTGAATACTGAACACTGACTCCTACCCGCCCCCCTCATACACTTCCCTCCCATGTCTCCCTCTCCGCGCCTTGCCGTCGGCCCACGCAAGCTGCCCGTTGACCATCGCTGCGCGCAAGCGGGCGGTGAATTCGAAATCGGGAAACGGATGCCAGGCGGCGCGCGTCACGATCTTTTCGTCGGCCGTCGCGGTCTTTTTCACCGCCTCGGCAAAAACAAGGTCCGCCCAGGCGCCTTCGCGGATGCCGCCGCGATCCTCGATCCCGTAGCATTCGGCGGCATTGCCGCCGGACAGCTCCAGATAGCGCTTCCAGGAAATCTCCCCGCGCTTGGCCAGCGTCAGCAGGATCGGCCCGAGCCATTCGATGCCGGCGATGCCGGAAGGCGGCGACTCCGAGGCCTTTTCCTTCGGTAGGTGCGGCGCGTGGTCGGTGGAGACGAAATCGATGCCGCCGTTCTTCACCGCCTCGTAGATGGCCGCGCGGTCTTCTTCGGAGCGCAGCGGCGGGTTCACCTGATAGCGAGAGCCCACCCGGAGATAATCGGCCTCGGTCAGCAGAAAGTAGTGCGGACAGGTTTCGGCCCAGACGTCGTGCCCGAGGCGCTTCATCCGCGCCACCCATTCGATCTCGTCCACCGTGCTGCAGTGGGCGATGACCAGCCGCGGCCGGTTCTTCGCCGGCACGCGCCGCCAGGCCGTCTCGATGCTCTTCAATGCCGCGCGCACCGCCGCGCGGGGACGGCGCAGGTGGTGCACCAAATCCGGTCGGGATGGAACCCGACCCTCCATGGAGGGACGACCTCCGTGTCGTCCGTCCTCTTCCTCCGGTTTTCCACGGTATGGAAAACTTTTTTCGGATTTTTCCACGCTATGTAAAACTTTTTTCCACACCGTGGAAAACTTCCGTTCGTCCTCGGCGTGGATCACGGCGAGGGACTGGCGGCGGAAGACTCGCTCGAGGGCATCCACGTCGCGCAGGGCGTCGAGAGCGGACGATTGGGCCATGTAGATTTTGACGCCGGCGGAGTTCTTCGGGGCCTGCGGGCCGCCGGGTGTCGCCTGCAGGAAGAGGCCGTAGTTGACGCGGGATTTTTCCGCGAACAGCGCGCGCTTTTCCTCGAAACGTTCGCGGGTGGTGCAGGGCGGGACGTTGTTGGGCATGTCGAGGACGGTGGTCACGCCGCCCTTGAGCGCGGCGAGCGTGCCATTGGCAATGCCTTCCTTGTGCACCTGACCCGGCTCGCGCAGGTGCACGTGGGCATCGATCAGGCCGGGAACAATGATGAGTCCCTCCGCGTCGAGCCGTCGCGCGGCGGCAGGCCAGCGCAGGACGGCGACGGCGGGGCCCTTCGCGGGATCGTCGCTGGCATAGTCGCTGTCCAGCTTTTCGATGCGGCCGCCATCGACATGGATCGTTCCCCAATGGAACCAGGCGTCTTCTCCGAGCCAACAAGCGTTCTGGATTTGCTTTTTCATGCTTCTATTCCTGGAAATGTCACCGCGAATGAACGCGAATCTACGCAAATGGTTTCCGTTTTACATTGGTGTCCATTCGTGTCCATTTGCGGTTCACATTGCTGGTTCTTCATTCCCACTCGATCGTCCCGGGCGGTTTCGTGGTCACGTCGTAAAAGAGGCAGCCCGCGCCGGGGACGGCGCGGATTTCGCGGGCGAGATCGGACAGGAAATCCAATGCGATGGGATACACGTCGGCGGTCATGGCGTCCTTGGAACAGACCGGGCGGAGCACGAAAGCCTGATTGCCTTCCGAATCGAACAGCGGCAGCGCAAGGACCGGGGCCTGCCAAATTTCCGGGACGTGCGCGATGCGCCGATGCAGAAGGTCGTCCACCCGGCGCAGGCGGTCGAGGCCGTCCTTGGCCACGTAGGTCTCGCGCAGGGCGAATTCCACGCCGGAGAGATCGTCGAGGCAGATCACGACGCGGTTGATGTCGGCCAACTGGTTGACCAGCCGCGCGGCGCAGGCGTTGAGCACAGGCCAGCCGGGCCATTGACCGGTCGGGCTCCAGACCACCGCCGGATGGCGATAGGACCGCTCGTCGCCCTGCACGCCCACGCTTTTTACGGGCAGGATGCGTCCGTGCAAAATTGATTTACGGCTGTTTGGAGACCCGGCGCCCTCGCCGGGCGGCTGTTGGCTGTCCCCTTGGATATTGGATATTGAAATCCCATCACGGGACGGGGGCGTCCCGTCTCCATCAAGATCCGTAATACACTCTTCCAGAATCCGCTCCAGCGCGGGTTGGTTGGCGAAGGATTGCGGCGCGGGCGAGCCGTCGTGGCACAGCAGGCGGATGCCGAGGCCGGGGCCGGGGAACGGATGGCGGTCGAGCAACGCCTGCGGCAGGCCGAGTTCGCGTCCGAGCAGGCGCACCTCGTCTTTGTAAAAGTCGCGCAGAGGCTCGACGACGAGTCCGCGATCGATCATCTGCTGGATCTCCGGCACGCGGTTGTGGTGAGTCTTGATCAGCGCGGCGTTTTTCGTGCCGCCGCTCTCTATGGTGTCGGGATATATCGTGCCCTGCACCAGCTTCCAGTTGTCGCCCAGATCAAGGGCGCGCAGCTTGGCGCGCAGCACGTCGACAAACAGGCGGCCGATGATGGCGCGCTTTTTTTCCGGATCGGCCACGCCGGCGAGTTCGCGCAGGAACAGGGCCTCCGCGCGTTCGATTTCGATGTGCGTGAATCCTTCGGCGGCGAGAAAGCGCAGGATGTCGTCGGACTCGCCCAGGCGCATCAGGCCGGTATCCACGTGGAGCGAGCGCACGCGGTCGGGCCCGACGGCTTCGATGCAGACCTGAAGGGCGACGAGGGAATCCACGCCGCCGGAAACAAGCAGGAACAGCGTCGAGTCGCCGGCGGCGGCGCGGGTCTGTTCGACGACGCGCTGGCGCATGCCGTCGGCCCGCCAGGGATGTTCGATGCGGCACCGCGCCAGGAAGTTTTTCAGGATGGCGCCGCCGTGCGGGGTATGCACGACCTCGGGATGGAATTGCAGGCCGAAGACGTCCCGGCCGTCCGCCTCGTAGGCCGCGACGGCGCAGGAGTCGGACGAGGCCGCCACGCGGAATCCCGGCGGAACGGCGGCGACATGGTCGCCGTGGCTCATCCAGACGGATTGCTCGGCGGGCAGTCCCGCGAACAGCCGCGCACCCTCGGCGCTGCGAATCAAGGTCGGCCCATACTGCCGGTCGCGGCCATGCGCCAGTTCACCGCCGAACAGTTTGGCGAGCAACTGGTGGCCGAAGCAGATGCCGAGGAGCGGCTTGCCAAGCCCTTCGAGCCGCGGACGCATCAGGGCCACGTGCGCGTCCGTCACCGACTGCGGCCCGCCGGAGAGAATCACCCCGGCGGCGCGCTCGGCCATGTCGGCGTCGAATTCCTCGGGCTGGACCACGATGGAATAGACGCCCAGCCCGCGCACGCGGTTGGCGATCAGGTGCGCGTATTGCCCGCCGAAATCGAGAACGGCGATGAAATCTATTTCCGGGTGGAGCATTCCTTCTCCTGTTCGATTTGGCGAACCATGTCTTCGGAGGCGCCGGTGGGATATTCGCCCGAGAAGCAGGCGTAGCAGCAGGGCAAATCGTGGTAGAGCGCGCGCAGGTCGTCGAGCGATTGGTAGATGACGGCGTCCGCGTCGAGATAGCGGGCAATCTGGCCGGGATCGTAGTGGGCGGCGATGATCTCGCGCTTGACCGACATGTCGATGCCGTAGATGCACGGGCAGGTGATCGGCGGCGCGGCGGAGATGAAGTAGATTTCCTTCGCCCCGCTCTCGCGCAGCAGCTTCACGATGTGCTTGGAGGTGGTGCCGCGCACGATCGAATCGTCCACCACGGCGACCTTCTTGCCGCGCACGACGTCTTTCAGCGGATTGAGCTTCTGGCGCACGACCTTCTCGCGCCGCGCCTGCGTCGGCACGATGAAGCTGCGGCCGACGTGGTTGTTCTTGGCCAGTCCACGCCGGTACGGTACGCCCAGCGCCTCCGCCATGCCGGACGCAAAGAAGTAGGCGGACGACGGCACGTCGATCACCAGATCGGGCTCGAGCCCGGCCTTCTTCACCTGCTCGGCGAGCTGGCGGCCGATGCGCACGCGCTCGGTGGCGACGAGGCGGCCGTTGATGACGGAATCCTCGCGGGCAAAGTAGATGTACTCAAACACGCAGAAGGCCTGTTTTTCGGCGCGGCAGATGCGGCTGTGCACCTTGCCTTCGTTATCAATCAGCACGGCTTCGCCGGGGCGCAGGTCGCGGATCACTTCGAACCCGAGATAGTCGAAGCAGTCGGTCTCGGAGGCGAAGGCGTAGACCATGCCTTTGTCGGTGTATTTCTGCCCGAGGACCAGCGGGCGGATGCCGTGCGGATCGGTGAAGGCCAGCAGCCCGTGGCCGGCGATGATCGTCAGCGCCGAATACGCGCCCTGCACCAGCTCCTGGACGGTCTGCACCGAATCGAAAATGTCGTCGGGCGACAGCTCTTTGAGGTTCTTCTTCTCCAGGGCGGCAGCAAAGGCGTAGAGGATCAGCGCGACGTCGTTGGAAGTGTCGAGCAGCCGGTGGGCGTCCTCGCACAGGGTCTGCTTGAGCTGGTTGAAGTTGACGACGTTGCCGTTGTGGACCATGGCGAGTCCGAAGGGATACATCACCACGGTGGGCTGGGCGTCGAGCACGTCGGTGGAGCCTTGCGTGGCGTAGCGCACGTGCCCGAGGCCGCAGGCGCCGGCAAATCGCGCCAGGTCCACTTTCTTGAAGGCCTGTGTAACCAGTCCGTCCGCCTTGTGCAGGTGGAAGCGGTGATTGAAGGTGACGATGCCGGCGGCATCCTGGCCGCGGTGCTGGATGCTGGTCAGGCCCTCCAGCAACGTGGCGGCGATGTTGTCGTGTCCGATGATTCCGAGGATTCCGCACATATGTAGAGGTCAGAGGTTAGAGGTCAGAGGTCAGGCTAGCAACGGGCGAAGACAGAGATCGAAGGCCAGAAGTCGGGGAAGAAGAAACAGCCGGGTTAGACAGGATGACAGGATTTACAGCATCAACAGGATTGGAACATCTGGCCTCTGCCCTCTGACCTCTGACCTCTGGAAGGAAGTCCCGCAAGGTTTCCGCATAGAGCTCGTGTTCGACGGCGAGGCCGCGGCGTTCGACTTCGGCGAGGGTGTCCGCGCCGCGCAGGTCCACCTCGCGCTGGGCGAGGATGGTTCCCGTGTCGAGGCCTTCGTCCACGAGGTGCACCGTGATCTTCGTGGCGGGGAGTTTGTTTTCAAACGCCCAGTCGTAGCCGTGCAGCCCCTGGTGGAGTTTCGTGTCGGCGGGATGGATGTTGAGAATGCGCCCGCGATAGGCCGCGATGACGCGTGGAGTGAGAATGCGCATGTAGCCCGCGAGTACGACGACGTCGGCACGCGCTTTCGCCAGCGCGGCGAGGAGCGCATCTTCGTAGGCTTCCTTGCCCATGGCTTTGGCGTCGAGCGCGACGGTTTCCAGTCCCATGGCGCGCGCCATGTCCAGTCCCGGCGCGGCCGGGCGGCTGGAGATCACGGCGGCGATTTCGCAATGACCGGCCAAGATGCCGTCGCGGGCGCTTCGCGCCAGCGCGACCATGTTGCTGCCGCGCCCGGATATCAGAATGGCCACGCGGGGCTTCACGCCGGTCCCCTCCCCTGGCCAATGTCGCGGCGGTATTGCATTCCATCGAAATGGATTTGCTCGCACGCGGCACACGCCTTGCGGCGGGCTTCGGCCAGGTCCGCGCCATGCGCCACGACATTGAGTACCCGCCCGCCGGAGACCACCAGCCGCCCGTCGCGGATTTCCGTTCCGGCGTGGAACACCAGGGCATCGGCGCTTTCAATCCCGGTGATCGGCACGCCGCTTTGAATGGCGCCGGGGTAGCCCCCGGCGGCGAGCACAATATCCACCACCACGCCGGGCCGGACGGCGAACGGGGTTTGGTCGAGCGTGCCGTCGAACGCGGCGAGAATCGTGGGCAGCAGGCCGCCCGCAAGCGCGGGCAGCAGAATTTCCGTCTCGGGATCGCCCAGGCGCGCGTTGTATTCGAGCAGCTTGGGCCCGGCGGCAGTTAACATGACGCCGAAATAGAGGAACCCGCGGTATTCGATGCCGTCGGCGGCGAGTCCCCGGAGCGTCGGAGCAATGATGTCGCGCTCGATGGCGGCCATCCGTTCCGGTCCGACGTCCGGCACCGGCGTAAAAGCCCCCATCCCGCCGGTGTTGGGCCCGGCGTCGCCATCAAGCAGGCGCTTGTGGTCGCGCGAAGGCGGCAGGAGCTGGATGCTCCGGCCATCGGTGACGCCCATCACGGACACCTCGGGGCCTTCGAGAAGTTCCTCCACCACCACCGGCGCATCGGCGCCGTGGCGGGTTTCGATCTCGCGCAGGGCGTCGAGTCCGGCGTCGGCATCGCGGCAAACGAACACGCCCTTGCCGGCCGCCAACCCGCTGTATTTGACCACGAGGCCGCCCGGCTGCGCGGCAACGTGCGCGGCGGCTTCGCGCGGAGACGCAAAAAAAGCGCCGACGGCAGTGGCGATGCCGTGGCGCTGCATGAAGCGCTTGGACCACGTCTTGGATGCCTCCAGACGGGCCCCCGCGCGCGTGGGGCCGAAAACCCGCAAGCGCCCCCCGGAGAGGGCGTCCACAATGCCGTCGGCCAGCGGGGCCTCGGGGCCGACCACGACCAGCTCGACGCCTTCGGCCTCGCAGAAGGCGCGGATGCCGGCGAAATCGCTTTCGGCGATGGGCCGGTTGTTCGCGGTGCCGCCGTTGCCGGGCAGGCAGAAGACGTTCTCCGCGCCGACTTCCTGCGCCAGCTTCCAGCCAAGCGCGTGTTCGCGCCCGCCGCGGCCGATGACGGCAATCCTCACTCCGCCAGCTCCTTTCGCGCGGTGTCCAGGGTCTCGCGGCAGACGCGGCCGGCCAGGCCGACATAGCCCGGCACGTCGAGCGCGCGCAGGCGGGCCTTCAGGTCGTCGCCGAGCGCGCTTTCGTCCAGCAGACGGTGGAAGTCGGCCAGGGTCACGGTACGTCCGCGCGTGAGGGCCTTGAGCCGGTCGTAGGCATCCTTGGAACCCGCCATGCGCAAAACGATCTGGTACGGCTCGGCGAGAAGCTGCGGCTCGCGTTCGAGCTCCGTGCGGCAGGCGGCGGCATCAAGATCGATGCGGCCAAGGCCGCCGAGCGTTTCCCGCCAGGCCAGATGCGAGTGGGCCAGCGCCACGCCGACGTTGCGGATCACCGTGCTGTCGGACAGGTCGCGCTGCATGCGCGAATGGCACAGGCGTTCGGAGAGCGTGGAGAGCAGGCTGTTGGCGAGCACCAGGTTGCCTTCGCTGTTCTCGAACTGGATCGGGTTGACCTTGTGCGGCATGGTGGAAGAACCCACCTCCCCATCCTTCTTGCGCTGCACAAAATATCCGCGCGAGATGTATTCCCACGCGTCGGTGTCGAGATCAAGCAGGATGGTGTTGATTCGCCGCGTGATCGAAAACCACTCGCTCCAGGCGTCGTGGTCCTCGATCTGCGTGGTGACGCCGTTGAACTCCAGCCCCAGGGCCTCCACAAAGCCCTTCGCCAGGGCGATCCAATCCACGTCCGGGGCGGCGGCGACCATCGCCGACCAGTTGCCGACGGCCCCGCCGAGCTTGCCGCGGAAGCGGAAGGCCTTGAGCTGGCGCCGCTGGCGCAGCAGGCGGGCAATGAACACCGCCAGCTCCTTGCCCGCCGTGGTGGGCGACGCGGGCTGCCCGTGGGTCTTGGCGGGGAATGGCAGATCCTGCCAGTCCTCGGCCATCTCGACGAGCCGGCCGATCACCTCATCCAGCAGCGGGAGCTGAAGCTTGGCCGCGTACTCGCGGAACATCAGGCTGTAGGCGAGATTGTTGACGTCCTCCGAGGTCAGCGCGAAGTGGATCCACTCCGCCCGGGCGGGAAAGCGCTCGCGCAGGTGCTCGACGCAGGCCATCACGTCATGGGCCGTGCGGGACTCGATGCGCTTGATGTTCTGGTACTCCGCCTCGCGGAACGAGTCCATTTCCTTGCGGAGGACGGCGCGCTCGGCGGCATCCAGCTCGAAGAACCGGCCGGTGGCGGCCAGCGCTTCGAGCCAGGTCAGTTCGACCCGGCAGCGGCTGCGCATCAGCGATTGCTCGCTGAACAATTCGGCGAGATCGCCGAGGCGGTTGGTGTAGCGCCCGTCCAGGGGCGAGATTTCTTTATGCATGGGTAGCCTCCCTGACTTCCCGGTCATCATAGCGGAGGCGTTCCTTCATTTCGACGATTTCCTTGCGGAAACGGTCTTTCAGGCGCGGCAGGTTCAGCGCCCGCAGGGCGGCGGCGGCGGCTTCCTTGGGCCTCACCACCGTCATGTTGGGCACGGCCGAGGGCATCATCAGCGAGGAATTCAGGTTCAACAGCATGTCCACGCCATCCTTGAACGGCGGGCAACTGATGACCGGCAGGCAGGAATTGGCCGCCAGCGCCCCCCCCAACCCGTTGGAGAGACCGGCAATGGCGACAATGGCGCCCGGCTCGATGGCGGGATCGTACTCGGCCAGCAGCGCGGGCAGGTCTTCGCCGTTCTTGTGGGCGGAGCAAACGCGGACGTCGGCAAAGACTCCATAGGACTCCACCACGGCCTTCATTTTGTTCGCATGCTCGAGGTCGGCGCGCGAGCCCATGACGAAGACGACGAACCCGTCCTTGATCAGTCCGGCGGTGTGGAGATTGCGCGCGAGGCGGGCGCGGGGGTCTTCGGTGGAGATTTCAAGCTTTTCGCCGGTGATGCGCTCGAAGATGTCCACGTAGCGGCGCGTGGTCTCGCGCACGACGTCTTCGGGCAGCGCCACGGGATATTCGCCGTCGCGGCGGTGGTTGCGCAGCCAGGCGCGGACGTATTCCTTGTCATGCGACTCGACCTTGAGCGGGTCGTTGTCATACGCGGCCTGGTCCCACATGCGCGACGAGTCGGGCGTGTGAATTTCGTCGATCAGCACCAATTCGCCATTCAGCAGGCCGAACTCGTATTTGGTGTCCACGAGAATCAGACCCTTTTGGGCCAGGATGCGGCTGCCGCGTTCGAAGAGGCGCAGGGCGACGTCCTTCATCTGCTCGTAACGCTCGGCGGTCGTCCAGCCCTCGGCGACGATCTCGGCGGGGCTGATTTCCCGGTCGTTCTTTTCCTTGGTCGTCGGCGTCACAAGCGGCTGCGGAAAACGCTGGTTGGGCTTCAGGCCCTCGGGCACGTCCACGCCGCAGAAGGTGCGGACGCCGGCGTCGTAGGCGCGGCCCATGGAGCCGGTCAGATAGCCACGCACGATCATTTCGATGCGGATAGGCTCGACTTCCTTCACCAGCGTGGCGATGGGGTCCACCGCGCGCAGCACGTGGTTGGGCACGACGTCGGCCGTCTGCCCGAACCACCAGTTCGACAGGCGGCTGAGCACTTCGCCTTTCATTGGGATGGGCGTGTCGAGCACGCGGTCGAAGGCGGAGAGGCGGTCGCTGACGACCAGCAGGCGCGTGGCGTTGTCCACGCGCAGGCTGTCGCGGACCTTGCCGCGGTGGAGGATCTTGAGCTGGGGGGTGCAGATGGAACGGAGGATGCTCATGGGGTTTTTCTCCTGATGATGTGTTCGACGACGTTGCGGAAGAGGCGCAGGCCCTCTCCCTCTTCGGTTCCGCCCGCCGCCTCGCGACGCCGGGCCCAATCGGGGTGGTTGACCACCGCCAAAAATGCTTCGGGATGCGGCATCATGCCCAGCACGCGCCCGGTGGGATCGGTCAGCGCCGCACAGGAAAACTCCGCGCCGTTGGGGAGCGCGGGATATTCGGTGGCAACGGCGCCATCGGCGTCGCAGTAGCGCAGGGCGCAGAGGCCTTGTTCGAGAATCGCCCCGCGGATCGCGTCATCGCGACAGACCAGCTTGCCTTCCTTGTGGCGGACGGGGAGGGAGAGAATGGTAGGTTTTTGCGCGGGGGGCGAGGATCCGACCTTTGCCTCCCACGACGCAAGGTCGTGGGGGGGCGTGGATCCGAGAAACGGCGAAAGCGCCGGCTGTTCGATGCGGCAATGCACCCAGCGGTCTTCGAATTTTCCGCTGTCGTTCACGATCAGGGAGACCTCCTGCTCGAAAGTCCCGCCGACGTTCGGCAGCAGGCCGCTCTTGACCAGAATCTGGAAGCCGTTGCAGACGCCGAGAACGAATCCGCCCGCCGCGACGTGGTCGCCGATTTCGTCGAGCAGCGTGCGGCCGGAGGCCAGCTTGCAGAAGCGCATCTTGTTGGCCAGCGCCTTGCCCGCGCCAAGATCGTCGCCGAAGGAAAACCCGCCCGGAAAGTTGATCACGTCGTAGCCGCGGATCGCGGCCTTCCCCGCCAGCAGTTCGTTGAAGTGGACGATGTCGGCCTCCGCCCCGGCCAGGCGATAGGCCGCCGCCATCTCCTCCTGGCAGTTGATGCCAAAGCCCGTCATCACCAAGGCGCGCACCGTTCTCACGACAACAACTCCTTCCCCCAGGCCCGTTCGAGATCGGCGCAGGCGCCATCCACCAGAACACCGCCGCCGCATTCGATCCGGAAGCGCGGATCGGCCGTGGTCTCGCCGATGCGCTGCGCGTGCTCCCCGAGGATGTCTTCGAAGCGCGCGCGGTGCTCCGGCCGGACCGTCGCGACGAAGCGCGACGGCGACTCCGAATAAAGCGCGACCTCGGGCGAGTCCGCCACGGCATCCACGCTCACCCGCACGCCGAGGCCGGTGCCGAACACGGTCTCGGCCAGCGCGACCGCGAGTCCGCCGTCGGAAAGATCGTGGCTGGAACGGATCAGGCCCTCGCGATTGGCGGCCATGATCTTGTAGTACAACGCCAACGCCTCCGACGGGCGAACCACGGGCACCTGCCCGCCGGGCGGACCGAACAGCAATTGGAATTCCGACGCGCCCAATTCGTCGCGCGTGCGGCCGAGAAGATAGATGCCGTCGCCGGCTTCCTTGATTTCGCTGGTGACCGTCCGCCGCACGTCGGCGATGTCGGCGGCGACGGAATAAAGGACCGTGGGGGGCACGGATATCTTCTTCCCGCCCGCACGAAAGTCGTTCTTCATGCTGTCCTTGCCGGAGGTCATCGGCACGTGGTAGGCAACGGCCATGTCGGCCAGCGCCTGGCACATGCGGACGAGCTGGGCAAGCTTGTACTTGCCGTCGGGGTTCTTTTCGGAATCAAAGACCGAATCCGGCACGCAGAAGTTGTCGTTGGCGCACCAGTACGTGGACTCGCCCAACCGGCCCGGCTCCGGAAGCTGCCCGCCGACGGAAACGATCTGGCGCACGGCCTCGTCGAAGGCGGCGGCGGACGCCTGGTAGGCGTCGAGATCGCCGTAGCGCGGCACGATGCCGCACGACACCGCAATTCCCCGCCAGCCGTCGAAATCCAGCCGCATCACGCCCGCATCCTGCGGCGCGAGGCCCTTCGGCCCCATCAGCGGCTTGATCACGGTGCGGCCCTTGACCTCGTGGTCGTACTGGCGGATGACCGCCTCGCGCGAGCAGATGTTGTCGCTCGCCAGCAGGCGCTTGAGCACGTCGGCGTGGTCGAGATCGGCAGGAATCACGGGCGCGGGTGGCGCGGACCGGACCCATTCGGCGTCCAGATGCTTGCGCGGCAGGCCGTCGTGCAGGAAATCCAGGTCGAGCTGCGCGACGGGCCGCCCGCCGTGCGAGATTTCGAGCAGTCCCGAATCGGTGAACTGGCCGATGACGGTGGATTCCACTTCGTAGAGCGCGGCCAGTTTCGCCAGCTCCGCCTCGCGCTCCTTTTCCACCACCAGCGTCATGCGCTCCTGCGACTCGGACAGGAAGATTTCCCACGGCTGGAGGCCGGGATACTTCAACGGCACGCGCTCCAACCAGATTTCGGCGCCGCCCGCCATGGGCGCGAGTTCGCCGATGGACGACGACAGGCCGCCCGCCCCGTTGTCCGTCGCGCACTTGACCAGCCCGCGCCGGCAGGCCACGACGAGGAAATCGGAGAGCATCTTCTGCGTGATGGGGCTGCCGATCTGAACCGCGCTGCGCGGCGAATGCTTGTCGAGGCCGAGGGAAGAAAACGTCGCGCCGTGGATGCCGTCCTTGCCGACGCGCCCCCCGGCCATCACCACGAGGTCGCCTGGCGCGATTTCCTTCTCCCAGGCCTTCTTCCCGTTGTAGTGGTCCGCCATGACCGCGCCGGTGCCGCAATAGACCAGCGGCTTGCCGGCGTAGCGCGGATCGAAGACGATGGCGCCGTTGATAGTCGGAATGCCCGACTTGTTGCCGCCCTCTTCGATGCCCTGGCGCACGCCCGCGAAGACGCGACGCGGATGAAGCTGGCCGGGCAGCAGCGGTTCGGCGTGGTCCGGCGGGCCGAAGCAGAGCACGTCGGTATTGAACAGCAGCGCTGCCCCGCCCCGCCCCGTGCCCAGCGGATCGCGGTTGTTGCCCAAAATGCCCGTTATGGCCCCGCCGAACGGGTCCAGCGCCGACGGCGAATTGTGCGTCTCGACCTTGAAGACGAACAGGCGGTCGCCGTCGATGCGCACCACGCCCGCGTTGTCGTTGAAGATTTTCACCAGCCAGTTGTTGCCGGCTTCCTCGAGACGGCGCGCGATGGTCTCCGTGCTGGCGCGGATATAGGTTTTGAACAGCGAATCGATTTCCTCCACCGCGCCGGTTTCCTTGTCCACGTAGCGAATGAGGGCGTTGAATTCCTTGTGCTTGCAGTGCTCGGACCACGTCTGCGCCAGGATTTCCAGGTCGGCGTCCGTCGGCTCCGGCGGCAGGCCGACTCCGCGGCGAAGCGCCTGGGTCTTCGGATCGCGGAAATACGACTGGATGGCCTTCATCTCGGCCAGATCCAGCGACAGCAGGCGGTCCTTGGAAAGGGCCTCGAGTTCGCCGTCGGTCACGTCCAACGAAACGGTTTCGACGGTCGGCGCGTCCGGTTCCTCCTCCTCCGGCACCGGCAGGACCAGGCGGTCCATCGGCCCGCAGACGATCCGGTTCACCAGCGGATTGCCCAGCAGCTCCGTGCCCAGGTGCAGCAGCGCGTCGTCGTCGAGCGCGTCTTCTAACAGATAGAGATCGCTCGAAAACACCTCCTGCGGCGCGGGCGAAAACGCAATCCCGAGCAGATCGTGCAGCGTGCGCTGGGCGGACAGCCCTTCGTCATCGGTCGTGCCCGGCAGCTTGCCGACGAGGATGAAGGAGGCGAACCCGCCGCAGCTTTCCGGCAGTTGGTCGATGGCGACCTGCTGGGCGACGGCGTCGGCGAGGGCTTCGCGGGCGAAGCGATGCAAGGCGTCGGCGGGCACGTTGGCGCGCACGGCGTACAGGGAGACGTGTTTCAGTCCGTTCAGGCGCAGGCCCAGATGGCGGGCGGCCTGGCGGCAGATCGAAGCGCAGCGGGCATCCGGCAGCTCCGGATTCCATGTGCAGGCGATATGGTGCAAAGGCATCATGGGGTGAAGGGAACTCCTTGGATGACGATGGGGCCGGGCGTGATTTCCCCGGCGATCTGCGCGGCCACGCCGCGGGCGGACAATACGGAAAGAGTGGCCTCCGCCGCCGTCGGCGGCACCACCAGCAGCATGGCGTTGCCCATGTTCCACTGGCGATAGGCAGTTTCGAGCGGGACGTTGCCCATCTCGATCAGCGCCCGTATGAAATCGTGCGGCGGAAACAGGTTGTCCAACCGCGCGCCCAAACCCGATTTCTTGAGCACGCGCCCGAACTTGCTCGGGATGCCCCCGCCGGTGATATGCCCCGCCCCGCGCAGCGGAATGCCCGCATCGATCAGCGCCAGCACCGACGGAGTGCACAAAAAAGACGGAGTCAAGGCGACTTCGCCCCAACTCCGTCCATCGACGGAGGGCACGCCGTGCCACGACGGCCCGTGGGCCGCCTCCAGAATGGATCGGACGAGGGAAAAGCCGTTGCTGCGGAACCCGGCGCTCTTCATGGCCACGACGACGTCGTCGGCTTCGATCTGGCCGCCATCGATCGGCGCACAACCGTTGCGCGGCACGCCGATGGCGGTGGCGCACCAGTTGAAATGCATGCGCGGCCCCCACCCCCCGGTGCGCGCGCCCAGTTCGGCGATTTCCCCGCCGACCACGGCGATGCCGCACTCCATGCAGGCGTCGTGCAGTCCCCGCATGAGTGAATCGATGATTTCCTCGTCGGGCTTGTCCACGTCGAGAACGTTGACGAGATTGACCGGCTCGATGCCGTTGGCCACGAGGTCGTCGGCCACCATCGCGACGAGATCATAGCCGAGGGTGTGGTAGATCCCCGTGCGTTCGGCCACTTCGGCCTTGGTGCCGATGCCGTCGCAGGTCATCGCGATTTTGAGGGAGCCGAAATCCATCCAGTTGGAGAACGAGCCCGCGCCGCCGGACAGCGGAAAGCCCGCGCGATCCCGTCGGGCCGCGAAGCTGCGCTCCGCCCAACGGAAGGCCCGCCGGGAACATCGGTCCCCGAGGCCCAAGTCCACACCTGTCGGTCCATTCGCCATTTTGCTTCTTCTCCGCCCCGGTTTCGGGGCCAGTCGCTAAAACGCTTTACCGGATCGGCACCTTACCCATTCCCCATCTCTCCGTCAACCCCTTACCCCATCAATGGGGTCAGTCCAATAATTCATAATATCTTCAGTGTTCGAGTAGTCCTTTAACCTTTGTGTACTCAGCATACCCCCACTCCCCTTTTGAACTGCTTTCCAATTTATTCAACATGTAGGCGAAACTAGTCGCGGATCCCATCCTCAGCCGAGAACGAATCCAGCCCAAGCTAACGCTGGAATGACGGCGCACCAACCAAGCCAGCGCATATTTTTCCGGGCCATTCATTTTCAGCATCTTCAGATCGGATTCGTCTAGGCCCAACCTTTCCATCCCTTTGGCAATCCAGGCTTCCGCACAGGCGGCGTCATGCTCCTTGATTCCATCACCGTCGAACGAGGAGCGCTTGCCTTTCTTCAACGCCTCCTCAATACCACGCGTCATCTGATGACGAAATTCCTCTCCGCCCCAGCACCAACCGCGACGCATCGCCTCCCAAGCTTTGTCTGCCCTCCATGGCTGGTCGGCATGCTGAACTTCCAGCACTTTCTTCTGCATAAAGGCGGCATAGCGTCTTCGCCCCGTCACCGTGTCCTCCAATCCCAAGTCGCCCAATACCCGTTCCACGCATAGCCAATCCGGCCGGCTTGTTCGTTCGACATAGGCTGGATAGCTGCTCCATTCGAAGTCGCGCAGTCGTTGGTGGACAAAATCATAGCCCTGCACTCGGACCGGATTGAGGTGAATATACGTGGCAACCGCCGGAAAATACATCTTGGTGGGCTCCACCAAAGCCGCCTTGTAGCGACCTTGAAACAGATGGCCATACTCGCGGTGCCTGGAGTTGAATCGGGCCGTATAGGTTCCTTGCAACCAATGCATGCCCACAACCAAGTTCGGCTCCATCGTTTCCAGCAACAAGTGATAATGATTGCCCATCAACACGTAGGCATGGATTCGCCAACCCGTCCGTTTGCAAGTTTCACCAAGCGTCTCCAGTAACATCCGTCGGTCATCGTCTGTGCGGAAAACCGCTTGCCGATGATTCCCGCGACTCATTACGTGGTATATCGCCCCTGCATACTCTACTCTCGGTTTGCGTGCCATGTGACGATTAGGGCATTCCCTGGCGTTCAGGGTCAAGAGTAATTATGAATTATCGGACTGACCCCATTAAGAGCACCATTCCCTCAATCGTGCCGTAGGCCGCCTCGGGAAGCTCACGGATGATCTCAAAGTTGGAGCCGTCCAGGTTCGAGCGGCCCACTGCATAATTGTAACGCCCCGGGACAGTCGGCGACAACAAATGGTAGTAGATCTTGCCGCTGCCCAGATCCAGATGGAACGTGCGAACATGACCGAACGGGGGGGGCAAGGTCAACAGAACCTGGTGGTCCGAACCATCCAGGTTGGCGCGGTTCAGGGTGTTGTCGCGTTCATAACGATCATCGCCATCCGTGAAGTACATCTTTCCGGCGGCCAGGTCCAGGGCCAGGGCGTCGCCGTTGTTGGCTTGAATGATCTGCGTGAGGCCGCTGCCATCATAATTCACGCGCCAGATCCACCGGCATTTGCCGCAACTGCCGTTGAAGGCGGCACGGAAATAGACCTGCTGATTCACGGGATCGATCTGAAGCTGGCCGCGCTGTCCGATCATCGGCGAAAGCTGGGCGGCGGTCACCAGGTGCTGCCACGTTCCCGGGGTTTGTTCCTGCAGGCTGAAGACGCCGGCATAATAGCGGCCGACAAAAAAAAGCCCCGCGTCCGGATCGTACGCGCCCCCCTGCCCGCCCCACCCCGGTCCGTTGTGCAGCAAGGCAATGCCGCCGCCCGCCAGCGGGTCGTAATAGGTGATGCGTGCGCCCGGAGTCCATCCGACCATGTAGATCCGCCGCCGGCTGGGATCGGCAAACGAGTACGCAACCTCACCAGCGCCCGATGCGACAACCGTCGGGGCCGAACCATCCAAATTCATTCGGTAGAGATTCCCGCTCTCCCGGCTTGTGAAGAAAATGGCATCCCGCGCTTCCGATCCGTTCATCCGGGTCCGCATGTACCCGGAATACTGCTGACTCCAATGCGCACGCGCCTCCCGGACAAACGGCCAAAGGCTTCCATCCGCCGGCACGCCGGTTCCGATGCCACTGCCGGGATACATGACATCGGCGGTCACCGTCCAGACTTCCCCCGCATCCGGCGAGATCTGCACCTCCACATCCGCAAATCCGGATTCTGATGAACCCAGTCGATAGGTCACGGCCACTTGTGGGCTTGGGCCATCGGGTTCAACGGCCAGAACCTGGAGCGTGGCCAGTTGGGCGAGTGCCATGCACGCCCCAACCCACACCACCATAGAGGAAAAGAGTTTCATTGTCGGCTCCTCATAACTCACGGGGCAGAATCCAGCCATCGATCACCTCGTCACGGTTGGCATTCTAGCAAACCGTCTCACCCTCGTCACGAGCTAACCAATGGGCTAACCAATGGGCTCGACAGTTTCGCCGTACTATCCCATGTGATAGTTCGGCGCCTCGCGGGTGATCTGCACATCGTGGACATGCGACTCCTTGATTCCAGCGGCGGTAATCTGCACAAAAGCGGCCTTCTGGCGCATTTCATCGATGGTGGCGCAGCCGGTGTAGCCCATGGCGGCGCGGAGCCCGCCCATGAGTTGGTGGACGACCGCCGCAACCGGTCCCTTATAGGGCACACGACCTTCGATTCCTTCCGGCACCAGTTTCTCCGCAGTAGATCCATTCCCGTTGGGCGTCTCCTGGAAATAGCGGTCGGCGGCGCCCTGTTGCATGGCACCCAGCGACCCCATACCGCGGTAAGACTTGTAGGTCCGCCCTTGGAACAGCACGGTTTCGCCCGGCGCCTCCTCGGTGCCGGCAAATAGCCCGCCCAGCATCACCGTGTTCGCCCCGGCGGCAATGGCCTTGGCGATGTCGCCCGCGAACCGGATGCCGCCGTCGGCGATCAACGGCACCCCCGAGCCCGCCAGCGCGGTCGCCACGTTGTCGATGGCCGTGATCTGCGGCACGCCGACACCGGCCACAATCCGCGTGGTACAGATGGAGCCCGGGCCGATGCCGACCTTGACGCCGTCGGCGCCGGCCTCCGCCAGCGCCTTGGCGCCGTCTGCCGTGGCAATGTTTCCGCCGACCACGTCGACATCCGGGAACCGCTGTTTGATCCAGTTCACGCGGTCGAGAACGCCCTGCGAGTGGCCGTGGGCGGTATCGACCACGAGAACATCTACGCCCGCGGCCACCAGGGCCTCGACACGATCGTCGGTGCCCTCGCCCACTCCCACGGCCGCCCCGGCGCGCAAACGCCCGTGCTCGTCCTTCGCAGACAGGGGGTGGGCCGTGGTCTTGACCATGTCCGTGACCGTGATCAAGCCTTTCAATTCGTCGTTGGCCCCCAGCACCACCACGCGGCTGATGCGGTGCCGGCGCATGAGTTCGCGCGCGGCATCCAGCCCGGCGCCTTCCGGCAGGGTGATGAGACGCGCCCGCGGCGTCATCACGGCGGATGCCGGCTGGTCCATGTCGGTCTCGAAGCGAATGTCGCGGTTGGTCACGATGCCGACCACGCGGCCATTCTCGACCACGGGCAGACTGGAAAACCCGCGCTGCCGGACCAGCGTGACGACGTCGCCGACGGTCAGGGTGGGCGGAATGCACAGAGGGTCTTTCAGGACGCCGGTCTCGTAGCGTTTGACGCGGCTGACTTCTTCGGCTTGACGGGCGACGGAGAGGTTCTTGTGGAGGATCCCGATGCCGCCCTCCTGGGCCAGGGCGATGGCCAGACGAGCTTCGGTCACGGTATCCATGGCGGAGGACGCCACGGGGATGTTGACGGCAACGCGGCGGGAGAACCGCGAAGCAAGGCTGGCGTCGCGCGGCAGCACCGTCGAATGCGCCGGCAGCAGCAGGACATCGTCGAAGGTCAGCGATTTCTGGATCACACGCATCGTCACATCCCTCTCCCTGGCGCGCCCCCGGCAACCTCCGCCGACAGCAGCGCTTCAGTTGCGGGCGGAGCCTAGCCATCTGATTGGCAACGTGTCAAGTTCTTGAAACACGCTGAAACGGCACGCTGAAACGGCGAGGGGCGCGTGAAAGTTGTGAGGCTGGAGGAACGTTCGCGGGACGGGGGCGTCCCGGCTCCAAGCAGAAGGGCGGCGATCCGCCCCTGCCCCCCCCTCGCACATTTGCTCACCCGCCGAGACGGTCGCCGGGCTGCAAACGATGGCCCCGCAAAAAGGCTCCGCCCGGCATGGATTTCCTGCCCGCGGGCTGCACCTGTGTCAAGCGGACCGCACCTGTCCCCGCCGCGATGAGCGGGCCATCGGCCCCGGCATCCAGCACCGTGCCCGGCGCCCCGTGGCCCGCTTCCACGTGCATCGCGTGGATCTTCAGCAGCGTTCCGTTGGGCAGCAGAGTATACGCACCCGGCCAGGGGAAAAACCCGCGCAACCGATTGCGAATGACGTCCGCGGGGTGGGTCCAGTCAACTTGACCATCCTCCTTGGCCAGCTTGGGCGCATACGTGGCCAGGGACTCGTCCTGGGGAATGCCCTGCGTGCGGCCGGCACGAAAATCGTCCAGCACCCGGACCAGCAGACTGGCGCCAAGCACGGCCAGCCGGGCTTCGAGTTCGGGGGCGGCTTCATCGGGATTAATCGCCACCCGTTCCTGTGCCAGGACATCGCCGGCATCCATTTTGGGCGTCACATACAAAACCGTCACGCCGGACTCCGCCTCGCCATTGGCCAGCGTCCATTGGATCGGGCTGGCCCCGCGATACCGGGGCAGGAGAGAAGGATGTACATTGATGGCGCCCAGCCGGGGAATATCCAGCAGCCGGCGTTTCAAGAACTGCCCGAAACAGGCCACGACGATCACATCGGGCGCAAAGGCCATCAACGGGGACAGGACGGCATCGTCATTGACATCCTCCGGTGCCAGCACGGGCAGGCCGGCCCGCGCAGCCAGGGGTTTCAGGGGGCAGGCCCGGCACTGCAAACCGCGCCCGGCGGCCCGGTCGGGGGGCGTCACGACCGCGACGACATCATCGCGTCCGGCCGCCAGCAGGCCTTCCAGCAGGGGGCAGGCGAGCGTGCCGGCGCCCATGAACATGACCTTCAGCCGCGCCACGCGTGAAGCCCCCCTCAGCGAATCAGCATGTCGGGCGGCGGCGGCGGCGCATTGCGGCCGGGCACCACGATCTGCGAGGCGCGCTCGCGCTGGATGGCCTCCATTTCCGTACGCAGGTCGGCAATGGCCTTCTGGATGGCCTCCGGAAAACCGTCAAGGGCCTGCGGAAGGGTGGCGGCCCCATCGACCGGGCTGCTGAGCGGCAGCACGCCCCCGGGCGTCATCACCTGCGCGACGGCGGTATAGATGGGCGGCCGCGAAGGGTCGTCGACGCCGTCGGCCGTCACCGGCACCAGCTTGCGCAGGGTGCCCGCCTTCAGGTCGGTATACGATTCCTCGCGATAGAGAGTGGTTGGATCCATGCGAATGGATTGGAGGGCTGGGTCTGCCATGGTGTATTCTCCTGAAGGGCCTGCCGATGAGTGGTGAGCGTCCGGGCCGCAGGCCGGGCGGGGACGGTCAATCTTCCAGCATCTTCTCCCGCAGCGTCTCCAGCGCCTGGTTTTGAAGCTGGCGCACGCGCTCGCGGGTAACGCCGAGACGCTTGCCGACTTCCTCCAGCGATTCCGAATCGACGCCTTCCAGTCCGAACCGGCGCTTCAGGATCAACTGTTCGCGCTCGCCCAACTGAGTGATATACTCGGCCATTTCCTGAAGGAGCTGCTGGTCGTTCAATTCGTCAAAGGGCGACTTCAGGCTGGTATCGCTGATGGTATCGCCGAGATTTTCGCGCCCGTCTTCGCCCAGCGGAAGATCCAGAGAGGTCGGCCGCTGGGAGACCTCCATCCAGTATTTAACGGTTTTCTCGGGCACGTCGAGGCGCTTGGCGAGTTCGCGGGCGGTCGGCAGGCGGCCGAGTTCGTGGGCCAGCGTCTCCTGCATGCGCCGCATCCGAAACAGCTTGTCCACCATGTGCGAGGGCAGGCGGATGGTCTTGCCCTGGTTGGCCAGCGCGCGACGGATACCCTGCTTGATCCACCACGCCGCATAGGTGCTGAGCTTGCCGCCCTTTTTGGGATCAAAGCGGTCCACCGCCTTCATCAGGCCGAGATTACCCTCGGAAATCAGATCCAGAAGCGGCAGTCCCAGCCGCGCGTAATCGCCGGCGATCTTCACCACCAGGCGCAGATTCGCGCGAATCATCTGCTGGCGGGCCGCCTCGTCGCCCTTCTTGATCCGGCGCGCCAGCCTGACCTCGTCGTCGGGCGTGAGCACCACCTGCCCGATTTCGCGCAGGTAGATCCGCATTCCCTGATCGTCGCGTTCATCCATGGACATCATATTCACAAGCCGCCGCCGAAAATGCAAGCGCGGCGAAAAGAACGAGGAACAGGCCCAACACGCTTGACATCCGCGCCCCCCCTTCGCAATCTGCCTGCCATGCGCTGTCCGAAATGCACCCAAGCCGATGACCGGGTGGTCGACTCCCGCAGCATCCGCGGGGGCGACGTCATCCGCCGCCGGCGCGTATGCGCCAAGTGCGGCCACCGCTTCACCACCTACGAAGAGGTGGTCAAATCCGTCCTGTGCGTCTTGAAGCGCGATGGGCGCCACGAAGACTTCGACCGCGCCAAGCTGCGCCGGGCGATCGAGCATGCCGCCGTCAAACGGCCGATCTCCGACCCGCAGATGGACATGCTGGTGGACGCCATCACCGGAGAAATCGAGGCCGAGTACGAGCGCGAAGTCCCCTCCACCGTCATCGGCCGCAAGGTCCTCGACAAGCTCGAAAAGCTCGACGAAGTCGCCTTCCTGCGCTTCGCCTCCGTCTACCGCCGCTTTCGCGACGCCTCCCAGTTCCTCTCCGAGATCGAGAACCTCATCGGCCGCCAATGAGCCCCCCCCCGCCGTTTCTTGCGGCTCGATTCCCTCCCCCCCCGTTTTCCACGCCATGGAAAACTTTTTCCCGATTTTTCCACAGCATGGAAAACTTTTCCTCGATTTTTCCACGCCATGGAAAACATTCGCGCGATTTTTCCACAGCATGGAAAATGGCAATATGGGAATGATGGACTCCCCATGTATCCAAATTCCTCCTCTTCCCCAATATTCCCCCCTTCCATGATTCCCCGCGCCCATTCCTTCACCGCCCCATGATCCCGCTCCCCTCCAGCGACGACACCCGGGCCGCCCTGCGCGCCCACCTCGAAACCCTCCTCCGCGCCACGGAACAAACCGCCCCCCTCGACCCCGCCGCCGCCGAGGCTGTCTCCTCCGCCGTCACCGCCTACCTCGCCGATCAGCACCTCGCCCCGCCGCTGCCCGACGACTACCTTCATCTGCTGATCTACCGCGCGCTGCGCACCCTCAACCAGAACCCGGCCGCGCGCGCATGGGCCACCGCACACCTGCCCGATACCGGCGAAACACCCGTCTTCGATCCCGAACTCTGGCCCGGCCCGGTGTCCCTCCTGGTCTGGCAGTTGTTCGCCTCCCGCCTCGTCCGCCCGGCGCGCACCGTCACCGCCGAAGGCAACATTCTCTGGACGCTTGATTTCCGCCGCCTGCGCCAGGAACAGGCCGGCTGGATGGAAATCACGCTGCTGCCCGGACTGCGGGCGCTGCTGGACCAACTCGCCCCGGCCTGGGACGAAACCTCCGGCGCCGGCCTGCTGGGATTGCGCGGGCTGTATGCCGCGGGCTTCGCCCCCACGCCCCGGCGGCGCAAGAAAGCGCGCGCGCAATCCCGCTATGCCCCGCTCGACGCCGCCGCCATCCGGTCCTATTGCCTGCAGGTCCTCGCCAAGCTGCAGGCCGCGCGCGGATGGCGCCGCGCGCCCGACGTCCTCTATCTCGATATCCGCCGATAGCGGCAGAAGAACCAACAGGGGGCGCGTCTTGACTGCCCGAGCTTGCCATGTCCGCCCGAGTGTTCTTCAGCCCTCGTCCATCGCTTCCAAGTTTTCCAGATCGTCGAGATCCTTGTGGCGGCCGGATGCCCGTTTGTTTCGCAGAAGATGTTCCCTGGAAATCAAGGGGACGGTTTGCCCGTTGATCTCCGCCTCAACGCGGGCGGCATGGCACTCGTCGAATGCGACGCCATCAATTTCAGTCAGCACCTCGATGCGCATGGGGGGCACGCCCATGCGAATGATCTTGCCCGGCTCCAGGAAAAGCGCGGGTGACAATTGGGGATCCGTCATTCCAAAACGCCGAAAAACCTCCGCCAATTTGGCGGCATTGTCCGGGGAAACAGCCACCCAGACGTCCATATCGGCCGTCGCACGCGGGTAGCCGTGAAAGCCGACGGCATACCCCCCCACAAGCAGATACCGGACTTCAGTTTCGTTCAACAACTTTAAGAATTCTTTGAAGTCGCTGGGCAACACTTGCTCGGCCATAAGCCACCTGCCGGTTGATCTGCACCGCTCGCAACCGATCGCTGGCCGCAAGACCCAACCAATATCGCCGGTCAGGCGCCTTGGCATGGAGATCGGCAATCGACAACTGGTTGCGGTCCACTTTCATGACAGACAGAGCCTAACCAATGCGCCGAATATTCTCAAGATCATACGACCGTTCTCCGCAACTCGTTCTCCGCAGCAGCGGGATGCTCGCCGGTCGGAAGGGCTTTTCGATTTTAGCGCCCCGCGGAGTGGCCAACCCGGAAGTTCACCTCATCCTGAACATCCCGTTGTATCCGGATTCCTGGTGGTTCCTACTCCTTTGCCGCGGCGTAGCGCGCGGCCACTTCCGGCCAGTTCACGATGTTCCAGAACGAATCGATATAGGTTCCGCGCTGATTCTGGTACTTCAGGTAGTAGGCGTGTTCCCACACATCCAGCCCCAGGATCGGCCGGCCGCGGCGGTCGACCACATCCATCAGCGGATTGTCCTGATTGGGCGTGGACGTCACGAACAACGAGCCATCGTTATCGACGCACAGCCAGGCCCAGCCGCTGCCAAAGCGCGTCGCGGCGGCCTGCCCGAAGACCTTCTTGAACTCGTCGAACGATCCGAAGGCGGCGTCAATGGCGTCGCCCAGTTCGCCCTCGGGAATTCCGCCGCCATCCGGGGACATGACCTGCCAAAACAGGGTATGGTTCCAGTGGCCGCCGCCGTTGTTGCGCAGGCCCACCGGCAACTCGCTCATCCGGGCGAACAACGCCTCCAGCGGCTGGCCATCGAGATCGGTTCCCTTCACGGCATTCACAAAGTTGTTGAAGTAGGCCCGATGGTGGCGCTCGTAATGAATTTCCATCGTCTGGGCATCAATATACGGCTCCAGCGCATCATAGGCATAGGGTAGGGGCTCGAACGAATAGGCCGGTGCTTCCTCGGCAATTGCCAGGACTCCCAACCCCATGACCGCCATGCCCATCGTAATCCATTGCATCATTCTTTTCATGTTCACCTCCAAGGTTGAACCGGAGGATACCCCATCCGAGCCGGGAATTCAAGAAATGGCTCGGCAAACCCCGCCGCCAGGTCGTTACGGCGATTGGAACTCTCGCGCCATCCGGCGCGTCAGCCGTTCGCGGCCGAGCGCAACCCAATATGGTCGCTAGGGCTGACGCTCATAGATCCTCCTACGTTCCCCCGTCAAAGTACCGCCGGGCCACAATTCCTGCCGGAAGTCCAACTCTTCCAGCAAAACCCAGTTGGATGGCGGCGATACATCCGCATCGAACAACCGGGCCACCGGCCAGTGGCTCCGGATGGTATCGGAGACAATGATGAAGCGGACATTGCGCTGGCGGGCAATATCATCCAATTGCTCAATCGTTCCATATCGCATTCCAACGGTCTTTAAAGGATTGGTCTGGTTGAATTCAACGGCCAGGGCGGGGCCGTAGGTCATCACCACGTCCTCATCCGTTCCGCCATGCGTGACCAAGGCCCGGGAAACGGCGACCGTCTTGTAATTCTCATTTGGGAGGGTTTCCGCAGAATAGAGGCCATTCACGGCCAGGAAGATCACCAGGATCAAGAGTGGCCATACGGTTTGCCCGGCACGCTCCAGCACCGGCCAACACTCCTTTCCGGCCAGCAGGAAAAGCGCCAGCACCCAAGGAAAGCTGGTGATCAAATTGCGGCTGTGAACGAATACCAGCCATAGAAGGAATACCTGCAGAGCCAGCATACAGATGGGCAGCATGGATTCGCGCACCCGGCCCCGCCACAGAATCCACGCCACTCCCGCCAATAGCAGAAAGAACCAAACGGCCCCCATGCGAAAGGCGCGAGCAAAGATCTGGCCATTAAACTGACGAATCGTTTCGGCAGCATTTTGGCGGATTCGAGAGGGCATTTGGCGGAATAAATCGAACATAGTGACATCTTCCCAGATTCGGCCTTCCGCCGAATGGACCACCTTGGAATCCGCCCAGTTCGAACCCAGTGCAAGGTTGCTGTATCCTTTGGAACCTGGTGAAAAACTGCCCGTTCTGGAGTAGGTAAAGGAACACAAGGGCAACAGAATCAGAAAGGCCACCAAGGGCACAAGCGCGCCTTGGATCAGCTTATGGGAAATAACCCCTTTTGTGCGAAGCATCACATACAAACCGAATGAGAAAGCGGCAACCGCTGCGTCCAATCCTTTCAAATATCCACTGAGACCAATCAACACTCCTGCGCCCAAAAGAAACCACGCGCCGCGCCTGAGCCCATGGAGTCCCACGGCCACACCGGCCAGCAAGAATGCCAGATACGGCATTTCCGAGAACCCGGTGATGGAAAAGTAGGTCATCCGGGGATTGACTGCCAATAGCCATCCGCCGAGATAGGACAAGCGGAGAGATCCCGTCAGTAAGTGCAAAACCCAGGCGAATAGTCCAACCAGTAGGACACCGGAAAGGATCGTTGTGCCCTGCAGCACATACCGCGGATCCAAGCCCATTCGCACCCCTCCGGCCGCCAGGGCGATCATGCCTTGGGACCAGTAGGTTGACATCGCACCCGGCACGCCGTTCGCCAAAGCCACTCCGTGCTGAACGAAATGCCACGAATCGCCTGCCAGCGAAGGATGCCCACCCCTGGAGGCCAAAAGGCGGATCGCCAATGCCCCCCCGATCAGAACCGCCCAGGCCGTCCAACGAATCACTCTCTTGTCCATTTGGTTGCCTCCAGTCATGCCTCGAACTGAATCCTTATGGTGTCCTGCGTTGTATGTCCAGAATTGCTCTCTGCACCCCATTCACCCCCACCGCCTTCATGCAGGCGTGATCGTGGCGGCAGGATTCCCGGTAGTCCCAATAGATGCAGCCTTCGCACCGCTCCACCTTGCGAATCTGGCGATGAAGGGGACCCTTGGGTCCCCATTTGCCGGGATGGGTCGGCCCCCAGACGGATACCGTCGGCACGTTCAGCGCCGCCGCCACGTGCAACAGCCCGCCGTCATTGCCGATGAACAACCGGGCCCGCTCCATCACCGCCGCCAGCATGGGAAGCGAGGTCTTGCCCACCCAGTTGAACGCCGGCCCGCAGGTGGAAGGCACCAGTGATTCTTCCCCCGGCCCGCCGACCCAGGCAACCTGGAACTTGTTCTCCATCGCCAGCCACTGCGCCACCACCGCAAATCGCTGCGGCAACCAGTTTTTGCCGCTCCAGCCGGAACCCGGGGCAATCAGGGCCAGCGGGCGATCCGCGGCTACGCCCTCCGCCCGCAGAAAGGCTTCCGCCGCCGCACGCTCCTCCGGCGTCACCTCATATTCCAGCCGGTCGGCATGCGCCTCGATCCCCAGCGGCTTCAACAGGCCGCACCAGGCATCTGCCTCGTATCGGTCTTTTTCATAAGGCTGAACGACGGTTTCGATTTCCGGCCGTACCCGCGGGGGACGCCGATCGCCGATGCCAATCCAAAGTCGAGGGCAGATCGCATTTGCCAAATAACGGCCCGTGACGCTCATCGAACCGATCAACGTCCCAATCCCTGCCTTGCGTAACATCATGCCAAGCTGCCATTGAACCCACGCACTTTGCCGCCATTCGCGTCTTCCCCGGGTGAATGGCGGCAGATTGGGGCCGAATACCTGGATTTCATCCCCATATCCGGCATACCGCCGCGCCAGCGCTTCGCTCCACGGCCCCACCAGCCAGATGATCTTCGTGCCTGGCTTCGCCCGTCTCAGCGCCTTCAACATGGGAACCGCATGGAGAATGTCACCCAGATGCCCCGGCGAAAAGACCACGATGGCCCTCCCCGTACCCGGCGAAAACGGCAGCCGACAAGCCCACGCACTCAGCAACTTATACCGCCAGCGGCTCATGCGTAAATGTCCTGTGATTCATGGTGATTGTACGCGGATCCATCATCCGTGGGGCGCCGAAGGCATCCGTGGGAATACATTATTTCTCCCCCTCATCCTCTCGCCAAGACTTCGCGATACATGGCCCGGTAATCCTCCGCGATGATCTTCCAGTCAAACCGTTCCGCCCAGGCCCGCACCGCCGGGCGCATCCCCTCCGCCACGTCCCGGTTCCGTTCCAGCCAGAGCAGCTTCTCGACCCATTCGTCGGGATTGCGGTCGTTGCTCAGGACGAAATTGCAGTCCGAACTCACATACTCCGGCACTCCCCCCGTGCGGTTGGTCATGACCGGCGTCCCGCAGGCCATGCTTTCCAGAATCACGTTGTTCGCGGCGCTGTCCTGCATCGGCATCGCCAGCACGTCCGCCTGTTGGTATTCCTGTAGCATCTCTTCATCCGACAGGCGCGGCAGCAGGGTCACGCATGGTATCCCCTCGTAATAGGACTTCTCGTGGGAGGTCGTCCGGATCCGCCACTCGAACCGGCCCGCCGGCAGTTTGGCGGCCACCTGCGCGGCAAACTCATGGTCCCGCTCCGTATTGCCCAGCATGAACATCCGGAACCGGCCGCTTTCTCGCACCCGCTTCTCCGGGGGCGAAAAATAGCCGCACACCACTCCGTGCAGGATCGTACGGATTCGCTCCGCGGGGACATCGCGGGCCACATACGGCCGCTGGCACTCCGACGTCAGCACCACCTGGTCCGCCCGGGCATATCCATCCGGCCGCAGCCAAACCGACTCCCACCGCCGCGGACTGCAGTGCACGCTCACCACCACCCGCGCCCCCTTGCGGCGATAGGCCGCCACTCGCCGGGGGGCATAAAACTCCCCGAATATAAAGTGAACCGGATAGATTTCTCGCCCCCGGGAAAGTCTTGCCAAAATACGCGCTTCGTCTACCCAAGGTACCAGGGAATTCCATTCCGAGCCATAATGCCGGATTCCCCACTGTTGCAATACACGGCCCAGCCGCCAGCTTCTTTTCATCAACCGTGGATATGTCGCCTGGCAAGTTATGGATACCAGCGGCATCGCCGTGGCCAAGGGCCGCAATCCGGAATGCTGACAATCCAGCCCCGGACCGAATATGACGTGTGGCAGGATCATCCCGCTGCGGAAGGCAAGTTCGCCATCTGGAATACCATGGGGTGATTTGTCATGCCCGGTTTCGATCCCATTACATCCGCCTCATGGATCCAGGGCAAACCCTTGCCCCAGGAACCCGCGCACGGCGGCCTTCAATCCCGATCGATACAGGCTGCGATTCCAAGGAGAGTGGCGCAAGCCTTTCCAAACATAGTACAAGGCCCGTCCCGGCCGGGCCTGATGACGATAATACTCGGCATTCTTAACGCATGCCCCGACCAATGCGTTCAGGACTTCCTTCTCCTTCAGCAATCCCTTCCAAAACCCCCTGGCGTAGACCCTTTCGAGAGCATTCACATCTTCGGGCCCCCATCGCCATTGTTTTCGGCTCATGCTCTGCGGCCAGCGGCGATACGCCCCTAGAACTTCTGGAATGAAACCAATGCCCGCTGGATGCGTCTGAAGAATGTGCAAGAACGTCTCTGTATCCGTATTGGAGTGCTGCATTCCCACGACCCGCTTTGTGCCTATCCATACATCGGGCTTGACCATGATGGCGCTTGCGGTAATGAAACAGTGTTGAAGAAGTTCACGGGCACAATTTCCCGTTGGAGGGATCTGCCCCTGATGACGCACTTCCAAAACATTTCCCGAACCGTCAATAACCCGCATATAGGTGTGACACAATGGAATGTCTGGGTGATGCTCCATGAAATCCACCTGTCGGGCAATCTTATCGGGATCCCACAAGTCATCTTGATCGATAAATGCATGATATTTCCCTTTTGCCAAGCGCATGGCCTCTCCCCGCACCAGGGGACAGATTCCGGAATTCGTCTCTCGCCGGACGTAGTGGATTGCCGCACCATAGTCAGCCAGGATATGAGGGGTTTCATCCGTCGAGGTATCATCCACCACGATCACTTCCATGGGCTTGTAGTTCTGGGACAAAACGCTGTCCAATGCCTGCCGCAATGTGCGCGCGCCATTATAGGTCGGCATGATGGCGCTGACCAACGGGCTCGCAGGCTGCACCTTATCATTTTGATTGAGCATGATTAGCTGAATACGGTGGGCTTGGCAACCACTACAAGGTAAGCTGAATGATCGGGCACAAGATCGCTTGAGGCGCATAAGGCATCTAGTACCGCTGGAGACAGACTTTCAAGGTGTGCCAAGTTAAATGGTTTAAAGCCAATTGAATATTCCTTTATCGGCTGGAATCCACTTTGCTGTATATGTTGGATCAATAGCCTCTTGGTATAAACACGCCGATGCCCAACGAGATGATCATTGTGAGATAGCTCTTCCGGCGTGGATATGATCCCCGCCCTAACCGCTAAGACCCTATGGACCGAAGTCGCATTGGGAACTGCAACAAAAAGTAGGCCATCTGGCTTCATGTGTTTTGGCAATTGCCTGAGTACGGCAACGGGATCCTCAAGATGCTCGAGAAGAAATGTCATGTATATGTGATGCCAGGCGCCCGTACATACCTGCAAAAATGATTCCACCAAATCTGCGTGTCCCGTCACGTTGGATCGGGAATTGCACCGTTCCAAGACTTTTTCAAGGAGTTCCGCTGAACCGTCAACGATATCCAGCTGATCATAACGAACAGACAACACATCCGTCCAAAGCCCCTTGCCGCAACCAAGTTCCAGTGCTGAGCGTCCTCCGTCGACGGGTATCACTAGATCTCGCAAATACCTGTGATAACTCTCATTCGCTCCCGCCAGCTTCTTGGAAAGATAGGTTCCGGAAATCGTCTCTATCCTCTTATGCTCACGAATTGATTGCATGGATTTCCTACTCATGAATATGGAAACGTATCATTGAGGATAGGCCTTGCACTAGTAGCTCTGCATGCTCGGCCGTATTGCCCTTAACGATGATATGGCCAATGCGATCTGGGCCGACCTGAAAAGCCTGAACATGATCACCGATATCAAAGTCCAGTTGAATCTCAACCAGATCCGGGTGAAGCCGCGCACCATCCGGTACTTCCTGGGCGCAGATCCGGCCAGTCCTTTCTGCCCGCAACAGTAAACTGGCATTTGCTTGCCTGGTAGAGATCCGGACATCCGATTTCTCTCCAAGGGCCAAGCCTATGACATGCTCATAGGCATCCATGCCGGAATAAATGGAAATATTTTCGGGAAGACATGTCGCACCCATCCGTGCCCCGATTTCAATCACGTATGGTTTGCCATCAACCAGCATGAGGTCGACATTGGAAATGCAATCGCGTAGTCCAACCGCGTGTACCGCCTGATCAATAACCTCCGCAACTTGATTTTGCTGCTCAGCCGTCAGGCGAGTGGGCATGGAATGGCCAATCGGGGTGAAATACGGCGCGGACGTAACCGTATCACCGTGAGGAAACACCGCCACGACATCCTCGCCATGCACGATGGCTTGGGCCCCAAACTCGTGCCCAGAAAGAAACTGTTCTACAATGATTTGCTTGGAATGCGATGCTTGGTAAGCCCGACTCCAAGCCGCCTCCATTGCATCCGGCTCTTCGACTTTGGTAATGCCTCGACTGCCGGAAGAATCCGAAGCCTTCACCATAACGGGATAGCCGGAACGATCTGCGAACGACCGGGCGGAAGCATAATCAGTGAATGTACTGAATTGGGCCGTGGGGACATTGAACTCCATGAATGCACGCTTCATGAGGACTTTGTCCATGCTCCTGCAAGCCGCCTCATAACCCGTCCCCGGCAATCCAAGCGCATCCACAATTCTCCCTATCGACGGCACGCACACGTCGGTTCCAGTCGTTACAACCCCGCTGATTCCAATGCCGCGAACGGTATCCAAGATGCCATCGGCATCTCTCGTGTCCAGATTAATAAATGTATCAGCCAATTGAATGCCTGGGTAGGGCCCTTCCGGGCTGACCACAATCACTTCCAAACCCATATCCCGAGCTTTTTGTATCAATGGCACCTGATATATACCGGCACCCATGATCAATATTTTAGGTTTCACGCAACCCTGCCCTGCTCGGCTAAAGAACACCAACAAGCCCCCCTCCAAATCCCTTCTGTAGCTGAAAGGGTTGTCAATTTAACCTGCATTTCCGAAAACCGGGTAATCATCTGCGATCGAGGACTCGGACATGGATGAGTGCCACATCCAGCCTATTCTTGATGCCCATTACCGCTCATTATGCTTGTATTCATGCCCGATTATTTTTCAATCTATCACCCATGACTGTTGATGTCTCCAGAAAAAAGATTCCCTTCAACCTCCCCTTTCTGACCGGCCGGGAAACGGACTACATCCGCCAGGCGGTGGAGTCGGGCAGAATATCCGGCAATGGGGCCTTTACGCGCAACGGCCAGCAGTTTCTCGAGCAGCGCTACGGTTTTCGCAAGGTCCTGCTGACCACCAGTTGCACGGACGCCCTGGAGATGGCCGCCATCCTGGCGGAGATCGGTCCCGGCGATGAGGTAATTGTTCCGTCGTTCACCTTCGTTTCCACGGCGCTGGCGTTTGTCCGGCAGGGCGCCCGGATCGTGTTTGCCGACAGCCGCGCCGACCATCCGAACCTGGATGTCGACGCGCTGGAAGCGCTCATTACCCCGCGCACCAAGGCGATCGTGGTCGTCCATTACGGTGGAGTGGCCTGCGAGATGGATGCCGTAATGGCGTTGGCCGAAATGCACAACCTGTTCGTCGTCGAGGACTCCGCCCAGTCCATCGACGCCACCTACAAGGGCCGGCCGCTGGGGGGAATCGGACATTTCGGCTGCCTCTCGTTCCACGAGACCAAAAACATCATCTCCGGCGAAGGAGGGGCGCTCATCATCAACGATGACCGTTTTGTGCGCCGGGCCGAAATCATCTGGGAAAAGGGCACCAACCGCGCCGAGTTCTTCCGGGGCGAGGTGAACAAGTACGGCTGGGTCGATGTGGGATCCTCCTTCCTGCCGTCGGAGATCATCGCGGCCTTTCTGTATGCCCAGCTCGAATGCCTGGATGCCATTCAGGACAAGCGCAAGGCCCTGTGGAACGCCTATGCGGAGGCGCTAAGCGACTTGGCCGCCTCCGGCCGGATCTGGATCCCAAACCTTCCGGCCTACGCCACCAATAACGCCCACATGTTTTATCTGGTCTGCCGCTCGCTGGAGGAACGCACCGCCCTGATCGCCCACCTGAAGCAGCGCGGCATCATGGCCGTCTTTCACTACCTCTCGCTCCACAAGAGCCCGTTTTATGCCCCCCGGCATGACGGCCGCGAACTGCCCAACGCCGACCGCTTCACCGATTGCCTCCTGCGCCTGCCCATGTACCACGATCTGACCCTCCAGCAGGTCGGCGAAGTCTGCAACCAAGTGCGGGCGTTTTTTGCGGCCTGACAGATCGGGTACCCGCCGGTGGTGCGGTACAGGGAAACGAAAGCAGCCGCCTCGCCCTACCCTTTCCAAAAAGGGGAGATTGGGTAGGGCGAACGGTCCCCGGTGAGCCGCTTTCTTGGCGCCGCCGCGGGGGAGATAGGCGGCCCCAATGTCTGCGCTACGGCTTTGGCCCGCCGTATACGTAGTCGACGTAAGCTTTGTCCATTGGACGGGTCAGGAATGCAACCGCGATCGCCGCCAGGAACGACAGCGGCAGGGCCACCACCAGCGGATCCACAACCGTCCAGGTCAGGCTCCACGTTGGCGGAACCAGATGGGGCTTGCCAAACCAAGCCTGACACAGGCCAATCCCGCCGGCCGTCCGGCCGTTGACAAACAGCAGCCAGAATCCGCTGGTCAAAAAGCCTACCCCCAGCGAGGCAATGGCCGCCGGTCGGGTCATGCGCCGCCAGAACAAGCCGAATACCAGCATCGGCAAGAACGACGATGCGCACAGACCAAAAAAGATCGCCGTGGCCAGCGCGATGATGTTTCCGCGGACGAACTTGCCCATCACCAGCGCCACCACAATGCCAATGATGATGGCTACGCGCGTAACCAAAATCGATTTCGTCCCGTGTTCGTGGCTGTACTGTTCGAACACGTCGCGTCCCAATGCCGTTCCCATGGTGTGGAACTGGCTGGACATGGTGCTCATGGCCGCCGACAACAGCGTCAGCAGGAACAGCACACCAAACCAACGCGGCATGGCGCTGCGGACGTAGTAGGGGATGATGGTGTCCGTGTTGCCCTGCAAGGTCGTGCCGGGCCCGACGGAGCGCAAAATGCTGATCAGCCGCGGCCGAACCACATCCGGCGCCCCCCGGCGACCGCGATCGATCTCCATCTTCTCCGTCCACATCACGTAATGCAAGGGCGCCCCCTCATTCTCGTCGGGCAGACGGTACTTTACAAACCGACGGGCGCGGGCCAGGACATCCTCTTCCGCGTCGGTCGGCACGAACGCCAGCCGCCCGCGCCCATCCTCGCCCGGATCCAGCAGGACGGAATCATCCACAATGTGACAGGCGATTTCTTCCTGCTGGGCGAAGAATACGTTGGAGAGCGGGCCCACCGTGAAGGCGACGCCCGTCATGAACAGGATAAAGATGCCGCCCGCGGCACAGGCGCGGTTGAGCGATTGCTTGGACTTGACCGTCATGAAACGGACAATCAATTGAGGCTGGGCCAGCACGCCGATGCCTACGCCCATCACAATGGTCGACACCAGGATCCACCACATGTGGTAGCTCACCGCATCCGGCATGGGAGCCCCTCCCTTGGCAAAACCAAACCGGGGCATCGCCGTCCAGCCCTGGTGACCAATCGCCTTCAGAAAGCCCGGCACCTGGTCGGCCATGGCGCCGAGCGATGCATGGGCTTCCGCCACCCCGCCCAACCGTCCGTAGGTGGCGGTCAGCAGAAACACCATGCCGAACAGCATGATGGCCCCTTGGAGCGCGTCGGCGAACATCACGCCCTTCAGCCCGCCAGCAATCACATACGCCGCCACAATGATCGCCACAATATAGAGCGCGTTGTCATACGACACCCGGAAAATCGGGCCGATGAACTCCGCCCCTCCCACCATCACCGCCATCGCGTACAGCGGCATGAAGAAAAAAATGATCAGCGCGCACGACACCTGCAAAAACCGGCTGTCATAACGCTTGGCTATCAGCTCCGGAAAGGTGTGGGCGTCGAGGTGGTGCCCCATCCGGCGCGTCGGGTTGCCCAAAAACACAAAGGCGATGAAGATGCCCACACCGATATTCAGCACCGTCAGCCACAACAGCCCCATGCCCAAATTGGCCGCCGTGCCGCCAAAGCCCACAATCGCCGAAGTGCTGATGAACGCCGCTCCGTACGACAGCGCCATGACCACCGGATTGGCGCTGCGCCCCGCCACTAGATAATCCGCCGCCGTCTTCGTCCGCCGAAACCCCAAATACCCCAGGTAACCCGTCACCATCAGATAGACAATGACCAAAATGATGCTCAATAGGTCCATGATGCCACCTCCCTTACAGGGCCTCCTCGACTTCTTCCTTCTCCTCCTTGGCCCAATCCACGTCCTCCTTCTTCAAGGACTCTTCGCCCTTGTTCCAGTTGACGATTCCATACCCCACGCAAAGCGCGGCACCCCCAATGCTGAGCAAATACGCCAGCCAAACCCCGGGACTCTCGATTCCAATCATGGTCGCCTCCTTCTGTTGTCCATCGCTCCGGCCAAGCTGGATGCCCGGATCCGGTTCTTTCGCTCGGACATCATCGCGGCGGATGTTTCTATAAAGCAATACAAAAACTTCCCCAATGCCATTATTTTACCTGCAACCTGCCCCCCCCAGCCACCAACCCTTCTTCCGTCTCCCTGCGAAGGCTTGACCTGAAAACATCACAGTTAATTAAGTGTGATGATTTTGATGCATAAAGAAAATGAGACTACTACGAGAAGTCATAGTACTAACTATCTGTTGTCGTTTAGATAATAAATGTTATGGCCGATTTAAGATCTATCGGACTTAATTAACTCCGATGTTTCTTATGGATTCACAGTCCCCAGAATCTCCGCAACACGGGCGGCGGCCATGGCGGCGCGCGGCCCGGGGCGCAGCAATGTGTCCTCTTCGAGTATTCGGACTTGATCGGCTCGAAAACCCAGTCTCTCCCAGTCCGTTCGAAGGGATTGACGATGTGATTCATCCAGGGGCGGGGATTGAATATCCAGCACAATCGCCGGAGCGCGTCGAATGAGGGTCTCTTTGGAAACCGTAGGCCAAGGCAGTCCACTCTCGGCAAATACATTCCGTCCGCCAGCCAAGTACACGATTTTGTTCAAATAGGTGCCTGAGCCGGCAGTCATCAGGCCGGAGAAATCACCCGGCGCATGCCCCAGGGCAATGAATACCGAAACGGGCTCCACCCGGGGAATGGCGGCGAATCCGGCTTCCATTTCGTTCAGCAGGTGTTGCCCCTGTTCAACATGGCCGAGGACCGCCGCGAACCCAAGGATGGCGGCGCGGACATCGTCGATGGTGTCGAGAGGCAGGGAAAGGATGGGAATGCCTTGGGTATGGGCAAAGCCCGTCAACGCCTCCGCTCTTCCCTGGGCTAAAATCAAGTCGGGTTGAAGCGCCAGGATCCGTTCGCGGCTCGGCGCGAGCGCCCCGCCAATGCGCGGAAGAGCTGCCGCCTCGAGCGGCCAGTCGGTGAAGTCGCTGACCCCAACGACTCGATCCCCGGCACCCAGCGCAAACGCCATCTCCGCCACCGCGGGCGAGGCGCAAAGGATCCGCTGGGGCAATCCGGAGTTGGCTGTATCCGGAACGCGACCGCAGCCCCAGACGCCGAGGGCGCACAATGTGGCCTGTACAACCGTAAGGAACCGGCGGCGCCCCCCCCCCTCCGGGCCGGCAGGATCGGTTCGGAGGCTCAATCGACCACGCACACCAGGCCTTTGAGATAGTCGCACTCCGGCGCTTCCACCGGCACGGGATGATCGGCCGGCTGCCCCAGCGTTTCCAGGATGCGCACCCGCCGCCCGGAATCGTGCGCCGCCCAGCCCACCATCATGCGAAAGGCCGCCATGTCCACCAGGCCTGAACACGAAAACGTGGCCAGTATTCCACCGGGAGAGAGCAATTTGATGGCCAAGAGGTTCACGTCTTTATAGGCCCGCAGCCCCTTCTCCAAGCCGCCACGGTTCGTGACCATGCGGGGGGGATCCAGAATGATCATATCCCAGCTTTCGCGGTGATCGCGCGCCTGCCGTAATCGGAGGGGAACATCCGCGGCTTCGTACAGCGCCGGCACCCCGGAGGGGTTGAGTTCGTGGTGCCGCCGGGCCTGGACAAGTGCGAACTCGGAGGAGTCCAGCCCCAGGACGCTGGCGGCGCCGGAATGGGCCGCGCAGACTTCAAACGCGCCCGTGTAGCAATAGGCGCTCAACACCGCGCGCCCGCGGGCATAGGCTGCCACCCTCCGGCGGTTGTCGCGCTGATCGAGGTAATAGCCGGTCTTTTGTCCGCGGCCCAGTTTCACCTCAAACGCATGGCCATTTTCGCGGATCGCCACGACATCCGGCGCCAAATCGCCCCCGAGATCCTCCGCCAGGCCTTCGCGCTGAATCGCCTCCGCGTCGGCGCGCAGCACCACGGCATCCGCGCTTGTGGCCGCCTTCAATTCGTCCACGATGCCCGGCAGCCAAGGCTCCCAGACCTTGCTGCCCACCTGCAAAGCCACCACGGCGGCATACTGATCGGCCACCAGTCCCGACAGGCCGTCAGCTTCCGAAAAAATCATGCGATAGGCATTGGTATCGCACCAGTCGCTCTGCGAACCAAACAGCCTCTGCCGCAGGGACACCGCCTCGCGAACCCGCCGGCGGAAATACGCCTCGTCGAGAGTCTGCCACGGGTCGCGGGTGAAGAGGCGCACGCTCATATCCGCCTCCGGATGCCACAGGCCGCGTGCGAGCCATTCGCCGGCATCATCGAAGACATCCGCCGTGGCCCCAACGCCCGCCGCGCCATCGATTTCCCCGATCGCGCCGGAAAAGATCCAGGCACTGCCCCGCTGGACCGGTTTTTCGCGACCGGGTTTCAACCGCACCCGCATGTCGACGGGGGGGAACACCGCTTCATCTTGCTTTGCTTGGCTCATATTTATAAGATTGTTGATTGATTCTTTCAATTGGTCAAACCGGAAAAGAGGTACCCCTATGCGCATTCATGCTTTCAACGCCCTTCGGCCCCGCCCGGACATGGTCGACAAAATTGCGGCCCCCCCTTACGATACGCTGGACACCGCCGAGGCCGCCGCCCTGGCCAAGGACAATCCCATGTCGTTCCTGCACATCAACCACTCGGAAATCGACCTGCCCGAGGGCACCGCCCTCTATGCCGACGAGGTCTACGCCAAGGCCGCCGAAAACCTCCGGAATTTCAAGGCGCAGGGATGGCTGACGGCCGAGGACCGCCCCCTGTTGTATCTCTACGCCCAAACCATGGGCGACCACACCCAGACTGGACTCGTTTGCTGCGCCCACATCGACGACTACATCCAGGATGTGATCAAAAAGCATGAGTTCACCCGCAAGGACAAGGAAGACGACCGCACCAGGCACACGGCCACCATCAACGCCAACATCGGGCCGGTCTTTATCGCCTATCGCGACGTGCCCGAAATCCGCGAAGCTCTCGCTCCAGCGGCGCAGGGCGCGCCGCTCTACGACTTCGTGGATGAGTTGAACGTCCGACATCGCGTTTGGCCGGTTCAGGGAACCACCGCCATTGAGCAACTGTTCGCGGACAAGGTCCCCGTGAGTTATATCGCCGACGGCCATCACCGCAGCGCTTCCGCCGTACGTGTCGGCGCCGAACGCCGCGCCGCCAACCCCTCCCACCACGGCAACGAGGAATACAACTGGTTCTTGTCCGTGATCTTTCCGGCCTCCGAACTCAAGATTCTGCCCTACAACCGCGCCGTCAAAGACCTCAACGGTCTGTCGGCGGAGGACTTTCTCCAGGAGATCCGCGCGATCTTCACGGTGACGGATGACGCCGACCCAAGCCCGGCGTCCCCGCGAAACATCAGCATGTATTTCGGCGGGCGGTGGTACGGCTTGAGCTGGCCGGAAGTGCCCAGCAGCAACCCAGTGGACAAGCTCGATGTCAGCACTCTGCAAAACGGAGTTCTCCACCCGCTGTTGGGCATCGACGATCCGCGCACCAGCGACCGCATCCAGTTCATTGGCGGCATCCGGGGCCCGCAGGAGTTGGTCAAGCTGGTGGATCAGCAGGGATTCGCCGTCGCGTTTTCCATGTATCCCACCACGGTCGACCAGCTCATGGCCATCGCCGATGCCGGCCAAACCATGCCGCCCAAAAGCACGTGGTTCGAGCCCAAGCTGCGCACCGGGCTGCTCTCGCACGAGCTGGGATAAAACCGCCGATGCATCCGCGCCTGCCCAACTGGTTCCGCCATCCCCTGCCATCCGGCGCAACGGGGGGCCAGGTGAGGCAGGTGCTTGGACGCCTCGCGTTGCATACCGTCTGCGAAGGCGCGCGGTGCCCCAACCGGGCGGCCTGCTGGCAGGATGGTGCTGCCGCATTCCTGATCCTGGGCAGCACATGCACCCGCGACTGCCGGTTCTGCGCCATTCCGCACCATCCGACCCCGCCCCCTCCCGATCCCGACGAACCCGCGCGCCTGGCCGAAGCCGCTGCCGCCATGGGCTTGCGCCACGTGGTCATCACCTCCGTCACCCGCGATGACCTTCCCGATTGCGGCGCCAGCGAATTTGTTGCCGTCATCCAGGCGATCCGCACACGGCTCCCGCAAACCACCGTCGAGGTCCTCGTTCCCGACTTCCAGGGTGACCCCGCCGCCATCGATTCAGTCCTGGCCGCCACCCCGGACATCTTCAACCACAATCTCGAAACCGTGGAGCGCCTGCAGCCTTCCGTACGCCCACAAGCGGATTACCACCGGTCTCTCACGGTTCTGCTGCGGGCCGCCCTCCGCGGCCTGAGAACCAAATCCGGCCTGATGCTCGGCATGGGAGAAACGCCTGATGAGATTCGTTCCGCCCTTCGCGACTTGCATGCGGCGGGAGTCTCCTTGTTGACCCTCGGCCAGTATCTTCCCCCCTCGCCATCGCACCATCCCCTTTCGCGCTACGTGCCGCCGGATGAATTCACGACATGGCGCGACGAGGCCCTCGCCATGGGTTTCACCTCCGTCGCCGCGGCTCCGGAAGTCCGCTCCTCCTACCACGCCGAAGAGCTGGCCGCCCCGCCCCCCGCCTCCTCCTTCCAACATTCCCGTATTCCAACATTCCATTTTTCGTCTCCCCTTCCCCCATCCCCATGATCCGCCCGCCGCGCATCCTGATCTGCTACCTGGTCCGAAACAGCGGCCATCATGCCGCCGCACGCGCCATCGAAGCCCAGGTCCGCCGCCTGAACCCCATGGCCGAGATCCGTTGCCTGGACCTGCTCGAAACCACCCACCCCACCTGGAGCGCCATCGTCCAATATGCCTACATGTCGACCATCCGGCGCACGCCGGAACTCTGGGAAGCCCTCTACGACAACTTCTGGTTCGACCTGCTGACTCGACGCTACATCCGCCCCCTCGTCCAGCGCGGCAACAGCCTCAAACTGCGCATCTTGATGGACGCCTTTCAACCCGATGCCATTATCTGCACCCAGGCCCACCCCTTCGCCGTTCTCTCCGCCTATGCCCGGCGCCAGGGCCAGCCCATCCCCATCTGGGGCGTGGTCACCGACTTCATCCCCCACCGCTTCTGGCACGTGCCCCCAGCCGACCACATCCACTACGTGGTTCCCAACGACACCGCCCAGCAGCGCCTGATGATCCTAGGAACCCCCGCCGATAACATCCATATCCACGGCATCCCGATTCAAGCGAACATCCTGGCCGCACGCGGCCGGACCATCACGCGCGAAAATGGCCGCCGCGTCCTCGTCATGGGCGGTTCGCGCGGACTCGGCGCGCGCTATGCCACCATTCGCCATCTGGACCGCGCCCATGCGGAATTCACCATCGATGTCGTCACCGGCACCAACCGGCGCCTGCGTCGGAAACTGCTCGCCGCCCGCCACAAGTTCCGCCACCCCATTCGCATCCGCGGCTACGTCAAGGATGCCATGGCCCTCATGCACCGCGCCAGCCTCCTGATCGGCAAGCCCGGCGGCATGACCTCCGCCGAAGCCATGGCCTGCGGCACCCCCATGCTGATCATCCGCCCGCTCCCGGGTCAGGAGCGCGGCAACACTGAAACCCTCGTTCGCAACGGCGCCGCCATTCATCTCGACCGCGACCGCGACCTGCCCGCCATTGTCAGCTCGCTATTTGCCAATCCTTCCTTGCTTGAGATGATGGCCGCCCGCGCCCGCGCGATCGGCCAGCCCGGCGCTGCCCGCGATATCGCCGTTGCCGTCCTCGGCGCCATTCCCCCGGAGGAGGCCGAATGATCTACGGGTTCTACCGCGCCGTGGCCTTTGTCATCCGGCTCCTCCCACTCAACTTCGCCTACTGGCTCTTTCTGCGCCTGTGCGATGCCGCCTTCTTTCTCAATCGCCGCGGACGCGCCGCCGTGCGGGACAACCTCCGCGTGGTTTTTGCACACCAGGGAATCCTTCCCTCGCGCACGCTCCTGGACGGCTGCGCGCGAAAAACCTTCCAGAACTTCGGCAAGTACTTGGCCGACTTCATCCGCTTCCGCCGCCTCAGCGCCGAGGGCGTGCGCGAGCGCGTCAGCATCCAGGGACTCGAGAACATCCATGCCATTCGCGACTCCAAGCGCGGCGCAATCCTGTTGACCGCCCATTTCGGCAACTGGGAACTGGGTGGCTCCTTTGTCGCTTCGATGGGCCTGCCAATCAACGCCGTGGTCCGGCCGGTCGATTTCCCGCCGCTCGAGCGCCTTTTTCAATACTTTCGCGAACAGCGCGGCATGAAGGTCATTCCCCTCGCCCATGCCGGCATCGGTGTCGTCAAGGCTCTCAAACGGAGCGAAGTCGTGGCGCTGGTCGGCGACCGCGACTTCACCGGCAACGGGCGGCCATGGCCGTTTTTCGGGCGGGAGACTTCGTTGCCCCGCGGCGCCGCCTGGTTTGCCCTGCGGACCGGTGCTCCGCTCTACGTCGGATTCGTCACCCGTGCCCCCGACGATACCTTCATCCTGCGGGTCCACCCCCCGATCGATCCCGCCACCGCAGGCAGCGAAGATGACATCCAGAAACAGATCGTCACCATTTTGCAAGACGCCATCGCCCGCGATCCCTGCCAGTGGTTCATTTTCAATCCCTTCTGGCCCCCCGAGAACGCCCCCGCCCCTCTTCCCGATACCGCCGAAGCCCTCGGGGTCAGACCTTGATTTAAGACTCAAGCCCTCCCCTTAATTCCTCCAGCGCCCATTCCCCGGCCGTCAAGTAGCGCGGCCCCCCCGCCCCGCCATGACTTTCATAGAGCCTCAACGTCTCGACTCGTTGAGCGTGCACCGGCGCCTCCCGATAGCGCTCCACCACCTCGCCGATCCTCCGCGCATCTTTCACCCGGGCGAAGCGTGCCAGCGTCAAATGCGGGGAATACACCCGCGCCTCCGGCGTCCATCCCGCCTCCCGCAACGCCGCCCCCACACGGTCATGCAATAGATGGAGCCCCGCCGACTCCACCCCTAGCCACAACACCCGCGGATGCCGCCGGCTCCCGAACGTCCCCAGGCCCCCGATCCGCAAATCAAAGGCCCGCGACTCCCCGGCCGCCTTCGCCAGCGCTGGCACGATCTCCCCGATCCGGCCCTTCTCCACCGCCCCGAAGAATTCCACCGTCAGATGCCAATTCTCCGGCCGCACCCACCGGGCCCATTCGTCCGCCAGATCGCGCCGCAGCTCCGCTAGCAGATCCTGCAACTCCTGTGTGGCCGTCACCGCCACTCCTGCAAATAGCCGCTGGGCCGCCATGCCCGCCATTGTCCCCCTTCCCGGCCTGAACGCCAGAATCTTTTCGCCGGGGCTTGACAACCCGCCGCCCGTGTGTTTCTATATGCAGAAACATAGGCCGAACCATTTCATGACCCAAGGAAAACCCATGTTGCTCGAAACCTTCCCCTCCCGCGAGGAGTTCCGCTCCCTGCTGGCCGCCTCCACCGTCGTCCCCGTCGGCGCGCGCATCCTCGCCGACACCGAAACGCCCGTCTCCGTGCTGGCCCGCTTCGCCCCCCGCTCCCCCCACCTCTTCCTCCTCGAAAGCGCCGAGGGCGGTGAACGCTGGGGCCGATTCTCGTTCATGGGCGTCTCCGCCCGCGCCACTGTCGCCGTCTACCGCAACGATGTCGTCATCCGCCAGGGCATCGACGAAAAGCGCATCCCCCACAACGGCGACCCGCTTTCCGTCCTGCGCGACCTGATGAAGCCCTACTCCCTCGCCCATCTCCCCGGCCTGCCCCGGCTTTGCGGCGGCCTCGTCGGCTATTTTTCCTACGAGATGATTCACTTCTTCGAGCCGCGCGTCCCCAACAAGCTGCCGCCCGAGCGCCCCATGGCTGAGTTCGTCATCCCCGACACCCTCCTCATCTTCGACAACGTCAACCACACCCTCACCGCCCTCGCCCTCGCCTTCAAGGAAGACGGCGAACCCGACGCCCTCTTTGACGCCGCCCACGCCCGGGTGAAGGACCTCCTCGACACCCTCGCCACCCCCGTGCCCGCCGGCTCCCCCACCGGCAAAACCCCCATCCGCACCCCCGCCCCCATCCACCCCCCCGAAGACTTCAAGGCCATGGTCGCCAAGGTCAAGGACCACGTCTACGAAGGCGATATCATCCAGTGCGTCGTCTCCCAATCGTTCGTCGGCCCCGCCCCCGACGACCTCGTCAGCCTCTACCGCGCGCAGCGCCACGTCAATCCCTCCCCCTACCTTTTCTTCCTCAAGGCGCAGCACTGCACCCTCATCGGCTCCTCCCCCGAAACCATGATCCGCCTCGACCACCGCACCGCCACCCTCCGTCCCATCGCCGGCACCCGCCCCCGCGGCGCCACCGAGCAGGAAGACCGCAAGCTCGCCGACAGCCTCCTCCAGGACGACAAGGAACGCGCCGAGCACCTCATGCTCGTCGACCTCGGCCGCAACGAACTCGGCCGCGTCGCCCTCCCCGGCACCGTCCAGGTCACCGACCTCATGATCGTCGAGCGATATTCCCACGTCATGCACCTCGTCTCCAACATCACCGCCGACCTCGAACCCGGCCACGACGCCTTCGATCTCTTCGCCTCCTCCTTCCCCGCCGGCACCCTCTCCGGCGCCCCCAAGATCCGCGCCATGGAAATCATCGCCGATCTCGAAAAAGAGCCCCGCGGCCCCTACGGCGGCGCCGTAGGCTACGTCTCCTTCGACGGCAACATGGACTTCTGCATCTGCATCCGCACCGCCGTCGCCGAACACGGACGCCTCACCATCCGCGCCGGCGCCGGCATCGTCGCCGACTCCGACCCCGAAACCGAGCTCAAGGAAACCCAAAACAAGGCCGCCGCCATGGCCCGCGCCCTCCAGCTCCTCCAAACCGCCCAACAAGCCGAATCCAAAACCTGACCTCTGGAATCTGACCTCTGACCTCTATCAACTGACCTCTGAACCCTGACCCCTGGAAACTCCCATGATCCTGATGATCGACAACTACGACTCCTTCACCTACAACCTCGTCCAATATCTCCGCGAGATGGCCGCCGACGTCCAGGTGTTCCGCAACGACGCCCTCACCGTCGCCGACATCGAACAGCTCGCCCCCGAGGCCATCGTCATCTCCCCCGGCCCGGGCCGCCCCGAAGACGCCGGCATCTCCTGCGACGTCCTCCGCGCCTTCGCCGGCAAGATCCCCATTCTTGGCGTCTGCCTAGGCCACCAGGCCATCGGCCTCGTCTACGGCGGAAAAGTCGTCCACGCCAAGAAACTCATGCACGGCAAGACCTCCGAGATCACCTGCGACGGCCAAGGCATCTTCAAGGGCCTCGACTCCCGCCCCTTCAAGGCCATGCGCTACCACTCCCTCGCCATCGAAAAAGACACCCTCCCCGATTGCCTCGAAATCTCCGCCACCACCGACGACGGCGAAATCATGGGCCTCCGCCACAAGACCCTCCCCGTCGAAGGCATCCAGTTCCACCCCGAATCCATCATGACCCCCGTCGGCAAGCGCATCCTCCGGAATTTCCTGCGAAATTCCGAGAGCACAGAGGTCAGAGGCTAGAGGCCAGAATGAGAAATAGGGGTCAGTCCTATCAATTAATGTTTTTCCACACCATGGAAAACTTTTCCGGTATTTTTCCACGCTATGGAAAAAAGTTTTCCACACTGTGGAAAACTTCCTCATTTGACCGCCGTCCACAGGATATCGCCTCTTTGTCCGCTGTCCGTCCGGCAGCCGCCGGATGGCACCAGAGGATTTCTTTTGGATTTGGACGGGGCTGTTCCGCGGAAATAACCGGTAGATTTTCCGATGGGGACGCTTCGCGGACGACCCGAGCACGACTCGAGTCGGCGAGTGGTCGGCCTCGGAGCGCCCACGCGGAAAAGATGCCGGTTGGTTTCCGCGCCGTCCAAATCCAAAAGAAATCCTCTCTCCCCAGCCCCCAACCCACCCGCCACCCTCATCCTTCCAACATTCCATCATTCCATTCCTGAAGGAGCCCCCCATGAACATCCCCGCCCTCCTCAAGAAACTCATCGCCCGCCAGGACCTCACCGAGACCGAGGCGCATGACGCCGTCACCGGCATCCTTTCCGGCGACTTCACCGAAGGCCAGATCGGCGGCTTCCTCGCCACCCTCGCCGCCAAGGGCGAAACCATCGACGAAATCGCCGGCGGCGCCCGCGCCATGCGCGCCGCCGCCACCCGCATCCAATCCCTCGCCCCCGACACCCTCGACACCGTCGGCACCGGCGGCGACGGCGGCATGACCTTCAACATCTCCACCACCGTCGCCTTCGTCGCCGCCGGTGCCGGCGCCACCGTCGCCAAGCACGGCAACCGCGCCAGCTCCGGCAAAAGCGGCAGCGCCGACTGCCTCGAATGCCTCGGCCTCAACCTCGCCGCCGCCCCCGAAGTCATGGAGCAGGCCCTCAACGAAATCGGCATCACCTTCCTGTTCGCCCCCACCTTCCACAAGGCCATGCGCTTCGCCGGGCCCGTCCGCAAGCAACTGGGCGTGCGCACCCTCTTCAATCTCCTCGGCCCCCTCACCAATCCCGCCGGCGCCCCCTGCCAGCTCATCGGCGTCTTCGCCCCCGACCTCACCGAAGCCTTCGCCAACGTCCTCAAGAAACTCGGCTCCCGCCGCGTCCTCGTCGTCCACGGACACGACGGCATGGACGAAATCACCCTCACCACCACCACCCGCTGCTCCGAACTCAAGGATGGCCTGGTCAAAACCTACGACATCGATCCCGCCGCCTACTTCGAGGACACGTGCACCAACGCCGACCTCGAAGGTGGCGAACCCGCTGACAACGCCGCCATCACCCGCGGAATCCTCGAGGGCAAGATCACCGGCCCTAAGCGCGACATCGTCCTGCTCAACGCCGCCGCCTCCCTCCTCGCCGCCAACCGCTGCACCGACCTTGCCGATGGCCTGAAACAATCCGCCGCCGCCATCGACTCCGGCGCCGCCCTCGACAAACTCGAAAAACTCATCGCTTTCTCCAAATCCTGAAGCCAAACTACGAATCACGCGAATTACGCGAATGAAAAGTCGCCATCCAGAAGTCAGAGGTCAGAGGTCAGAGACCAGAAAGACACCTGACCTCCGTCTGGAGTGCACGGCTACATTGTCCGCTGTCCGCAGGACGTGGATGCAGAGGATTTCTTATGGATTTGGGCGGGGCTGTTACGCGGAAATAGCCGGTAGATTTTCCGATGGGGGCGCTTCGCGGACGACCCGAGCGCGACTCGTGTCGGCGAGGGGTCGGCCTCGAAGCGTCCACGCGGAAAAGATGCCGGTTGGTTTCCGCGCCGCCCAAATCCAAAAGAAATCCTCTCTTCTCGGCCCCTACCACCACGCACAACCCATCTTCGCTACGCCATGAGCTTCCTCGACCAAATCCTCTCCGCCAAGCAGGCCGAAATCGCCGCCGCCCGCGCGTTGAAACCCCAGGCCGAGCTCGAGCGTCTCGCCGCCAAGCGCGACGACTTCCGCGGCTTCGCCGCTTCCCTCGCCCGCCCTGGCGTCCGCATCATCGCCGAAATCAAGCGCGCCTCCCCCTCCCTGGGCGACATCCGTCCCAACCTCCATCCCGGCGACCTCGCCGCCGCCTACCAGGACGGCGGGGCGGCCGCCCTCTCCGTCCTCACCGAACCCGCCTTCTTCAAAGGTTCCGCCAAGGACCTCCAGCGCGCCCGCAACGTCGTCGAGCTTCCCGTCCTCCGCAAGGACTTCATCCTCGATCCCTACCAGGTCTACGAAACCGCCGCCATGGGCGCCGACGCCATGCTCCTCATCGTCCGCATCCTGGATGACGACCAGCTCGCCTCCCTCTACGCCCTCGCCCACGGCATCGGCCTCGAATGCCTCGTCGAAATCCACGACGAAGCCGACGCCCGGCGCATCCTCGATCTCGCGCCCCCCGTCGTCGGCATCAACAACCGCGACCTCGCCCATTTCCATACCGACACCTCCCAGGCCGCCCGCCTCGCCGCCCTCCTCCCCCAGGGCTCCGCCGTCGTCGCCGCCAGCGGCATCCACTCCGCCGACGACATCCAACGCGCCCTCGCCGCCGACCTCCGCCGCTTCCTCGTCGGCGAAGCCCTCGTCAAAGCCGACAATCCCGCCGAGATGCTTAAGGAATGGACCGCCCTTGACGTTCCCATATCCTTACTATAGTGTAAGGAATATTTAATTAGTAAGGAGACTATCATGGTTACCGCCACCCTCACCAGCAAAGGCCAGATCACGATTCCCAAACCGATTCGGGATTCGCTCAACCTCCGGACCGGAGATCGGCTGGCCTTCGTGATGCATGGCACCGCCGAAGCCATGCTCAAGCCCATCACCCGAAGCGTGGACCAGGTCTACGGGCTGCTCCACCGCCCCGGCCGACCTGCCATAACCGTGGACGACATGAACCGGGCCATCGCCCGCCGCATGAAGAAGCATCGTCCATGACCGCCCTGGACACCAATGTCCTGGTCCGCTTTCTCGTGCGCGACGACGAGAAGCAGTCCCGTGCCGTCTATGCCCGCCTGAAGCGCGCCGAAGCCGATCGGGAATCCCTGTTCGTTCCCCTGCTGGTTGTGCTGGAAACCATCTGGGTCCTTGAAAGCGCCTACGGCCAGTCTCGTCCGGAAATCCTGAATGCCTTGGATCACCTCACCGAGATGCCGGTTTTTGAATTCGAAAAACTCGGCGTCCTCCAATCCCTCGCCACCGAGGCCCGCAAGAGCACCGCCGACCTTTCCGATCTCCTGCTCGCGGTGACCGCAACATCCTGCGGATGCGACGGCATGCTGACGTTCGACAAAAAAGCCGCCAAGCATCCGTTCTTCCGACTCCTGACCTCTGACCTCTGACCTCTCTCCATGCCCCTCCCCCACGTCAAAATCTGTGGCATCACCCGGCGCTCCGACGCCCTCTTCTGCGTCGACGCCGGCGCCGGTGCCCTCGGCGCTGTCTTCTACAAGAAAAGTCCCCGCAACGTCTCCGCCGCCCAGGCCCGCCGCCTCTTCGACGGACTCCCCCCTGAAGTCGCCCGCGTCGGCGTCTTCGTCAACGCCTCCGTCGACTTCATGCTGATGATCGCCCGCGAGGCCGGCCTGACCACCATCCAGATGCACGGCGAGGAAACCGTCGAAACCTGCGCCGCCCTCCTCCGCGCCGGCTACCACGTCATCCAGGCCATCAAGCGCACCGGCCAGGAACTGCTCTCCGCGGGCCGCGCCCTGCCCCTCCAGGCGGGCGTCCTCGTCGAATGCGGACGCGGCGCCCTCCCCGGCGGCAACGGCGTCGCCTGGAACTGGTCCGCCGCCGCCCCCCTCGCCGATTTCCGCCCCTTCGCCATCGCCGGAGGACTCAACGCCGAAAACCTCGCCGCCGCCGCCCGCGATTCTCGCGCCGCCGGCTTCGACGCTTCCTCCGGCGTCGAACTCGCCCCTGGCGTCAAGGACGAAGCCGCCGTCCGCGCCTTCCTGCGCGCCGCCGACGAGTTGCCGCCCCATACCACCCCCTTTTGCTGGAAAGGAACCCCATGACTGCCCGCCTCCCCCCCAATAGGGGTCAGTCCCGTATTATCGTAATCGCGTATTCAGCGCCAGTCCATACGCCTTCGGTTACACAAAGGAATCATCCAGATTACTATTATACGGGACTGACCCCTATTGCGGAAGGAACCCCATGAGCCATCCCCGCCTCGAAAACCTCAACATCGAATCCGTCCTCCCGCTGCCCACTCCGCACGAGATGAAAGCGGCCATTCCCCTGAACGCTGCCGTCACCGCCACCGTCGCCCGCGGCCGCGAAACCATCGAGCACATCCTCGACGGCGACGACCCCCGACTCTTCATCGTCGTCGGCCCCTGCTCCATCCACAACCTCGACGCCGCCGAGGAGTACGCCCGCAAACTCAAGGCCCTCGCCGACGAGGTAGCCCCCTCCCTCTACGTCGTCATGCGCGTCTACTTCGAAAAGCCCCGCTCCTCCATCGGCTGGAAGGGCCTCATCAACGACCCCTATATGAACGACACCTTCCACATCGAGGAAGGCATCCGCATGGCCCGCCACTTCCTGTTCCGCGTCGCCGAACTCGGCCTGCCCGCCGCCACCGAACTTCTCGATGTCCTCATGCCCCAGTACATCGGCGACCTGATCTCATGGAACGTCATCGGCGCGCGCACCGCCGAAGCCCAGACCCACCGAGAAATCGCCAGCGGCATCTCCACGCCCATCGGCTTCAAGAACACCACCGACGGCTCCTTCGACGCCGCCATCAACGGCATCCGCTCCGCCATGGGCCCCCATCATTTTCTCGGCGTCACCGAAGACGGCCTCCCCGCCGTCTTCTCCACCACCGGCAACGCCTACCCCCACATCGTCCTCCGCGGCGGCAAGACCCCCAACTACAACGCCGAAAGTATCGCCGCCTGCGAACAGGCCCTCCGCGACGCCCACCTGCCCCCCAGCATCATGGTCGACTGCTCCCACGGCAACTCCGGCAAGAAAGCCGAACGCCAGGGCGCCGTCCTCCTCGATGTCCTTTCCCAGATCGAAGCCGGCAACCGTTCCATCCGCGGCGTCATGCTCGAAAGCAACCTCGAAGGCGGCAACCAGCCCATGCAGGCCAACCCCGCCCTCCTCAACCCCCGCGTCTCCATCACCGACGCCTGCATCGACTGGCCCACCACCGAGGAGTTGCTGAAAGAGGCCCATGCCCGAATCAGCAAAATCATAAACTAGACAGGATGACAGGATTTTCAGGATGAACAGGATTTCCAATCATCATTTGACCGCTGTCCGCAGGCTTGCCACGCCATGGGCGTGGACGTGGATGCAGAGGATTTCTTTTGGATTCGGACGGGGCGGTTGCGGTTGTTTGGAGCCCCGACGACCTTGTCGGACAGATGTTTTGCGCTCCGGTTCTTTCCCAGTTTCAAGTTTCCAGTTTCAATTCACGATCACCACCCCTGCCCCACCTGAACCCCGAACCCTGACCCCCCTCCCCCATGAATAAACTGATTGGTCGCTATCCCGATCCTTCCGGTCACTTCGGCCCCTACGGCGGCCGCTTCGTCGGCGAAACCTTGATGTCCGCCCTCCTCGACGTCGAGGCTGCCTGGACCTCCGCCAAAAACGACCCCGCCTTCCTCGCCGACTTCCGCGCCATGCTCCGCGACTACGCCGGCCGCCCCACGCCCCTCGACCTTGCCGAACGCCTCTCCGACACCCTCGGCGGCGCGCGCCTCTGGCTCAAGCGCGAAGACTGTACCCACACCGGCGCGCACAAGATCAACAACGTCGTCGGCCAGGGCCTCCTCGCCCGCCGCATGGGGAAAAAGCGCGTCATCGCCGAGACCGGCGCCGGCCAGCACGGCGTCGCCACCGCCACCATCGCCGCCCGCTTCGGCTTCGACTGCAAGGTCTTCATGGGCGCCGAAGACGTCCGGCGCCAGGCCCCCAACGTCCGCCGCATGGAACTCCTCGGCGCGCAGGTCATCCCCGTCACCTCCGGCACCAGCACCCTCAAGGACGCGATGAACGAGGCCCTGCGCTACTGGTCCGGCACCAGCGCCGACACCTTCTACGTCATCGGCACCGTCTCCGGCCCCCACCCCTACCCCGAAATGGTCCGCGACTTCCAGCGCGTCATCGGCGACGAAGCCCGCGCCCAGTTCCTCGAAAAATGCGGCCAGCTCCCCGACCTGCTCGTCGCCTGCGTCGGCGGCGGCTCCAACGCCATGGGCCTGTTCTATCCCTTCCTCGACGACCCCTGCGAAATGATCGGCGCCGAAGCCGCCGGCCACGGCCTCGACACCCCCCGCCATGCCGCCTCCCTCGTCGGCGGCTCCCCCGGCGAACTCCACGGCGCCATGACCTACCTGCTGCAAAGCGACGAAGGCCAGATCCACGAGGCCTGGTCCATCTCCGCCGGCCTCGACTACCCCGGCGTCGGCCCCGAACACGCCCTGCTGCATGACTTGAAACGCGTGAAATACGAAGGCGTTACCGACACCGAAGCCCTCGACGCCTTCCAGTCCCTCTGTAAGTACGAAGGCATCATCCCCGCCCTCGAAAGCGCCCATGCCCTCGCCGCCGCCATGCGCGAAGCCAAAAAACGCCCGCGTGAGCAGAACATCCTCGTCAACCTCTCCGGCCGCGGCGACAAAGACCTCGACCACGTCCTCCGCACGTTGGCCGAGGCCAGAGGCCAGAAGCCAGAGGCCAGGCAAGAATGAGGCCCTTGCTTCATCCCGCCTCCGGCTGTTTGGAGACCCGACGCCCTCGTCGGGCGGCTGTTCGGCTTGTTCCTATCCCGGGACGAGGGCGTCCCGGCTCCATTCCGACCAAGAGGATTTTCCACGCCATGGAAAACTTTTCCGCACGTTTTCCACGCTATGGAAAACTTTTTCCGCATTTTTCCACGCTATGGACCCGCCGCGGCGGGTTCCACACTCTGGAAAACCCCGCCCGCCGTCTGCGATGCGCTGCGTTGACGAACCATCGACTCCCGGCGACGTCCGCCGACTTCACGCGACTTCCGTTCCAGTTTCCAGTTTCCGGGTTCCTCCACGATTCCACCATTCCATCATTCCATTGTTCCAAGCTTCCAACCTTCCACCATTCCACTCCCCTCACCCCATGAACCGCATCACCACCACCTTCCAACGCCTCGCCAAAGAGAACCGCAAAGCTCTCATCGGCTACCTCACCGCCGGCGATCCGAATCCGGAGACGAGCTTCGCCATCCTCCGCGCCGCCTGCGGCGCCGGCCTCGACATCCTCGAACTCGGCGTCCCCTTCTCCGACCCCACCGCCGACGGCCCTGTCATCCAGGAGGCCTCCCAGCGCGCCCTCCACGCCGGAATGAATCTCACCAAGACCCTGGAGATGGCCGCCCGCCTGCGCCGCGAGTCCGACATCCCCATCATGCTTTTCGGCTACTACAACCCCCTCTTCAAGTACGGCCTCGATCGGCTCGCCAAGGCCGCGCACGCCGCCGGCGTCGATGGCCTCCTCGTTGTCGATCTCCCCCCCGAGGAAGCCGGGCTGCTGAAAACCGCGCTGCAGGGCACTGACATCCAGATCATCTTCCTCGTCGCGCCCACCACGCGCCCCGACCGCGTGCAAAAGATCGCGCAGGAAACCGGCGGCTTCCTTTATCTCGTCACCAAGGCCGGCACCACCGGCGAAGGCGGCTTGGACTATTCCGCCATCGCCAAGCACGCGGCCGAAGTCAAAGCCGTCAGCCCGCTGCCCGTCTGCCTCGGCTTCGGCATCCGCAACGGCGACGACGCGGCCAAGCTCGCCCCCATGGCCGACGGCGTCATCGTCGGCTCCACCCTCGTCAACGTCATCGGCAGCGATCCCGCCGCCCCCGACCTCCCCGAGCGAATGGCGGCCAAGATCCGCGACCTCCGGCAGGGTCTGGACGGGGCGTAACAGTCCCCTCACCACAGAGGGCACAGACGTTTACAGGGCGTCGCAACCCGTCTCGCGCCCAGCGCACAGCCGCCAAGATTCCACTCAGGGCAGTTCGACCTTGAGCCGCAGGAAGCGGTTCGAGGCCAGCGGTTCCGGATCCGTTACCGTGCAGGTCATGGGGTTGCCGGCGCCTTCTTCTTCAACAACCTCGGGTGGATTCCAGATGCCGGCGAGATTCGTGGCGATTCCGCGCCAGACCGCTGCAGCATCCATCGCATCCGCGCCTTCGACGATCAGGATCACGTCGGTGGCGTTCGTGTTGCGCCGGAACAGCAGGCGCGGGACGCCATCCTCGCCCGACGGCTCCATGCGGGCGGTCTGATCCGGCTGCGTCGCGCTGCCGCCGGTCGCGTATTTCAGCAGGTTGGGATAGCTATCGCCCGCCGCGCAGTCGTGGTAGTTCGTCAAGCCGTTGGCGATCCCGGCCGCCCACCCCGCGTAGCCAGGCAACTCCGGTTCCGGACCTTGGTATTCATAGGCGCCCATGTCCACGATGCCGTTCACGACGCGCGGCTGGCCATTCAAATCCCAGTCCCCAATCCAGATCCCGGCTGTGCCGGAATCGATGCCCAAGGATCCTTGCGCCAAGCGATACGTCCCCTGGACGAACGTGACCCGCCCCGTCACATTGCCTGCGCCAGCGTTTGGATCGGCCATGACGGTTGGAGCGGCCATGCAGGAGTAGGTGACGGACAGATAGAGCGCATTGTCATACACACAACTGGCCAACCCCTTGGGCCCGTCCACGTCCGCCGTCGCGGACGTCAACAAATCCACGTTGCCATCGAACACGCAGTTGACGGCTGCACCTCCAAACATCCCGCCGCCGCCGAAATTGTCTCCAGCGTAACTAAACCCCAGCGCCTGGTTTTCGACCAGGGTGCAGTTGCGCAAAGTGGAGCGGATCGCCCCGCCGCCGCCGTTGGCGGTGTTCCCCGCCAGCAGGCAAGAGTATAGCGCCGAGGCGTAAGCGCCCCCGCCGCCGTCCTGCACGTAGCGCGCTTCGGAAGTGAGACCGGGAGGACAGGTGTCTGAAGCCCCGGATCCACCGGCCTGGTTGCCGATCAGTTGGCAGCGATGCAACGAGGAACCGTAAACACCGCCGCCGCCTTTCTGCGCGACGTTGCCGCGGATCAGGCAATCATACAGGGTGGCGCCGTGCACGCCGCCGCCGTTCACCGCCTGGTTGCCCGCAATGACACAATCAGAAACCACCCCCGCTCCCGAATGCGGGGCGTAGATCCCACCGCCCGTCGTTGCCGTCCCATTGGTCAAGGTGAACCCCGCCAACGTCGCGCCGTTGTCCAAATAGACGCAGCGCATGCCGGGTTCGCCGACGATGGACGTGACCTCCGGCCCGTTGACGCTCTGGACCCAAATGGCATTGGTGATGCTCACCCGGTTGGTGCCCGAATGGACCACGCTGCCGCTGTCGTAGACTCCGTTCGTCACCCACACCACGTCTCCATCCGTGCTGATGGACGTCGCCTCCTGGATCGTGTGCGCCGCCGTCTCCCACGTCAGATAGGGCGCCTCCGGCGAAGGACTGCCGGCCCAGACGAAGCGCGTCGAGGTCCCGAAGCCCCGCACGGCGAAGCGATAGGGATTGCTGCCGGCGACGTTGTTGGCGATGAACACATCGGCCCCCACATACCCCGCTTCGACGGGCGAAAACCGGATGGCCAGATCGGATGCCGAACGGGGACCCACGACGGCCGGAACGGTTGGCGCGCTGAAGTTCACCGATCCGGCACCCTCGAACGTCACGTTGCTGATGACCAGATCCACCACGCCCGAATTCGTGATCGTAAAGATGCGCTCGACGGTGCCGGCGGAAACCGCCGCCCCGCCGAAGTGCGTCCCGTTCCACGTATACGCTGTCGTGGCTCCGTTGTGGATCGTCCAGCCATCGATGCCTTGCACCCGGATGGCGGGCATGTCCGCGAGGCCGGTCCCGCCGACGGTGAACGCATAGGTGCCCGCGTCCACCGCATCGCTTTCGATCTCCACCACCGCCGTCCGGGCTCCGGTCGCCACCGGGTCAAAACGCACGACCAGATTCGTCCGCGAGTTTGCCGCCACGGTGGCCGGGAAGGAAAGAACCTCGAAATCGCCCGGATGGGCGCCCCCCAGATTGACCCCCGAGATCTGCATTTCCACATTCCCGGAATTAGTCACCCAGAAGTTCCGGCTCGCTCCGTCCCCGGTGAGATAGCGCGAGCCAAACGAAGTACCCAATCCGGCCGAAACCCCCGTGCTGCCGTTGGTGATCCATGTGCCCGAATCTCCGGTAACCCGGATAAACGCCCCATCGGCGAGGCCCGCCCCCGCGACCGCGAACGAATAACTTCCCGCTTCGGCGTCGTCGCTGGCCACCGTGATCTCCGCCGTCCGCGCGCCCAAGGCCGAAGGATCGAAGCGAACCACCAGATTGGACTGCGTGCCCCAGGCCACCACGGAGGGGAAACTCAGCACCTCGAAGTCCGCGGCATGTTCGCCGCCCGCCGTGACGGAACTCACCTGGAGATCCAGCGTGCCCGGATTGTGGATGCGGAACGTCCGGGTCGCGGTCCGGCCCGTCAGCAAGGCCGCGCCGAAATCCGTACCGTTCGTCGTGGAGGTCGTCGCGGTCCCGTTGGATATCACGGCGGAATTGGTGCCGAGAATCTCGATTCCCGTGGCCAGCGGTTGCAGAACCACCTGGTCCAGCCAGGCCATTGCGCCATGCCCGCCATGGAATGTCCACCACAGCGTGTTCGTCCCCGCCGGAACGGCATAGGCGACGTAATGCCAACCCGTGGATTCGTGCAACCTCTTCAGTTGAGGAGACCCTCTAACACCAAATTCAAACGTGCCATCGTTCGTACAGTTCCACCAAAAAGCCACCGCAGTCGGCCCGGTCACGGTCGTTTGAATCCAACCCCACCCCATATAATAATTTGAGAAATCGATTTCCACCGCATCGATGCCGTCGTACGTGGTGTGCGTTTGCGGAACCCAAGGCCCTTCGGTGGTCCACGTCAACTCCGGCGCATCCAGCGCCTCCCCCAAGGTCAAGCCCTGGGCTTGCGCCATGCTCAACGGGAGGAACCCGAGGGTCAGAACCAACATCATCCGGACGGTCTGCTTCTGCATGGCGTGGCCTCCTTTTGGGCGCTGACAACTGCCTGATTATCGCAGAAGCCAAAACGAACTCAAGCGTCTATTAGGAATTTGTTACAATTGCCCCCGCATGGCCGCCAAGATCCAGGATCTGCGCTCCGGCCTCGACCGGGGCTGAAATCCCGTCTCACGCCCAGCTGGCCAAGCCACAGGCATGGCTTGCCAAGCCGAAGGCATGGGCGCAAAGCCGCCAAGAGTGGGGAAGGCTTGTGGCCGACACGGAGGCCGGCCCTCCAGAACACCACAATGCCCCCCTTGGAGCGACGGGTTCCACCCCGTCCGGCTCCAAATCCCAATCCCCGCCGACGGGGCTTGTTCACTCCGCCCGTTTGCGCAACTCGTTCTGCACGTGTCCGACCAAAGTCTTCAACGGACAAACCGTCACCTCGATGCCCTTGAAGGTTTTCTTGTAGGTCCGCTCCGCATCCTGCGTCGCCAGTAGATTGGCCCCTTGCGGATACGCCGTTCGGAAGGATACCAGATTGGCGGGATCAAATCGATCCGCGCGCCATTTGCACTCGATCGCCAGCAGATGCCCACCGCGGCCGGACAGAACGAAGTCGATTTCGTGCCCGCGTTTGTCGCGCCAGTAGCCGAGTTCCACACGGGGCAACCCGGCTTGCAGTTCGTTCAACACCAGATGTTCCCAGAGGGTCCCCAGGTCCTCGCTGCGCAAGCGGTCCCAGCCCCGCATGGCGCACACAAAGCCTGTATCGAACCCATACACCTTGGGCGCCGCCACGATTTCGGTGGCGCGATGCGTCGAAAACGGACGCAGGACCGCCGCCACGTGGGTGGCGGCCAGCACGTTCAGATAATTCGAAATCGTCGGCCGACTGACGCCGCAGGGAGCCGTAAAGCCCGAAGCCTCGAAAATGCCGCCGCTCTGCGCCAGCACCAACTCCACGAACTTCTGAAACGACGCCTGCCGCTCAAGCCGAAACAGAACTTGGATGTCTTTGGCCCAATACGCATCCATCCAGTCCTGGATTTCCGCGTCCGGAGGGTTCTCCGACAGGAAAAACGGCGGCAGTCCCCCGTGCAGCATGCGGTGGGGCAGATCGGGATTTCCAAAGGCCGCGTTGTCGGCCAGGGTCATGGGCGTCAGGCGGATGTCCACCTTGCGGCCGGTCAGGGTGTCGCCGAATTTGGAGGAGGCCCCCAGGCTGGATGATCCGGTCGCGATTGCGTGGATATCCGGGTAATGGTCCGCGGCGATTTTCAGCAGCTCGGACGGATTGGGCAGACGATGGATTTCGTCCAGCGCCACCCGCCGCCCCTTCAGGCCATCCAGAAACCCCTCAGGATCTTCCATCTGCCGGCGAACGCGCGGCCGCTCGCAATCGAAATACTCGACGTCATCCAGCGACTTGCACAACAGCGTCTTGCCCGCCCTCCGCACTCCCGTCAGCCAAACGACGTTGCGCTTCCGCCAAGCCGCTTCGATCCGCTCCACCCAATGAGATCTCTTGACCATGCGAACATCTATATTCGATTAGTGCTACTATATGCAAGTGTATTTCCAGGCCTCGACCTCCCCGAAGCAGGACCGCCAAGATCCAGGATCTGCGCTCCGGCCTCGACCGGGCTTGAAATTGCGGCTGGGGTCAGCCCTTGAAAGTTGAAAGTTCAGGGTTTGGCGCTGCGAGGCTTGGCCTTTCCCTTTGCGCGGCCCCCGGAGAAATCGTGCCGGATCTTGCCCGGCTTGAGAAACGGGCCGTCCAGGCAAGCGCCGCACTTGTAGCCATCGGGTCCATATGAAAACCCGCCGTTGGCCATGACGATGATCGCACCGCATTGCGAGCATTTCTTCGGCTCGAAGGTGGGCGGATCGGGCAACTTCTCGAAGTTGTATTCGTTCGTGCCGTACCAGGCGACCATTTCCGGATCAATTTGCGTGCGGCATTTCCTGCAGGTTTTCCAATCCCCCTTGTGCTCTTCGTTGTGATGGAAACCGCACAGCGTGAAGCGCCGGTGGTTCCGGCTGCAACTGTTGCGGGCATAGGAGAATACAACGTACTTGTCCTCGTCGTCGCAAATCCAGTTGCCGCAGCATTCCGTCCGGATCAACTTGCGGGTCTTCCCGCACAGTCCGCAGCGGGGCTTGGGTTCGACAGATTTCTTATTGGTTTGGGCAGGTCGGGTCATGGGTATTCCTTCTTCATCCTTTGCTCTATGGCATCTTTGCGAGACACTGACAATTCCTGCATTGGGCTTTCCTCCCGCTCATCGCCGCCCGGAGTTTTCGACCTCCTTGCGCCTTTCATGCCGATTGCCTCATCTCACCTCTCGCTTCTTAAGAATCAATTCAATCTGCGCCGCCAAGGGCCGGAAATCCACCGTCACAATCGTCCAGAGGATGTCGTAATCAACGGCATTGTTAGCGCAGGGAAATGCCATCTTCACTCGGCAATTTCTAGACTGTGAACGGTCATGATGAACTCTCCTTCGTTGTACGCCGCCTTGACAACTTCAGCAAGCTAGCATGCCTGGGCCGTCCATGCCAGCCCTCTCCCCGTCATGGAGATTGGGAGTTGAATTCGATCGGGATATTTCGTAGGCCTGTGGTCGGCGCAAGACACCCCCTGAATATGGAACGATGCCCTCCGGATTTGCCAAGCCATGACGAAATCCACCACGCCCGAGCTGAAAGTCTTCATCGCCTCGAGAGAATCCACGTGCGACGAATGCGGCCAGGGACTGGGCCGTCATGCCTGGATCACGCTACAGGCCAATCCCAAAACCCCAAACAATGCCAAGGCGTTTTGCCTGTCCTGCGCGGATCTGGATCATCTGGTTTTTCTGCCGTCGGGTGACGCCGCCCTGACCCGCCGTTCCCGCAAGCTGTCCCGCCTTTCGGCCGTGGTGCTCAAATGGAGCCGGGCGCGCAAGCAATACGAACGGCAGGGCGTACTGGTCGAACAAGAAGCACTGGAAAAGGCCGAGCGGGAATGCGAGGCCGATGCCGACCAGCGCGAGAGCCGTCGGGCGCAAGCCGTTCTCCGCCGCACGGAGCTGGATCGGGAGTACATCCGGCGGTTTTCCGCCCGCGTGCGTGAACTCTACCCCCTTTGCCCCCCCGGCAGGGAGCAGACCATCGCCGAACACGCCTGCCGGAAATACAGCGGCCGGGTGGGGCGCAGCGCCGAGGCCAAGGAGCTGTCGGAACGCGCCGTAAACCTCGCGGTATTCGCCCACATCCGCCACGCGGAAACCGGCTACGACGATCTCCTCGCCGGCGGCCGTGACCGTTTCGAAGCCCGCGGACAAGTCTGCCCCGAAGTCCTGGCCATCCAGACCCGATGGCAGAATTCATAACCCCGATCTCCCCGAACGCAGGACCGCCAAGATCCGCGACCTGCGCGCCGACCTCGACCGGGGCTGAAAATGCCCCTCACGCCAAGGCGCAAAGACGCCAAGGTTCGAAGTTTGGGTCGTAGATCAAATTGATCCGAACCATCGAGTTGCCTATTCTTCGGCTGATAACAGGTCCCGGATCCGGCTTGCCAGCGGTGGAAAATCCTCTGTCACGATGGTCCAGAGAATATCGTAATCGACCGCATCGTAGCCATGGACGAGATGGTGCCGGGTCCCGGCGATTTCCCGCCAGGGCATTTCAGGATGAGCCGCCTTCAACGCATCCGACACCCGAGTGGATGCCTCGCCCACAATCTCTACGAGTTTCAGCAAGGCCAGGGCGAACAGCCGATCCGCATCCAAATCCCCGCGCGACCGCCTCTGGGCTAATTCAACAGCCTCCTCCAGATGGTCCGCCATCTGACGCAGGGAAACGCCATCGTCATGCCGCGACATACAACGTCTCCATTTCCTTGAGAACCTGATTGCGGAAATACTTGCTCAGACTCCCCGCCGTGTGCAAGTCCACCGACCGCCCCAGCAAAGCGCTCAGCTCGTCCTGAATGCGAATGAAGGCCAACCCCACGCGCACCCCGGGCAGGAACTCCACCAATACGTCAACATCGCTGTCGGGTCGAAAGTCTTCGCGCAGGACCGAGCCGAAAAGCGCTAGTCGGCGAATGCCCTTAGCCTGGCAAAACTTGGCTATTTGCAGTTCCGAGATTTCCATATGATGCACGGTCATGATGACATTCTCCTTGAATGCTTACGTCGTTCTGACTCCTTCAGCAAGCTAGCACGTCCAGCCCCATAATACCAGCCCCTCCCCGTCTGCCTCGGCTTCTGCCTCGGCTTCGGCATCCGCAACGGCAACGACGCGGCCCGGCTCGCCCCCATGGCCGACGGCGTCATCGTCGGCTCCACCCTCGTCAACGTCATCGGTAGCGCCCCCGCCGCCCCCGACCTCCCCGAGCGCATGGCGGAAAAAATCCGCGACCTCCGCGACGGCCTCGACCGGGCCTGAAATCTCCTTTCACGAAAAGGTGCCAAGAATCGTACGGAAGGACGACACAGAGGTCGTCCCTCCAACAAACCGTTCCGCATTCCTTCCCTTTGGAGGGACGGGTTCCACCCCGTCCGGATTCGACCCCAATTCGGCCCGCACAAAGGTGGGCGGCTGGTCCGCCATCGCGCCCATCAGGGTTCGGTTTCAGGCCCCGGACAGAAAACCGTCCGGAAGCCCTGGCTGTGAGCGATCTCGTCCGGGTTGCGGCCCTCGCACCCGCCAATCCGGCAATAGAAGGCGTAGCCGCTCCACGCGCCGCTGCGAACTGCGCGCCGGGTGGCTTGATCGTCCGGAAACCGATCGAAACACCACTCCCTCACGTTGCCCGCCATGTCGTACAACCCATAATCGTTCGGCGCGAAGGCCCCCGCCGGGCTGGTGTACGGAATGATTCCATCGTTGTATGTCGGGTGAAATCCCCGCGTCGGACTCGTATCGTAGCTGAGAAAACTAAACATGGTGGTACTCTCATAATTCGCCCGTGCGTGCTGGATTTCGTCGCTGTCGCTCCAGGGAAACCGCCGGCTGACGGCTCCGCCACGCGCCGCGTATTCCCATTCCTCCCGGGTGGGCAACCGGTATCCGGCAACGGTGGTTTGTTCCACATCGTCGTTTTGGCCGGTCCGGTACACGCCCCCGCTGGCCGCATAGACCGCGGGGCGCCCCTCCTTCTCGCTGCGGGCGTTGCACCACTTCACGCAATCGTACCAGTTGACGGAATGCACGGGATGATCGGGCGCCTTGCCGCTCCCGGCGTTGTCGAAGCTGTAGCCGTTGGTGATGGCCCAGGCATGAACCTCGTCCCACAGGGCCTTCGTCACCTCGTACCGGTCCATGAAGAAGGAGTCAACCGACAGGTTGTAGCTGGCCGGATAATAGTCCGGGTCATGCGACTCTCCCGCTGCCAAGGGATTAGTTCCCTCATTCGTCCCGCCGGGGATCCGCACCATGCCGGGAGGGGTGTAATCCGCGACGATCCGGTAGAACATCGGCACCGAAGCCGACATCACCGCGCCGGTCGGGATCAGGTAATCCAGATGCGCCGTGGACGTGAAATGGCTCCACGGCCCTTCGGCCCGGGATGCCCATTCGACGCGATAGACGAAAACGCCGTTGCTCGGATTTTCCCACGTCAGGGTTCCCGTCCCCGGAAACGACGTGATGACGGGATTCTGCGCCCCTGCCGCCATCGCCCACACCAGCCCCAGTACGCCCAATTTCATGTGATGGCCAGAGTCCCACCTGTATGTGCTCATCGCCACCTCCTTGCCAGTCTGCGGCCCGTGCATGTTGCCTTTCCCAACGGCCGCCTCCTGTTGAAGCCTACCTAAAATATGCCATGGCCTGCATGGGCGCACAAGGCCGTTTTAGATTAAAAAATGGGGGTGGATTGACAAAGTAAGCGCGCCCCCTCCCCGGGAGGGAGGGGGCGTTTAGTTTGCCAAGGGGTGGGGGCGAGTTTAGTCGGCCTGTCAGAGGCGGGCCCT
>Ga0334882_1000321_pt1 | contig 79012 bp, 73 predicted proteins | sample GraSluR1_MG_5_FD_207226 | JGI IMG/M metagenome (GOLD analysis project Ga0334882, IMG submission 207226) | Sludge microbial communities from methane-producing bioreactor in Wageningen University, Netherlands - Granular Sludge_15_04-R1 | ecosystem: Engineered > Bioreactor > Anaerobic >... | reverse complement strand
GCGGCGTCGCTGCGTCAGGGTTGCCCCCATTGCGCAAAATTCCCCACTGCTGCCTCCCGTAGGAGTCTGGGCCGTGTCTCAGTCCCAGTGTGGCCGTCCATCCTCTCAGACCGGCTACCCATCGTCGCCTTGGTAGGCCTTTACCCCACCAACTAGCTAATGGGACGCGGGCTCATCTGAAAGCGCTACATAACGCTTTGCCAGGCACTCAACTTTTACTACCTACAACTCGCTTCTTCCTCAATCCTTCGCTACTTGATTGCCAATAGTAAAAGTTGAATGCCTGGATCATCCGGTATTAGCAGCTGTTTCCAACTGTTATCCCAGTCTTTCAGGCAGATCACCCACGTGTTACTCACCCGTTCGCCGCTCAGTCACTTAAATTAGCAAGCTAATCTAAGCGCTTCGCTCGACTTGCATGTGTTAGGCACGCCGCCAGCGTTCGTCCTGAGCCAGGATCAAACTCTCCAGTTTATATCTCTACAAACTCTTAAGCTCTTTAATCCTTTTCGCTCATTTCCAATCACTGATCACAAGGTCTCTTCTTCAAGAGACCCTTCCTCACTCAGTTTTCAAAGAACAGGTTTTTGGTTTGAATTGTTTTAAAGTGCAAGAATTATAATAGCACAGTATATGCCTTACTGTCAAGACAGGGAGCTATATTTTTTATGTTCGTTCACGTCAGTAAAACTTATCTTACCAACCTGGAGGGCAGCTTTACCGTTTTATTCTAGCTGCTAATATAATAAGTTAAAGGCTTTTCATTTATCGTTAAACCATCAAAGCCTTACCATACTGACAGACCTGATGATGCCTCGCTGAGATAATAATCAGGCTGTCTCCATCCCCTGTTTTCAAACTGCTTATTAATAGCTTCTTTAACCTGTTCCACAGAATCACTCTTCAACAAAACTATGGCACATCCACCAAAACCGGCCCCCGTTATTCTGGCACCTAAAACCCCTTTTTGAGCAGATGCAGTATCTGTTATCACATTTAGTTCCTCACAGCTGACTTCAAAAAGATCGCGCAAGCCAATATGTGATGCTTTGAGCAGCTCTCCGAAAAGGGGCAGATCTTCTTGCTCTAATGCTCTCATAGCCTTAAGAACTCTTTCGTTTTCTTCAACTACAAATAACGAGCGTCTGTAAGTGGTATCGGCCATTTTATACTTAAGTTTATTTAATGTTTCTATTTTTATTTCGCGAAGCGATGATATATTGTCGCCTGTGATTTGTGATAGCAGGGTAACAGCATCATCACATTCTTCCCTGCGCTTGTTATAAGCTGAAGAGGCCAGGGACCTATCAACCCGGCTATCCACAATCAGAATGGTGTACTCCCCAAGTTTAACCGGTATGTAACTGTAGTTCTCTGTCAGGCAATCAATAAACAGGGCTGTGCCCTTTTTAGCTAAAGCCACTGCAAACTGATCCATTATTCCGCAGCGGACACCAATGTAATGGTTTTCAGCTTCATAACACATTAGCGCCATCTTCTTTAAGTCAACTCCCAGCTCATTGGACTTATTGAGAGCGGCAGCGACAGCCAATTCAAGGGCAGCAGACGAACTCAAACCTGACCCACCGGGGATATTGCTTTTTATTCGCATGTCTGCTCCTGCAATTTCAAAACCTTCCTTAATAAATATCCAAAATATCGACTTAATATAATCGATCCAATCAGGCTCATTTTTTAAAGGAGTGAGGTTGTCAATTGAGGCAACAGCTGTTTCCCGATAGTTTTCCGATCTGACAGTGATCAGGCGATCACTTCTGCACCGGAATTCCAAAACCAGTTCAAGCTCAATGGCGACAGGCAGAACGTAACCACGGTTATAATCGGTATGCTCCCCAATCAGGTTGACCCTGCCCGGCGCTCTTGCACAAATATTCATATCAGCCACCCCGGATAATAATAGAGGTTAATGCAGAAAAATCAATTTGATACTGTCGTGTGAGTGTTTTATCCAAACAAAAACCCTGCCTGGACAGGGCTTATAATAAATGGAAACCGAGCAAACTGATAAGCCGAGTTCTGTTCTTAGCGGCTTAATCCGCCAAGCGGCAGCCATCTATCTTGGATGCCAGTTGCCTGGCATCTCCAGCGACCTAACCCGAGGAGTCGGCGGGCTACCTCATCCCCCTCCTATTTGGTCTTGCTCCGGGTGGGGTTTACCTAGCAAACCGGTCTCCCGGTTCCTGGTGCGCTCTTACCGCACCGTTGCACCCTTACCCGGCACTCAACTTTTACTTTCATTAATTATCAGGTGGTTCAACTTAGCAGATATAAAGAAATGTTAGTAAAAGTTGAGAGCCGGGCGGTATATTTTCTGTGGCACTGGCCTTAAGGTCACCCTCACTGGGAATTACCCAGCACCCTGCCCTGTGGAGCTCGGACTTTCCTCGAAAAGGACCTTGCGGTACTCTTTCCGCGGCTGCCTTGTTTACTCGGTTTCCTCAACAACTTCCAATTTCAGTATAACACCGCGTTTACAGGGTGTCAAAGCAACAATAATTCAGCGATTCGGGCCTTCGAGGGTAGTTAAAAATAATAAAATATCATCCAGGGTGTTCACTGGAACCAATTCAACTTTGCTGGCAATTTTTTGCGCCTGTTCATAGTTACCCTCGGGAAGAATGAAGTAATCAGCGCCTGTTTTTTCTGCAGCAATTACCTTTTGAGTAATACCTCCTATTTTTCCTACATTTTCTTCAATATCAATTGTTCCTGTCCCAGCAATCTTATACCCTGCGGTTAAATCGTCTGCAGTAAGCTGATTTATTATTTCCAACACAAACATTACCCCTGCTGAAGGCCCTCCGATATTTCCTGTATTCATGCTGATATTAACCGGCAATAGAGGCTCCCAGGGAAGAGTTTTGATGTAAATGCCTAAAAAAGGCGAATTTTCATCTTCCGGGTTTGCCCCGGTAGGAACATTTAAGTTGATTGTTTCATTGTTTCGCCTTACTTCCAGCCCTACAGTTTCTCCAACCTGGCGATCTTTAACAATGAGTGGAACCTCGGAAGAAAAATTCACTTGTCGATCATCTACAGTAAGGATGATATCTTTTTCCAACAGGTAGCCTTGTGCAGCAGCATCCTCTATAATATGAATTATTTCAACACCTTCACTAATGATTTCCACATCATAACCGGAACGGCGCAGGGCTACTACCTGGGCAATATGTTGGCTTTCGATCATGTTTTCGCTTAGCAGTTCCCTGTATTCTTTTTCATCCATATCTTCGGGTATAACCTGACCGGCAGGGTTAATATCAATATGTGGATGAATTTTTCCATATAATGCACTGGTCAGGCTGGCTCTTCTCTGACTTACAGTGACAAGGTAAAAATAACCTTCATCATCAACATCACCATTCTCCACCGCTATAACAGAGTTCAGGTTAACCGCCCTGCTTGGGAGCATCAAGTAATAATCAATGCGAATAAAAAGGCCGAGCACAAGCAAAGCTATTGCCAGAAGCAAAACAACTGCAATTCTTCTTATCTTCATCACTACCCTGCTTTCTGTCATATACTGTTACATTGATCAATACTGGCGGAGATAGATCAACAGGTATATGCCCAGGGCAATAACAAGCACTCCACCGAACCTGAGTAACCCGAGGTATAGCTTACTGGGCGATATGTGAGGCACCTTACGGCCAATTCGCAAATACCAGAACAGGTTGGGATTTATCACAGAAACCAGGCCAACCAGAATAAGAAATACAGCAAAAAAATTAAGGCCCCCTAGATCGGGCTTTGAGCTGTTGGCCGCTGCAAGAAAAAGTTTGTTTAATGTATTGATTGTTGTCTGCATTTTCATCCATAACCTCACTGGTTAAATTCTTAATTTACTTACTGATATCAAAGACTACCTGAACTTCTCTATTACCATTTCATAAACTTCGGGAGGAACCAATCCGCTCACATCCCCACCCAGGGCAGCTATTTCTTTCACAATACTGGAACTTAAATAAGAATATTTACTGTTTGTCATCATAAACATTGTTTCTATGTTCGGGTTTAGTTTTTGATTGACCAGGGCCATTTGAAATTCAAATTCAAAATCAGAGATTGCCCTTAACCCCTTGATTATAATTCCCGTATTGGTCTGAACAGCATAATCGATTAAGAGACCTTTATAATAATCAACCTTCACGTTCGGCATAGATTCCGTAACGATCTTCAACATTTCAACCCGCTTTTCAATTTCATAGGTAGCAATTTTCCTTGGATTCTCTAAAACTGCAACCGTCAGGTAATCCATTATTTTACTGGACCTGATTATAATATCAAGGTGCCCTTTTGTCACAGGATCAAAACTTCCGGGATAAATAGCACTGCCCAAATTAGTTCCCCCTCATTATATAGTATTGTAACAAACTTAGCTTTTATTCTATTTTTTCACCTTATTACCTTCCTAAGAATAACATAATCAGCGAAAAATATAAAAAAACTTGTTTCATATTTTGCAATGTGCTACAATATTACGCGTGATATTATAAATAAGATTATCGGTTCCGGGAGGGTTGATCATGGCTAAAGTATGCGAGGTTTGTAAAAAGAGTAAAACGACCGGTTTCCAAATCAGTCACTCAAACATAAAAACAAAAAGAAAATGGCGTCCGAACATCCAAAGAATTAAAATTATGCTGAACGGCTCACCCAGACGTGCAAATGTTTGCACCCGTTGTATAAAAGCAGGAAAAATAGAACGGGCTATCTAATTACGAATTATAAAAGGAAGCCGATCATTGATCGGCTTCCTTTTTTTGTTTGTTTGTTAAAATATCTTCTTTAGCGGTCTAGAAAATATTTTTTTCCTCGATACACTGCATCAGCTATTTCCCGTTTCGGATTATAGGTATTAATCGGTTCGAATTTAGTAAGCAGACGTATTCCTGAATAAGCCTTCTCTGCTGCTTCACCTTCAAGAGTGCCCGCTATTACTTCTTTAGCCCAGGTTTCCATCTTGGGAACCATGTCATTAATAAAACATCTGGTCATCGACATGGCCAGTCCGGTTTCTTCGCTTTCGCCCTGGGCAACCATTTTTTTAGCCCTCAGCAACCCGCTTTCAGCTGCAAAAACCTCCATAGCCATATCAGCCAGGCGGCAGAGAACTTCCTGCTCGTTGGTTATTTCCTGGCCAAACTTTTGGGCGGCATTACCTGCAGCAAGTAAAAACAGTGTTTTCATGTTGTTCAGGTAGAACTCTTCACGGGCCGGTGATTCAGCTGGTATTTCTGCCTCTTTTAACTGCTTCAGGGTTCCACCCAGCCCCATTACTGCCTCCATAAAAGGCACTTCCTGTTTCATAGCTTTTCTGAGCAAGGTGCCGGGAATAAGCATCCTATTTACTTCGTTGGTTCCTTCAAAGATGCGGTTAATCCGACTATCCCGGTAAGAACGTTCTGCAGGGTACTCCTCACCATAACCATATCCACCGAAGATTTGAACTCCTTCGTCTGCGATGTAATCCATTCCTTCAGAACAAAATACTTTAGATATTGAGCACTCAATAGCATACTCCTGAATCGCTTTAACAATATCTGATGGTTCCGCTCCGGCGGCCTTAACCTCTTCGAGTTTTTCATCAATCATCCCGGCAATGCGGTAAACCAGGCTTTCCATTATATAAGTTAGTATGGTCATGTTGGCAATTTTATTCTTTATGATGTTGAACTGAGCAATCGGTTGATTAAACTGAACCCGTTGCAGGGCATATTCCGATGAAAATTCAATAACTCGCTTACTGCCACCAACACATCCCGCTCCCAGCTTAAAGCGGCCGATATTCAGAATGTTAAAAGCCACCTGGTGACCTTTGCCGTCCAGCCATAGCATGTTTTCAACAGGGACTTTTGCGTTTTCAAAAATAACACTGCAGGTTGATGAACCCTTGATGCCCATTTTTTTCTCTTCAGGATCTATTAAAACTCCTTCAGAATCTGCATCTACAATGAATGCCGTGAAACGTTCACCATCGATTTTTGCATATGTTACAATCACATCGGCCCATGCTGCATTGGTTATATACTGTTTAGCGCCATTAAGGATGTAATATTTTCCATCATCCGACAATACGGCCTTTGTTTTACAGTTTAGCGCATCAGAACCTGCTTCAGGTTCAGTTAAAGCATAGGCAGCAATTTTTTCTGCAGTGGCCAAACCCGGCAGGTACTTTTCTTTCTGTTCTTTGTTACCAAAATAAACAATAGGCAGAGTTCCAATTCCGGTATGTGCACCAAACACAGTAGCAAATGATCCTCCGCTTATTGAAGCACTTTCGGTAATAATCATGGTTGTAATCTTGTCGGCTTCTTCTCCGCCATACTCTTCAGGCACATCACTACCGATCATACCAAGTTCGCCTGCTTCACGAAGCAGTCCGATGGTTACGCCCTCAGCTTTTGCCTCTATTTCGTCAACCCTTGGCTCAACCTGGTTTTTCATAAAATCATAACTCGTTTTTTTGATCATTAAATGGATATCATCGAAATCTTCGGGTGTAAATACCGTATTCTCGTCTACCGGCCCCAGCAGAAACGCACCGCCTTTAATCAACTCATCAGCCATAATCTAATCACCCCTTTTTATAATTTTCAGTCAATAAATACTTTTACCAGTTAATAGTTTCGATAGTTAAATTTCTTTTACCTGCTTTGTGAATATATTAACTTACTGTAATTATTTTTATATTTATTCTTCTTTGGTAAATTTTCCGATATTTAATCTGTAGTGATCCCCAGGCTTGATTTGACCTCTACTATATGCTAAACTGTGGCTATCGGGCCGAAGTGGCGGAATTGGCAGACGCACACGACTCAAAATCGTGCGCCCTCCGGGCATGAGGGTTCAAGTCCCTCCTTCGGCACCAATGTATTAAAGGATTTCATTTTTTGATGAAATCCTTTTTTGTAGAATATACGACACGAAATGGCGAATTTGTATTTTGAAACTCTATTAACCGGGGGCTATAAATATTTATTTGAATGGTAAGCATGCAGCTGCTGGTACTTCTTAAAATACTCCATCACATGCGCAAGGTGTTCCTTGGTTGCCAGCTCGGCCAGTCCCGGATATCCATTGGCAATTGCTATGAAAATATTTCTGTGGGGCGGTTATCACCCTGCTTATGATTAATTAAACTAAAAACATAGATCATTTCAACATTTTTACTGCTTATCTTTATCAACCTGAATCTCTGAAGAAGGTTCACGACCTTCGATTCGGGCCAGGGCTTCATCAATCCTTTCAGGCTTGAAAGGTTTAACGATAAAATCTTTTGCTCCTGCTGTTACAGCATCCATGACTTTGTTTTTTTGCCCCATAGCACTGACCATAATTACTCTTGCTTTGGGATCAAAAGACAATATTTCTTTAACCGCTTCAATTCCGTCTTTTTTCGGCATGGTTATATCCATGGTGATTATATCCGGTTTTAAGCGCTTGTAAAGAGAAACTGCATCAAAACCGTCTGATCCTTCACCTACTACCTCGTAACCAAAGGAAGTAAGCATATTTTTCAAGGTCAACCTCATAAAAGCTGTATCATCAACAATCACTACTCTTTTTGACATCATCCGGCCTCCTTTAAACTGACATCTGAATTCATTTTTTCACTAAACCAGGGCAAAAATAACAAATAATAATATATGATCTTGTTAATGATCTCTTGCCAGGCGATTAAGCAATTTCACTTCCTCAAATACATATGCTTTAAAGTCATTCGGATTCAGATATGCATCACAAATATAAAACCTGAATTCATCTTCATATGTTTGATAATATGGAAGCTTTGAAGCAGCATAAAAACAGTTATGCAGGTATTCAATAATCTGGCTGTTTACCCCTTTTGCAGTTACAATTCCTTTCCAACGAGTTAAAGGCACCTTAAAACCGAGATTTTTAATACTCGGCAGGTCAGGATCAATATCGCTGAACACTAGATCACCGCTGTAGGCTAAGGGACGTATTTTGTTATTTTTATAAAATTCTTCAGCATTTCCTGCAGACTCCAGCAGCAAATCAACCTCCCTTTCAAGAAGCAACTCCATCCTGGCTACAGCATTATCATTAGCAACATAACCAATTTGAGTTCCAAGTTCGCCGGCCAGGGAAAGCACTTTGAACTGACCATCCCCTGGTGAACCGTGACCAGATACTGTAAGCTTCTCCGGATTATTCACTGCATATTCAAAAACATCTTCTATAGTTCTGAAAGGACTATCGAAGACAACCCAGTATGCCTCGACAGAATTCTGGCTGCGAATAATATATTCAACGTTTTTGCTGAAGGAATGAGCCTGCCTGCCCAATACCTCATTAATGGTTTGTTCTACCGAGGCTGCAAAAATAGTATAACCGTCCGGCCGTGCTTGTAAAAGGTACGCTAACCCAACTTCGCCTCTTCCACCTGGCAGGTTATTAAAATAAATATTCTGTCCCATGATAAGCGAGGCATCACGCCCCAGGTTGCGGGCATAGTTATCAATGCTGCCTCCTTCCCCGCCGGGCACGATAAATTCTATAGGTTCTTCCGGAAAATTGGCTGGTTTGGGTATCACTTTCTGCAACTCTAAAATTATCTCATCTTCTTCGTAAACACCACTATAAAACTGATCAACCAACCTGTCTATCGCAACAATGACCCCGGCCTGATTGTTTTGCAAAGTTTCACTTACTGGTTCCTGCATAATATGCCCATCAGGCTGCGAACATCCCACAACAAAGACTAGTATAGCCATAATTTGAATGAGTTTTATAATTTGTCGAAACATTGTCAGGTATCCTTTAAGCAAATAATAAACTGCAATTAGAAACCAGGTGCGAATCTTATATCATATACTGATACCAGTATAATTAAAAAATTACAAACTGTCTTCTATTATTTGTATAATATTTGCGAATAGCCGGTTATATTGCCACGAAGTGGCTTCTGCGCTATTATTAAAACATTCGTGGCCGTTGTTCTTATAGCCTGAACAAGGAGATAATCATGCCCTGGTATATTGTTTTAAGCGGCTCGGTAATTATTATACTTGCCGGTATATATAAAGGATTAAATATTGGCCTGACCATGTTTCTGGGAACTATTGGGCTTGGTCTGCTGGCAGGATTTACTTTTTACGATTTTTTATATGTTTTCCAAACAGGGTTATGGAACAGTATTACCTTAATGCTGGTATTGAGTATCTTGCTTCTTGGTGTACTCGGACATGTACTTAAAAAAACCGGATCTCTGGAAAAAATAATCGAAAACCTGCAGGCCGTTATTTCCGATGCCAGGGTTATTGCCGCCACACTTCCTGCCTTAATCGGCATGCTAACAGTACCCGGGGGGGCAATTCTTTCTGCTCCCCTGTGCGCCGAAGCAGGAAACAGGCTCAATCTCCCACCAGACAGACAGGCAGCTGTTAATATCTGGTTCAGGCATGTTCTCTATTTCATGCTGCCGCTCTTTCCAAGCTTGATCCTGGCAGCCCAGTTATCGGGCCTTCCGATGAGCCGCTTTGTTTTGCATAACCTGCCTCTTACTTTAATTGGCATAATAGCAGGTTTCTTCTACCTTTTCAGGGGGTATTCAGCAGGGAGGAGAAGTACCCGTTTTTCCAGTTCAAAAGCTTGCCAGCTTTTTATAAGCCTTTCACCGCTGATAGTAATTTTGGCTCTTGTGGTTGTTTTTAATATCTATTTTCCACTGGCTATAGGCCTGGGAATATTAATAGCGCTGATAAATTATCTTCCAAGAAAAAACCGCCTGACTGCCTTTATAAAAAGATTAAGGACATTGATTTTGCCGGGCATAAAAATTCCGATAGCAATTGTAATCGCCGGTATAATGATTTACAAGGAAGCATTGACCTATTCCGAAGTTATTGCCGATTTAACCAACCTTGTTATCGGTCTCGGGATCCCTGTTATAGTGCTGGTTGCCTCTATCCCTTTTTTAGTGGGGATGCTGACCGGGGATAACTCAGCCAGCATTGCTCTTATATTCCCCATGTTTATGCCTCTGCTGCCGCAAGAACCGATGGCCTTCAGCGCCTACCTCGCTTTTTTGTATGCTAGTTCAACCGCAGGTCATATTATATCTCCGGCACATCCCTGTTTTTCTTTAACCAAGGAGTATTACCAGGTACACCTGAAAAATGTTCTTTTACCAATGCTGCCTATGCTTGCCTTGATCATGATATTCAGTTTTGTCATAACAGCGCTTTTTGGTTTTTACTAATCAATTTTGTTCAATCAAGATTCTGAATCGAGGGTTTTTAGTTCCTTATCAAGATACTGCTGACGGCAGAGGGTTCTCTGCAGTTTACCGGAACTTGTTTTTGGGAGTGTTCCGGGCTGCACCAGGACAATGTCCCTGGGAGGAAATCCTACAACTGAAATAACTTTTTCTCGAACAGCTCTCCGGGCTTTCATGTAATCATCGGTTCTTGCTTCTGCCACAACTATTATTGTTTCTTTTCTTTTATTTCCTTCAATACCAAACGCTATAACATTGCCGGCCCGGATACCTTCTACTTTTCCAACTGCCCGCTCAATATCTTCAGGAAATATATTTCTTCCTGCAATAATAATTACATCTTTAATTCTACCGCATAATATCAGTTCAGGAGGGCCACCATCCGGCCCTTCCACAAAATAAGCAAGATCGCCTGTTCTTAACCAACCATCATGGAAAAGCTCGCTGTTTAAATCATCTCTTTTATAATAACCGGCCATCACAGAACTACCCCTGATCTCCAGCTCACCAACTTCCCGCAAACCCCTTACTTCACCTGTAGATATATCACAAATTCGCATTTTCAACCCGGGAATTGGTGTTCCAAGCAATGGAAAACGCCTGGTTCCTTCATCACCGGGATCAGAAGGAACGGCAATCCTGTTCTCTTCCAGTTCCCGGCGGCTAATTGAATCTACCGCTACACCACGCAGAGGTGGAGGAAATGTACCCCCCAGGGATAATTCAGCCATACCAAAAGCACAGAATATTGCTTCGGGTCTAAAGCTGTGTGGAGCGGAGGCCTCAATTAGAGATTCAATGACCCCGGGATCTATTGGTTCAGCACCATTAAGGGCAATTCGAATCCGGGAAAGATCAAGAGTTTCTCCCGTTTCGGTCATCCTTTTAAAAGCCCGTGCAGCCAGGACCCAGGAAAAGTTAGGCCCGGACGTTACTGTGCCTTTGAAATCATGCATCCAGCGCAACCAATCGGCCGGCCTGGACAAGAAATCCTGCGGGGAAGCAATAACCAGGGAACAACCACTGACCATGGGCACAATTAGAAGTCCGACCAGTCCCATATCGTGGTATAAAGGCAGCCATGACACAAAAACATCTTCCGGCGATATGCATGAAGCTTTAATCATACCACTAACATTAGCTTCGAGAATACGGTGGGGAAGCATTACGCCTTTCGGTGTGGCAGTCGAACCGGAGGTGAACTGTAGAATAGCCAGCCTGTCCGGATCATAAGGGACTCTGCAGTAATCGGCAGCATCTGGTTTTCCGGGGCCGGGCTCAAGTTCATCTAATAATAATATTTTGGGATCACCTGTTTTTGATTCATAAAAAGCTGCCAGGGCAGGATCCAGCAATAAAAGATCTATATCTCCATACTGCATTAATGCCCTGGTTTGATTGGCAAATTCTTCGACAGAGCTGAAACGCATTGGAATTGGCAGCATACTGATGCTGGCTCCGGACAGTAGGACTGCCTGTATTGCTGTAACAAGGTTCCTGGTTGTCGGCCCGAGCAGGGCAACATGGTCTCCTGCTTTTATTCCTGTTTGCTGCAATATTGAAGCCATTACAAGAGCATCCTGGTGCAGTTGGTCCCAGCCTATTGTCTGATAGCCTGCTTCTCCTTTTCCAGCTGCGGAACCGACAAAGGTAATAGTTTTTGAACCACCGGCCACCTTTTCTATTCTTTCGATTAACTGCTCAATTTTCAGGTTATCATCCGGTGTACTTATAACCAAAGGTTCATTCTTTTGCCTGTTCTGGTCTTGATGATAATCCATATCAAGCCTCCTCGGATAGATTAAGGTATAAATATACAAAAATATATTCACTAATCAACGAACAGGTTGTTTCCATTTTATAACATTTGTCTTTAGAAAAAGCCCCGAATCAAAGATCGGGGCAGGTCATAACAGTATTATATTGCTTTACTATTGATATGGCTTCGTTTTTTTGGCCAGGTACTCGAGCAGGAAGGGGTTCAGCACCTTTATATAAGTTCCTTTCATCCCCAGCGACCTTGATTCGATAACGCCTGCGCTTTCAAACTTTCGCAGGGCGTTGACAATTACGGAACGGGTTATACCAAGCTGATCGGCAATTTTACTGGCAACCAGGAGTCCTTCTGTACCACCCAATTCTTCAAATATATGCTCAACGGCTTCCAGTTCAGAATATGAGAGTGTTGCAACCGCAAGCTGGACAACCGCTTTGTTACGGGCATCCTCTTCAACCTTTTCTGCTTTTGAACGTAATATTTCCATACCGACAACAGTTGCGCCTGTTTCAGCCAGGATAAGATCCTCGGCATCAAACAGTTCATTAAAACGAGCCAATAATAAGGTGCCTATTCTGTCGCCACCGCCAATTATTGGCACTATCGTTGTAATTTTATTTGCAAAGAGACATCTTTCCGCCTCTAAGAATACACAATCATTGGATTTCTGGCGAAGGTTAACCCGTGAATCATCATCCTTCAGCAAAAACTGATTGTATTTTTCCGGGAAAAATCCATCTTTAAGCACATTATTTACCATTAATTCACATTCAAACTCATCTACCAGTGACCAGCCAAGGATGACTCCTTTTCTACTGGCAATATAAACATTGGCATGAATAACTCTTTTAAGGACATCAGCAACATCCTTAAAATCAACATGCTGACCTGCAGATTTTTGTAATATCTTGTTGATTCGACGGGTCTTCTCAAGTAAAGGGGAAGAAATCACGTCGATCACCCACCTTTCCATCAATAAATTTTAAAGTATATACCTGCTTAAATCTTTATCTTTAACCACTTTTTGCAGCTTGTCCTGAACGTAGCTCCGGTCGATTACAATATCCCTGTTTTTATCATCCGGCAGCTCAAATGATAAATCTTCGAGCATCTTTTCCATAATTGTGTGCAATCTTCTTGCACCTATATTTTCCATCTCCTGGTTCAGATAGCAAGCTGTTCGAGCGATCTCTTCAATCGACTCAATGCTAAAACTGAGTTTCACTCCTTCCGTTTCCAGTAGTGCTTTATACTGCTTTATTAAAGCATTGTTCGGTTCGGTTAATATTTTCTTGAAATCATCCTCTGTAAGGCTGTTCAGCTCTACTCTGATTGGAAATCTTCCCTGTAATTCCGGAATTAAATCAGAAGGTTTTGCTGTGTGGAATGCTCCAGCCGCAATAAAAAGGATGTGATCAGTTTTTACCGGACCATGCTTTGTTACCACTGTAGATCCTTCAACTATGGGCAATATATCCCTTTGGACCCCTTCTCTTGAAATATCGGGGCCAGATCCATGATAATCTTTACCCGCAATTTTGTCAATTTCGTCTAGAAAAATTATTCCCAACTGTTCTGCTCTTCTCAAAGCTTCACCAGTTACGGCATCCATGTCAATTAAGCGCTGGGCTTCTTCACTTTCAAGAATTTTACGGGCCTCGTGTACGGCCATTTTCCGCTTCTTTTTCCTTGAAGGCATAATGTTTCCCAGCATATCCTGAATGTTCATACCCATTTCTTCCATACCCTGGCCGCTGAACAGTTCGAACATTTGTGGTTTTTTTTCTTCTACTTCCACTTCAATTGCCATATTTTCAAGTTCGCCGTTATGCAAACGTTCCCTGACACGACCCTGCTCTTCACGAGCCATCTGCATTCGTTCACTGTAATTTGTATCTTCTACATGGTTTTCTTCCTGAGCCGGAGGTGCTTGAAACAAAAAACCAAGCGGACTAGCCGAGCGTTTTTTACCCCTGGGCAGGGGAGCAATTATTTCAACAATTCTTTCGTTTGCATTTTGCAATGCTTTATCGCTCACAGCAACCATTTTTTCGTTTTTTACTATCCTGATTGAAGTTTCAACCAGATCACGGACCATAGACTCGACATCCCGGCCAACGTAACCAACCTCGGTAAATTTAGTTGCTTCAACCTTTACAAAAGGTGCATTAACAAGGCGGGCAAGCCTCCTGGCTATTTCTGTTTTACCAACACCTGTAGCGCCAATCATAATGATATTCTTGGGAATAATCTCATCCTGCAGGTCTTCAGGCAGTTGCTTGCGCCTGTAACGGTTACGCAGGGCAACAGCTACACAGCGTTTAGCTTCGTCCTGTCCAATTATAAAGCGATCCAGTTCGGATACGATTTCTCTCGGAGTTAGTTCTTCGCCAGATATCATTCAGTCAACCCTTCTCCCTATAATTCTTCTACCAGGATCTGATCATTTGTATAAACACATATTTCGGAAGCGATTTTCAGGGAGCGTGAAACAATTTCGCCCGGTGAAAGATCGGTATTGCGTAACAGGGCTCTTGCTGCTGCAAGTGCATAGGGAGAACCCGAGCCCACTGCAGCTATATTATCATCGGGTTCAATAACTTCACCTGTTCCGGATATCATCAGCAAGCCATCGTTGTTTGCAGCAATTAATAGTGCTTCTAAACGTCTTAACATGCGGTCTGTGCGCCACTCTTTAGCCAATTCAACAGCTGCTCGCATCAGGTTCCCCTGGTAATTTTCCAGTTTACCCTCGAACTTTTCACACAGGGTTAATGAATCTGCAGCAGAACCGGCAAAACCGGTAATAACAGAACCGTTGTATAATCGTCGAACTTTTTTTGCTCCATGCTTGATAATTGTACTGTTACCAAAGGTAACCTGGCCATCTCCGCCAACAGCAACCTTATCATCTTTTTTAACCGCTAAAATTGTAGTAGCCTGAAACATTTCGCATCCAGCCTTTTTAATTATTTACGGGGAAAGGCAGAGCGATATACTTCGCTCAATCTTTCCCTGGTAACATGCGTATAAATCTGGGTAGTAGAAATATTCACATGGCCCAGAAGCTCCTGAACCACCCTTAAATCCGCACCGCCTTCAAGCAAGTGTGTTGCAAAAGAATGACGAAGTGAATGAGGGGTTATTCCTGTTTTATGAGACACCTGCCTGATATATTTCTTAAATAAGTATCTGATACCCCTGTCACCAAGGGGCTGCCCCCACCTGTTTAAAAACAGATTCCTGTAGTCTTTACCATCTTTATTATATCCTGCCAGAACAGGCCTGGTATTATTGATATAGTCGATAAGAATTGCTGCGGCAACCCTGCCGACAGGCACTATTCTTTCTTTGCTGCCTTTACCGAACACCCTGATTGTCCGTTCCTGTGCCTGAAATGATTCAAGTTTTAAATATACAACTTCACTTACTCTTAGGCCGGAGGAATAGACCAGTTCAAGAATAGCTCTATCCCTGAAACCAAGCGGCTTACTGCAGTCAGGCGCTTCCAACAGGGCAATAACCTCGTGATAATATAAAAAGCCGGGTAAACTTTTCTCTTGTTTTGGCCTGGCTACAGAAGCCCATTTACCACCTTTGATTAAACCTTCTTTTTGTAAATAAAATAAAAAAGAACGCGTCGCTGACAACTTACGCGCAACCGAACGTCGTGAATAACCACCGTCTTTCAGCCAGGCCAAAAAACGACGCAGCGTTAAATGACTCACTTCTGAAAAACCGCCTGATTCGCTACTCTCAAGTTCCAGAAACTGCATGATATCATTTCTGTATGCCTGAAGGGTCAGTGGAGATGCGTTCTTCTCCACATGAAGGTAGCCCATAAAACGTTCCAGGTACTCAAGATCAAGCATGTCGCAACACCTTTAATATCCTAACACAAGTAATCCCTGCTTGCAAGCAAATATTAAACAATTTAAAAAAATTCCACCTATTCAAACTCAAATCAATACGTTAGCTTTCTTTGTTTGCCAATGGGGCTATTTAGGCTATTTTGTTAATTTTTTGAAGCAGCCTGTTTTTCTTTAAATTGCTTTTCATAGTTGCAATCCTTATTGGTGCATATTCCACTTTTAGTCTGACCTTTCCACTTTTCCGTCATTACAGATCCACATTTGGGACAAGGTTGGGCCAGCGGTTTATTCCAAACAGAAAATGTACATTCAGGGTAATTGCTGCAGCCATAAAAGAGACGCCCTTTTTTGCTTCGCCGCTCGATGACCTTACCGTCGCAACCTTCCAGCGGACAATTTACTCCTGTTTCCTTGACTATCTTTTTGGTGTATTTACATTCCGGGTAGGATGGACAGGCCATAAAACGACCAAAGCGTCCATGCTTGATTACCAGCTGCTTACCACAGTTTGGGCAAACTTCATCTGTTACTTCAGGGGCTATTTCTACTTTTTCAATTTTTTGATCGGCTGTTTCCAGCCGGTCTTTAAAATAACCGTAATAGAAGTCACTAATTACCTTAAGCCATTCCAGTTCGCCTTCTTCAATATCGTCAAGCTGCTGCTCCAGCCTGGCGGTAAAATCGATATTAATAACTTCGGGGAAATAGTTTTTCATCATGTCAACTACAACAAAACCGAGCTCTGTGGGAATAAAAGCTTTTTTTTCTTTCAACACATAACCACGGCTCTGAATGGTTTCAATAATCGGACTGTAAGTACTCGGCCTGCCGATTCCTTTTTCTTCAAGCATTTTAATCAGCGAAGCTTCGTTAAAACGTGGCGGAGGCTGGGTAAAATGCTGTTCGGGCAACAACTCGTTTAGTTTTAGTTCCTGTTTTTCTTCCAGGGCAGGCAGTATTATGTCTTTTTCCTGGTCGTCATTTCTGTAAAGAACGAGGAAACCCGGGAATAAAAGGGTCGACCCGTTTGCTTTGAAAGCATAATCACCAGCTTTGATGGAAACTTTAACCTGATCGTACACAGCCGGAGTCATCTGGCTGGCAAGGAAACGATCCCAGATTAACTTATATAAACGATTTTGATCCCTGGAAAGATATTCCTTGACTGATGCGGGATCTTTGGCAACTAAAGTTGGCCTGATAGCCTCATGCGCTTCCTGTGCTCCCTTTCGGGATTTATATACCGGCGCCCGCGACGGCACATAGTCAGACCCAAAACGATCAGTTATCACCTTCCGCGCTTCTTCCTGTGCCTGGGCAGATATACGCGTGGAGTCGGTCCTGATGTAAGTTATTAAACCAACCGTCTCACCACTGCCGATGTTGATACCTTCATATAGCTGCTGGGCTATACTCATTGTTTTACGGCTGGTAAAACCAAGTTTGGACGAGGCATCCTGCTGCAGGCTGCTGGTTGTAAATGGCGCCATAGGTTTTCTTTTTCTCTGGCTGCGTTTCAGGCTCTCTACAATAAACTTCTCATCCTTCAATTCTCCGGTAATACGATCAGCATCAGCTTTATCCTTTAATTCAAGTTTTTTATGTTTATACTTATCAAGGGAGGCTTTAAATTCTTTGTTACTTTTACTTTCTTCCAACAGGGCATCAATAGTCCAGTATTCTTCGGACTTAAAATTATTGATCTCATCTTCTCTTTCGCAGATCAGGCGCACTGCTACAGATTGAACCCTTCCAGCGCTAAGCCCCCCACGAATCTTACGCCATAGCAAGGGGCTGATTTTATAACCAACCAGCCGGTCAAGTATTCTTCGTGCCTGCTGGGCGTCGACCCGGCTTGAGTCGATAGTGCGGGGGTTTTTAAAGGCTTCTTTAACCGCATCCCTGGTAATTTCGTTAAATTCGACCCTGCATGGTTTTTCCAAATCAAGGTTAAGCGCTCGGCCGATATGCCAGCAGATAGCCTCACCTTCACGATCAGGGTCAGCTGCCAGGTAGATTTTATCTGCCTTTTTACCAGCTTCTTTCAATTCTTTCAGGATCTTGCCTTTACCGCGTATAGTAATATAGCGCGGTTCAAAATCAGCGTCGATATCAACGCCCAGTTTGCTGCGGGGCAGGTCAATCAAGTGACCCTGTGAAGCCAGTATTTTATATTTTTTACTAAGAAATTTACTTATTGTTCGAGCCTTGGTTGGTGATTCTACAATTACCAGGTCCATCAATTAGTTCCTCCTCAGAGAGAGTAAAGCTTACGGATGGTATTCTATCATATTTGTCAAGTGCGGCAAAAAAACTTGCCCGGAGACTGGGCAACGTAGTTTTTGATTTCCAGCGATAGTAAAATGGCCCCTACTTCTGCAGCTTTTTGCCCACTCATCTGAACAATGGTGTCAATATGCATTGGTTGATAAGGAATAATACCCAGCAACTTCTTTTCACTATCACTGAGTTCACCCTTTATTGTTTCAATGGTTAACTGTTTCCCGCTATCAAGGTACAATTCAACCAGTATATCCTGCACCGATTCAACCAGGCGGGCCCCTTCTTTCAGCAGACGGTGACAACCGCGACTATAAGGGCTTCCCACATTACCCGGCACGGCAAATACTTCCCTGTTCTGTTCCAGAGCAAAACCTGCAGTTATCAGGGCACCGCTCTTGGCCGTTGCTTCAACAACCACGGTGCCCAGCGATAAACCGCTGATGATCCTATTTCTCTGCGGAAAATTCTTAGCCATCGGTTCCATGCCCGCAGCGAATTCGCTAATAACTGCGCCTTCGTCTATCAGCTGGTCCATCAAACCCCTGTTACGCGGTGGGTAGCAGCGATCCAGGCCGCAGCCCAGGACAGCAGCAGAATAACCGCCGTTATCAAGCGCTCCCTGATGGGCGGCAGTATCTACTCCCAGGGCCATACCGCTGATCACACCTACTCCGGCAGCTGCAAGCTCTGAAGCAAGCTTGCCGGCAACTTCCTTTCCGTAAAAAGTACAGCGGCGGCTTCCTACTATAGCTACAGCGGGTTTATTAATCTGCTCAAGGCTGCCACGGTAATATAAGACCGGTGGTGGAAAATTCATTTCCCGGAGTAAATCCGGATAGTCTGGAGAGTGCGGAGAAGTGCATTTAATCTTTTTTGTTAACAGTTTATCCCATTCTTTTTCCGGATCAATCCCTGACTTTTCCTGCTTAACTGTTTCAAGCTGCCCTTCCAGTTCGACTGCTCTTGTGTAATCTTCGGCAGGAGCATGCCAGGCTGATTCAGCGCTGCCAAAGTAGCCTGCAAGGGTTGCTATTTTTCGTGCTCCCAGCACAGATATTGCATTGAGGGCATTAAGATATAAAAGTTCTCTTTCCGGGTTGGAACTCATTGCAGGTTGCTTCCTCCTATCTGCGGCCACAGGCCCTGCAATAATTTTTCTACTAAAAGTACTGTCAACTTTAAATCTTTCCCATCAATTATCTCAGAAGCGCTGTGCACATAACGGCACGGAATGGAAATCGCCCCGGAAGGCACACCCTCGCGGGTTACATGTATGGCCCCGGCATCGGTTCCACCACGGGTCAGCACTTCAAGCTGATATGGTATGCTATTTTTTTCGGCAGTATCGCATATTAATTGCCTGATCCGGGGGTGGCAAAAAAGGGAATTATCCCTGACTTTAATAGCCGGCCCTTTACCGAGGCTTACAGCCATGGTTGGCGCTTCGGGGGTATCCCCGACAAGAGTGACATCAACAGCCAGCCCATAATCAGGATCATAACGATATGCTGCTGTTTTTGCCCCTCTTAAACCCAATTCCTCCTGGGCAGAAAAGAGAAAACAAACTTCATGGGGCAGGCTGCCGGAAAGCTGCTTGATCACTTCTATCAAAACAGCGCAGCCGGCACGGTCGTCCATAGATTTGGCCATAAATCTGCCGTTGTGCTGTTTAACAAAAGGCTGTGCAAGGCAGGCCAGGTCACCAATTTTCACAGGATATTTCCGGGAATCGCTACTACTAAAGCCAACATCAACATAAAGTTTGGGCCAGTCCAGATCTTTCCAGCTATTTAATTTCTCATGGTATACAGTTCCAATTGTGCCATCTCTAAAGCGAAGTCTCTGCCCTACCATCAGACGGGGAGATATTCCCCCCAGGGGTGCCAAACGCAGAAAACCTCGATCATCTATATCTGTTATGATAATACCAATTTCATCCATGTGGGCCGAAATCATAATCCGTCCGGCTCCTCCATTCCTGATAGCATAGAGGTTACCAAAAGTGTCTTCATACATCTGGTCAACAGCTGAACCGATCTCCTCTTTAATCAAAAGACGGACCTCCTCTTCTTCTCCGGAAGGACCGTAAGCTTCAGCCAACTTTTTCAAGGTTTCTTCAATGGCCATATTTACACACCTTTCTCCCTATTGATGCTTTTCCAGCCATGCCCTGACAAGTGACATTGTATTATCAATATCCCGCCTGCTGATAACGCTGTTTGGTGAATGAATATAGCGGCAGGGGACTGAAACAACAGCTGTCTGCACACCTTCACCGGACAGGGCAATCGCCCCGCCTTCGGTACCGGCTCCTGTAAAACGACGGTAATGGTACGGCAGTGCACGCTTTTCTGCCAGGGCGACCAGGCCTTCCCTCATCCGGCGGCTGACCATTAAGGTGCGATCCATGATACTGATCGCCGGTCCATCACCTAAAACAGTGCCCGCCTGCTTATTTTCATTATCCGGGGTGTCGGCAGCGGCAGTCGTTTCAACAACCAGGGCAAACCGGGGCTTTAAATGATTTGCTGCAATAATAGCACCGCGGGTACCTACTTCTTCCTGAACAGTAAAAGCCGCGCTAAAATTCAGCCCGTTATCTTCGAGGAGAAGCTTAAGGAGAATCAGGCAACCTGCCCTGTCATCGAATGCTTTACCCCGGTAGCAATCCGCGCCGAAAGAAATGCAGTCAATATCAAAAGCTGCGTAATCACCAACTTTTGCATGACGACATGCTTCAGCTTCACTGCTGAAACCGCCATCAATATAAAGCGTTTCAGGGTCGAAAGGCTTCTCCTGTTCTTCTGCCTTCTGCAAATGGATCGGCTTAACCCCTATTACACCAGGCTTACAAGCGTCCCCAAATCGCACCCTTGTACCGGGTAGAACCCTGCTGTCAATTCCGCCTACCGGGTTAAAGTTAAGCATCCCCTTTTTATCGATAGATGTAATCATCAGGCCAACTTCATCCATGTGGGCTGAGATCATCAGTGGTTTTTGAACAGTCTTTCCTTTTCTAACCAGTAAATTACCCATTGTATCCACACTGGTTTCAAGTGGAGCCTCTTTCAAGCATTCTAGCAGGTATGAGCGTACAGAATCTTCCCTGCCAGATATTCCATCCAGATTGGATAATTGTTCTAGCACCCTTTCAGCCTCCCGATAAAAGAGCTATTCATCCCGGAAATAAGCCAGGCAAGCAGCCGGCCGGTCGAGATCAGGTCAGATACTGCAACCATTTCAACTGTAGAATGCATGTAACGCAGGGGTATAGATACCAGACCCGTGGGTGTTCCCTCACGGGAAACCTGGATAGCCCAGGCATCGGTATGACTGTTTCCGGGTATCGCTTCAAGCTGCCGGGACAGATTGTATTCCCCGGCTATATGCTGTAACTCTTCACTCAATACCGGATGAAAATTAGGACCGACAGCTATCACGGGACCCTGCCCCGGTTTAAAAGTATATTTTTCGTCAACCCCGGCGACATCCCCATGGGTAACATCTACAGCAACTGCCAGATCGGGGTTAAGCCCGTAAGCTGCAGTTATCGCACCCCTTAATCCAACCTCTTCCTGGAGTGACGCTATAAAACAAACGTCTGCCTGATGGTGTAAACCACCCAGCTCAGCAGCACATAAAATAAGAGAGGCTACCCCGGCCCGGTTATCGAGAGCTTTGCCGGTAATCATGTGCCCCTCTTCCATGTAACAGGTTTTCCGGCCCAGGGAAACCGGATCGCCAACCTTGATATGGGCATTCACAAAATCAAAGCTGTATCCTGTATCAATGAAAAGTTTTTCGATTGGAACTGTTTTTTTGCTTTCCTGGTCAGTCAGCAGATGTGGGGCAGTAGCGCCTATAACACCGTCATAATTATCTTTACCGTGGACAACTACTGCCTGTCCGGGCAATACACGCGGGTCAATACCACCAACTGGAGTAAAGCGTAAAAAACCGCCTTTTTCAACGCTGGTTACTAATGCACCTATTTCATCTATATGGGCAACCAGGGCAATGATAATCCTGTTTTCATCCACGCGATCAGCTTTTTTCATGGCAACCAAATTGCCAAATCGATCCAGCTTCATTTTGTCGCAATATTTGCCGAAATAAGTTGCAGCCCTTTCCACAGCTGCCGACTCATGGCCCGATATACCTGATATGGAAGTAAGGTCCTTCACTATATCAACCAGTGTCTGGTCATTCACGGGATTAAAATCTCCTTTTATATTCAGACTTTGGACTAGTTCACATTGTCTCCCTTGAGCTGCTTAAGCACGCTGCGCGCTTCGTCAAATTCCGGTAATTTCCGGCATAAGAGTCCATACTCGAGGCTGTCTACGAGAGCAATCCAGCTTGCTTCGATAACGTTTGGCGATACGCCCACAGTGCCCCAGGTTTTTTCTTCGTCTCGCGTTTCAATAAATACTCGAACCTGTGCTCCTGTTCCATCCACACCATCTATTACACGCACCTTGAAGTCGGTCAGCTTCATTTTTTTCAGAGCCGGGTAAATATCTTCCAAAGCTTTTCGCAAAGCATTATCAAGTGCATTTACAGGACCATTGCCCTCGGCAGCAGTGTGAACCTGCACATCGCCGACACGGACTTTAATAGTTGCCTCGGAATACATATGCCCATCTTCTCTTTTTTCTATAATCATCCGGAAACCCTCCAGTTGAAAAAGCGGCTGGTAGGCTTTCATCATTTTCAGTATCAACAGTTCAAAAGAGCCTTCAGCGCCTTCAAACTGGTAACCATAATGTTCCATTTCCTTGATTCTCTGCAACAGCGAGGCTGTTTCAGGTTTATCTTTGTCAAGTTTTATGATATTCTGGTTTGTTTTCATGCTAATTGTGCTACGGCCACCAAGTTCTGAGACTAAAATCCTGCGCTTATTACCAACAAGGGAGGGTTCAGCATGCTCATAAGTTGCAGGCATTTTGCTCACGGCATCGATGTGAATACCACCCTTGTGAGTAAATGCGTTGTAACCGACATATGGCTGCTGCTCGGAAGGAGCTATGTTTGCCAGTTCAGCGATGAACCTGGAAAGCTTGGTTAAACCTTTAAGCTGATCCGGTGTAACAGTTTCAATACCCATCTTCAAATTTAAGTTCGGTATAATAGTGCACAAATTAGCATTTCCACAGCGTTCACCGTAACCATTAATTGTCCCATGAATCTGGATTATACCTTCTTTTACCGCCAGGAGCGAATTCGCCGAAGCCATACCGGCATCATTATGGGTATGGATACCGAGCGGTGTTTTTATCTTTTCTTTTACAGCATTAAGAATTGGCGTAAGTTCCCAGGGCATCAGGCCACCGTTAGTATCACAAAGGATAATTACATCCGCTCCTCCCCTTGAGGCTGCCTCAACTGCTGCAAGCGCATACTCCGGGTTAGCCTTGTAACCGTCAAAAAAGTGTTCAGCATCAAAAAACACCTGCAGGTTTCTGCCCTTCAGGTATTCCACACTTTCTCTAATCATCTCCAGGTTTTCTTTAAGCGAGGTTTTAAGGGCATCACGAACATGAAAATCCCAGCTTTTACCAAATATTGTCACCGTATCTGTACCTGCTTCGACCAGAGCCCTGATGTTACTGTCTTCGGCAGGGTTGATACCCGGGCGACGGGTACTACCGAAAGCACAAAGGCGGGCATGTTTAAATTTCACTTTTTTTGCTCTTCTGAAAAACTCAATATCTTTGGGGTTTGAACCGGGCCAGCCACCTTCGATATAACTGATACCAAAATCATCAAGCTTTTGTGCAATTTTTATTTTATCAGCAACTGATAACGAAACTCCTTCACGCTGCGAACCGTCTCTTAATGTGGTATCATAAATATCAACTTTTATCATGATTGCCTCCCGCAAACCATCTTGATTGCTATAAAATAATCCTGCTCCCAGGATTAAAGTAATAACAGAAATTATTAAATGGTATTATACTATAATTTTTTAAATTGTGTCCATATTCATAAATAAATAGAGAATGAACCTAGTGAATTAATACCTGTAACCGTCATCCAGATCTAACAGCCGGTAGCACTCCGGGGGGAGCTCGCGCAGAAAAATTGACGGCCCTTCCGAAGTCGCTCCGTAACTGCGGTAGTCTTCCAGGTATGTTGTCATGCAGAGATAGCGCCGGGCTCTGGTTGCTGCAACATAAAAGAGGCGTCTTTCTTCGCCAAGCTCCCGGGCATCAGCCTGCACGGCAGGGAAATGTCCCTGGTTCATACCAATTATGAATACGGCATCCCACTCTTTCCCCTTGGCGCTATGAATAGTTGATAGAGTCAACTGTCCTTCATACTTTTGGTCTGCGGTAGCCGTGTCTGCAAATACGGATTCTTCCAGGGCCAGGGATTCAAGGAACAGATCCAGGCTTTCAAACCTTTCTGCATAAATAGCCAGCCTCTCAATACCCCGCAGCCTTTCTTCATACTGATCGGGATAATTCTGTTTTAAAATATAATCATAATTGTTATCCATCACGGATGTAATCAGGTCGGGCACAGCTTCACGACCCATTTTTACCACCGTGTCAAGAGTATTGACCAACGTATACCAGCCTTCTTTTCCACGGACCGGTGTTTCTTTTCCTTCCAGCGCCGCCGAAAGCGGATCACCATGAAGCCTGAGCTTATCCCACAATTTGTCGAAGGTAGCCGGTCCCAGGCCCTGCTGCATAGTGGCTATCCTGCGCCATGAATGCTCATCGAGGGCATTATAAACGACCTTCAGGTAGGCCAGCAAATCTTTTACGTGAGCTTTTTGGAAAAATTTTACCCCGCCGTAGGTTCTGTAGTTGAGACCTTTTCGGGAAAGGGCAAATTCAACTTCCGGGGTTAAATAAGAACTGCGGTATAAAACTGCAATCTCATCCAGTGATACGCCCTTGTTCTGCAGCTCCCAGATGCTTTGCAGCACCAGTGAAGCTTCCTGGCGGGCATCATAGACTTTTGCAACCAGGGGTTTGTCACCGGAAGGGTTTTTGGAGAATAATTTTTTGGGCAGCTGCTCCCGGTTGTAACTTATCGAGCTGTTGGCCAGTTCAACAATTTCCGGGGTGCTGCGGTAGTTCTGTTCCATGCGAACCAGTCTGCAATTGTTGTATTTCTCGGGAAAAGAAAGGATATTGCCTATATCGGCATAGCGGAAAGCATAAATTGACTGGGCATCATCTCCGACCACGCAGACACAGGATGCTCCAGAAAATAGATCTATGATCCGGGCCTGGATTACATTGGTATCCTGGAATTCATCAACCAGAACATGGCAAAAACGGGAACGGTATTGTTCCCTTACCTCCTCGTGCCTCTCAAACAGTTCCAACCAGTAAAGCAGGAGGTCATCGAAATCAAAAGCGTTGCTATCCTTTTTTTTCTGCTCATACTGCTCCGCGCAGCTGGTTACTGTATCCAAATACTCTAAGCGGTAGGGATAATCTTCCTCCATTACACTCTTGATCGATAGACCGGAATTACGGGCCTGGCTGATGATGCGACCCAATAGGCCCCGCTTCATGATAGTTTTTCGCTCTTCGTCGCCAAGGGAAAGCGTGGAAAGAATTTGCTTAAGCAACAACCGTCTGTCGTCTTCATCCATAATCGTAAAGTTCGGGGTCCTGCCGGTTAGGTGAGCATGGCTGCGCAAAATGCGGGCCCCGATACTGTGAAATGTCCCGGCCCAGAGATAATGTGGTAAAAACCCGATCAATCTTTCAAGCCGATCTTTCATTTCACCCGCTGCTTTATTGGTAAAAGTAAGCAGCAACAGTTCTTCTGGCCTTGCACCGCATTTTATCAAGTGCGCTGCACGATAAACCAGGGCTCTTGTTTTCCCGGATCCCGGACCGGCCAGCCCCAGCAATGCCGGCTCTTCAGCTGTTGCGAACTGGTACTGTTCCTTGTTTAACTCCCTCTGAAGCTGTTCCAGCCAGCAGGGATCGGCATTACTGCTCACATCTTCAAAACTCTCCTGATCAAAGGTCATAAATACTCACTCCCGAAAAATTTAACTGGGCGAATCATAACATAAATTTTATATCACTGCCAGATCGAAACTGCATATACTCTTCTCGATCACCTTCAATACTGGACAGTAAATAAAGGTTCGGCTATCATGTTAGTAAAGATAAATACGGTGGGAGCAACCATAATGCCAGAAAATATTAAGGAAATAATCCAGGAAGTGCTGCAGGCTATCTGCCCGATAGTGGTTATTATTATCCTGCTGCAATTAATCGTCACTAAATCCCCGGCTTCGCTTTTCTGGCAGTTCATCGCCGGAGCTATTCTTGTTACAGCAGGCTTGTTTCTGTTTCTGACCGGGGTCAGGATCAGCCTCCTGCCTATTGGTGAAATGGTCGGTTCTGAAATGGTAGGAAAAGGGTCTCTCTACTTTTTACTAGTAGCCGCCTTTATTTTTGGATTTGCCATTACCGTTGCCGAACCAGATGTTAGAGTCCTGGCCCATCAGGTAGATTTTGCATCGGGAGGAGCTATCGGGACCAATCTGCTGATTATTGCCGTCGCTATTGGGGTCGGTTTTTTTGTATCCTTGGCCATCCTGCGCATCTTAATGGGAATTCCCATTAAATATTTATTGGCAGGCGGTTATATCCTGGTGATGCTGCTGTCATTTAAGACGCCGGATGCTTTTGTAGCCATATCATTTGATGCAGGCGGGGTAACAACCGGGCCAATGGCTGTTCCCTTTATTCTGGCCCTCGGGGTTGGTGCCACCTCAGTTCTCGGGGGTAAAAGCGAGGTTTCAGAAACCTTCGGTTTAATCGGACTTGCATCGATCGGACCGGTAATCGGGGTTATGCTGCTGGGGGTGTTCTACGGTTGAGCCTTAATTTTATTCTTGAAGGGTTTGCCCATATTCTTCTTGAAGTGCTGATGGCAGTACTGCCGATAATGTTTCTGTTTCTTTTTTTTATAATCTACTTTAAACTGCCGAAAGAAATGCTCCTCAACCTTTTTAAAGGAATAATACTGGCCTTTGCCGGGCTTGTTCTCTTCCTGCAGGGCGTTAATATCGGCTTCATACCGGTAGCCGGTGAGATGGGATCAGTCCTTGGTGCAATGCCAAACCGCTGGATTCTAATCCCAATCGGCTTTATTCTAGGATTTGTTGCCACTCTTGCTGAACCGGCCGTCAGGATTCTCTGCAGCCAGGTTGAGAAGAGCTCAAGCGGTTATATCAAGGGCTTTATTGTAATGTATACATTATGCCTGGCTGTGGGTTTGTTTATCGCCCTGGGCATGACCAGGATAGTTTATGGCATTCCATTTTACTACCTGATTATTCCCGGGTATCTGTTGGCAATTATTCTTATGTTTCTTTCCAAACCTTCTTTTACGGCAATCGCCTTCGACTCGGGTGGCGTGGCAACCGGTCCGATGACCGTAACCTTTATTATGGCCATGGCCATAGGAGCGGCAGACGTCATTGAAGGGCGTGACTCGGTGGCAGATGGCTTTGGATTAATTGCCCTGGTTGCCCTGGCGCCAATCATTATGATTATGCTGCTCGGTTTCTTTTATCCCGATGGAGATGAAGAACCGATTAAAGATAGTGTAAAAAGTGATACTGACTTGCAGGAGGATAACAATGAAGATGAAGAAGAGTTAGCCCCTGGTGCAATCCTGCAAGATAATAATTATATTGATGATGATATTTTGGAAAACCACAACGAAGGTGAGGTTGATAGTGATGAAAACCAATCTTAAACACGATTTAATTGTAACCATAGTAAAAAAGGGTTACTGTGAAAGAATTGTTAAGGCAACCAGGGCGGCAGGCGCAGAAGGCGCTACAATAATTCCTGCCCGAGGAACGGGTATCCACGAAACAAAAAAACTGCTCGGCATTCCCATTGAGCCGGAAAAAGAGGTAATTCTGACCATAGTTAAAGAAGAAAAAAGCGAAAGAGTGCTTGATGCAATCATTGAAGCAGGTAATCTGGAAAAACCGGCAACGGGCATAGCTTTTGTGATTGAACTTAAAAAGGTATGTGGGGTAGTACACCTGGTAAAAGCGCTTGAAGAAGCCCAAAAGAAAGAATAGGAGGCCTTAGCCCCCTATATCTTTTTATATCCATTAAGTATGAAACCTCTTTTTAAGCTTTAGAGCTTGGAAAATTCATCTTTTCCGACTCCACATACTGGGCAAACCCAGTCATCGGGTAGATCTTCAAAAGAAGTTCCCGGTTCAATTCCGCCATCCTTATCTCCTTCTGCCGGATCATAGACATATCCGCAAACCTGACATTCCCATTTGTCCACTGATCATTCCTCCCCTGACTGTTATTTTAATCCCGGAAGTAAACCTTCCGATATTAAGAAACACTATGAATTATAACACAGATTAATTAATCTTTGAAATAACTGTTTCAGAAATCATGTTCTTCCTGACGGCAGGATTCATACCTTTCTGCGGAGAATAGCATTAAACAGCTAAAGGCCATCAAAGTAATGTTAAAGTAAATCTTCCAGCCCAGATGCAGCAACGAAAGGGGAAATGAGTAATGCTGGCCAAAGTCAATTCCTGTGCAATTTTAGGGATTAACGGAATACCACTTGAAATCGAGGTTTACATATCAGACGGTCTGCCTTCTTTTGATATTATCGGCCTGCCTGATGCTTCAGTCCGTGAAGCGAGAGAACGGGTGAGATCAGCAGTCCGCAACAGTGGTTATGATTTCCCCTACTCCCGAATTACTGTTAACATGGCCCCGGCAGATATAAAAAAAGAAGGTTCAGCTTTTGATCTGGCCATTGCCATCGGCCTGCTTACCGCTACTGGAGAGCTGAACGAAAAAGATATACCCTCCAATGCTGTTTTTATAGGAGAACTTTCCCTGGATGGCAAATTGCGGCCCATAAACGGATCACTGGCTATGGCGCTCTCCCTGAGCGAAATGAAACAATATAGCGATTGTCTTTTATACCTGCCCCGCGATAACAGCCCGGAAGCCTCCCTTGTTAAAAATATCCAGGCAAGAGGAGCCTTTTCCCTTAAAGAGCTGGTTAACCATCTTAAGGGATCTGCCGATCTACCGGCACCACAGCCGACCCCTGAAGAAGACCATGAGCAACTGGAATACGAACACAATTTCAGCGAAGTAAGGGGACAGGAGACAGCCAAACGTGCCCTGGAAATTGCTGCTGCCGGCGCACACAATGTTTTACTCTACGGCCCACCGGGCAGTGGCAAGACGATGCTGGCCAGAAGAATTCCTTCAATTCTCCCCAAACCATCTTTGGATGAAATCCTGGAGATCACCCGCATCCACAGTGTTGCCGGAAGACTAAAACCCGGCAAACCGCTGATTAGGAATCGTCCTTTTTGCAGCCCTCACCACAGTGCTTCAACAGCAGGGATAATCGGCGGCGGTAAAACACCTGCGCCGGGAGAAGTAAGCCTGGCCCACAGGGGAGTTCTCTTCTTCGATGAACTGCCCGAGTATAACCGTGAAGTTCTCGAAGCGCTGCGCCAGCCGCTTGAAGACAGAACTGTAACCGTTACCAGAGTGGCAGCGACAGTTACCTATCCCGCCGATTTCATGTTTATTGGATCGATGAACCCTTGTCCCTGTGGCAATTATGGCGATCCAAAACGCGAATGCCGCTGCAGCCCCACTCAAATATTTCGATATCGCTCAAAGCTCTCCGGTCCGCTATTAGACCGAATTGATATCCAGGTTGAAGTTCCTTCTATCAATTATGAACAGCTGCAGGATAAACGGGAAAGTGAAAGTTCAGAAGTAATACGCCGCAGGGTTGAAGAAACACGGCACCTCCAGCAGGAAAGGTTTCGCAGGTTAAAAATAACCGCAAATTCGCAGCTTCGTTCGCGGCACTTCGAAAAATATTGCCCTCTTGAACGTGAGGCGCGCCATCTTCTTCACCAATCGTTCCAGCGGCTTAATCTTTCGATGCGGGCACATGATCGAATAATCAAAGTAGCCAGAACCATTGCCGATCTTGATCAAACTGAAATGATAAAGGCCAATCATATTGCCGAAGCAGTACAGTACAGGCAGCTGGACCGTCAGCTATAAAATATTATAAACAAGATATTACCTGTAAAATTAGTTGTATATCTTTTATTCATTTTTAGCCTGTAAACCATTAAAGAACAGGTAATATATCTCTTTTAACAAATCGGCATTAGCGCTTATTTGCAGTGCTGAAGAAAAATTATGAGTTATGTAGTACTGAAAGATTTCAATATAACTAGTCAATGCTTCGGAAGATACATCAACAGTTATTACATTACCTTTTCTCCCCTGCTCTATAATCTGATCCACTATATTATGAAGAATATGTTTTTTTTCTATTCCACCCAATAGACTTAAATCATTTAATTGATGAAACTCTTCTGTTAAGAAATTTGAAGAAAACTGCTGCGCAAAGTCTACCTTTGAAATTAGCAACTTTTCAAATTTAGTTTTAACTGGCAGATCACTTTTCAATATATTTTCTGTTAAGATACAAAAGTCATCAATGATCTTATTAAGAAACTCTTTCTTTATATTCTCCTTACTTTCAAAATAACTGTAAATAGCTCCCAGCGATACATTAGCTTCTTTTGATATTTTAGCCATTGTTACATTTTTATAACCGTATTGATTAAAAAGTTCAAAAGCCTTCTCAAGTATAGCTTTTTTCTTCATTTGTGATCTCTTTTCAAAACCGTTCATATTCGAAATCCCACCATAGTTATAGAATATATTTATACTATATTACAATACTATTGACAATTCAAGTCAGGAGAGTTACAATCCAACCATAGTTTTATAATATACCACTTAAATATTCTATAATTTTTTTATGCATGATTATCGGCCTTTGGCAGGAGAGAACCGCTCAGAATGAAATGATAGTTGCACTTAAATACGTTAAAGGATCTTTCTAATTAAGGAGCAGTTAATGATCATGAAATCATTTTTCAAAGCCGTAGTTGACCGACCTAAAGTGTTCATAGCGGCTTTCCTTGCTTTGTTCCTGGTTTGTCTGGTGTGCCGACAGTTTGTTTTGGTAAATTACGACATAATTAAGTACTTGCCTCATAATAGCGCTTCAACATTGGCACTTGAGATCATGGATGAAGAATTTGGAAGTGGAATACCCAACACACGGGTTATGGTCCAAGATGTCACTATCCCCCAGGCCTTGGAATACAAAGAGGAGCTGCTTCAAGTTGACGGTGTAATTGATGTCATATGGCTTGACAATCACGAAGATATAACTAAACCTTTTGAGATTATTGACCCTGAGTTAGCAGACAGCTACTATAAAAACAATATGGCCTTGTTCTTTATCACTATAGAGAATGAGAACATCACCGGTACAGTATCAGCTATTCGTGAAGTAATCGGCGACAGTAACTACATGACCGGCTCGGACGTATCGCTGGCACAAGCAATGAGTAGTGGTAAGAAAGAAATTGGACAGATCACCTTATTAGCGGTAATTTTTGTTCTTTTAGCTTTAATCATTACAACACGGGCATGGGTTGAACCGCTTATTGTTTTAGCAGGTCTTGGAATCGCTATTGTTATCAACGCAGGCAGCAATATCATCTTCGGAGAAATCTCTTTTATAACCAATGCTGCCGGTAATGTTCTCCAGTTGGCAATATCGCTTGACTATTCCGTATTCCTGCTGCACCGTTTCGAAGAGTGTCGAATGTTAAATACAGATGTAAAAAAAGCAATGATCCAGGCCCTGCACAAATCATCACGCTCGATACTTTCGAGCGGAGTAACCACTGTAGTCGGATTTCTCGCCCTGGTACTGATGCAATTCCGCATCGGACCAGACCTTGGTTTGGCACTTGCCAAAGGAATTGGCATCAGCCTGTTATCAGTATTTTTCCTCCTTCCTTCCTTAATTCTTGTCAGCCACAAATTAATTGACAAAACTCATCACCGACCATTTGTTCCAAACTTCAGATCTCTGGGTAATTTCGTCAGAAAAGCCATGATTCCACTTGTTTGCCTGTTCATCCTTATAATAGTTCCCGCCTATTTTGCCTCAAACTCGAACGATTTTTATTATGGCGCCTCTTACATTTTTGATGAACAGACAAAAGTTGGTGCGGATAACATTGAAATTGAAAACGTGTTTGGAAAAAATGACACATATGCTTTATTGGTGCCCAAAGGTCACACTGCAACAGAGAAACAGCTCTCAGGTGACCTTAAATCACTCTCTGAAACAACTGGCATCATATCGTTTGTGGATTCTGTTGGAATAGAGATCCCTGAGGAATACCTTGATGATGAAGTGTTAACAAAACTTGTCTCTGATCAACACACACGTATGCTAATTTCTTTGGATACTGATTATGAAGGCGATAGAACGTTTGCATTAGTAGAGAACATTCGCGAAATTGCAGAAATGCATTACTCGTCTAATTATCATCTGGCCGGACAGGGAGTTAGCGCGTATGATCTCATGAATTCTATTACCAGTGACATGATTACAGTAAATTTGATTGCTATTGGCGCGGTATTCTTAGTATTGCTGTTGACGATGCGCTCTTTTTCTCTGCCGTTTATTTTGACAATGAGTATAGAAGTGGCTATTTTAATTAACCTGGCCATACCTTATTTTTCGGGTTCAAGGATATTTTACACCGCATATTTGATTATCAGTTCCGTCCAGCTCGGTGCCACTGTAGATTATGCAATTCTATTCACAGAGAGATATAAGGAGTTTCGTCAAGCAGTAAATAAAAAACAATCTGTTGTTAACACAGTATCTGCTGTAACAATATCAATATTAACATCTGCAACTGTTTTAACCATCGTTGGTTTTTTGCTCGGTTATATTTCAAGCCATGGAGTGCTCTCCCAGCTTGGTTATTTCCTTGGCAGAGGAACGCTCTACTCGCTTGCCGTTGTCTTGTTTGTTTTACCGGGACTGCTTTATGTTTTCGACGGCTGGATCTCGCGAACCACAAGAAAAACAAATCTTAAAGCGGAAGAAAAAGGGGGCTATCATTATGAAAATTTTGAAGATAATCCTGATACTAGCATTGTCACCGATCCTGATAATAACTTTGGCAACGATTACATTCGCAGCCGATAATAGATCAGTAGTTAAAGAAGAAATCGTTTACGTTGTAACTGATGCATCCGGAAATGTTAACGGTACCTACGTTGTTAATATAATAGAAGGAGGTACCATTACAGATTATGGTAATTATTCGGAGGTAAAAATTCTAAACATTAACGATCCAATCACCCTTAAAGGCGATAAGGTAACGATAACGACATCTGCTGACAAAATTTACTACGAAGGTGTATTGATAAACAATGATATACCCTGGATTATATCTATTAGTTATTACATTGATGGTATTATGTATCCTCCCGATCAGGTTGCCGGGATGAGCGGTGCGCTCGAAATGAAAATATCAGTGCGGGATAATCCAAATTGTAATAATATTTTTTTCGATCATTACACACTTCAAGCAACTATTACACTTGATACAGAACGTTTCACCGAAATTCAAGCAAATGGCGCTACACAAGTATACGCCGGCAGCGACAAAAAACTATCCTATATTATTCTGCCAAAAAGCGAAAAAGATATAGTGATCACTGCAAATGTAATCAATTTTGCTTTAGAGCCTATTGAAATAATCGGCTTAATTATGGATATTGGTGAAGCTATTGATTTAAACACAGATGCTTTCGATTTGCAGGATTACGATAATGCAGTTTCAGATCTGAAGAGCGCTGCCAGTGCTCTGGATAACGGTGCATCCGAGCTTAGGCAAGGAATTTCCTCACTGGTTAATGGTACTGAAGAACTTTGTAGGGGTTTGGCATCATTAGACGAGAACAGTTCAGCTCTGATCAACAATGCAGAACTGGTAGCAAACACGATTTTTTCTTCTGCTACAAAACAGCTGCAAACAGAGCTTGTCAAAGCGGGTATGAGTGAGTCCGATGCGTCACAGATAATCTTAACCCAAAACAATTACATTGCCGTAATTTCGGACCTGTCTGATAGTATGCCTACAGAGTCACAGATATCTTCAGCTGAAAGTGCTATTCGAAACCAGCTTGCAGGAAAAGGTATTGAGGACAATACTCAACAAAACATTGTCATATCTTTGGCAGCAAATATGTTGTTAAAGGAAGAAGCCGATACAGTTGGAGATGCTCTTGCAATGTCAGGAGTAATGATAGCTGATGCTTTTTATGTTCAAGAAGCTATAGTTAACTTTTCTTCTTCAACAGACCCGGCTATCAACAAAACAATACTCACTCTAACAGAAATGTTTAGCTCCTCTCCTTATAACTTGGATCCAGCAACAGCAACAGCTATTGCTTGCACAGCCTTGGGCCTGGACGCTAATAATCCTTCTGAACAAATAAATGAGGCTATAACCAAGACACAGAATGCTGCAATAGTGTCAGCAACAACAACAGACCATGATAGCATTCAGGCTTTTTGCACCGCAGCGGTGCATGAACAGATGATTGAAGCTGATGATAATTTCACGTCACTGAAAAAACAACTTGACGGAATAATGTCTTTTCTAAAAGGGATTGAAACATATACAGATGGTGTTGCATACGCGGCATCGGGAGCAAGCACCCTGCTATCCGGTTCTGCTTCATTGCTGGAGGGCGCAGACAGACTTGCAGATGGAACAAGTAGACTGCGATCAACAACAGGAAGTTTGGATGTCGATATAACAAGCGAGGTTAAAGATAAAATTCAAGAAGCAATTGATAATTATCGTAATACTGATTTCACTCCCGTCTCCTTCGCTTCAAGAAAAAATACAAATGTAAATCATGTTCAGTTTGTTATAAAAACATCTGCTGTTGAACTATCTGAAAAAATAATAACTAAAGATGATGAATCCGAAGCATTAACTTTCTGGCAAAAACTGCTAAGGTTGTTTGGCTTGTAGTAGTGAAGATGATGAGACATCACCCGCATACGAAAACAGCTCCGTGTTGAGCAACTAAAGCACCAACCTTTTATACAGCCAGTCTTTCATCTGCATTACAATCAGACGCGCCGATAGCAGCAATATAAATCAATGAATCATCCCCCTTGTTGCCGAAATGCTTATCGGGGAATAATTATCCTGAAAGTATATTTTTTATGTGCCTGAGACCGGTTACAGTATAATCAGAGCTGTTTAAGGTGACTGCTACCAGGTCAATGCGTGAAGGTCTTTCGCTCTGACAGTTAGCTTGCAGATAATACTGGGCCAAACGAAAAAGCCGGCGAGCTTTACCGGGAGTAATCGATTCCTCGGGCCGGCCATAGTGAGAACCGGTTTTAGTTCGCACCTCTACAAAAATAATGGTATCACCTTCGCGGGCCACAATATCTATTTCACCAAGCTTACAGCGGTAGTTAGCGGTAATAATTTCATAACCAAGATTTTCGAGAAATTCACGGGCTGCCTTTTCTCCGCTGCGCCCTACTTTAAGTCGTCTTTCAGTAATTTAAATATCCCCCCGGATCAATCATACTTCAACCTAAAAGATACCCTGTGTTCTGGACACGGCCCCAGCCGGTTCAAGGCATGCCTGTGTTCTTCAGTGCCGTAACCCATATTGCGGGCAAATCCATATCCCGGGTACTGTTTATCTAATTCCTGCATCATCATATCCCTTGCAACCTTGGCCAAAACAGATGCAGCGGCAATAGAAAGCGAAAGACTGTCGCCGCCGATTATCGCTTTCTGGACAAAGGGCGTCTCCGGTATCGAAAAACCGTCGACCAAAATGCATTCAGGGCTGAAAGCTAATCGTTTCAAAGCCCGTTTCATAGCCAAGAAGGTCGCCTGATGAATGTTTAGCCGATCTATTTCTGATTTTGTAGCGCTTCCCAGGCCGTAAGCGCGAGCTTTAAAAACAATTTCTTCATAAAGCAGGCTGCGTTTTTCTGAAGTTAGTTTTTTTGAGTCATTCAACCCTGTAATCCCGGTATCCGGCGCTAATATGACAGCCGCTGCAACTACCGGGCCAGCCAGGGGCCCGCGGCCCGCTTCATCTACCCCGGCAATATTTTTGAACCCGCTTTTCCAGAGCAGTTTTTCTTCGAATAGCATCCGTTCCAGGCGTTCCTGCTCCTTCTGTTTAAGCCTTTCCATTCGACGACGCTTGATCAGTAATGCTTCTGCGCCTTTGCGACCATCTGAGAGCAGGGCAGCTTCAAGATCAGGCGTGATTTTGTCAAGCTTCATGATGTATGAAGTAAGCTGTTCCATGTTAAGATCTTTTATAGATGACATATTGTACCTCTTTAACAGGCAGGATATTCAAAGGTTGCCCTGCCCAGCACACCGCTCTGAAAATCTCTTAACACTAATGCTGCAGACCGATCATAATCAATTCTTCCTTCAGGTAATATGCAGCCATTCAGATAACCAATTTTGGATAGCATTGTATCTGCATCTCCTGCTTCCAATCCTGGGTATCGCTCAAATAGATTTTTTTCCCTGCCTTTTTCGATATAATAAGACAGCAACTTTCTTGCTGTCTGCTGAATATCTACCCTACTGTGAGGGATGGCACCAACTACAGCCAGAGGCCAGATGTTGCCCTGATTGATTTTAGGCCAGAGTATCCCCGGGGTGTCGAGCAGTTCTAAATGGGGATTAATGCGTATCCACTGCCTTCCCCTGGTTACACCAGGCTGGTTACCGGTACGGGTAACTGCTTTTTTAACGAAATAATTAATCATGGTCGACTTGCCAACATTTGGTATTCCGGCAATAATCATTCTTAAAGGGCGCTTAAGCCGCCCCCTCTTAATATTGCCCTCTTCTTTACCAAGATACTTCAGTAAATTATTCAGATACAATTTGTTGTAAACGCTAAAAGGCATAGCCGGCTGGCCTTTATCCTTAAAATAGCTCAACCACCGATCAGTTGCCTCCTCTTCGGCCCGGTCAGCCTTGTGAAGAAGAATGAGATGTTTTTTACTGCCGATTAATTTTGGAAATGAGGGGTTACGGCTGCTGGCAGGAATGCGGGCATCGAGTAACTCAACAACCAGGTCAACTATTTTTATATCCTGGCGCAGGCTCATTTCAGCCCTGGCCATATTACCGGGATACCATTGCCCTTCTTTCATATCTTACCACACCTAACTATCAATTGATCTTGCATCCCAGGGCGGCCAAAAAATAAAAAAGGCTTTGCCCTTGAGTCTTTCAAGAGAAACAAAGCCGACCCTGGGATCCCGGCTATCCATACTATTAATGCGATAGTCGCCCATGGTAAACATATATCCGGATGGCACCTCTACCGGGCCGAAATCTGCCATTTCCATATCTTTAAGCAGGTAGGGCTCGTCTAGTAGAATACCGTTAAGGTAAACCCGACCGTTTTTTATTTCCACAATATCTCCTGCCATACCAATAATGCGTTTTACAAAATCACGGCCGGGTTCATACTCAAACACAATAATATCGCCAATCCGGGGCTGATTAAAGCGGTAAACAACCTTATTCACCATCAAGCGTTCTGTCTCATGAAGGGTAGGATACATTGATCTTCCCTCAACGACAAAAACCTCAAACAGGAATAACCGAATAATAAGAGCTAATATTACTGCAATGAGGATTGACTTAACCCAATCCCAGAGCTCTTTCCACTTATCCAAGCAAACCATCCCCGTTTAGCGTCGTTCTTTAATCCTTGCTGCTTTTCCGGTCCGTTCTCTCAGGTAATATAGTTTAGCCCTGCGAACGCGCCCCCGCTTAACCACTTCAATTTTGTTGATTGACGGAGAATGAACAGGAAATATTCTTTCTACACCTATGCCGAATGTAACCCGGCGCACAGTAAATGTTTCTCTTACTCCACTTCCCTGACGCCTGATTACAACGCCTTCAAAAACCTGGTTCCGTTCACGCCCGCCTTCTACAACTTTAACGTGAACTTTGACTGTATCACCCGGGTTAAAATGCGGTAATCCATCCTTGAGGTTACGCTTTTCAACTTCCTTAATCAAGTCCATATTTTCAAGCCTCCTTATAACACTGAAATATTATAACACATACTTATTGATCTCCTTGATGATTTTTAAGCTTTTTCAGGTATTCACTGTCTTCTGCCGTGAGAGATGCTTTTTCTAATAAATCTGGCCTGTAATTATAAGTTCGCTTTATTGATTGCTCCCTGCGCCACCTGGCAATTTCCTGGTGGTTGCCAGAAAGCAAAACTTCAGGAACTTCCATCCTCCTGAAAACTGACGGCCTGGTATAATGCGGATACTCAAGCAATGATTCAGTAAACGATTCTTCTTTTAATGAACCATCGGCCAGCAGACCGGGAATCAAACGAACAAGCGAATCAACTACGACCGCAGCAGCCAGTTCTCCCCCTGTCAGAACATAATCCCCAATCGATATTTCATCATCTACCAGGCATGACCTGACCCTTTCATCAACGCCTTCGTAACGGCCGCAAATCATTATTAAATGTTTCTCGGCAGATAATTCGATAGCTATATCCTGATTATAACGCCTTCCCCCGGGGGTCAGTAAAATAACCCGCGGGTTTTGAGATTTGCTTTTATCCGATAAATCTTCAACAGCCCTGAAAAGGGGTTCCGGCTTTAGAACCATCCCACAACCGCCGCCATAAGGCGTATCATCAACCTGGCGGTGACGATCCGCGGTATAATCTCGGAGATTAACCAGGTTAATCTGAACCAGCTCCTGCTCAACAGCTCTTTTAATCATGCTTTCATTAAAAGGCCCTTCAAGGATAGCTGGAAATATGGTAAGCAAATCTATAATCATCAAATTGCATCACCCTTAAAGATCCTGCAAACCTTCCGGAAGATCGACCAAAACATGTTTTTTCCCCAGATCTACTTCCTTGATGATCTTTTTCACTGCCGGAACCAAAATATACTTTTTATGGTTCGGATCCGGGCTGACCTGTAAAAGATCGTGTCCACCTGTTGTAATAACATCGATAACAGTACCGATAAATTGATTATCTATACCGTAGACATCCAATCCAACAAGTTGGTCGTGATAAAAACTGTCCTCAGGCAGCGGCAGGCGTTTCTCTTTTGGAATAACAAGCAGCCTGCCCCCTATTGAAACAGCGGCATCACGAGTATCAATGCCTTCAAACTTAATCAGCCAGAAGCGCCCATAATTTATGCTTTTTTCGACTAAATAAGTTTTTCTTCCCGTTTCACTGATCAGGTCTAACCTTTCAAGAAGGTTAACCCTTTCCGGCTGATCCGAGTAGGGATATACCTTGACCATGCCGGTTACACCATGCGGGGATAAAACCCTGCCGATTGTTACCTCATATTCCTTATTGAACAATTTCAACAACAACCCGCTTATTTTCTTTTACAGCAGCAGCATTGACAACAGTTCGGATTGCCTTGGCAATCCGTCCTTGTTTCCCAATGACCTTACCCATATCGTCCGGCGCCACTCTCAATTCAAGAACTATCAGTCTTTCGCTTTCAACCTGCTGAACATCAACCTGTTCGGGTTGATCAACAAGTCCTCTGGCAATTTGCTCCAGCAGTTTCTTCATTTTTACCAACCTCCATGCAGGGCTATTTACCCAGACCGGCTCTCTCAAAAAGCGCTTTAACCGTATCAGACGGTTTAGCCCCTTTGGCGAGCCACTGCTGAACTTTTTCGGCATTTACCTCAAAAGTAGTCGGTTTGGTAGTAGGGTTATAATAACCAATTTCTTCGATAAAACGTCCGTCACGCGGATAACGTGAATCTGCCACAACTACGCGGTAAAAAGGCTTTTTTTTCGCACCTACACGCTTTAGCCTGATCCTGACTGCCAATTACATCACCTCCATTTTTATAGTATCATCTATGATGTTCTTAAAAAGGAAAACCCTTCTTCCCTTTTTTAAGCTTTTTGAGAGCACCCTTTTTATCCATTGAACCCATTTGTTTAAACATCTTTTGCATTTGACCGAATTGATTCAAAAGGCGGTTTACATCCTGAACACTGGTACCGCTGCCTCCGGCTATCCTGCGGCGGCGGCTGCTGTTTATTATTGCCGGCTCTATCCGCTCCCCCGGGGTCATCGATCCGATGATAGCTTCTACCCGTTTAAAATTATCTTCATTAAGTGACATCTGGCGAACCTCTTTCGGTATTCCGCCGCCACCCGGAAGCATATTAAAGATATCCTCCAGTGAACCCATATTACGCAGCTGCCTGAGCTGATCACGAAAATCGTCAAGAGTAAATTGCTGCTTGCGCAGTTTTTGCTCCATTTGTTTTGCTTTTTCCTGATCAAAAGAGGCTTCTGCTTTTTCAATCAGAGATAAAACATCGCCCATACCTAAAATACGCGAAGCCATCCGATCGGGATGAAACAGCTCCAGGTTGTCAGTTTTTTCTCCCACGCCGGCAAACTTAATCGGGCAGCCTGTAACAGCACGTACGGATAAAGCAGCTCCACCCCGGGTATCTCCGTCCAGCTTGGTCAGGATAACGCCGCTCAACTGAACAGCTTCGTTAAATTCCCTGGCTGCATTAACTGCATCCTGGCCGGTCATAGCATCAACTACCAGCAGGGTTTCGTTAGGCTCAACAGCTCTTTTAATTTCTTTAATTTCTGCCATCATTTCGTTATCTATATGTAATCTACCGGCAGTATCAAATATAACTGTATCATAACCTTCATGCTCTGCATGTTTCAATCCTTCCCGACAGATTTCGACCGGTTGCATCTCATCACTACTGAAACACTTTTCCCCAACTGACTCACTGAGCATTTCCAACTGTTTTACAGCCCCCGGACGGTAGATATCAGCCGCTACAAGTAATGGCGTACGTCCGTTGCGCCGCAGGTGAACAGCCAGTTTAACTGCGGTTGTTGTTTTTCCTGAGCCCTGCAAACCAACTATTATAACCCTGGCCGGGCTTTTGCCGGAAAGGTTAAGGCCACTCTGCTTTTCACCCATAAGCCTGGTCATTTCTTCATTGACTATCTTTACAACCTGCTGGCCGGGAGTTAAACTGTTCATCACTTCGGTGCCAACAGCCCTGCTGCGAACAGAAGCGATAAATTCTTTAACCACTTTAAAGTTTACATCGGCCTCGAGCAACGCCAGACGTATTTCACGCATTGCCTCATCTACATCTTTTTCTCCCAGCTTGCCCTTACCTCTTAATTGCTTCAGAGTGTTCTGTAATTTTTCAGCAAGATTATTAAACATTGTCATGCCTGCCTTTATCTTTCAGTGGTTATTCTCATTTTATTTATAATAACCCTCAACTCGTCCAGATCAGCCTGATCAAGACAATCTGCTTTCAATATCTCTTCTGCCAGGGATAAAAGTTTTTGCTGTTCTTCAAACAATGCACAGTATCCCAGCTTGTATTCATGATTCTCCAACGATTTGACGGCGCGCCGGATTAAATCATGTACAGCCTGCCTGCTGATCAGGTACTCTTCTGCAATTTCCCCGAGGGAATAATTATCCCTGAAATACAAGCTTAATATCTCACGCTGTCTTTCAGTTAACAGCGAAGCGTAAAAATCATACAGCAGGTTGACCCTGTTAAATTGATCCAGCATAGCGACTCCTGTAAAGTATTTTGCCTTTACAGTTGGATTATAACAGACCAAGCCCTGGAAGGCAACTCCCGCAGATAAATTTTTATCACTGCTCAGCAAATATGCCATTCAGGGAGTGCAGGGTTTATATTCACAGTAAGTAATTTACTTAATTCATACAGAGAAGTTAGTATTTTCTTGATGCTATTTCTTGGCATTCTATTGAATATATTAACATATTGTGGTAATCTATAATACAGATGTGAAATCTGCGTCAAAATATCTATAAATTAAAAGGAGGTGCTTGTATGACAGATAGTGAAGTTACTGTTGGCAGCGAGCATGTTGGTGTGGGGTTGCGCCTGGTTGGGATTATTATTGATAGTATTATTTTGGGAATTATCGGCTATTTAATCGCTGCAGTTACTGGCGGTACAACTGCCGGAGGTTTTGAGTTAACCGGTGGACCTGCTTTTATTTATTTTCTGCTAGGTTTTCTTTATTACATTTTAATGGAAACTTATATGGGCGGCACTTTAGGTAAACTTGCCCTGGGGATTAGAGTGCGCATGGAAGATGGTAGCCCCTGCACTATAAGTGCTTCCTTAATCCGTAACATTTTGCGCATTGTTGACGCATTGCCCGGAATCATCCCCTACCTGCTTGGGGCAATATTTGTGTGGACTTCACCCAAGAAACAACGGCTTGGAGACAAGCTGGCAAAAACTGTTGTAGTTAAAAAATAATAATTGTTGGTTGTATAGTATAATAATCTATAAATGACACAGATGACCCCCCTGTTTTTAGGGGGGTTAAATATCTCCAAGAAGCGCTTCGGCAAAGATGTCAGGGTCAAACGGGGCAAGATCTTCACTTTTTTCACCGGTGCCGATATAGCAAACCGGAATTCCGAGTTTATCCTGGATACCTATTACAATACCACCGCGTGCAGTACCGTCCAGCTTGGTTAAAACAAGCCCGTTTAAGGGAAGAGACTCATTAAAACTCGATGTTTGGGCCAGTGCGTTTTGACCGGTTGTTGCATCAACAACCAGCATAACCTGGTGAGGAGCGCCGGGCATTGACCGGTTAATAACACGGTATATTTTATTCAATTCTTCCATCAGGTTATACTTGTTATGCAAACGACCGGCTGTATCACCGATAAGGACATCAACACCCCTGGCCTGGGCAGCATTAATAGCATCATAATAGAGTGCTGAAGGGTCGGAACCGCTTTGCTGCTTTAGTATTTCCGCGCCACTTCTTTCTGCCCATATTTCAAGCTGCTCAACTGCGGCCGCCCTGAAAGTATCTCCTGCGACAAGCATTACCTGCTCACCCATGGAACTATAATAATGGGCTAGTTTACCGGCAGTAGTTGTTTTTCCAGAACCGTTAACCCCTACCAGGAGAATAACATAAGGTTTATGCTCGGGCCTGACCGGAGGATGAACTTCAGATAGAAACGCCTTTATTTTTTCCCTGAATAAGAGACCTAGACCATCCCTGCTATTTACCCTGCTTAACGCTGCTTCCTCTTTTAACTGGTTAATTATTTTCAGGCTGGTTTCTATGCCCACATCACCTGTGACTAATATCTCCTCGAGCTCTTCATAAAACAATTGGTTAAGCTCACCATCTTTGAATATATTATCCAGTCGGCTTAAAAAACCGCTTTTACTGCGGGCAAGACCATTTTTAAATTTATCAACAAGGCTCATAAGCGCTTACTTCTCCCCTGCAACTAGTTTATCTTCAAGTTTAATTGATACGAGGCGTGAAACTCCGGGTTCGGGCATGGTAACACCATACAACACCTCGGCTTCTTCCATTGTTCTTTTGCGGTGAGTAATTAAGATAAACTGGGCATCCTTCGAATTATCTTTAAGAAAACCGGTAAAACGAGTCAGATTTGCATCATCAAGCATCGATTCCACTTCATCAAGCAGATAAAACGGAGCAGGTTTGAAACGTAAAATGGCAAAAACCAGTGCAATGGCGATTAGCACCTTTTCTCCCCCGGAGAATAAAGTTATATTCTGCAGTTTTTTACCGGGGGGTTGAGCTATTATCTCAATACCAGATTCAAGAATATTACTTTCATCTGTTAACTTTAAAGAGACTTTTCCACCCTGAAAAAGCGACTGAAAAGTGGTGTTGAAGTTTTCATTTATCTGATCAAATGCTATTTTAAAGTAATATTCCATACGCTGGTCAATTTCAGCAAGGACTTTGTTCAAAGAAGCCTCTCCCTTTAACAGGTCGTCTTTCTGTTCTTCCAGGAAGCTGATCCTGTCTTCCAGCCGGCTCAATTCTTCAATCGCCCCCAGATTAACCTCACCAAGCGCATCCAAATCTTCCTTGAGATTTTCTATCTCAAGCTTACCCCTGTCTGGGTTATAATCATCTTCCAGCTCAAGAATTTCTAATTTTTTAAAGAGCTCTTTGAATCTGATTTCCTGGTAATTCACCTCGGTTTGCAACCTGGTCTGCTCAACAGAAAGCTGTCGTTCTCTTTTTTCACGTCTTGCCAGCTGATTCTGCTGACGCCGTTCATCTTCTTCCATCTCAATTAACGCTGCTTCATTTTGATCAGCTTCATCAACAATTTTTTCCAGGTGTACAATCAGTTCAGCTCTCTCGTTGTCCAGTTCTTCAAGTTTGTTTGACACTTCCTGCTGTATTGTTTTATTGTCGGCAAGATCTTTTTTATATTTATTTATGGCACTCTCGTTTTCTGCTTTCTCTTCCGCAGGATTAACCAGGCTTTCATCAAGTTCTGCGATCCTGGTTTTCAACCCTTCCAGCTGCTGCCCGCATGAACTGATTTGAACCAACGTATCAGTGATTGACTGTTCCAGTTTGTTTTTCTCTTCAATAAATTGCCGATGACTGAACTTTAACTCAGCTAGTTTCTGTTCGAGTTCAATAGATGTTTTTTTACTGTTTTCAATTTCTGCCTGTTGTTTATTCAGCTGGACCCTGACTTCAGTTTCTTCGCTGCTCAAATCTGCATGAGCCTGCTTTTCTGCGGCAGCTTTGGCTTCAATTGTCTCTTTTTCTAACTCAGAAAGCTCCATTTCGCGTTTTAATTCAGACAGTTCTTCCATCATTTTATTATTAATTTTTGATTTGCTGTTAAGCTCATTAGCCAGTTTTTCCAGTTCATCTCTGGTCCCTGATACGATACCCGAGGTTTTTTTATATTGTTCTTCAATAGATGCGTGTTCTTTTTGAAGTTCTTCTATTTCCCGGCGTCTTCCCAGCGGCATTCCGGCGTTTCTCTTTGGCAGGCTTCCTCCCCGCATAACACCTCCAGGGTTTATCATTTCACCGTCAAGAGTTACAACTTTACAGCTGTAGCTGACAAAACGGGCAGCGCTGGTGGCATCTTCAAGGTTTCGACAGATTAATACTGAGGCAAGCAGGTAATCAACTGCCTTACGGTATGCCGGTTCTACTTTAACCAGCTCTGATGCTTTGCCTATTACTCCCTTTAGCTCACGCCAACCCGGGTATCTCTCCAGGGGGCTGGCAGACTGGTGGAGAATGTTAAGGGGTAAAAATGTTGCCCAACCTCTATTTTGTTCTTTCAGGTATCTAATTGCGCCCTGAACTGATTTTTCTGTATCGGCTACCAGGTATTGCATACTTGATCCCAGGGCAGACTCTACAGCCTGAACATACTCGTTATCCACTTTAATCAGGTCGGCTACCGGGCCAATTATTCCGGGAATCCGAGGCCCAGCTTGCATTACTTCTTTTACTCCGCGGTAATAGCCTGTTAAAGCAGCATCCTGCTCTTTTAAAAGGTTCAGTCTTCCACTAATCCCATTAAGTTTTTCTCTTAACTTCTGCTCATCAGCTACGACTTCTACCAGCTTATTGCTGATCTGCTCCCGGGCAGTTTCCATGCGTTTAACAGAATCTTCTCCTGCATGCAGGCTTTCCTGCTGATTCGTAATCTTAGATTTCAACGTGTCCAATTTAGCAGTATAATTTTCCAGCTTTATTCGAAGCTGCTTTTCTTCAGCAAGTGTGTTGTCAAGCTGCTCCCGGAGTTTTACCAGCCTCCGGTTTAACTCAGATACGTTAACAGAAGCTGCTTCACGCCGCGCTTCCGCTTTATATATATCTTCCTGTAAATCTTCAATTTTACCGGCTGTTTCGCTCTGTTCAAGCGTTTGCAGATTCTCACGCAAAATATGCAGTTTTTCTTCCAAACTCTCATACTCTTTATTTTTTGCCAGCAAATCATCTTCAGCCCGAACTTTACGGTCTGCAAAATCAGCCATGATCTGATCTAGCTGATTAATTCTCTTATGATTCTGTTCCAGCTGTTCGCGGTAATGGCTCTCCCGTTCTCTGAGCAGCTTTAACTCGTTTTCTTGCTGCTCGTAATAACGAACCAGCTGATTTAATTTTTGTTCTTCCTTTTTTTTAGCGTTAATACTATCAGCCAGGCTATTTTTTAAATCCTGCAGGGCTTTTTCCCGCTGACCTCGTTTGGAGGCTGAACTGAGGAGAGCATCGTTAACAGATTGGAGCTGCCGGTTAACTTTTTCAAGCTCATCACGCGTTTGCTTCAGCTTAAACGATAAGAGTTTCTTTTCTTCTCCTTCGATCTGATGCTGCAATCGTCTGTATTCCCTTGTAACTTCAGCCTGTTCCTGGAGTGGTTCAATCTGTGTCCCCAACTCATAAACAAGATCCTGGACCCTGATCAGATTATCCCGCGTTTCATCGAGGCGTCTCCGGGCCTCTTTCTTGCGAAGCTTATACTTTAATATACCGGCTGCCTCTTCAAATATTTCTCTTCTTTCTTCAGGACGACTGTTAATAATTTCATCAACCCGTCCCTGGCCAATAACCGAGTATACTTCCTTGCCAAGCCCCGTATCCATAAACATTTCAGTTATGTCTTTCAGTCTGCATGGGGTTTTGTTTATATAATACTCGCTGTCTCCATTTCTGAAGAGTCGCCTGGTAATTGTAACTTCATCATATTCAAGGTTCAGGTAGGTTGAAGCACCGGTAAATGTTAATGAAACTTCAGCAAAATTTAGTGGTTTGCGGCTATCGCTACCGGAGAATATTATTTCATCCATACGTGAGCCGCGCAGGGATTTAACACTTTGTTCCCCAAGAGCCCAGCGTACAGCATCTACGATATTGCTTTTACCGCAACCGTTCGGTCCGACAATAGCCGATATTCCTTCACCAAGACTTAGCTCTGACTTCTCGGCAAAAGATTTGAAACCAAACAGTTCCATCCTTTTTAAATGCAATAGCTCTGCTCCTCACTCATTGTAGAAAACGGCAGTTATTATCAGGGGGTTAACTTGCCCCATGCTTCTTTTGCCGCACTCTGCTCTGCTTCCTTTTTACTGTGCCCCTGGCCGCGACCAGCAACTTCATTAGTTATTATTACCTCTGCTTCAAATGTTTTATTGTGATCAGGGCCTCTTTCATTGACAATGCGGTAAACTGGTGTTTTTAAAAACCGGGCCTGTGAAAATTCCTGCAACAGTGTCTTATAATCTCTCCTGAGGACTCCTTCTTGAAGCTCAATCAGAATAGGCTGATATAACTTCAGAACATACTCCCGGCACTGTTCGAGGCCTAGATCAAGATAAAGGGCCCCAATTAGGGCCTCAACCGCATCACTTAGAAGGGAAGGACGGCTCGCTCCTCCTCCCACTGTTTCACCACGGCCCAGACGCATATATTTCCCCAGGTTAATTCTATAAGCCAACCTGGCCAGGGAAGCTTCGCATACAAGATCAGCCCTCAGTTTCGTCAGCTTGCCTTCAGGAAGATTTGGATATTGCTCATAAAGATAATCGCTTACTATCAGCTCAAGAACAGCATCACCCAGGAATTCCAGTCTTTCGTTATGAGTCCGTCGCTGTCCTTTTTCGTGAGCATAAGAGCTGTGGGTTAAAGCCTGTTCATATAATAAAGAATTATTCCTGTTCCAACCTTGTGCATCTGTAAAATGCTTCACTTTTTCAGGCCAAATCATCTGGATTTCCTTCCACGTTATGTAAATAGTTCCAAAACATGTGGGCCAAGTTATCGTTTTTGATTACAGAGTAACAGACTATTCTCCCCTGCCAGGCAGGATAGAAGTAACAATGCATTAGTGCGTTATTATCAGCAGTACATGATCCAGGCCTGCATTGGATCAGGCCTGTATTGATATAAAAATACTTTGCCGGTTAAGTTTTATGCAATTCTGCATTAATATTTCCCGGCCTGTAACAGTAACATGAACAACCGGCAACTTTGCAAAATTCCTGCAACCCGGGGAAACATATGCTAATACTTTTCTAATCCATATAGCCGACCGGGCCGGAATTATGCTTTTACGGCCTTCTTTATTCCATTTAAATATTATCCCAACACCGTTGCCGGTAATTGATCCTTTACCCACTATTTCACCCCGGCAGATATTATGCTTTAGATTCAATGTACCTTACAACATCGCCAATGGTTTTAATATTTTCTATCTCCTGGTCGGAAATTTCGAGATCAAACTCTTCCTCGAGAGCCATAACCAGTTCTACGATATCCAGTGAATCAGCGTCGATATCTTCAAAAGTGGTGTCAAGAGTTAACTTGTCAATGCCTACCTCGAGCTGATCAACTACAATATTTTTCACCTTGCTTTCTACGCTCACTAAATCACCTCCCTTACAGGGTATATTCACTGTGCTCTTTTTAACTCTTCCAGTTTAACATAAATTCCACACCGATACATCAACCCGCTGTCACTGGAATGCTGTATATTAATCTATGGTTATTGCCGCGAGACAGCACTATTAATTAGTATATCAATTCTTCTAAAATGTTCAATAGTATACGGCCTGGTAGCAAATAAGACCATACATGCGAGGCTGTTCAACCTATCAATTCAACATAAATATTCAATAATTTATATTTCTGACTCTACATCCCCGGCGGAGGGAATGCAAGCCATAGATTGCTGGAGTAAGTCTGCTACTTTCTTATTCACAAATGGATAAGCTTGTCTGATTAAAGCCGTCTCTATAGATCGTGCCTTAGAGGAGCCGTGACACTTTATACATAAACCGTTTACCCCAAGCAGCGGCGCCCCTCCATACCCGGAAGAATCGACTTTCTCAAGCAACCCCAGGAAAACCGGTTGCAGCAGAAAAGCTCCCAGTTTATAACGTATTTTTGTTTTTATACCGCTCCTGAAATAATTAAGAATTGCCCGCGAAAGCCCTTCAGAGGTTTTAAGAAATATATTGCCTACAAACCCGTCACATACAACCACATCAGCAGCGTTATAAAATGCTTCGGTTCCTTCTATGTTTCCACAAAAGCCCGGAAGGTGTTTTTGCAATAATAAATAAGCTTTTTTTACCTGCGCATTTCCTTTGTTTGGCTCTGTTCCTACATTCAGCAGGCCAACTCTTGGTTCATCTATACCCAACACCTGCTGGGCATAAACTCTGCCCATGAAAGCATATTGCAGAAGCTGCTCCGGACGGGCATCCATATTAGCGCCGACATCAAGAAAAAGCACCGGTTGACCGCCAAAGCTTGGCATAGGCGTCAACAGGGCCGGCCTGTTTATTCCGTTTACCCTGCCCAGGTATAAAAGGCTTGCTGCCATCAAGGCCCCGGTGTTTCCGGCGCTTATTGCAGCATCCGCTTCTCCGGAGGAGACCATCTGAATAGTTTTTACCATAGATGAATTCTTTTTCCTGCGTATAGATATCCCGGGGTCATCATTACCTTCAATCACTTCATCGGCATGAACCGTTTTAACACGTTCAACAGGGTATTCGATCTTACCAAGAATGCTGTTGATTATTTCTAAACGTCCGACCAGGATAACATTTAAATCATCTAACGAAGAAAGCGCAGATAATGCGCCCCTGATTATCTCTCCGGGCGCATTATCTCCGCCCATCGCGTCAATTGCCACTTTTACCAAAATCATCACTTCCCCGAAGCCGGTATTCCGACAGATACAGTACGCCCCTTATACTTTCGCTATAAGGGGCACACCGGCTTACTATTGCACTTTTAAAACTTCCCGATTATTATAATAACCGCAATTTAAGCATACCCTGTGGGTTGGCTTCAGTTCATGGCACTGCGGACACGGAACAAGTCTTGGTACAGAAAGTTTATTTTGAGCCCTTCTCATATTCCGCTTTGACTTTGAAGTTCTTCTCTTGGGTACAGCCACTATAACCCCTCCTTAATCTTATTCAGCTGCCTGTGCTAAAATCTTTTAGTTTTATTAACCTTAAATCTACTTTTTGATCATCGATATCACACTGGCAAGAACTCTTATTTAAATTTACCCCGCACTCCGGACAAAGCCCTTTACAGTTCGGATCACAAACCGGACTGTAGTCCTGAGCCAGAATAATCAACTGGCGAATATATTCCTCAAGATATAAGTAATCACCTTTTATAGTCAAATAATTTGCCGCTTCAAGTGAAAGGTTATTTGACTCATCGTCGTCGTCTAACCCGCGAATTATTTCAAATGTATCAGAAAAATCGGTTTTTATGATACACTGAAAAGAATCCAGGCATCTTGAGCACTCGCACTTTGTAACTGCTTCCAGGCTGCCTGCAATAAATACCTGATTACTGCTGTAAGAAGCCTTGATCGTCAGCGATAAATTACCTCCCTGGGGGAAATCGTTACAATAAACCAGCAGGTCCTGATCAAAACGGTATTCAACAGCTTCGCCTTTAGCATGTTTAACTTCCGGTATAGATATCCGCATTAAATACACCCCAAAAAAGCTAAAGTAATTATATAGACCATAATTTTCTTTGTCAACAAGGACACAAAAGCACAGAACAGTCTGAAACAAAAACAGGGCTTGACGGATCTTAAAAAGTGACCCCATCAATTCCTTCATCTTCCACTCCTGATATTTCTGTAAACACGATCATTATTCGATTGGGGAGACAAACAATACTTTCATAATCATAGCTAATCCAACCGGTATGCGAACAAATTGCGTTAGGGCATAGTTCTTCTCCCAGGGGCAGCATCCTTATTCTGCCGTCTTCTATTTCTATGTGGGCTGTATGCTGATTATTATTGCCAAACTGAAAAGAATATTCATATGACTCGCCCGGAGCAAGGGAAATCTCAGCAACCTGCCTGTTTTCTACATAAATAGTTGCATATTTTCTCTCAGCAGCGCTGGCCTGTTGAATGTTAAACCAGAATCCTGAAACACCCCAGACAAGAATAACAGCAATAATAATGATGTCTGCTATTTTAAATTTTAATTTTTCCATATTAGTAATCACCCGAAATTTATTATAACATATCGTGAAATCTAAAATGCTTAATATTTGGCGCCTACCCCTTCACAATTATCAACGTTTGCCTAATTTTAATTTTTCCCTTACCCGGTTTGCTCCAAATTATTGCTTATTGTTGCATATTTTTACCTTGTTTGATTACGAGTTAGGGTGAGATATGTTATGATAGCAAAAGAAAACAGATTGTGCATATTAAGGTTTTTTAATGTGCATTATTCAAGCAGAAGTTATTATCAGATAATTATGTGGAGGTGGTTTTGTGAGTTCTTCTGAACTTATTAGTAATGAACAACAGGATCTTTTAAAAGAACTGGCTAACATAGGCGTAGGAAACGCTGTTACTGCCCTCTCATCCATGCTGGGTGATCAACCTATCGACATGGCTGTACCAGTTGTTAAAGTAACGCCGCTACAGGATGTACCCGATTCTTTCGGTGACCCGGAAAGTACTGTGGCAGCTTCCTTTTGCGAAGCAGATTGCCCGGCCCTGGGGCTCGTTCTGGTTTTTGTCCTACCCCTGGATGCGGCTGAAAACATGATCAACAAAATGCTTCCCGAGGGTTCAGATAATAGCGAAGAGATGAAACAATCGGTATTAATGGAACTGGGTAACATCATCACCGGCTCTTATTTAAGCGCTCTTTCGTTCATGACTAATTTAACCTTTAACGCTTCTCCCCCAAGACTTGGCATCGATATGGCCGGAGCTATTCTTGGAACTGTTATTGCCGAAACTAAAACCGTGGACGATCAGATAATATTGTTAAAAACCGAACTGGCAATTGAAAGTGAAGGTATTCAGGGCAGCGTTTTGATTTTACCGGACAGTGGTTCACTGATTACACTCTTTGAGTACCTGGGCGCTATGTAACAGACAATTATTTCATATTTCTATATCCTAAACGGTAATGATTAACTGGTTTATTGAATCATCGATCCAGAATTATAACAGAACCTTCAATATGTTATAATCGGGAGAGATGATTTTTTATACAAAGTTTGTTTAAGGAGGAATACATACCTTTGGCAGAGAAAAAAACACCTTTTGACCAGCAAAAGGCAAATATAACAGATAAAAACAATAAAAGGAAAGATAAAACGCCGAAGAAAAAGCGATCCATATGGAAAGTTATTTTCTGGTCTCTTTTTATACTGGTTATCGCTGTTGGCTCTGCTGTAACAGTTATTGCAGCAGGCTATATCAACGAAGCGCCCGAACTCGATCCATCCCGCCTGGCTACAGTAGAAACATCCTACCTTTATGATGTTTACGGTAACGAGATAACAGCTCTTCATGAGGAACAGAACCGTATAGTCATCAGCCTGGATGAAATTCCTGTTCATGTTCGAAATGCTTTTGTCGCGATCGAGGACGAAAGATTTTACAGTCATTTCGGTTTTGATATAATCGGGAGCATCAGGGCTGCATTTGTAAACCTGCAGGCCGGAACAATTGTGCAGGGGGCCAGCACACTGACCCAGCAGCTTGCTCAAAGCGCTTTTCTTACCACCGAGACAAGTTATGAACGAAAAATTCAGGAAATATGGCTCGCTATACAGATGGAAAGAATTTATTCCAAAGAAGAAATTATGGAGCTATACCTGAACAGGGTGTATTTTGGTAACGGTGCCTATGGCGTCGAAGCAGCAGCCCAGACTTATTTTAACAAGAGTGTCGGCGAACTTACCACAGCCGAAGGAGCTATGCTTGCTGCCGCCCTTCGCTATCCCAATTATTACAATCCTATTGATAACAGGGCCGCTGCAGAAGAGAGAATGGAACTTGTTCTTGCCAATATGCATCGCCTGGAAATGATCAGCGAAGAAGAATACAACCAGGCATTAAACCAAAATCTCATTTACTTGTCCGCACCAAGCGAAGAATACCCTTATCCTCACTTTGTTGATTACGTAGTTCACCATGAATTGCTGAGGATTTTAAGCGATATACAGGCTATCGGTTCACGCGAAGAAGCTTACCGGGCAATTTACACAGGAGGCTTGAGAGTATATACAACTCTTGACCCTTCTCTGCAGGAGCATGTAGAAGAGGTAATGAGCAGGACTGATCTTTACCCTGCCACAATTTACGTCGACATGGATGCAACCAGGGAAGCAGTTGCAGATCTACCTTCCCGCAGTGATCTGAGCTCTGCCCAAATTGAAGAATTGATTGACGAAGAAAACGGCGTTCCCCAACCACAGGCAGCAGTCGTCGTTGCAGATCCCACCAATGGACAGGTTAGAGCCCTCGGTGGTGGCCGGGAATATAGAAAACGGTTCGATGAAATACTGCGTTTCAACATCCTCCGCCAGCCGGGATCAGCTATTAAACCGATTGTAACTTACGGACCGGCCTTTGAGGAAGGTGTATTGGCCGGAGCAGGTTCTACCATTGACGATTCACCTTATATTAACCCTGCTGGAAACTGGTTCCCCGAAAACTTTGATTACCAGTTCAGGGGTATGGTTACAGCCAGAGAAGCCCTGTATATGTCTTACAACATACCGGCTATCAGGACTCTCCAGGCACTTACCCCCAGGGTAGGCGCCTCTTACGCTGAGAGGATGGGCATTTCTTCTCTTGATCCTGCAGAAGTTGACAACCTCAGCCTAACCCTTGGTGCCCTGACTTACGGAGTTAGTGCAATTGATATGGCCCAGGCATACAGCGTTTTAGCTAACGGAGGAGTTAAAATCGACCTGCATACCATTGAAAAAATCCTGGACCGCACAGGTGAAGTAATCTATGAAAACCGGGTTGAACCGGAACAGATCCTCAGCCCCCAGGCTGCCTTCCTGGTTAACGATATTTTACAGGATTTTGTTACCAAATATCTCGGCCGGGCACTGCAGATTGACCGTCCGGTAGCCGCTAAAACGGGTACCACTGAAAACTGGAAAGATGTTTACCTCGTTGCTTATACGCCTAACCTGGTTGCTTCATTCTGGATGGGCTATGATGAACCTAAAATGGGAAGGATCCAGCAGGGCTGGCGCTATTCAACTGCCTTCCTGCGGGAAGTATTTTTGGAAGCATTTGAAACCCTTGAAATAGAAAACTTTGAACGGCCGGAAGGTATTGTTTCCGCCACCGTATGCAGTAGATCAGGTCTGATGCCCAATGAATCATGCCAAGCAGCCGGTACTGTAACAAGCGATTACTTTATTGCAGGCAATGCGCCGGGAGAAACCTGTAATATGCACGTGGGAAGTTTTTATAATAGGCCTCCTTTTATTACCACAGATGAAAGGTGGTCATCCAGGGGCGGCCCGGGAAGGGTTCCGGAAGACTCGAAAGAAATGCCTCCCGGAGGCCTGACTGATATGTTTGAACAGCAGGGGGTAACAACAAACGAATTCAGCCTTTTTAACGCCTTCGTAACTTCGGGCGGTATAACCCTGCAGTGGCAATACAACGGTCCTGAAGTCTCCGGCTTCATACTATCCAGGAATATTCAAGGCCAGGAAGAGGGAAGTTTTACAACTGAACTTGATGCCAACACCCGGCAGTACAATGATAGTGACACTGAAACAGCCGGATATTATAGCTACTCGATCGCCGCGGTCTACCCCGATGGACTTATTTCTGAGACTGCAACGGTTATGGTCAGCAGTATGTCTGTCCCGGGAAGCGGTGCAGTGTTGCGCCCCGAAGATACTACTCCGGTTGTATTACCTGATTTTATCGGCACCTTTCAGGCCATAGCGGAAGGTGAATTATCCCGTTTAGGTTTAAGGGTTGGCTTGATTGAAGAAGAATATCAACCCGATATGCCGAGGAGAACTGTTATTTCACAGTATCCTCCGGGTGGAACTACTGTACCAAGGGGAACTACAGTAAATCTTGTTGTTACTACAAGGCAGGACCCGGGCCAGGATCAGGTGGTTAATCAGGATGAACAAACTGCTGATTAGATAGGGCCGGGAAGCCCCCACAGAATCTCTTTACCATGATTCCTGTAATGCCGGTAGCTATCAGGCAGAGATAATAAAATCTGGGAGATGCGGGTATATGGTTGTTGAACTGTAGTGCAGCTGCAACCGTACAACATCTCCCCTTCTTTTTCCAACTGTCGCCATAACTGAGGATGCTCCATCTTCAACTCTTCTGCAACCTGTGCCGCAGTTTTATAAATACTCGCTTCCAGTATGCTGGTTACAGCCTTTTCCAGTTCGAGCTGGTCCATTTGTTTACCTCCGATTAATCTGTGTTATGAATTTATTTCGATGACAGTAACCCCGTCTCCACCTTCAGCAGGATTACCGGTACGCATACTTTTTACCAAGTTGTGTTCTTTAAGGTAACTGCGCAGCCCCTTTTTAAGTTTGCCTGTTCCTTTACCGTGAATTATATCAACACGATTCAGACCAGCCCAGAGGGCATTGTCAAGGAGCTTATCGACCAATGGCTGAGCTTCATCCAGGTTTAAACCGCGCAGGTCAATGGAGCTGCTTATGCTTAGATCTTTACTGATACTGTAACCTCCTGCAGCTGCTTTCTCTGATTGGAGTTTCCTGTTATTCTTATTATGCTCAATCCTTAAATCTGACAGGGGTAAAAATACTTTCATCATGCCAACCCGGACCTGTGCTTCTTCATTGTTTACAGCAACTACCTCGCCTCTTTGACGCAGCGAACAGACATAAACCGGGTCGCCCTCCCTGAGATCAAGCTCTTGTGGCGCTTCGCCTTCAAATTGTTCTTCCTCATCATAACCAATATCTTCTTTTACAGTATTTAGATTGCGGCGGATTTCTTCAATCCTGGCGGCTGGTTTTTCTTCACTGCTGTTTTTAATTGACTTTAATTCACGAATCAGCTGGTCGGTACTGTTTTTTGTCTTTTTAATCAATTCACGGGCTTCTTCTCTCGCTTCTTTTAAAATATCATCACGCCTGGAGCGCAGCAATTCGCGTTCCTTCTCAAGATCAATCATCAGCTGCTCCGCCCGGCTTCTTTCCAGCGCTGCCTGGTGACTGTCACGGTGGTAACGCTGTTGATCTTCAACCAGGCTAGCTATGACTGATTCAACCTGGTCGTGCGATCGGTGAACAAAGTTTTTTGCTTTCTCCATAACATCGGGAGGAAGCCCCAATTTCCCGGCTATATAAAATGCATTACTCTGGCCGGGGATTCCCTGGAGAAGCCTGTAAGTAGGTGTGAGCGTATGCGGATCAAACTCCATCGCGGCATTCTGCATTTGCCTGCGTACCTGGGCAAATAGTTTTAATTCATTTATATGTGTTGTTGCAACAGTCATCGACCCGCGGTCAGTTAAATATTCGAGTATCGCCATTGCCAGGGCTGAACCCTCTGAAGGATCGGTACCTGCACCCAGCTCATCCAGTAATACTAGGGTTTGCGATCCTGATTCAGACATAATCTCAATGATGTTTTTCATGTGACCGGAAAAAGTGCTAAGCGACTGGGCAATACTCTGTTCATCCCCTATATCGACCCTGATCAGGTTAAAAACAGACATTCTTGTCCCCATTTCAGCGGGTATTTGCAGGCCACTCTGGACCATAACGGCCATCAGTCCGATCGTTTTCAAGGCAACAGTTTTACCACCCGTATTGGGGCCGGTTATTACCAGGGTCCGGATCGGATCACCCCATTCGGCGCTTAAAGGCACTTTTTCCCCTTCAATAAAGGGATGCCTGGCTTTGTGTAAATTTATTTTTGAAACTTCTTCGGAAAGTAATTCTGGTTCATTACAACCATTGTTTAGGGAGTAACCACCTCTGGACAAAATAAAATCAAGTTCCCCGTAGAGAGTCCTGTTCTGAAGCAGTTCCCCGGATAGATCAGCAATTATACTGCTCAACTTGTAAAGGATACGTTCTATCTCCTGTTCTTCAAGACGTTTAACTCCAGCAAGTTCATTCTGCATATGAACTACAGGGGCAGGCTCAATAAACAGTGTGGCGCCGCTGGCAGACTGGTCATGGACAATACCTTCCATCTGCTGCCGATATTCCTGTTTAACCGGCAAAACAAACCTGTCTCCCCTGATCGTTACCAGCGGTTCCTGTAAATACTTTCTGGTACTGGAACCGCGAATATAATTATCCAATTTTTCACGGATTCTGTTCTGTAAAGCCTGGCCTTGTCTGCGTAATGATTGCAGTTGTTCCGACGCTGAATCAAGCACTTTACCTTCCGAATCTATCGACCGGCTCATTTCCGCACCGGCTTCATGACAGGAAACTATTAAACCGGCCAGGTCGGCCATTTGTGGATAGAGAGCAACCTGTTCGCTATCGCTGAAAAACTTTAACCAACGGCTGGAGGCTTTCATAAAATGATGAACTGCTGCCACGTCCTGCCCCGAGAGAATTGCTCCTTTGCAGGCCCTGCTCACTAAAGGTTCAATATCTTCCACAGCAGCCGGGCTGAATGCATTTCTACGACGCAGCAGCTTTCCTTCCGCCGTTTCCTGTTGTAATTTTGCAATCTGTTTAAAGTCAGCATATGGCACAAGGCAGTTTGCCATCTCTGCCGCCATCGGACTGACTGCCAGGGCTGCCAGTTCCTGCCTGATTCTATCAAATTCAAGTATTTTGATCTCGCGATCCCTGACTACTTCTGTCAACCTTTCATCTCCTCGATACATATTGGCTGCCGCTGATATAATAGCGGAACAACTTATCTTTTCCTGCTGAGACACCTATCCGCGGCGCTACAGTTACATTTATCATACCACGCTTTTTGTTTTCAGCCAGAAATAATGGTTCTTTTTTTAGGTTATGTCCATCATGTTTTTTGTCAATCCCAAAGGCAATACACAGCTTACCCGGCCCGTTTGCCAGTTTTTGCAGTTCGCAGTTCATACCTCGTTTCTTTTTCATAATATCTATACCGGAAACAGGTTTAACAGACCTGATTAATACAGCCTCACCGGTTCCTGACGAACCTGTAACAACATTAAAACAGTAATATATTCCATAAATAAAATAAACATAGGCTATTCCCGGCGGGCCAAACATAGTTTCATTGCGCCTGGTTTTACCAGATGCGGCATGACAGGCAGGGTCATTCCTGCTCAGGTAAGCTTCTGTTTCAACAATTATACCAGATATCAATCCGGCCGGTGTTTGATGACAAAGGTAATGGCCAAGGAGTTCCCTGGCCACTTTTACAGTATCCATTTTATTCAATTTATCAATAATAGAGGGCACAGCCATTCCTTTCTCAGAAACAAACGTTATGCCGTTTCTGTCGATTCAAACATTCAGGTTAATATAATACCCCGTAATAATCTCTTTAACTTTATCAGCCAGCGGGGTTAAATAGTACTCTGCGAAAAAAGCTACTTCCGATCTTTCCAGAGCGTCCATAAAAAACTGAAGCGGAATCAGATCAACAGCAGCAATAATAATGTATACTAATGTGATCCCGATCAGGGCGCCGATCAATACACCACCAAGGCGGTTAAATAAACCTAAAACCGGAATCTTGTTGATCCATCTGAATCCCCTGGAAAAAAAACGGAAAATCAGGCTTAAAACCAGGAGAAGAACAAGAAATAATATTACACCGGCAACAAGCTGAGGCACTTTTTCCATGGCTACTTCCAGACCCAGACTCTGAATTAAATCATGGTGAGAGATAATATCTTCAGGGTTAATAAAAACAGCCAGCCGTTCACTGAAAACCCTGCTGCCCCAAAAAGAAAGCAGGACAACAATAAAAACACCTATGAGGTCAAAAAGCTGTTTAACCATACCCCGTGAATAGCCACCGGCCAGGTGAAACAAAAATACAGCTAACAGCAATATATCAAACCAGTTCATCATCTGAGTCCCGTTCATCAGCCCCAACTGCTTCAAGAGCCTTTTCTGGCTTAGCTTTGAACAGCTCATCAGCCAGGTTCAAAGCTGCAAGTACAGCAATCTTATGCCTGTTCATCTGGATGTTATTCTCGGCCAGGGTCCTCATTAATTGATCAACATAGCGACCTACCTGGTGCATTTTTTCCGGTGATGAAGTCCCCCTGAGAATATACTCTTCACCCATAATAGTAATAGTTACCCTGCTTTTACCCTGTTCTTCCATTAGCTTCGCTCACTTTCTGCTGGAAAGAAAGTTTACTTACAATTGTATTTATGTTGTTCGCGATGCATGGTTTATTATCCTGCCGCTTAACCTCTTAAAACTACTCCCAGTTTTATAAGCGCATCTTCAATTTTCTTCATCGTTTCTTTAACCTCATTATCAGTCAGTGTTCCGTGGTCGTCCCTGAAAGTCAGAGAATAGGCTAAGCTTCGCTTGCCCTCCGGAATCTGGCTTCCCTCATACAGATCAAAAAGTTTAATTGTTTTCAGCGATTCTCCGGCAGCTTTTCTTATGCTATCTTCCAGTTGTAAAGCAGTTAATGTGCCGGGAGCAACCAGGGCCAAATCTCGTATTGCCGCCGGATAGCGGGGAACAGAGAATACTCTCGGCACAAGGTTAGATTCCAAAAACAGCAGGTCAAAATCTATTTCGCATACTGTGACCTCCTGATTTAAACCCCATGCCTGCTGCACTTCCGGGTGAAGCTGGCCAATATAACCCAGAAATTTTTGGTTTATGTAAATAGAAGCGCTTCTTGTAGGATGAGTAAACGGCTCACTTTCTGTCCTGAATTCTGTATTTTTTATCTGCAGCCGGCTAAAAATCAGTTCAAGAACACCCTTGACAGTATAATAATCAGCTTTTCTTGAAAGGGTTGTCCAATTCGCCCCGGGTATTTCTCCGGTCACAGCCAGGCATATTTTCACCTGTTCATGGGGTAGTTTATCAAGTGGTAAAGATTGCGGCTTATAAACAATACCTATTTCAAAGAGCAACTGGTCTAGTTCCCGGTGGTTAAAATTGTGTTTCACCGCTTTTAATATTCCAGGCAGTAATGTAGTACGCATTATTCCCTGTTCTTCAGATAAAGGATTCTGGACCGGAATGGCCTGCAGACGAATGTCATCCGAAGGAAGTCTGAGCAGTTCAAGATTCAGCGGGTTCATAAATGAATAAGTAGTACACTCGTAAAAGCCACAGCTGATTAACAAATTCCTTAGCGTATACTTCAGCCTTTCGCTTTCCGATTCACGATTTTCAATCAATTTACCTTCAGGCAGAGTTGTCGGTATTTTATCATAACCGTTCAACCTGGCAACTTCTTCTATTATATCTTCCTCCAGTTTAACATCCGGACGTCTCAGGGGAACAGTAACTTCTAACTGTTGATCAATTTCTGCCAAAGAAAAACCGAGTCTCTTTAATATATCAGAAATTTCTTGCCGCTCAATGCTCATACCCAGCACCTTGTTAATTCTATCCGTACTAACCAGGATTTTGGTTGGGGCAGCGTCAGAATGGTTAACATCAATAACCCCTTTCAGGACCTCGCCACCACTGATTTCACTGATCATCAGCGAAGCCCTGTTCTGAGCCGACATCACTGCCAGGGGATCAACACCTCTTTCAAAACGCTGCGACGCTTCTGAAGGAAGTGAAAGCTGGCGAACAGTCTTTCTGATACTGGCTGGGTTAAAAACAGCAGCTTCAATTAAAACCTCTGTTGTTTCTGATCCAATTTCCGTATTCTCTCCACCCATTACTCCTGCCAGGCCGATTGCTTTACTATTATCCGCTATAACCAGCACTTCGGGGTTAAGTATTCTTTTTGTTCCATCCAGGGTAACCAGTTCTTCATCTTTGATTGCTCTTCTTACAATTATTTCCTGACCACCGACCTGCTTCAGATCAAAAGCATGCAGCGGTTGTCCAAATTCGAGCATAACATAATTGGTAACATCAACTATGTTACTGATCGGCCTGATTCCGGCTTTTAATAATTTCAGCTGAAGCCAGAGCGGAGAAGAACCAACTTTTACTTTTTCAATAACCCTGGCTGTATAACGGGGGCAAAGGTCTTTATCAATAACTTTAACTCCTGCCTTACTCTCAACTGCTTTTGCGTTTTCCTGGGGATTGATTGGAGGCAGCTTAACCTTCCCTCCGGTCAGTGCTGCAACTTCGTAAGAAAAATTAATCATACCGAGGCAATCTGACCGGTTTGGTGTTAAATCAAGCGAAAGAATCTTTTCATCCAAACCGAGAATTTTTTCAACAGGAGAGCCTATGGGGCTACCCTGATCAAGTATAAGAATACCATCTTCTGGTCCCAGATCCAGGGCAAGTTCACGGGCAGAACAGAGCATTCCCTGCGACTTCACTCCATATATTTCAGTTTCCCTGATCAAGGGAGAACCGGGCAGTTTCGAACCGGGTGTAGCAACAACGACAAGATCACCAGCAGACATATTTGAAGCTCCGCAGACTATATTTAGGACTTTTCCGCCTGTATCTGCTTCAATAATGGTCAGCTTATCGCGTTCTGGGTGTGGTTTCATCTTTAATATTTTCCCCGATACTACACCGGGCAGTTCAGGGCCGAATCGATTCACGCTGCCAACCTCGATCCCGGACAAAGTCAGCATTTCGGCAAGTTTCTCGGGATTTATCATGGGATTTATATATTCTTTTAACCAGTTATATGGCACTCGCATATGGTATCTCTCCTATCAACTTGTTCTCAATTTTAACCGAACTGCTTTAAAAACCGCAGATCATTACTAAATAATAACCTCAAATCTCCAATGCCATATTTCAGCATGGCGATTCGATCAATTCCCATCCCAAAGGCAAATCCTGTTACCTCGCGGGGGTTATAGCCGGACACCTCCAGAACTCGGGGATGAACCATACCTGAACCCAGTATTTCCAACCAACCGGTATTGCTGCAAACACGGCAGCCTTTTCCACCGCACATAATACAGGAAATATCAACCTCAGCGCTGGGCTCCGTAAAAGGGAAGTAGCTTGGTCTGAGACGTATCTTTTGTTCCGCCCCGAACATCTCCCTGGCAAAAAGAAGCAGGGTTCCTTTGAGGTCGGCAAAGGTTATATTTTTATCGACAGCAAGGCCTTCAACCTGGTGAAACATTGGCGAATGCGTGGCATCGTCATCACGCCTGAAAACTTTACCGGGCGCGATAATTCTAACCGGCAGTTCAGGAGCCTGCTTCTCCATCACTCTGACCTGAACCGGCGAAGTATGAGTGCGCAAGACTATATCAGGCGCAACATAAAAACTATCCTGCATATCACGGGCCGGATGGTCCGGGGGGAAATTTAATGCTTCATAATTATAAAAATCTGTTTCAATTTCAGGTCCATGAACCACCCTGTATCCCAAACCTAAAAATATCTCTTTTATTTCTTCAGTAACCAGGGTTAACGGATGCTTTTGTCCGACCATCATCGGGCTTCCTGGGAGACTTACATCAATTCTTTCTTCTTCCCAGCGTTTTTCTCCCTGCTGATCGCTAAGAACCTGTTCTTTCTCTGCAATTGTTTTTTCCAGCAAGTCCCTGAGGGTGTTTGCCTCTTTGCCTATAAACGGCCTTTCTTCGGGAGGGACACTTCCCAGGCTCCGCAATAATGAGGTTAATGCTCCCTTCTTGCCCAGCAGGCGCACCTTAACCTCTTTTAACTGGTCAATATTATTTGTTTCAGATATTTTCTGTAATGCATCCTTTTCTAATTCCTTCAACTTTTGTTTCACCCCAAACACCTCCCAAAAATAAAAAAACCCCCGAAACGAGGGACGAAAGAAATCTTCCGCGGTACCACCCAAATTAGCCTGACACTGCTCTCTTGTTAATGATAACGGTTTTACCGTTCCCGCTTATTAGGTACTGAGCTTTTCAGCGGAAAACTCCAGAGTGAAATTGGACCGGTGCCCCGGGATCAGTTCGCAGCCTTGACTGATCCTCTCTTGACGGATTAATAACCGGCTTACTTATCTCCATCATCGCTATTTTTATATAAGATATTATATGCATTATAGCATCTGCAGGAAGAGTGTTCAAGAGCGCTTTATTTATGCCGGCTAACTAGTTCGAATAGGAGTATCGCTGCAGCCACGGCAGCATTCAGTGATTCTACGTTGCCCGGCAGCGGTATAGTTACTTGAAAATCAGCAACCGAGAGGAGATCAGTTGAAAGGCCCCCCGCCTCATTGCCGATCAGTAAAACTGCGGGGAGTTTATACTGCGACTCAAGGTAAGCCGTGCCGCCATGAGCAACGGCAGCAATTGACTGCAAACCTTTTTCTTTCAAGCTGTCGACTAATCTGACCGGATTATGAACAGATTCTACCTTCAGGGAAAAGATTGATCCGGCACTGGCCCTGAGTGCTTTTGGCCCAAAAGGGTCTGCGCATCCACTGCTAAAAAATATAGTATCTGCTCCTGCTGCAGCAGCAGTCCTGATTATAGCCCCCACGTTACCGGGATCCTGAAGATCTTCAAGGATAATAACCAGTTTTTGCCGAATTTTTTTCTTTAAGCCAAAATCAAGAGGATTAAAAAAGAACACTGCAGCAACAGGCTGGGGTTTTTCTGTTAAGGCAATGGACTTGAATAGTTGTTCATTTACCTGGTATTTCTTAATTGAAGACGATAATTCTTTGACCCAATTGCCACCCGGGCTATCGGGATATTCAGGCGTAAAAATAATAAATTCTGGAACCAATTCGTTTTTCAAAGCTTCCTGAATCAGGTTAGGGCCTTCCAGGGCAATTTTACCCTGTTTTTCTCTAAAGCGCTTGTCGGCACTAAGCTTCTTATAAAGAACCAGTTTCGGATTATTCTTACTGCTTAATTCTTTGAAAGACACTAAATCCACCCCAGGGTTTTTAAGTCTTTATTACTACCTATGGCAATCAGCACATCATCTTTCTCGATACGATCACCGGCACGCGGCGACACATTAACTTTTCCCCCGTCACTTTCGCGTATAGCGATTATACTGACTCCATGGCGCGCTCTCATGTCGAGTTCTGAAAGAGTTTTTCCCGATAGCTCTTCATCGGCGCTTATCTCAACCACACTGTATCGATCAGACAATTCAAAAAGATCAACAATTGAGGGAGCTAGGATACTGTGGGCCAGTTTCTTACCCATATCCTGTTCAGGATAGACAACCCTGTTTACTCCGATCTTTTTCAGAACACGACCATGTAATTCAGTCTGTGCTTTGGCAACTATATACTGAGCCTTCAGTTCGACCAGCAAAATTGCTGCCATTATACTGCTGTGCATATCGCTGCTGATAGCAAGGATTACTGCGTCATAATTTTCTACACCCAGCGCTTTTAAAGCTTTTTCAGACGATATATCAGCCTGCGCCGCATTTGTGACATCTGAACTGATATTCTGGATAATTTCCTCATCATGATCAACTATCATTACATCATACCCCTGCCCATAAAGGGTCTTGGCTACAGAGGTACCAAACCTGCCTGCGCCGATCACTAAAAATTGTTTTGCCATTGTGAATCCTCCAATCGATATAATGCATTTAACCGATCATCAGGTTTTCTTCCGGGTAGCGTAATACCGGATCTTTTTTAATCGAACCGGCCAGGGCGACCAGTAATGACAGGGGACCTATTCTTCCTCCAAACATGGTTATAATTAATATTATTTTGCTGGGAACAGATAATTCCGGAGTGATTCCGGTTGACAGCCCTACTGTTCCAAAAGCAGAAATTGCTTCAAATAGAAGGTCCATGAAGTCATAACTCTCAAAAGCAGACATGATAAAAGTAGTAATAAAAATAAGAACCATCGCCGCACTGATAATCGACACTGCTTTCATAATCTGGTGAAGAGGAAAACGTCGTTTGTAAATAACAGGTTCCCGGCGACCCTGGATCATCCCAAAAAGAGTCAAAAAAACTACTCCTACAGTGGTTGTCTTAACTCCTCCTCCGGTTGATGTTGGCGAAGCACCTATAAACATGAAAACAATAAGAATTAACAGGGTGGGAATTTTCATTGCTCCGGTATCCAGCACACTAAAACCAGCCGTCCTGGGCGTAGCCGAAGTGAATAGTGCGGTAAATATTTTTCCCGGAAGTGACAGGTTCCCCATGGTAGAGGGATTGCTAAACTCAAGGACAAGAACCAGTACTGTGCCGCCAATAAGTAATATTGCAGTTATAATCAGCACCATGTAACTATGCAGCGATAAACGATGCCTGAACTGAAGCCTGTCAAACAGCTCCAGTATCACAGTAAACCCAAGTCCTCCTATAATAAAAAGAAACATTATCGTTCCATTGACCAGGTAATCTACAGGGTTTCCGGTCAGGCTGCTGTAGTTTCCCAGTAAATCAAACCCGGCGTTGCCAAAAGCAGATACAGCATGAAATAGTGCATAAAAGAATCCCTGATCGCTTCCAAAGAGAGGAACAAAACGAATGCTCAGGATAACTGTACCGAAGATAATAAACAGAAAGGACATTAATACAACATTTTTAACCAGGCCCGGTAATTTGTGCAGCGATTCCTGTCCCAGAATTTCTTTAACTACCAAGCTTCTGCGCAGGGTTATTGTCCTGCCCAAAAATAAAAATATAATCGTTGTCATAGTCATGAATCCGATTGCGCCAAAGAAGATTAACAGCATGATTATAGTCTGGCCAAAAGGTGTAAAATATGTGCCCGTGTCTACAACAACAAGGCCTGTAACGCAAACAGCCGATGTTGCCGTAAATAAAGCATCGATGAAGCTTAATTCACCTGGACCTTGAGCAAGAGGCAAACTGAGCAGTATTGAACCGGTAATAATTAATCCTATAAATCCGGTCGCCATTACACGAGCCGGATTTATAGGCTTTGGCCTGTTTTTCAATTATCTTCATCTCCGTAGAGCGATTCCCATTACTTGAACAGGCAGAATATTTTCAACTAGACATTTTCCCGGGCAACGTCAACCAATCTGGAGAATGCTGCCTTATCATTTACAGCAAGATCAGCCAATACTTTGCGGTTGATCTGAACATCGGCTTTCTTTAAACCGTTGATGAAACGGCTGTATGACATACCATCATTACGTGCTGCAGCGTTAATGCGGGCAATCCATAACTTACGAAAATCTCTCTTATTTTGCTTGCGATCGCGGTAAGCATAGGAAAGAGACTTCATAACCTGCTGGTTGGCAACTCTGAAGAGTTTACTTTTTGCTCCGTAATAACCCTTAGCGAGCTTTAAAACTTTTTTCCGCCTTTTCCTGGCGACTGAACCTCTTTTAGTGCGAGGCATAGTTAATCATCCTCCTACAATATAAACTAAAAATATCTTTATAACCACATTTTTTCTTTACGGGATAAGCACTTTAATCCGCTTCTCATCCGCCTTGTTAACTGTGGTCGATTTACGCAGTCTTCTCTTGCGGGTTTGACCTTTTTTTTCTAACATATGGCTGCCAAAAGCGCGGAACCGTTTAATTTTACCACTGCCGGTTTTTTTAAAACGCTTGGCCGCGCCACGGTGAGTTTTCATCTTAGGCATTTTCTATACAACCTTCCTCTGTTATGATTTGGGCGATAAAATCATAATCATATTTCGCCCTTCCTGTTTTGCCTGCTTTTCCACAACCGCATATTCTTCCAGGTAATCAGCCAGTTGTTTGCATAAACGCTGGGCAATCTCAGGGTGGGTAATCTCGCGGCCCCTGAACATCACGGTAACCTTAACCTTGTCGCCGTTTTCAAGAAACTTTTTACTTCGTTTGGCTTTAACTTCAAAATCGTGCTGATCAATATTTGGCCGCAGTTTAACCTCTTTTACCGTAGTTACTTTCTGTCTTTTACGTGCCTCACGGTCTTTCTTACTTTGTTCATACTTAAACTTTCCATAATCCATGATTCGGCAAACCGGTGGCCGGGCGCTCGGTGCCACATTAACCAAGTCTAGTTTCTTTTCACGGGCTAACTGAAGCGCCTCATCAGTTTTCATAACACCCAGTTGAGTCCCATCTCCATCGATCACCAGGACTTCCCTGGCGTTTATTTGTTCATTGACGAACAAATTCTTACTAATATCATTTCACCTCCTAAGAAATACAAATGAGCAGGCGCAAACCACCTGCTCATAATGATAAAGCCTTATGAATAACCCGGGTAGCTCTTTTCAGGCCCCAGGGTGAGAAGCGGTGGCTTCTTCTTGATCGTTCAAGTCTATAGCTTAATATATCAGATAGAACCCAGGGGGTCAAATATTTTTTTCTAAAATCTCTTTTTTGATTTTGGCAATAAAGTCATCCAGGCCGAACTCACCAAGATCACCTTCCCGCCGGTGCCTTACGGCTATTTTTCCATTTTCAGCTTCCCTGTCTCCTGCTATTAACATGTAGGAAACCTTTTTTACCTGGCCTTCACGGATTTTATACCCTACTTTTTCATTGCGCTGGTCAAGCTCGACACGCAGTTCTTCCTGCTTCAACTTATCATATATTTTTTCAGCATACCCGTGGCTGCGATCGGTAACAGGGATAATAAGGACTTGAACCGGAGCAAGCCAGGCGGGGAAAGCACCCCCGTAATGCTCAATAAGCAGGGCAAAAAGCCTCTCCATTGATCCATAAACAACGCGATGAATAACAGCCGGCCTGTGCCTGGCCCCATCCTCACCGATATAGGTTAAATCAAACTTTTCCGGCATCTGGAAATCCAGTTGTATAGTCCCACACTGCCAGCTGCGGCCCAGGCAGTCCTGGAGGTGAAAATCTATTTTAGGACCATAGAAAGCTCCGTCCCCCTCGTTAACTTTAAAATCAATATCTCTTTCCCTGAGAACTTTTTCCAGTATAGCTGTCGCCTTATCCCACATTTCCGCAGAACCCATGGCCTTTTCAGGCCTCGTGCTCAGTTCAATATGATAATTAAAACCAAAGACTGTGTAAAAACGATCCATCAGGTCAATAACACCAGCAACCTCGCTTTCAACCTGGTCGGGGAGCATGAATATATGCGCGTCGTCCTGTGTGAAAGAGCGCACCCGCATCAACCCGTGCAGGGTTCCGGAGAGTTCATGACGATGAACAATACCCATTTCAGCTATGCGCCTCGGAAAATCACGGTAACTGTGCATTTTAGAGCGATAAACCAACATAGCGCCAGGACAATTCATCGGTTTTACAGCAAAATCCTGCTCGTCGATTTTCGTGAAATACATATTTTCGCGAAAGTGATCCCAGTGACCCGACTGTTCCCAAAGGGTTCGGTTAAGAATCAGAGGCGTCCTGATTTCTTCATAGCCGGCCTTGCGATGTTCCACCCGCCAGAAATCTGTGAGCGCTTGCCAGATGATCATCCCATTATTGTGGAGAAATGGGAATCCTGGTCCCTCTTCCTGCAGGCTAAAGAGGTCCAGCTCTCGCCCCAGCTTACGATGATCTCGTTTTTTTGCCTCTTCTATCAAGTGCAGGTGTTCCTGCAATTGTTCTTTACTGGGAAATGCTGTCCCATAGATCCTCTGGAGCATGGGGTTTTTTTCACTACCCCTCCAGTATGCACCGGCCAGGCCGGTTAGTTTGAATGCTTTAACCAGGCCGGTGTGGCTGAGATGAGGTCCGGCACAAAGATCGATAAAATCGTCCTGTTCATAACAGCTGATTACGACATCTTCAGGAAGATCATTGATTAATTCAACTTTATAAGTTTCGTTTTTTTCTTCGAATAGTTGAAGCGCTTCTTTCCTGCTCATTTCCCTGCGCTGAATCGGTTTTCTTTCCCTGATAATTTTTTTCATTTCTTTTTCGATCACAGGCAGCTGATCGGCAGAAATCTGTTCATCAAAATCAATATCATAATAAAACCCATTTTCAATGGCAGGGCCGATACCTAGTTTTGCAGTTGGATATAATCTTTTAACTGCATGAGCCAGTATATGACTGGAAGTGTGCCTGTATATTTCCGCCCCCTTGGGAGAATTGAAATCGACAAAAGTCACTTCACTTTCCCCGGACAAAGGACTGTTCAGGTCACACTCTTTGCCATCTACAAGAACAGCAATAATATTCTTATCTTCTGCAACCTTCTCTTTATATAGATCCATGCAGGTTGTTCCGCTGGGATACTCGGCCTGCAACCCGTTTTTTTTAATTATTATGCTCATTGGCTTCTCCTCCTTCGCCGACTATTTATTAACATATCTTTTTAGCCAGTAAATACTGTTTAATTTGCTACCCTTTCAACTGCATCGCCCCGGGTAATAATTCGATTTCTACCGGCGCTTTCCCAGGTTGTTCACCATCAAGGTCGAGCAGGGCGCTTTCCGATGAATATACAACAACATTCTTCCCCTTCATTGTGGTTATATTTGGATGAAAAAGGTGCTTGCCCGCATACACCTTGGGCAGGTTTACTATCAGGCTTGCTTTGGTCATCCCCTTAATAACAACTATATCAAACTCCCCGTCACTAATATCTGCCCCGGGTGCGATACACATTCCTCCACCAAAATAACGTCCGTTACCAACCACAATTACAGCTACTTTTTCTTTAAAAACCTCTTTGCCATCGATCGATATAGTCATTGCTTTATTCTTATAAAGTAACAGGCTGACCAGGGTGCCCCATAAAAATGAGATGAATCCACCAAGAGCCTTGCTGGTTCGGTTAACCCGGGCCACAGTTTCCCCATCAAGCCCGATACCGGCAATGTTAATAAATGACCTTTTTTCCTGCTTCCCTTCGTTACTGATATAGTTAACCCTTCCCAGGTCAACTGAACGAACCGGGCTGTTTAAAATATGCAGGACAGCTTCGTTGATCCCTTCAGGCGTACCGATTGTCCGGCCTAAATCACGTCCTGTCCCAGTAGACATAAAACCGGCAGCAGCAAGTTCATTAATTGGCTTTCCATCCTCAAAAAAACCATTTACCACTTCGTTTGCAGTGCCATCTCCACCAACTGATATGATCAGGTTATATCCATCATACAAGTAATTCCTTGTAATTTCTGTAGCGTGATGCGGTGCGCCGGTAAAAGTAACATCAATCGAAACACCGGCATTTTTAAAAGCATTCTCCACTTCCGGCCATTTTTTACCGGTCTTACCATTGGCAGAAGCCGGATTAACAACAACAGCAATCTTATTAGGTTGCAAGCAGGGCACCTCTTTTCTGTTATCCTGGTATGCTAAATCCTTATATTTTTATCCGATTGCCTGTATGATGAATAAGTATGTAATCAATTATAACACAATAGAAACAATAACAAACCTCTCTGCAGGCAACTGCTTTATCCTGAAACTAAAAAGAATGTTACTCATAAAAAAGCCTGTGCATTATATGCACAGGCTTGCTATCAGCAAGAAATAAGTATTTATAAACCAAGATATGCTTTCTTAATATTGTCATCTTCAAGAAGAAAGTCACATGCCCCGCTCGATACAATACTGCCATTTTCCAGAACATAAGCACGGTCGGCTATCTCGAGACTTTGCTTAACATTCTGTTCGACAAGGAAAATGGTCAGCCCCTGATCGCGAAGCATCTTCAGCATTTCAAATGATTCTTTAACTAATTTTGGCGCCATGCCATACGACAGTTCGTCAAACATGCCCACTTTCGGACCGGACATTAAACAGCGTCCCATAGCCAGCATCTGTCTTTCTCCACCGCTGAGGGTTTTTGCCAGCTGTTTTCTTCTATCCTTCAACTTGGGAAATGTTTGATAAACCTTTACAAGCATTTCGTTCTTTTTCTTCCAGTTTTCTTTAAGAAATGCTCCCATTTCAAGGTTTTCCTGGATTGACATATCCGGAAATAGCCTGCCTCCCTCGGGCAGGTAAGAAATACCCATTTCGACAACGCTGTTGGGCGTTAAACCGGTTATATCTTTACCCATAAAGGTGACGCTGCCCGCAGCCGGCTTCATTAGTCCGGCTATAACATTAAGCAAAGTTGTTTTTCCTGCGCCGTTTCCTCCGACAAGGGCAACAATTTCACCTTCTTTAATATTAAGACACACATCCCACAACACTTGGACATTTCCATAGAAAGCATTTATATTCTTTACTTCTAACATAGGCTCCACTTCACTCTCCCAGGTAGACTTCGATAACGGCACTGCTATTGCAGACATCATCTGGACAACCTTCAGCCAGCAGTTTACCGTGATGCAAAACGAGAATCCGTTTGCATATACTCATGATTGCTTTCATTACGTGCTCAATCATAATTATGGTAATACCCCGTTCCTGAATGCGCCGGACAAGATCCATTGACTCAGTAACTTCTGTGGGGTTTAATCCAGCCATCAGTTCATCCAGAAGCATCATTTCAGGCTTGGTTGCCAGGGCGCGCGCTACCTCCACACGCTTCTGGTTTACAAGAGTTAAACTGCCGGCTACATTATCCTGAATATCTCTTATACCAACAAAATCGATACATTCTTCAGCTACTGCGGCAGCTGCTTCTTTCGACTGTTTACTATCCGGGGAACCAAAAAGCGAGCCGAGCAGAACATTTTGATAAACACTCATTTCCGGGAAGACCTTTACGGCCTGGAAGGTTCTTACCAACCCTTTATGGCAGATGTAATTAGGCTTCAATCCGACAATATTTTCATTTTTAAAATAAATATTGCCGGAATTTGGTACATAGGTACCTGCTATCAAATTAAACAGGGTTGTTTTACCGGCTCCGTTTGGCCCGATCAAACCCAGCAGTTCACCTTTTTCAACCTGCAAATCAACGCCGCCTACTGCGGCCAGTCCGCCAAAATATTTTGTTAAGCCTTCAACTTTTAGTATCTGCATTTTCCCCTCCTGGACTTCCCGACCTTAACTTCTTTATTAAATAGGCAAATAACTTCTGGAATAAACCGACTATTCCATTCGGCAGGTAGATAATTGTAATCACCATAATGGTCCCGAAAATCAGCATGTAATAATAGGGGAATCTGGTAACTAGAATTTCCTGCAAGTATGTGAATATCGACGCCCCCAAAATTGGGCCCAAAAGACTTCCCATACCGCCGAAAATAGCCATCAAGGTAGGCAGGAATGAGTAAAAAGCATCAAAAGCGATATAAGGATCAATAAAACCCCATCGTGTTGCCATTGCCGTTCCGGCAACACCGGCAAACAATGCGCTGATAGCAAAGGTCATTACTTTAACCCGCACTACATTAATACCTATATGGACAGCGGCATCTTCGCTGCTGCCGATACTCGAAAGGGCAAGCCCGTACTTTGAACGTTTGATCAAGAACATAGTGATCAACAAAATAGCCAGGGTGCCCAGCAAAACATAGAAAACTGTTACGTTATCCACCCTTGTTACAAACTGGCCCCTCGTGCCGATTACATTAACCTCAATCCAGGATACAACGTGCTTGATCAATTCAACCAGGCCAAAGGTAAAGATGGCAAAGTATACGCCCCGTAGACGCAAAGTTATGGTGCCTACTCCGTAGGCAAGAAGAAAGCTTGCCAGGCCGCCGGTTAACACCAGCAAACCTATCGGGAGGTAGTCACCTAAAAGCGCTGCATTATAAATACCTACTCCAAAAAAAGCGGCAGTAGCCAGGGAAGTATATCCGGTAGGCCCGGAAAACATGCTCCAGCTTAAAGAAAGAATTACATACATAATGATTGAACTGAGTAGAATTACAGTGTAAGTCCTGGCATATGAAGGTGCAAAAGCTAAAATCAGAAACAATACTACAACCAGAGCCAGCATTAAATGATTTTTATGTTTATCAAACCAGGCTAGATTCATTTTTCTACCTCCCCATGATGCCAGCCGGTTTAACCAGCAACAAGATCATAAACACAAAGAAATAGGCAGCCATTGTTAACCCCGGCTCAAAGGCATTAACTATGCTGCCCAGCATACCCAGAATAAAGCCACCGATTAAACTACCCGAGATACTGCCCAGACCACCAAGCACAACAACGATGATAGCTATAACGGTATACTGTAAACCCATGGTTGTTTGTATCGGGTAGACCATGCTGAGTAGAACGCCGGCAAAACCTGCCATCAGGGCCCCGATAGCAAAACAGAGAGCCAGCATTTTATTAATTTCGACTCCCATCAGACCAGCAGCGTCTGGATCCTGAGCCGAAGCTCTAATCGCTTTACCAATACGGGTATGGGTCAGGAATAGGTAAAATAAAAGGCAAATCGCAACAGCAAAAGCCAGCAGAACCAGGCGGTTAGCTGAAAAACGAATGCTGCCCAAGTAAACTGAATATGCCATGAAAGAATAGCCTTGTATCTGGGTCCCCCAGATTACCATGGCCAGGCTCTGGATGATGAACATGATACCAAAAGCCAGCAGGATAGAGTTTCCTTCAAAGGCAGGTAAAGAGGGCGATCTATCCTTTAAAGTCTTAAACAAAAAGCGGTGTACTACATAGCCGATAAAAAATAAAAAGGGACCTGCTATAGCCAGCGAATAAAGCGGATTAAGCAAGTGATTTGTAAACAACATCCAGGTGATAAAAGCGCCAACCATGATGAATTCTCCGTGGGCAATATTCAATATGCGCGCCACACCGTACTGCATACTGAGCCCGACTGAGATCAGGGCGTAAATGCCCCCCATGATCAACCCAGTGATAATTATGTTTAAAACCGTAGTTGTCATTGCTCCAACTCCTGTCCGGACATTCTTATACAAGACAGGCTGCCTTCTCGGTATTACCTGCTCCGGTCTTAAAACCGGGCGGCTGGAGTAAACTACCCATCAGGCAGCCTGATTTTTACTGATTATGATCTTTCTGTTTCTTATATAATCTAGTCACTTTTTACCATGCAGGCTTGGGAATCACTGGATCTGCCGTGGCTTTATCTGCCGGGGCAATCACTTCAAACTTTCCGTTGATCCATTGACCAACCTGACCTTCATAGCATTCGGCAGGCACTGCGCCGTTTTCAAACCAAACGGTGCCCATTACAGTTTCAAAACGATCTTCGGCGATAACATCCTTAATTACATCGTGGTCAAGGGTGCCGGCTTTTTCAATAGCCTGCTCCAGGATCTGCAAAGAAGCATAATAGGGAAGGTGACCCCACCAGTCGAACAGATCTTCACCGCCATAGTAATCAACAAACATCTCATAAAATTCAGCTGCTTCCGGAGAGCTTTTTTCATTCCAGGCTCCCCAGCCCATAATTCCTTCAACCATGGGACCAAAAATGCCGGGGAAGAACTGGAAGTTTGCTCCAGGTCCCAGCAAAAGAACGTCGGGGTTATAACCCATTTCAATACACTGACCTACAAGTAGGAAGTTCTGATCAGGATAGGCAAAACAGAGCAGCGCATCTACATCGGCTGCCATTGCTTCGCTAATAATTGAAGACATATCATCAATTTCAGGCGGAACGCTTCTGGAGAATGCAACTTCAATTCCGCTTACTTCCAGCAGAGGAACTGCATCGCCGGAATACTCAATACCATGTTGGTCGGCAATGAAAATGATAGCGGCCGACTCAACACCGTTGGCAGCAAGCATATCGACCATAGCCGGCACCTGATGAGTTGCATGGTTCAGGATTGAGAAAAAGTACGGGAGACGGGCCATCAAAGGCTCGAGTTCTTTAGCTCCACCTTCGGCACCCATCAGGATGTAGCCATACTGACTGGTCAGTTCGGCCGCTGTCTTCAGGAAAGCGGTGCTGACGGGGGGAAGAAGAAAATCAACCTCATCTTCAACAATCAGCCTTTCCATAAGCCTGGTCATCGTTCCCATGTCCGAGGTGTCATCATAAATAAGCAGTTCAACGGGCATTTGTTTTCCATACTCTTCCACATATATGCCGCCCCGCTCATTTACCTTGTCGGCCCACATGCGGTACATCGGCCCGAATGCCGTTTCATCGAATACTGCATAAACACCGGATTGTGAACGGACACCACCGAAAACAAGAACTTCTTTATCAGTATCTACGGGTGCTGCGCCTTCTTCCTGCTCGGGAGCTGCATCTCCGCCACATCCTGTCACCATTAAAGGCAAAATCAGAAAACATACAACTAAAAGCGCTAAAAATACTTTTTTAGTCATTAACTATACCCCCACTAAAATATTTTTAAAACATTGCTTTAAATTCAGATATTTGGATTGCTTAAAAAATAGCCTCCTTTCTGAATTATTATGTGTTACTGATCTGCAAACATTCGAAGTAATAGGTATTGTATATATATATATATATATTATCTACAGTATTTTGTCAAACTTAATTATTCTAATTAATTGATAAAAATAATACAAAATATTAATTTCACAAACATCTGATTTTCCGACGCCAACTGGTTATTTAAGATATAAATGGCAGGGTGATTAACAAAAAATACACCCTGCCTGCTATTTGATTAATAATTAACGGGCACCGCCGCCTCCGCCGCCGCCTCCGCCGCCTCCTCCTCCGGAAAAACCTCCTCCTCCACCCGAACCTGAAGACGAAGCAGATCTGAAAGCATTTTTAAAAGATTGCTCCAGCGAAGTAGTGACTGCATTAAACCGGGTCGGATTCGCGGCGATTGAACCGTAAGCCGGCCATGCTACGTATTTATTATCGGTTAAATCAGGATAAACCAGTTTCAATTGATCCATAACCTCTTTGGCCACATTCATTACTATGGCATAGACCAGGTAATGTTCCCAAACAACCAGGGAAGGTATGGTAGATTGATCCAGGCGGGAAAAATGCTGCAAAAACTTTTTGAAAGCACTCCACTTGGCATAATGATCCGCTCCAAGAGGGGTAAACCTTTTGAGCATGACAAAACCGACCAGGAACAGCGGGCCGGCAATAACGGCAATCATGCCTGTTACAAAAAGATCGAGTATGACTAAAGGTATACCGACAGCAGTCATAACAATTCCGGTAATAATACCCGGCCAGTAAGTGCCAAGGAAAAATTGATGCTTATCAGCAGAATCCTTGATACTATCCGACCAGCTTTTATAAAATTTATATGTTTCTTCTTTGCTGCGCTTACCAAACTGTTCGATTGCCTGCATTGTCGTTCCATTTGAATTGTAGGCTGCAACCTTCTCAAAAATAAAAGAATACAAAAGTTGCTCGTGTTTTTTTAAAGTATCTTTGCCATCTGCCGGGATTACTTTGTAATCTGTAAAATCTCGTTTTATCAGTCTGCCCCGGGTAGCCTGGTATTCTTCGAACCTGAGATGCCCCCGCCGGGCCAGGTCCATAACCGTCGCGGTAAAATCTTCCGGCCCCGTACGGCCCTTTCTAACCAGGTAGCCTGCTTCCGATGGGCTGTATTTACCGGGCAGTTCCCTATAGTAATCCCCCTGGTAAGCATCAGGGTGCCGTTTTGACTTGACATTTGAAGCAATAAGCCAGCCCAGCATGCCGAGCAGAATAATTGGCCCCAGGAAAAAATCTACCCTGGCTACGGTTCTTTTCAGATTTGCCTGACGGGCCCACCGCTCTTCATCTCTTAGCATCTCCGGTAACCCTTCCCTGTTTGTGTAGTTTTCAGAACCGGGAACAAGACTCGCCGGAAAAGCTACTCTTCCTTCCAGGAAAGTACCCGGGGAGAGGCCTTCAACTTCCCAGCAGACTGTTACTGAATCAACCAGTTCTACAGTCCCATGTAACGGGCCATGGCCCCAGGCTCTAAGTTGATCACTTTCTGCTCCCGGGGGCAAAAAAAGATTTACAACTGCATATTCAGTTCGCTGATCCCATTCATCACCAATAAACTGCCAGTAAACCTCTGCCAGGTCATCGTGAACCTGGACAGCATCTTCAACCAGGTACGAAATTGTAAAGGTCCGATCTTCATTATAAGCCTCAAAACTCCAGTCGATAACCACTTCATCTCCCAGGTAATCAACATAATAAATACCTGGAATGTCCTGAGTGCCTGCCGGCATTTGCCGGTAGGCATCGCCGTTCTCGCTTACTACCACATCAATGATTGATGTATTGTACTTAAGAGGTATGTATAGCCAGGCACCCCGGTATCGTCCATCAAACCTGAAGGTACGCTCTTCGAACACCTTCATTGACCCATCAGGCAGTATCTCCGCCTCAATGTATACCAATGGAAAATAAAAGGAACGGTCATCCTGCGCCTGCGCTGTTCCGGAAAATACAGAAATAGCTAACAGTATAACAACAATAACCATAAAACCGCCCGACCGGTTTACGGCATTTCTTTTATTTCGCTTATTCATTTACCTTTCCTTTAAAATTCAACTTTTACCGCTTCACGGGCGGCTGCTTCTTCATCAAGGTTAAAATACTCTTCCTTATGAAAACCAAACATTCCGGCAACCAGAACGGTCGGGAAACGCTGTATGCTGGTGTTATATGTCATAACAGTATCGTTGTAAAACTGGCGGGAAAAGGCAATTTTCCCTTCCGTGTTGGTTAATTCCTCCTGAAGCTGGCGGAAGTTGGCATCCGCCTTAAGTTCTGGATAATTCTCGGCTACTGCAAATAAAGTTTTTAAAGCTCCTGACAGCATATTTTCCGCCCCGGCCTGCTCATTAACATCTTTTGCCTGAATTGCCATATTGCGGGCCTGGGTGACTTTTTCAAATGTTTCTCTCTCGTGAGTGGCATAGCCCTTAACCGTGTTTACAAGGTTGGGGATCAAATCATAACGCCTTTTTAACTGAACCTCAATTTGTGCCCATGCATTTTTAATTCTCTGCCTTAAAGTGACCAGGCGGTTGTAAATACTGATTAGAGCAACAACTATAACAGCTATAATACCTAGAATTACCCACACCATACCGTTCATCTCCCTTTCCAGTATCTTTGAATTTTAATTGCCGTTGGTAAATATTTCGCAATCATCTGCGTTTTTCCTGCAACAAGCTTACTGTATCGATGATTTATAACTGCAGTTCCACTACATCTTCATCCTCCAGGATATATTCACGGGGAACCGCCTGCCCATCAAATTTAGAAGAACCCCAGAGCAAAGCGCTCTTCAGGTTTTTAGGAAAATCTTTGTGCACCTGGGCTGCGAAATCAATTACGGTGCTGCCTTTCTTTAAGATGAAGGGGCGTTCCCGGTCTACAGGGCGTCCCGCTGCTTTTCCATAAACCTTGATAATATTCAATATTTCATATGCTTCTTTCTTTAAAGCCTCCAGGCCGGTTCCACTGTTAGATACTTCTAAAAAGTTCAGTTCGGGCCATAATTCTTTTAAAACTCCCAGGTTTTCAGAAGCATCGGGGTGATCAACCTTATTAGCTACCAGGAGAAAAGGGGTGGGCGCAATTATAAAACCATCTTCAGAGAGATCGATTACCTCGCGTTCCTGGAGAACTTCAGTTAACCCTTCCAGCTGTTCAAGGCACTCAACTGTGGAAAGGTCAATTATAATCATCAGGGCATCGGAATCTTTAAAAGTACCAATCAATCCGGCAGGAATATTATCCTTTGAAAGAGGCGGAGTATCAACAAGCTGAATAAAAGTGTCTTTATAAGGCATCATTCCGCTTACCGGCAGAGCAGTTGAAAAAGGGTACTCGGCAATTTTAACTTTCGCCCTGGAAAGAAGTCCAACCAGCGAAGACTTTCCACTGTTCGGATAGCCGGCTAAAACAATCTGCCCTGCTCCCTGTTTTTCCACACCAAATGGATTAAAACCGCTTTTTGTTTTCTTTTTATTCTTACCCTCTTCCTTAAAACGGGCTATTTTTTTCTTGATATCACCCTGCAAACGCTCTGTACCTTTATGCTTGGGGATTACAGCCAGCATATCCTGGAGGGCAGCTATTCTATCTTCCGGTGTTTGCGCACTTTTATATCGTTCTTCTGCGACATAATACTGTGGTGTTAAATTGGCAGGCAATACAGACCCCCCTTTACTTTGGCAGCTGTATTTTTATCATAGCACAGATAGAAAAAGAATTACACGTAAATTCCCAAAGTAAGTTCCACAGTGGGAAGCGCGTTGCGATAACCCTGAAAAATGAATGGATTTTAGTATAAGAAAAAACCGTTAAGAAATCTTTAAAGGTAAAAAATGGTGCTAAAAAGCAA
>Ga0334882_1000320_pt1 | contig 79015 bp, 68 predicted proteins | sample GraSluR1_MG_5_FD_207226 | JGI IMG/M metagenome (GOLD analysis project Ga0334882, IMG submission 207226) | Sludge microbial communities from methane-producing bioreactor in Wageningen University, Netherlands - Granular Sludge_15_04-R1 | ecosystem: Engineered > Bioreactor > Anaerobic >... | reverse complement strand
GCTACCGGGGCCGGTTTGATGCCACCCAGGATTCTGCGGACCGGCTTCTAGAAAACAACATCCTCGGGGGATTCAAGTGGTCCCCTTCATTCCGGCGGAGCCACGAGATTCAGGCCCGTTACGGCTTCGGCCGCTGGATAGATAACCAGACCAGCCTGACTGACGGTTCCGATTCGGGCATCCCTCGAACCGACAGCCTTATCTCGGTAAAAGCAGTCACCTCCGGGCTCCTGGGGTTTTACGGAGAATACAAAGGAACCCTGGAGGGAAGCCTGCGGCTGTCCAACGAAAACCGGCTGGCCGAAGGGATCCTGGAGGAAGGCAGTGAAGACCGCCTTACCCTGGGGGCATCGGGAAGCCTGGGGTGGGCTCCCCTGCGCCGGTTCAAAACGTCTCTGGACATCAATCTTCAGGAGGATCGTTACCTGAGCCGTGAAGCCCTGACTGACCTGGGAGGACTCTCGGGAGAAGCCCTGACACTCTTCCTGGCGGAGCTGAAAATGGGTGTTCAATGGAAGCTGGGTGACCGGTGGGATCTGTTCGGGGAGCTGGCGGGGAGCAAATCCTTCAGCAATGAAACCGTCTATGCCGGAGAGAATCTGTCTATTTCGTTATGGATGGAACTTTCCCTGGACTTCTGATATCCTCCCCGCTGTTAAAAACAAAAAAGCCGCTTCCCGAGGGACAGAAGCGGCTTTTTACAAATGTTCCGGGTCATCTTGTCACAGAAAAAAAGACCAGGCCCGGTTTTAATCTCTTTTACCCAGATGGGCATCCAGCTGGAACATCCCCGGAGCCGAATCCTTGATTTTGTCGAACATATCCACCACCGACTGGGCGGCTTCCTCTTCCTCAACCTGCTCGGTGACAAACCATTGGAGAAAAACTTCGGTGGCAATGTCATCCAGCTCCCGGGCCAGTTTCACCAGATGATGAATCCTTCCGGTGATGTGCTGCTCATGGGCAAAGGCGGCTTCGAAGATCTTCTTGGGAGAATCCCAGGTTGCCTGGGGAGCAGGGAGGGTCTGAAAAACGGCTTTCTGCAGCCGGTCCCGAATATACCCCTGGATCTTCATGGCATGCCCGAACTCCTCCTGGGCCTGCCTGCGCATCCAGTGAGCCATCCCGCCCCAGCCCTTCTCATCAAGATCGGCTCCCATGGCCATATAGATATACATGGAATTCAGTTCTTCCTGTATTTGCAGGTTCAGCTCATCAAGCATTTTTTTATTCATTTCTCTCTCCTTATTAAGAATCATTACTAACATACTAATAGATATGACATGAGAAGTCAACGAAATCCCCCGGAAAGAACCGCTTTTCTAACCGCTTCGATTTGATTACACTGATACCATGACATTCAAAGATTTAGCCCAATCCCTGCGGGGACGCATTATTACCAGGAATGAATATTTCGACACCCGAAATATTGAACATATTGTAGCGGGGGACCTGATGAGCGAGGTTCTGGTGGCGGAGGAAGAAAACCTCATTCTTATCACCTCCCTCTCCTCCGATCAGGTGGTAAGAACCGCCCATGTGGTGGACGCCATGGGCATCATCCTGGTGAACAACAAGACCCCCCAGGAGAGCACGGTAAAACTGGCAGAGGAATTCGGACTCAACATCATCGCCGTTGACCTCCCCATGTTCGAATGCTGCTGCGCCGTTCAGGGACTGCAGAACCAGTCATGAGTCTTCTGTCCCTGGACCCCCGCCAGTCGCCCCTGGTTCTCATTGAGCTGATTCAGCGACTGAAGATCAAGGACGTGATGAGCCGGGACGTGATCACCGCCCAGAGAACCACCAGCCTCCACGAAATCAAGGAACTCATGCGGACCCGGCGAATTTCGGGGCTGCCGATTCTGGAGGGGCGGAGGCTATTCGGACTGGTCACCGTGGAGGATGTGATGGAGGGGCTCGAGCGGGGAGTAATGGACGATCCCGCCGAAAAGCACATGAGCCGCAACCTGGTGGTGCTGGAGGAGGAGATGCCCCTGAGCTTCGCCGTGGAAGCCTTCGAAAAATACTCCTACAACCGGTTTCCCGTCCTTAATGAGGATAAACTCCTGGCGGGAATAATCACCAGCCGGGATATCACCATGTGCCTCCTCCGGGAGATTAACGAAGAGGTACGCCGCATGGAAGACGGCATGGAGGCGATGCCCGTCAAAGAACCTTCCAGCATCTCCCGCCGGTTTGCCGTTTTCCAGCACGATTTCAAGAACGGCGGCAAAGCCTCTACCATGATCAAAAAGCTCCTTCAGGAGCAGGGGGTAAAAGGCCCCCTGATCCGCCGGGCCGCCGTGGCGGCTTATGAGATGGAAATCAACCTGGTGGCCCACTCCCTGGGGGGGGAACTTCTGCTTCTCTTGAACAATCAGAAAATTGAAATCATCGCCCGGGACCGGGGGCCAGGAATTACCGATATCGATTCGGCTATGAAAGAGGGGTTCTCCACCGCCACCGAGTGGATCCGCTCCCTCGGATTCGGCGCCGGCATGGGTTTGCCCAACATCAAGAGGGTCTCTGATGAATTCGCCCTGAAATCCTCCCCGGAGGGAACGGAGATCCATGCCAAAATTCACCTGAAAGAGGAAAAGAACAATGAAAGTAAGTAATCTGGAAACGGATCTGGGATTTACCTGCCTTCAAAACAGCTATGAAGACGGAGAGATCACCGGGGGATACACCTCGGACCTGCTCAGCGACGTGATGGCCCACGCCTCCGACGGCGGGATTCTCATCACCATCCAGGCCCACCGCAATACCATCGCCGTGGCCAGCCTGGCGGGACTCAGGGCGGTGCTTCTCTGCAACGGCCGGGAGCCCGATGAAGAAATGCTCTCCGCCGCCCGGGATGAAGGGGTGGCGGTCTTTCGAACCGATAAGAATCAGTTCCAGGCCTCCTGCCTGGTAGGGGCAGCCCTCTAAAAGAGGGTAAAATCACCGTGATCGTCCGGGCGGACCTGCACCTCCACAGTTGCCTCAGCCCCTGCGGGGATCTCTCCATGAGCCCCGGCTTCATCGCCCGCACCGCCCGGGAACGGGGCCTGAAAATGGCGGCCCTGACCGACCACAACAGCGCCCTGAACATCCCCGCCTTCGCGGCCGCCTGCGCCGCCGAAGGCATCACCGGCATTTACGGCCTGGAGGCCAACACCCGGGAGGAAGCTCACGTGCTCTGCCTCTTCGAAACCCCTGAAGCGGCCCTGGCTCTGGGGGAGTTCCTCTACCCCCTGCTCCCCCCCATCCCTAACAACCCGCTGAAGATGGGGGATCAGGTTTACGTCGATGAAGAGGAAAACATCCTGGGGGAGGTGGAGAAGTGGCTCCCGGGAGGGGCCGATATCGGCCTGGAAGAGCTTCTGGAAGAGGTTCATTCCCGGGGGGGGCTCTTCATCCCCGCCCACATCGACCGCCCCGCCTACAGCATCCCCAGTCAGCTGGGGTTCCTGCCTCCCCTGGCCTACGATGCCCTGGAATCGGTGACCTTCCCCACCCCGGTGCCCCTCTACCCCGGAGCCCCCCGGATCATCCAGAACTCCGATGCCCACTATCCTGGGGACGTGGCCAAACGGTACACCGAATTCGAGATGAACACCCCGGGCTGGCAGGGGCTGGTGGAAACCCTGGGGAAACGATATCGCTAATCCAGGCACTCACCGTCTTTCTTTTTCCGCTTGTCACGATACATGAGGGAATCGGCCCTCTGCACAACTTTTTCAAGAGTGTCACCGGGCCCCTGACTCATGGACCAGCCAAAGGAGAAACTCAAAGCGGGGCCGTCGTTCCGAATGGAAGATTTTTCCCGGTTCCGGGAAAGCCTGAGAGAGAGGTTTTCCATCAGGGCTTCATCACCCTCCCTGATAATCACGGTAAACTCATCCCCCCCCATACGAAAGATGAAGTCGGATTCCCGAAAGGTCTGCCTGAGGACTTCTGCGGCGGCCTGAATCAGGATGTCTCCGGCGGCGTGGCCCAGGGTATCGTTAACCCCCTTAAGACCATCCAGATCGATCGAAAAGGCCCCCACTGAAGGGAAGGCGGTCCATTCTGTCTTGAGTTTCTTGTAATAGGTGCGGTTAAACAAGCCGGTCAGCCCATCGTGATGGCTGCTGTACTCATATTTGTTCCGGGAGATGGTTAAATCCTCATAACGCTGAGCGTTGGAGATGGCCAGAGCCGCAATCTTGATGATGGGATCAAAAAGATCCATGTACTTGTCCACATGATGGGGAAAGAGAAAATCTCCCACCTCCAGAAGGCCAAAAAGCTTGTCCCCCGACTCGAGCCGGGCATAGAGAGTTTTTGTTTCTTCCTCCAGGATAAAACTCTGCCCCGGAGGAATCACGATTTGTTTAATCGGCGCGGGAACAGGGGTGTCCAGGTGGTCAGGGGACCAGAAGGCCACGCGGTGGGCTCCAAAGATAATGAGCCACACCTCCTTGAGCATGGTGATCACATCCCTCTTCAACTCCGCCACAGCGATTCGGGACATGATGTTCAGGACCGCGGCGTTTTTGGCCGCCAGCTCCTTCAAATCCCTGTATGGCCCGGAATCCTCTATCCCTTTCGGAGCCGCCGCCAGGTCTCCCCGGGAAACCAGGTCCCTTATCTGCACCCGTAAAGAATCGAGGGGAACGACAATGGTTTTTGCGGGAATCTCGAGATAATCCGAAAGGGCGGACAGCCTCTTCGGAGCCTCCGGGTCCAGGGTTGCATCAAAAAAAACCAGTTTCCGGCACCATCCCTGATAAAACTCCCGGGCGCTGTCCCGGGTAAATCCCTGCCGGGTCAGCCGCTCTTTCCATTTCTCCAGCCACCCGGAGGAGAGAACGTAGTACCCTTCTCCGCTGAAAAACTGCGCATAGTTGTCTCCCACCAGATGGGTGTAACAAAAAAGAGACTCGCGAGTCAGAAACCAGGGGTTGCCGGCGGAATCTTTCCGGGGAGCGCGGCACATTTGGCTGCACATCAGAATTTTTCTCACCCCCGGATCTGCGGTAAAGGCAGGGCATCCACGGATTTCTTCTTCCGAGAAACCTCCGTCACAGAAAGAGGGGTAGGAGGAGAGCCTCATGCGGTCGGAGCCCTCAAGCTCCAGGGCTTTCTTTACTTCCGGAAGGTAGTTTTCACAGACCAGGAGATTGAGTTTGTCCACCCCGTCAATCCTCAACCATGACAGGATACCGGCCTTTATCAAGGGTGGTTTCGGAAATCTGCCGCAGTACCGCCTCCGGTACCTGCCAGGGGATTTCACCGTGGGAGTCGGAGAGGATAAAACCACCCCCCGGGGCGGCTTCACGAATCACCTCCTCCACTTTTCCTGCCGTCTCTTCCAAACTCCACCAGGGCATCTCGACCCCATTGAGATTGCCAAGAACGGTGATTTTTCCTTTCGCCTTCCCTTTTATAACCCCGGGATTTTCGATACCGGAGACACCGATGACCCCGCTTCCCGTCCGGATGATGTCTTCCAGCACCGGAAGCACCCTGCCGGAGGCCAGATGGGTGGCGATGGGCCCCTTGATACCGGCACAGGTACTGACATCCACGGGGTAGCCGGTGGTGAGATAGAGGTTCCGGTCGATCATGTCGGGGGAAGCCAGGGGGTTGAAGTAGCAGATGGCGGTGGCTCCCGCCTGGAGCTGGGCGGCCGCCCAATCCAGACAAAACCGGCGGTTAATATCCATGAGACGGTCAAACCGGGGCCGGTCAAAGTAAAGTAAATTTAAATAAGCTTCGAACCCCATCTGCATCACCGGCAGGGAAAAGGGTGACATGACCACACCGATCAGGGGAGTCTCGCCCCGGGCCGCCGAAGAGAGCTCCCGGGTCACTTCGATAACGCGGCGGATGGACGGACACGATGAAAGATCAGGAACTTCGAGGGAATCAATATCTTCCCCGTGGCGGAGGATGGATTCCCCCGAATTGGGCGGTCCCTCGGGGTAAAAAATCACCTCACCGCCCCAGGCCTCAACTTCCACCGCCCCGTAGAAGAAGGTATAGTAGCAGTCGGTCTGGTACTTTTTCTTCAGGTGAATCTGGGCCTTGATGACGTTCTCAGGCTTTGAAAAATACTCCTTCACCGACAGCCCCGCCTCCCGGGCCCCGTAAAGAGAGAAAAGGAGGAAAAGGGGAACCCGGTCGGGCTCCCGGTGGCCCAGGGTGCAAAGAACCCTTTCCATGGAAGTCATGGGCTGTTTCATGGCAACTCCTCCCGCAGGTCCTGGAGGATGGCGAAAATATCCGCCCCGTTCCTTCCCATTCGATGGGCCCCTACCTCCCGCCAAAGATCGTCCTTCAGCCGGAAAGGGGCGCCGCCCACAACAATTTTCACCCCGGGACAGCGTTGGGCCATCTGTTCGACCAGGGCCTTAACCGCCAGGGCGGAAGGAAGCATAAGCACCGATAACAGCAGGACTTGTATGTTTTCCTCTTCAACGAAGGATAGAATTTCTTCAATTCCCACCCCCGGCCCGGCATCCCTCAAAGGGTAACCGGCGGATCGGACCAGCGAAGAGACAATCTTCATTCCCAGGCCGTGGTAATCGAGAAAAACGGCGGTACCCACCCTGGGCAGGGAGGGGTTTTCCATGAGATCCGCCGGAAGTATCTTCCGAACCGCCTCCTCGCAGATCACCCCGTCCATGTATACCTGGGCCAGGGAAAGGCGGCCTTCCTCCCAGGATCTCCCCACCTCCTCCAGCACCCGTTGAATCAGTTCGCCCAACTGGTAAGAGCCGCCGGCGGTGAAGGTTTCCGTGAGAAGATCAAGCACCGTTTTTCGGTCCAGCCTCTCCAGGCCATCCAGCATTTTTTGTTCCCGTGGATCAAGCAATACCGTCCTCCCTTTCCTGGAAAAAAACTGGTTCTTCTCCTGCTGTAAGTTTAGGCATTGCCGCCGGCACTTGCAAGAAAAAGGACGTCATTTCTCCGATCCCGCTGGACTTGGATAAAATTGAGGTTCATAATGGTTTCAATGAAGGCCCGGCTGATTCCCATCTTTCTTCTTTTCATCCTTGGTTGCCTCTCTTCGGAGGAGCCTCTGGCCATCAACGCAGCCCGGCAGTCCCTTCTGGCGGATCTTTGTGAACAGATCATGCAGGAAGCCTACGAAAGAGCAGGGCACCCCTTCATTCTGACCCGTGAATACGGGTTCGACACCCTGCAGGCCGCCAACGAAGGCCGGGTGGACGGCGAACTCTACCGTATCGCCGGAATTGAAGAGGCGTATACCAATCTGGTACCGGTTCCTGTGTCCCTGATCGAAATGAAGGCGGTCATCTTCACGAAAGGTTTGACCTTTCCCGTCGCAGGACCCGAAAGCCTCCTGCCCTACAGGGTCGGCATCATGCAGGGAGTCGTGTATATGGATCGGCTTACCGCCGGCCTGGTTCAGGAAAAGGTGCACAGAGCTCCGGGAGAGGATCAGCTGCTTCAGCTGCTGGATTCAGGACGGGTTGACGCCATCATCTCGGACCAGGATACCGCCTCTCTGATAATACGGCAAAAAGCCCTCTCCGGCATCTCACCGCTCGCTCCGCCCCTGGCGGTCTTTCCCATCCACCACTACCTGCATAAGAGACACAGCGCCCTTATTCCCGGCCTGACCGCCGCCTTAACCGACATGGAAGAGGAGGGCCGGCTGGAAGAGCTGCGGGAAGAGTTCCGTCAGGGAATGGCCGGATTTCTCTCCCCATGAAAGGAGATCCGGCTATTTCGCCTTGACGAATTTTACCGAAGAGACTTCTTTATTGGAAAGCCGCACCCCCGCAGCCTTGACTCCTTTAATCAGGAAATCTTTCACGGGAAAGTTCTCTTCAAGCACCTTGAGGCGTGGCTTGGGCTTATAAGAAGCCACCACCTCCACATCCTCCCGGGTGGTGAACTTCAGGATCTGGCAGTCATCGGGAACCAGTTCGTAGCTCTTCTCGAGGATGTACTGCTCGATCTTGCACCGTTTGATGTGGGCGTAACCGGTATCCTTGCTTTTATAGACGATGGTAAAGACCCGGGCGGCCATCTCTTCCTTGTCCGCCAGGCCGCAGAACCACATCCCCTTGTCAACAAAGAGCTTGTCCGGTACATCCGAGACGGTGTAGACCCCGCTTTTACGGATGATCAGCACCCGGTCCAGTTCGGAAACGGGGAAGAGGGGCTTACCCGTTTTTACTTCGTAACCCAGGTAACCGGTGGCATCATCGTAGCAGAGGGAGAGGTTCCGGGCGGTCACTTCTTTGACGTCCACCTGCTGGAAGGAGATGATTTCGGTCTGCCGGGGAAAGAGTTTTCCGTGACTCTCCAGGACCGAATCGAGAAAGCCCAGGGCGTACTCCACCAGATTTTTCAGGTGGTAACGAACCTGCTTAAGCTCTTCGTTGAGCATGTTCAGCTCGTCCCGGGCCTTGTTGATATCGTAGAGGGAGATGCGGCGGATGGGGATCTTCAACAGTCTTTCCACATCCTCTTCGGTCACCTCACGGCGGATTTCATCGGCAAAGGGTTCCAGCCCCTGGAGGACCGCATTGGTAACCCCCTGTCTGGTTTTCATCTCTTCGATCTTTTTGTAGATCCTTTCTTCGATAAAGATCCTTTCCAGGGTCCGGGCGTGAATCTTGTCTTTCAGGTTTCCTTCCTGGATCTTCAGCTCCGCCTTCAGGATACGCACCAGGGACTCGGCGTGGTAAGCCAGGACCTCTGAAACTGTCATCACCGTGGGGGTGTTGTCTTTGATGACCAGGAGATTCACCGAGAGGGAGTTTTCACACTCCGTGAAGGCGTAGAGGGCATCCACCGTATCCTGGGTGTGGACCCCCCGGGCCAGCTTGATCTCAATTTCCACCTTGTCGGTGGTGAAATCAGTAATGGAAGCGATTTTCAGTTTGTTGCGGCGGGCGGCGTTTTCTATGGAAGCGATCAAGGTTTCCGAGGTGGATCCGAAGGGAAGCTCCCGGATGACGATCCGCTTGGGATCCTTCGTGTCCAGCCGGGCCCGAACCAACACCTTGCCAAGGCCGTCCTGGTAATCCGATACATCCACCAGTCCCCCGGTGAGAAAATCGGGATACAGGTCCACCTTCTCTCCCACCAGGGCGGCTTTGAGACCGTTCAGCACTTCGGCAAAGTTGTGAGGCAGGATTTTGGTGGACATTCCCACGGCGATGCCTTCGGCCCCCTGAACGAGAACCACGGGAATCTTGGCGGGAAAGGTGACGGGTTCCCTGTTTCGGCCGTCGTAGCTTTCCACCATGTTGGTGATGGCGGGGTTGTAGAGCACCGTCTTGGCCAGAGGCAGGGCCCGGCATTCGATGTACCGGGAAGCCGAAGCGGGGTCTCCGGTCAGAAGGCTGCCGAAGTTTCCCTGCTTGTCTATGAACAGTTCCTTGTTGGCCAGCACCACCAGGGCCGAATAGATCGACGCATCCCCGTGGGGGTGGTACTTCATGCAGTGCCCCACCACATTGGCCACCTTGTGAAACTTGCCGTCATCCATTTCAAAGAGAGAATGGAGGATCCGGCGCTGCACCGGTTTGAGGCCGTCCTCGATATCGGGGATGGCCCGGTCCTTGATGACGTAGGAGGCGTATTCCAGGAAGTTGGTATTAAAAAGAGTATCGACGTAGGCCATTAGATGAGGTTCTCCATGATAAATTCCCTCCGTTTAGGGGTGTTTTTCCCCATGAAAAACTCCAGGGTTTCGGCGATGCCGTGCATGTTCTTCACATTCACCTTGACCAGCCTCATGTCTTCACCGATGAACTGGCCGAACTCTTTTGGGTTAATCTCCCCGAGACCTTTAAACCGGGTCACTTCGTTTCCTGCAAGGGCCGCCATGGCCTCATCCCGCTCCTTGATGCTGTAACAGTACCGGGTTTCCTTCTTGTTGCGCACCCGGAAAAGGGGCGTTTCCAGGATGTAGATCCTGCCGGTCACCACCAGCTCCTCAAAGTAATTGAGGAAGAAGGTCAGCAGAAGATTACGGATGTGAAAGCCGTCGTTATCCGCGTCGGTGGCCAGCACAACCCGTCCATAGCGCAGGTTTTCGTGGTCATCTTCTATCCCTAAAGCCATCATCATGTTGTAGAGCTCTTCGTTTTTATAGATCTCCGCCCGTTTCTTGCCGAAGACATTCTGAATCTTTCCCCGCAGGGAAAAAATCGCCTGGGTGTAGACATCCCGGCTGGACACCATGGAACCTGAGGCAGAAGCTCCCTCGGTAATGAAGATGGTGGAAAGATCGCCCTTTTTATCCCCCAGGTGGTACTTGCAGTCCTTCAGATTCGGTATCTTCAGAGAGATCTTCTTTGCCGCTTCCCGGGCTTCCTTCTTGACGGCGTTCAGCTCTTTCCGGAGCTTTTCGTTGTGAACAATCTTGTTTTCCAGTTTCTTGGCGGCGGTGCTGTTCTTGTGGAGAAAATCCACCAGTCCCGCCTTGACTTCGTTGACGATCCAGGTGCGGATCTCCGTATTTCCCAGCTTGTTCTTGGTCTGGCTCTCGAAGACGGGATTCTGCAGTTTCACTGAAACGGCGCCCGCCACGCCGTCCCGCACATCCACCCCGGAGTAGTTCTTCTTGTAGAACTCGTTGACCCCCTTCAGGAGCCCCTCCCTGAAGGCACTCAGGTGGGTTCCCCCATCGCTGGTGTACTGGCCGTTGACGAAGGAAAAGTAGGTCTCCCCGTAGCTGGTGGTATGGGTCAGAGAAAATTCCAGCCGCTCACCCCGGTAGTAACCGATATCGTAGAGTCCGCCGGTTCCCACCTCCGCTTCCAGCAGATCGAGAAGGCCGTTCTTGCTTTCAAACTTCTGCTTGTTGAAAACCAGGGTCAATCCCGTGTTCAGGTAGGCGTAGTTCCAGATTCTCTGTTCAATGAACTCGTGGTTGAATTCGTACTCTCCGAAGATCTCCGGATCGGGGACAAACTCCACATAGGTTCCGTTGGGCTCATCGGGCTTCTTCCCGGAACGCTTCTTCTGGAGCTTCCCCTTTTCAAAGACAGCTTCAAAGAACTCCCCCTCCCGGAACGAAATAACCCGGAAGTGAGACGAGAGGGCATTCACCGCCTTGGTTCCCACCCCGTTGAGTCCCACGGAGAATTGAAACACATCATCATTGTACTTGGCTCCGGTGTTGATCACCGAAACACATTCGATCACCTTTCCCAGGGGGATACCCCGGCCGGAGTCACGGACAATCACCCGGTCTTCCTTGACCTGAATATGAATCCGCTTGCCGTGACCCATGATGAATTCATCGATGCTGTTGTCGATCACCTCTTTCAGGAGGATGTAAATACCGTCATCATAGTTGGAGCCGTCACCCAGCCGACCGATGTACATCCCCGTTCTCAGGCGGATGTGTTCCAGAGAGCTGAGAGTCTTGATCTTGCTCTCATCGTAGGTTGATTTTTTGTCTGCCATATTTTTCCCCAGTTCTCCTTCAATATATCATAAATGGGCAGGATGAAAAGGGGGGGTGTTATTTCTCATGGTGAGAAATCCCCCGGGCACCGGGGATGTAAAAAATCCGCAGGCAACCACTTTTAAAGATTAATAATTTATTCCGCTTTTCCTTTGATATTCGTTTGCTATTTATCGATAATTGCGCATTTCTTTCTAAAGTAATTCATTTTTAACAAACATCTCACATTTTACAGAGTTAATGTGGGAATAAATCTTACTTGCCTTATCCCATAAGACCATATTAAGATAGCGTACCCCCTGATGCCACATCCGGCATCCTCAGGGGTAAACGCACAAAGGAGAAGATAAAATGAAAAGAGTACTAGTAGTCCTTCTGCTGGCGTCTCTGGTTGTGACCGGCCTGTTTGCCGGCGGAGCCAAGGAAGTCAGTGCAGACAACTGGAAGATCGGTGTTTTCACCGGTACGGTCGCCCAGAATGAGGAAGAATACCGGGCCGCCCAGAACGTGCAGGCCAAATATGGTGCCAACAGGGTGGTTCTTCAGACCTATCCCGAAAAATTCATGGATGAGCAGGAAACCGTCATCGCCAACCTGGCCGGCCTTGCCGCCGACCCCGATGTCAAAGCCCTGGTTATCTGCCAGGCCATCCCCGGAACCTCCGCCGCCATCGATAAGGTGAGAGAGATGCGGAGCGACCTGCTGATCATCGTCGGAACCCCCGGGGAAGACCCCCCCATGATCGCCTCCCGGGCCGATGTGGTTCTCATGGCCGATGAACTGGGCATGGGCCGGGCCATTATTGAGCAGTCCAAAAAGCTGGGCGCCAAAACCTTCGTCCACTATTCCTTCCCCCGTCACATGTCCTACGCCCTGCTGGCAGCCCGGCGCGACCTGTTCCGGGAAAACTGTGCGGCCCTGGGTCTTGAATTTGTAGACGCCACCGCTCCGGACCCCACCGGTGATGCCGGCGTTTCCGGAACCCAGCAGTTCATCCTGGAAGACGTTCCCCGGATGGTAGCCAAATACGGCCCCGACACCGCCTTCTTCGGCACCAACTGCGCCATGCAGCCCGCCATGATCAAGGCTATTGTGGATTCCAAAGCCATCTATCCCCAGCCCTGCTGCCCCTCCCCCACCCATGGATTCCCCTCCGCTCTCGAAGTGGACATCCCCGAATCCAAGTCGGGAGACTTTCCCTACATCATCGAGCAGATCACCCAGAAAGTGGCCGCCGCCGGTATGACCGGCCGTATGTCCACCTGGCCTGTTCCCGTGAACATGATGTTCATCGAAGCCGGTGCTGAGTACGCCGTGAACTGGATCAAAGAAGGCTTTAACAAAGCCGACGATGCTCAGATTCAGAGAGCCTTTGCCAGCTACCTGGATGGGTTTGGCGGCGGCGAAGTTGAGGTAACTCCCCTGGTAGAAAAGGGTGTGACCTACCCCCACTACAAGATGGTGCTTTCCAGTTTCCTCAATTTCTAAGAAATCCGAGGGTTGATTCAGGCATTATCCGATTTTATTCAGGCTGCCCGGGATTCCGGGCAGCCTCTTCTTTTATTTATTAGCAAGCCGTATGGTTAATACCGAAGGCTACCCCCCACCGGGGCGAACCTTCCTGCCCCCTTGAAAGGGGCTCAAGGAGAATTGCTGTTTTGGATAAGTATTTACTTCAAATGAAAAATATCCAAAAGGAATACTCCGGCAACAAGGTGCTTAAGGGCGTTGATCTTAACCTGAAGGCCGGAGAAATCCACTGTCTGATCGGAGAAAACGGCGCGGGCAAATCGACGCTTATGAATATCCTCTTCGGTATGGAGGTCATCCACAGTACCGGAGGGTACGGCGGCGAGGTCCTCATCGATGGACAACTCACCAAAATAACCTCTCCCAAAGAGGCGATGAAAGCCAACATCGGTATGGTTCATCAGGAATTTATGCTGATCCCCGCCTTTTCCATCACGGAAAACGTAAAACTCAACAGGGAAGTGACCAAGGAGAACCTGGTGAGCCGGGTCTTTGGCGAACGGCTCAAGACGGTGGATTTTCCCACCATGAGCCAGGACACCCGGAAAGCCCTGGACAAACTGGATATGAACATCGAAGAGTACACCCGGGTGGCGGGTCTTCCCGTGGGTCACATGCAGTTTGTGGAGATCGCCCGGGAAATCGATAAGACGGGTCTCCAGATTCTTGTGTTTGATGAACCCACGGCGGTGCTCGCCGAATCCGAAGCGGACAACCTGCTCCGCACCATGAAGAAACTGGCCAAGGAGGGCATTGCCATCCTCTTCATTACCCACCGCCTCGATGAGGTGATGAGTGCCTCCGACAAGGTCACCATCCTCAGGGATGGAGAACTGGTGGCGTGCAAGAACACCAAAGACACCAATATTATTGAAATTGCCGAACTCATGGTGGGCCGGAAAATCGAAATCACCATGAAGAAGGAGGCATCCGTCCAGGATCAGGAGACCATCCTGGAGGTAAAAAACCTTCACGTCGAGATGCCCGGCGAAGAGGTCAGAGGCCTGGACCTTAAAATACGAAAGGGAGAAATCCTGGGAATAGGCGGCCTCGCCGGACAGGGTAAAATAGGCATCGCCAACGGCATCATGGGCCTCTTTCCCGCCACCGGAGAGATGAATCTGGCAGGAAAAGAGATAGGCTTGAACAATACGGCGGAGATGCTGAAAAACCGGCTGGCCTTCGTTTCGGAGGACCGCCGCGGCGTGGGCCTCATCCTCGATGAAACCATCGAAATGAACATCGCCTTCACCGCCCTGAAGGTACAGGGCCGCTTCTTAAGGAAGCTGGGCCCCATCTACCTGCAGAACGATAAAGAAATCCATCATCATGCCAGAAATATGATCAAGGAGTTCGACATCCGCTGTACGGGGCCGAAGCAGCATGCGGGGCGGCTCAGCGGAGGAAACCAGCAGAAGGTCTGTATCGCCCGGGCCCTGACTCAGGAACCGATCATCCTGTTCATATCCGAACCAACCCGGGGTATCGACATCGGCGCCAAAAAACTGGTCCTGGACCTCCTTCTGAAACTGAACAAGGAACTGGGCATGACCATCGTCATGACCTCGTCGGAGCTGGCGGAGCTGCGCAGCATCTCCGACCGCATCCTGATTGTCAGCGAGGGAAAAGAAGCCGGGATTCTGCCCCCCGACGCGCCGGATGCCAAGTACGGACTCCTCATGTCCGGTGTAACCGGCGAAATCATCGAAAAGGGTGGTAAATAATATGGAAACAGTTATTCAGAAGATTGGACTTCCCCGGCTAATTATCACAGCCCTTTTCCTTTTTGTCCTGGTCCTGGGCGGCATCCTGGGGATGCCCATGATCAGTTTTATCAGCGACATCATCAAGCGGATGGGGATGTACGGCATCCTGGTTCTCGCCATGGTTCCATCGATTCAGTCGGGAACGGGCCCGAACTTTGCCCTGCCCATCGGGATCCTCACGGGGCTCCTGGGTATCGTCATCAGCCTGGAGATCGGTCTGGTGGGGATGGCCGGGTTCCTGGGGGCCGTGGGATTCGCCCTGCCCTTTGCCATCCTGGTGGGATTCTTCTACGGAAAGCTCCTGAACATGGTGAAGGGGGCGGAGATGACCATAGCCACCTACACCGGTTTTGCGGTGGTGCAGTTCATGTGTATCATGTGGATCGTCCTGCCCTTTCAGAGCGGCACCATGAAATGGGCCCTGGGCAAGGGACTGCGCAACACTTTCCCGCTGGATAATACCTTCGGCCTTATCCTCAATAATTTTATGGCCTTCAGCATCGGGAACCTTCATATTCCCACGGGGCTGCTGCTTGTTTTCTTCGGAACCTGTTTTGCCGTCTGGCTTTTTACCAAATCCAAAACGGGTACGGAAATTCTGGCGGGGGGGATGAATCCCCGGTTCGCCATCGCCTCGGGGGTCAACATCGACCGCAACCGGATCATCGCCAATATTCTTTCCACGGTTCTGGGAGCCTTCGGTATCATCGTCTACTCCCAGAGCTTCGGCTTTGTTCAGCTTTATACGGCGCCCCTGATGATGGCTTTTCCCGCGGTGGCGGCGGTTTTGATCGGAGGGGCCACCGCCCAGCGGGCCCGGGTCTCCCACGTCATCATCGGTGTGGTTCTGTTCCAGGGGCTCCTGGCGGTAAGCCTTCCCGTGGCCAACCAGCTCGTCCCCGAGGGGAATCTTTCGGAGATCATCCGGATGGTGGTGCAGAACGGAATTATCCTATACGCCTTGACCAAGGTGAACGACAACGGGAGGAACTAGGGATGGATAAAAACTTGCTTACACCGGACAAGGTGGATATAAAAGAGGCCCTTCGACAAAACGTGGTGGTCCTCATCTTCGTGTTCCTCACCTTCGGGGGGGTCCTGCTTTCCGACCTGCCCTTCTACTTCATGGTCACCGAGCTGGTCTCCCGGATCAGCCGGAACTCTTTCCTGGTCCTCTCCCTGATCATCCCCATCATGGCGGGGGTGGGTCTCAACTTCGGAATTGTGGTGGGCGCCATGGCAGGACAGATGGCCCTGATCTTCATCACCTACCAGGGCTGGGGAGGCACGGGTGGACTTCTTATCGCCGTGGCTCTCTCCACCCCCCTGGCCATCCTGTTCGGATACTTCACCGGCGTCCTCTTCAACAAGACCAAGGGCCAGGAGATGATCGCCGGGCTCATCGTCGGCTTTTTCGCCAACGGGCTCTACCAGTTTATTTTTCTCTTCGTCATGGGCAAGGTGATACCCCTGAAAGACACCCCCATGCTGAAGCCCGACGGAATCGGCCTGCGGAATACCATCAGCATGGGCTCCAAACACGGCGAAGGAATCAAGTACGCCTTCGACTATATCTTCCGGGTCAACATCTGGTGGCTGGTCATCGGCACCGCCGCGGTGATTATGGTGGTCAAGGTTCTGGCCAACCGCCGGAAGAAGTTCCGCACCCCCTTCCTGACCCTGGTACCGTATATCCTGATGATTCTGGTTTCCCTGGTGATCACCTTCACCCCCGGGCTGAGACTCCTGGCCAACATCAAGGCTCCCGGAGTCACCTGGCTCATCATCATCGCCCTCTGTATTTTTAACGTGGTTATCATAAAAACCAAGCTGGGTCAGGATTTCCGCGCCATAGGACAGAGTCAGCACATCTCCAGCGTGGCGGGGATCAACGTGGACCGAACCCGGCTCATCGCCGTGGTCATGTCCACCGTCCTGGCCGCCTGGGGGCAGATCATCTTCCTGCAGAATGTGGGAACCATGAACACCTACGGGAGCCACATGCAGGTGGGCATGTTCGCCATCGCCTCCATCCTGATCGGCGGAGCCTCCGTATCCAACGCCAACATCCGTCACGCCATCCTGGGAGTCATCCTGTTTCATTCGGTCTTCATCGTCTCGCCCACGGCGGGAAAAACCCTCTTCGGAGATGCCCAGATCGGGGAATTCTTTCGGGCCTTCGTGGTCTACGGGGTTATCGGCGTCTCTCTGGGTCTCCACGCCTGGAAGACCGCCACGGCGAAGAAGAAAGTGTAGCTTTTTAGAAAAGGATAACCCTGCCTCAAACACAAAACCCGCCGGATCCATCCGGCGGGTTTTTTTCTGTCACGGGGGCGGGAAAATCAGTCTTCCTGAAACAGCTCCACCACCTCTTCGGGAGACCGGGCGCTTTCCAGAAGCCGCAGGAAGGCCCCGGACCTGGTGGCCTGGGCGATTTCCGACAGGGCTTCAATGTGGGGACCCGACTGGTCCGGCGGCGCCAGAATGAGGAAAAAGACCCGGGAGGGCTGACCATCCAGAGCCTGGAACTCGATACCCCCGGGGCTGATGCCGATGGCCATGGCGATATCCTTGATGGCGGTGGTCTTGGCATGGGGAATGGCGATCCCCTTCTCCAGTCCCGTGCTGCCCAGGGATTCGCGCTGGAGCACCGCCCCCACCACATCTTCGCGGCTGGAAAGAAGCCCCCCGGTGTCGAGAAGACCCACCAGTTCGCCGATCACCCCCGGTTTATCCGTCGCTTTCAGGGGGGCGGCGATGAATTCTTTTTTGATAAGATCGATAAGTGCCATGGGTGTTCTCCTCAACCTTGAAGGGACTCAAAGAGGTCCCAGGTGTTGTCTTCGTCCTTAACAATCAGGACCGGGCAGGGAACGGACCGCATGGCCCGCTCTGTTTCATTCATGATCTCGTCCCGGCGGCTGCGAATCTGGGAAATACCCCCCACCACCAGCAGGTCCGCCTCCAGTTCCTTCACCTGGGTTTTGATCTCCCGGTGAACCGTGCCGGAAACGCAGACCGTCTCCACCGTGAGGCCTTTCTGATCCCCCAGCTTCTTCACATGCTTCAGGTACCGGTCGGCGTCGGCCTCCAGATCATGCTGGTATTCATCCTGCTCCACCTGAAGAAAAATCCGGGCCTTCACCAGATCCTGCAGAGCCCGGGTATTGATGACGTAGAGGGCCGTCAGGGAGGCTCCGGTGGTCCTGGCCAGAACCACCGCGTACATGGCCGCGGTAAGGGAGGCTTCGGAGCCATCCACGTAGACGGCTATCTTCTTAAAGGGACCATTCATGGGCCTTCTCCTTTTTTTCCAGTCGCTTCTTCACCTGTTTCATCAGCAGAAAACTCTCCCGCTCCGCCTCTTCCAGGCGGCTCAGGGTGTAAACCAGGGTCTCTTCCAGATCCGGGATGGCGATCTTTTCCAGGGCGTTCACCTTCCGGATGGTCCGTTTGGCCTCCTGGGCCAGCCGCATGATGGAAACCTTCAGTTCCGCCAGGCGGCCCATCAGTTTCAGGGCTTCCTTGAAGTTGTCCAGGGCATCCTCCACCTGGAAACTGGTTTCCCGGGGACTGAAATAGGGGCCCCTTTCGTCGAAACTGGTCTCCACCCGGGGAAGCCGGACTCCCATGACCCGCCTCTCCTTCAGGGTAATGGCGGCATCAATGCTCACCGCCCCGGAGAGGTTCGCCACCTTGAGCCGTCCCATCCCCATCACCGCCGCCTGAAGGCTCTGGTACGCCTCCCGGAGGGCCTCCTCCACCTGGGCCTGATAGTCCACCGCCTGGTCCACCAGGGTCAGAAGCTCGATGATCAGGATGTTTCGTTTCTGATCTAAAAGCTCATGGCCCAGCTTGGCAAACTTCAGCTCGTCCTTTAATTTTATCAGGTTTGACCGGGTGGGGGCCACATTTTTCCGCATCTTTTGCCCTACCTTCCGTAATACTCGTCGATTTCGTCTTCTGTAACCCGATGCAGCTCCTCCTGGGGCAGCAGGCTCAGGGCCTTCCAGCCGATATCCAGGGTCTCTTCGATGGTGCGGTCTTCGTGGCTGTCCTGGTTGACGAAATGGCGTTCGAAAAATTCACCGAACTCCAGGTACTGGTGATCCAGGGGAGTCAGTTCTTCTTCCCCGATCACCGACGCCAGATTCCGCACGTCCTTGACGTAGCTGTAGCAGGCGAAAAGCTGGTTGGACAGGTGGGGGTGATCCTCCCGGGTCATCCCCTCGCCGATACCGTCCTTCATGAGCCGGGAGAGGCTGGGCAGGCCCGCCACGGGGGGAAAGATCCCCCGCCCCGACATCTCCCGCTCAAAGACGATCTGCCCTTCGGTGATGTAGCCGGTCAGGTCCGGGATGGGATGACTGATGTCATCGTTGGGCATGGTCAAAATCGGCAGCTGGGTGATGGAGCCGGCATAGCCCTTGAGCATCCCTGACCGTTCGTACAGCTCCGCCAGGTCGGAGTAGAGGTAGCCCGGATACCCCTTCCGGCTGGGAATCTCTCCCCTGAGGGTGGAGATTTCCCGAAGGGATTCGCAGTAGTTGGTCATGTCGGTCAGGATCACCAGAACATGCATGCCCCGCTCGAAAGCCAGATGCTCCGCCAGGGTCAGGGCGGTCCGGGGGGTGATGATCCTCTCGATGGAGGGGTCATCCGCCAACGAAAGAAAGAGGGCCACGTTGTCCAGTACCCCGGTCTCTTCGAAGCTGTCGATGAAAAAACGGGCCACGTCGTGCTTGACTCCCATGGCGGCGAAGACCACCGCGAAGTCTCCCCCGGTTTCGCCGTTCCGGCGGATTTTGGCCTGCCGGGCTATCTGGGCGGCCAGCTCGTTATGGGGCAGGCCGTTACCGGAGAAGATGGGCAGCTTCTGCCCCCTGATCAGGGTGGTCATGCCGTCGATGATGGAGATGCCGGTCTGGATAAAGTCCCGGGGGTATTCCCGGGCGGTGGGGTTGATGGGCCGGCCGTTCACATCCCGGTACTCTTCCGGAGTCGGGGCATCGCCCCCGTCGGTGGGGGTACCCAGGCCGTTGAAAACCCGGCCCAGCATGGCCTGGGAGACTCCCAGCTTCAGGGGTTCTCCCATGAACCGGGTCCGGGTTTCCGGCATGGTCAGTCCCGAAGTGCCTTCAAAAACCTGGACCACCACCACATCCTCGGAGGTGTCCAGCACCATGCCGAGCCGGGTGGCGCCGTCCCGGTCCACACACTCCACCAGTTCCCGGTAGCCCACGGGATGGGTATTCCGGACAAAAACCAGGGGGCCTTCGATCTTGTGGAGGCCCACATACTCCCGGCCTGCCAAAAGGGTTTTTTCCATCTGTCCCGACGGGGGGACGGGGTTAAGACTCATAGATATCTCCCAGCTGATCCATGGAACGCTCCAGCCGGGCCTGGAGCTTGTCCAGTCCCCGGAGGTCGTCGTTGGGGATGTTGAATTTGATCTTGGCGATATCCTGGACCACCTTCATATGCCGCAGCTTGACGATGGTGGCGCCCCGCTTGATAGCCTCGGAACCGCGGCGCCAGTAGGTCAGGATAATTTCCAGCATCTTCGCCTGCTTTTCGGTGCTGGAGTACCGGTCGATGTCGTCGAAGGCGTTCTGCTGCAGGAAGGCGTTCTTGAAGAGGGTACACACCTCGATGACGAAACGCTGGCTGTCAGGGAGGGCGTCGGGGCCCACCAGCTTGACCACCTGCTGGAGCCGGACTTCCTTCTGGAGCAGCTCCATCATCTCGGTCCGGTTGGGGAGCCAGGTCTCTCCCACCTCCCGGCCCCACCAGGGGGCGATGTCCCCCAGGTACTCGCTGTACGACTCCAGCCAGCTGATGGCGGGGTAGTGACGGGCGTTGGCCAGCTGCCGGTCTAGCCCCCAGAAACAGCGGACAAACCGCTTGGTGTGCTGGGTCACCGGCTCGGAAAAGTCGCCCCCCGGGGGAGAGACGGCACCGATGATGGAGACCGATCCTTCCTGACCGCAGAGGGCGGTCATATAGCCGGCCCGCTCGTAGAATTCGGCGATCCGGGTGGGCAGATAGGCGGGGAACCCCTCTTCGGCGGGCATCTCTTCCATCCGGCCCGAGAGCTCCCGGAGTGCCTCGGCCCAGCGGCTGGTGGAGTCGGCCATGATGGCCACGTGGTAGCCCTGATCCCGGTAGTACTCCGCCAGGGTGACCCCGGTGTAGATGCTGGCCTCCCGGGCGGAGACGGGCATGTTGGAGGTGTTGGCGATGAGAATGGTCCGTTCCATGAGCGAGGCGCCGGTGCGGGGATCCACCAGATGGGGAAACTCCTGAAGCACATCGGTCATCTCGTTGCCCCGCTCCCCGCAGCCGATGTAGACGATGATGTCGGCGTCGCACCACTTGGCGATGGCGTGCTGGGTCATGGTCTTTCCCGTGCCGAAGCCCCCGGGGATGGCTACGGTACCTCCCTTGGCCAGGGGAAAGAGGGTGTCGATGACCCGCTGACCCGTGATAAGGGGGATGTTCAGGGGCTTCCGCTCCTTCACGGGCCGGGGTTTCCGGATGGACCACCGCTGCATCAGGGAGAGGGGCACATCGCCCCGGGGACCCTCCAGACGTACCACCGTCTCGTCGACCCGGTATTCTCCCGGGGGGACCACCTCGGTCACCGTCCCTTCCCGTCCCGGGGGAACCAGAATCCGGTGTTCCACCCTGTCGGTCTCCTGAACTGTCCCGATTATTGTCCCCGGGGTAAGAACATCTCCGGCCTTGACCACGGGAGTAAAAGCCCAGAGCCTGTCCCGGTTCAGCCCGGGCCGGGTGATGCCCTTCTCGATAAACTCGCCGCCGGCGGCGAGGAGCTCTTCCAGGGGCCTCTGGATGCCGTCGTAGATGGTGCCGATCAGTCCGGGACCCAGTTCCACCGACAGGGGCATGCCGCTGCCGTAGACGTTGTCCCCCGGAGCGATACCGGTGGTATCTTCGTATACCTGAACCACCGCCCGGTCCCCCTCCAGTTTGATCAGTTCCCCCACCAGGCGCTGTTCCCCGATGCGGACCAGCTCCATCATCATCGCTCCGGTGATGCCCTTCACTTCGATGACTGGGCCGTTCACCCGCCGCACCAGGCCGATGACCGGTTCGGTTTCCAGGGAAAGGGCCGCTGTTTTGTTGTTATCCATTAATCAAAGCCTCGCTGATGATTCGTTTCAGATCCTGGTCGTACCGCCTCATCCGGGTGGTGACCTGGTTGTTGAAGGAGATACGCCGGTCCGGCGAAATGACCTCCGCTCCCTGCTCCGACAGGGGATCGCCCGGCGCCGGGGCAAGCTTCACCTTCCGGCCCGTCTCATGGAGAATCAGCTTCTCTGCCTGGCGGAGGATCTGGTCGGTCAGGTTCTCCCGAAAGGAGCAGCGCACCAGCGCCTCGGGCAGGTTAACCCCCAGGGCCCCTTCGGCGATCCAGCGGGCGAGGACCTTGTCATAGGCCGGGGTTCCCATCAAATCCGACAGAATTTCCCGGGCCCGGCCGAGGACCCGGCGGTTCAGCTCTTCCCGGGCCTTCAAAGCCAGCCTCCGGCTTTCGGTATTGATGAGGGACTCGCTGCGGCGGGCCGCCAGCTCCCCGTAACGCGCCGCCGCCTGATCGGTCTCCTCCGTCAGCTCCCGGATCCGGCGCTCCGTTTCCCCGCGCCGCTGGTCCGCCTGCTGCCGGGCCTGTTCCAGAATCCGCTCCGCTTCATCGGCGGCGTCCTTTTCAATGCTTTCCAGCAGATTGCTGTCGCTCATACGCTCCCTCCCGGAAGATCCGCCTAGATTTTAATCCCGATGGCTTCGTTTACCAGGGCCCGCAGATCTTTCCGGCTTTTTCCCCCGTCCGCCGCACCGGGGATCTCCACAATCAGGGGAAAGGCGGCGGTGAAGAGGTACTTATCCACCAGGGGCCGGATAGTATCCGCCGCCCCCTCGGTGATGATGATGATTCCCGTTTCCCCCAGGCTCAGGGCATGTTCGAAGGCCCGCTGAGCCTCTTCGCCATTTTTCACCCGGGCGCCGGGTACCCCCACCAGTTCGAAGCCGAGAACCGTATCCTCATCACCGATGATGAAGTACTTCATTCCTATACTTTACCCAGGATCATCAGGGCGGTGATAAAACCAAAGACCACAAGCCCCTCCGCCAGGGCTATGAAGATCAGCGCCTGGGAAGCTATCTCCGGTTTTTCCCCGATGGCCCCCATGGCGGCGGCGCCCACGTTGGCGATGGCAATCCCCGCACCGATGGCGCCGAAACCGAAGGCGATGGCGGCGGCGATGAGCCCCCATTTAAGACTGTCGCCCGCCGGGGAAGCTACCGGGGCGGACACTTCGGTTCCCTCGGCGTAGAGGGGGGTGGTGCCGATAAATCCGAAAATTCCCATCAGCGCCGCCATGATCACCAGGCTCAACACGACTCTTCTTTTAAAACTGTAGGCTGCGTTCACTATTTTCCTCCGAAATCAAAGCGCTAAAAACTGTCCAGGTCCCCCCGCATTCACCGGAAGGACGAGTGAGCAAATATTAACGGTCCCCCCTCCTGAGGGAGACCGGGTTGTAACTTATCCCCTTTCCGGTGAAGTACTTGGAGAAAAACTCGTAGTAGTTGAGCCTCAGGGCCTGGATGCCCGCCGACAGCCCCTCCAGGGCGATGACCAACAGGTTTCCCAGCAGAAGGATCAGGACACCCGTCAGGCCGATATCCCCGCCGCCGGCCATCCGGGCAATGGAGTCAAAGGCGGTCATGAGGCTCACATGGGCGATTCCCAGCCCCGCCACCCGCATGAACGAGAGGGTATTGGCCAGGTAGCCGGAAAAAATCTCCAGGAGTTCCACGATCCATTCCATGAAGAAATCGATAAGACTGAATACCGTGAGCCCGTGCCCCTCCTTACGGTGCAGGTAATGGTGCAGGGGGGCCTTGAACAGCAGGATCACCACCGGGATCCCGAAGGCAAAAAACAGAAAATTCCCCGGTGGGAGTTCTTTATACCCGGAGGCCACGAAAGAGAAGGCCGTATAAACCCCGAAACCGTAAAACCACCCCCCGAGAAGTCCGGACTTGTCGAGAAAAAGCAGGAACCAGCGGCGTTTTCGGATCAGGTTGATCCAGTTCAACACCAGGCCCAGGCTGATGACGGCGATACCGAAGTAAATGGTAATCCTGAGGATGTCGTAGACATTGTTGATAAGGCCCCCGCCGCCGTGTCCCGCCACCACACCGTGATAGTCAAACCAGAGGGGAGGAAACAGGGGATACCCGAAATACGAACCGAAGAGAATTCCCGTCACCACCGAGGCGGCTCCGCAGTAAATGAAAAGCTGAAGCAGCTTCCGCACCCCCTCCGAAGCCTTTTTCAAAACCCGGCCGCCCAAAAGGCCGATGAAAGCGATCACCAGGCCCTGGCCGGCGTCGCCGAACATCAGCCCGAACATGGCCAGATAGGCCACCGCCACAAAGGGAGTGGGATCGATGGACCCGTATTCGGGGGTGGCAAAATTCTCCACCAGCATCTGAAAGGGGGCGAGTCTCTTCGGGCTTTCCACCCGGACGGGGATCTTCTCCCGGGGGAATTCCGCCGCTTCGGACCACTCAATGACGATATTTCCCTCCGTGACCCTTCGAAGTCCCTCCTCCAGAACCGGAGCGGCCTCGGCGGGGATCCAGCCGGAAAACAGGGTGGTTCGATGGGTGTGGGAAAAGAAATCCTGGATGGAGGCGTAGAGTTCGTGCATCCGGATGTTGGCCCACAGCTGGTCCAGAAGCTCCCGCTGGTTTACCACCTCGTTTTTCAGGGCCCCCCGGGCCTGACGCTGCTCCTTTTCCAAAAGGGCGATACGCGATTTAACCCCGTGAAGCAGTTCATCGTTCTTCTGCCCGTCCCGCCCCGGTTCCACCTCAATCCACTGGAATTTATCCAGGACCTCATCCACGGTGCGCTTGTCCCGTTTCAGCGATACCAGTACCAGATCCGGCCCGGTTCCGCTGTTGAGAAAGCAGGGAAGCCCTTCTAACTGCTTCTCCAGCTCCGGGGGGGTCCCCCGGCCGATCCGGCCCGTCCTGACCTGGAGGAATTCACCCCCTCCGGCGGAGGCGGAGGAACGGGACAGGTACCGTTCCAGCTCCTGATTCTTCAATATCTCCTGGTTGATGAGCCGCTGCTTTTCCCGGAAGTTGGTAAAACGGGTTCCCAGCCGGGAAAGCTGCTCTTCGTATTCTTCGATCCGGGACGGCTTGAGGCCCTCCACATTGAGGGTATTCCCGCCGGGGGGAATCATATCACCCTGCTGATAGTATCCCTCGATCCGTTTCCTGATCTCCCGCAGCTGGGCCCGAAGTCCCTCTCCCTCATGGGGCCGGATGATCCCGGGGTCTACACCGGGAAGGGCGCTGATATGTATAAAATCCAGAACTCCCTGATTCAGAAGCTCCCGGGTAACCTTATCAGTGTTCCCCTCCCGAACAACGGCGGTGAGCATACGCATGGCGGATGTAAAAAGCTTCATATGACTGACTCCCGAATCCGGTCTTCCGGCCAATGATAATTTTTCCCGTTCATCACCCCCACGAGAAAGCGGATTTCCCGGTCCTTCAGGAAGAAGTAAACCAGGACAATACCGATGGTGAAGGGATATCCGGTGATAAGCTTCATGAATTCCTGAAGGCGGGTCACCTCAAGAAGCTTTTCAAAAAGCACAGCCCGGGCCGCCTGGTTTCCCCGGGAGGATCCCGCTTCGCCCAGGGCACCCAGGGCGGGATAACGATGGGCCAGCAGTCCCGCAGGATCCGCCTCCTGTCCGCCCCCCTCCCGGGCGGTGAAAGTTCTTAATTCCTGAAGGGAAAACTGATGCCCCCCGGGCAGCAGGGTGGCGGCCAGGTCTTCGGCGGTGAGCCGGTAGAACCGGCTGTACCGCAGGATCCAGCTTAGATTTTGAAGATCAACTTCGGTTTCCAGGATTTTCAGCACCAGATCGCGGTCCCGGGGGGGAAGCTCCCCCGCCTGTTCGATGAGAAACCGATAGTAGAAACGGTCCAGGGATGTCTCGATCCGAAAGATACCCTCCTCTTCCACCTGGGTCAGCCGGAACGGTTCCAGCACCGCCCGGTAGGGGGTTCCTTCCAGACCCTCCAGCACCTCGGTAAATGTCAGGGCGTTGATCAGAACATCCCAGGAAACGGAATGGAGGATCTTTTCCTTGTAAATATAACCCGCCCGGTGGCCCATGGGCCGTTTCTTGACCCGGCTGCCGAACCAGAGCCGCAGAAGGTTTTTTAGATTCTCGATCTCCAGCTTCACCGTCAAGGCCCGAACAAAACCGGCGATCTCATCTTCGGTATGTTTGATGATTCCCGTATACTGTTCAATCTGGGAGTGAAAAAGCTCCGCCTCCACCGCCTGAAGATCTCCGGTTCGGTCGTAAACCCGGGAAAGTTCGGAAAAGTCGGTATCCTCCAGGATCTGAAACACCTCTTCCAGCGAAGAGGCCTGGATCAGGGTTTCCCGTAAATCATCGGGCAGGATCTGGCTGATCCTGGCCCGCAGTTTGGCGTTGATAAAACCGTACCGTTTGACCGGGCTTTTCATGGAGCGGTGTCATCAAAAACGGTATGGACGATCCGGTCTGCCACTTTCCGGGCCAGCTTTTCAATCTGCCCGGGGTCCGCTCCGGCGTGGCGCTGACCCTCCCGCTCCAGGGCTTCCCGGACCCTCCTGGCTTCCTGTTCATCCATGGCGGACTGAAGAACAGCCCCCCGCTCCCTCTCCCGTTCCCGGGCTTCCCGGAGCTGTCTGGTCAGTTCTTCATCGGTCCGGGACAAAAGCTGAGCCGCCGCCGTCCGGGCATCGGTGATGATTTTATCGGCCTTCTGTTCAACCCCTGCTATCTTGTTGATGACTTCCCGCATACTCCAACCTTATCCTAAAAAGTCTGATCCTGACAACCGGTTAACGGGACAGCCTGTCAGCGGCAATCCCCTTCGGCAGGGAGGTTTTGCCGAGCCGGCGGGCGGACCCGTTCCACCTCAAGGTGGGCCCATTTCTTTGAAAAATATCCCGCCGTCAGGATGGCGGCGTGGGAAAGCTGGTAGAGTCCGAAAGACGCCCAGGCCCAGGACAGCCCCCTGCCCAGCACAAACAATCCCAGGGCGGTGGCCCCCAGGATGAAAACCACGTTGGTGGTAAACTCGCTGATCAGGACAAACCGGGGCCAGCCGTTGGAGGTGAAGATCATCTCAAAGCTGTAGCCTAAAATCTCGATGAAAAAGAAGGGTGCAAAGAATCTCATGGCCCTGACCCCGATGGCGATGGTTTCCGGGTCGGCGGTGAACACGGATACGATGGGTTCGGGAAAGATCAGCACCGCCGCAAACACCACCGCCCCGATGACGGCGGAAAGGAATTCGCAGTTCACGATGACCCGGTTGGCCCCCTCCACATCCCCGGCGCCCAGATGATTTCCCACCAGGATGGCGGAGGACTGGGAAAAGCCTCCCACGATGGTTTTGTTGACCCGAAACAGGCTGAAGAGGATGTGAGTGGCCGCCAGGGCGGCGGTACCGGTCTTTCCCACGAATATCTCGTAGATCATGAAAATCCCCAGGGCGCCGATGTTCTGGATCCCGATGGGAACGGCCTGATGAAAAACATCCTGGATGAGATGCCCCTGATAGGAGGCGCCCGCGGCGGGACGAAAGTGAACCAGGTATCCCAGCCCTCCCAGCTTGAAGAGGAGATAAACCGCCCCCATCCCCTCGGCCAGGAGGGTCCCCAGGGCGGCACCCCGGATTCCCAGGGCGGGGGCTCCCGCCTTTCCGAAAATCAGGATGTAGTTGAAGAAGACATTTAAAATATTCGTACCGATGGTGACCACCATGATATCCCTGGTGCGGTGGACACCCCCCAGAAACCCCATGGAAGCCTGAACCACTCCAAAGAGGGGAAGCGACCAGCGGAGGACGCCTATGTAGGCCAGGGTAAGGGGAATGATTTCCTCATCCACCCGGAGGAATCGAAGAAGAGGACCGGCGGTGAAGGAGAGAATAAACCCCAGGGCGGCGGCAATCAGGGCGGCGGCCAGGCCGTTGGTCAACACCTCCTCCAGGATGAGGTTCTGGCCCGCGGCGATGCGGCCCTTCCGGCGGGAGGTAATGGCCTGCACCCCGGTCCGGACAGGCCAGAGAAAGGTAAACAGGATGGAGGTAAAAAGCCCTCCCAGGGCGATGGCCGCCAGTTCCACCGTACCGAGCCGGCCCACCATGGCGGTATCGGCCAGACTCATGAGATAATGGGAAAACCGGCCTGCCAGGAGAGGAAGACCCAGAACGACAATCCCCTTGAGGATGGGGGGTGAAAAATATTTCTTCATTCTCTGACTTTACGGATTCCCCCGGGGGGTGTCAAGAAAGGGAGGGATTTACTGGGGAAAGCTCAGAAAGCCTCAGGGCGGGGGGGGTATTTTCGGAAGGTTTCGATCGGGGGGCAAGTCAAGGAGCCCCGCCGTACGGCGGCCCAGTTCTCTCCGGGAGAGCCTGAGGGCCTCTTCCCTCAGGACGCCGAGCCGTTTTTTATCTTCCAGGGCCCCCAGGCCCGGCAGCTGTTCTTTCAGAATCCGGAAGCCTCCGGCGGTATCAACCTTGAACGAAGGGGTTCGGCTGCTTCCGCCGCGGCCGCTGCGCAGGCTCTTCCGGTACCGGTAATCCCGGTCCAGCCCGGGAATGAGGCCCCGGCCGGCCAAACGCCGGACCAGTTCTGCCCGGACCATTTCACCGTACCGGTCGAGATTGGTACCAGATGTGAAGGTTACAGGCAGGGCGAACCGCACCAGGGGCTCCCCCTCCGGGGTGTACTGGGAAAGACCGTGGGTGTAAAAATCCTGATTCAAAAGGACCGGTGTGGCCCGGGGAAAGAACCGGAGCTTCTTCCAGTGGGCCAGGTGGTCAAGGATCCATTGCTTCTTTGCCTGAAGCTCCCGGTCTCCGGGGCTTTTCTTAAGCTCCTCCATGGTCCGGGGAAGGAGCTCCTCCTGAAGAAACAGGATTCCCTGGGAAAGAGGCATGACGGTGTAATCACTCTTCCGTTCCTCCTCCTGTCCTTCGGGGATACCGTAGGGAGGAGGTGTCCCGGGGTCCCGTGCCGTCACGGGAAACAGAACCGCCAATGTACTCCGCAGGAAAGGCGGAAGGTTCCCGGTTTGAAACAGCATCGTCGGATTATCATCGGGGGGGGCGTATTTACGGAGCGCCGACGCCACCGCCCGGGCCACTTCCCTCCGGACCAACCCATCGGATCCGACGCCCTCAAAAAACCCTTCCCCCCCCGCCAGGAGGATCCGCCGGAACAGCTCCGCCGCTTCCGTGTATCGGGGATGACCGAGAATCTTCTCCCGCTCCCCCGATGCCAGGGTCTCTCCCGCCAGTTCTTCAAGAAGACTCTTCCCGCCCCGGACCAGGGTTCCTGCTTCGAAATAACAGCGTTCCCGATCCTGCGGTGTCAGTCCCGGCACGGCTTCCAGAATAGTCAGGGCGGCCTGGAAACGGACCGTTGCCAAAGCCAACAGATCTTCCAGATCCTTGAGACCCCCATAGTTCCGGGCCAGAGTTTCCACCTTCCCGGCCAGGAGCCTTTCTTCCTCTCTGTAACGCCGGAGATCTTCCTGCCAGCCCGGAACAAGCTCATCCATCGGTCTGCCGCCGGTACAGTTCTTCCGTGGCGATGAGAATTTTCGTTACCCGGTTGAACTGGTTCAGGGGATAGAGATAGAAGGTTTCATCCAGGGTGGAAAGCTCGAAACAATCGCCCTTTCCAAAATAGTCGTATTCAATGTGACAGGAATACATGGACCGGGGTTTTTTAATGATCGGCCCGGAAAAGTAGCCGGGGTCCCCCTCCAGGAGAAACCCCTCCGCCGAATGAACGACCCGGGCGGTACCAACATCGTAGTATCCTTTGTGGTTCACCAGGGATTCCACCCTGACCTGGTCCTCGAACCGATACTCCCCACGGTCGAGCTCTTCCCTGACCAGACGGACCTGTTCATCATACCAGTCGGGAAGGTGGGAGAATTCCGTCTGCCCCGCAAGGGCCTGCATGACCCCGTATTCATCCATCCGCCACTGTTTTCCGCAGGCGTCACACTTCAGAATTTCCCCGCGGGAGGACATCTGGTGGTCGGTTTTGCAGGCGGGGCAGTGATAGATGACCCGGTGCAGCCCTTCGGCCCGGAAGGGCACGCTAATCTTCACACGGTTTTCCCGCTGCCACCGGTATTCATCGTAGGTGAAGGCCTCATCTATCCGCCGACGAATCTGGTCAAGCGGCAGAGTCTCCAGTTCTTCGGGAGAAAAAAGCCGGAACATCTCTGCCTCGATCCTGTTACCACGCTCCTTCAGGTTCCACACCGGGGAGCCCAGGTAGTTCCCGTGCATCCGCAGCATCGCCACAGGCACCTTGAAGGATCGGAGCATCTTGGCCAGGGAACCCGGAATACAGGCGGGCCTTCCGATGAGAGAATACCGGGCTTCGGGGTAGATGGTGACCACATCCCCGTAACCATGCAGAATCGTCTTAATATGCCGGATCAGATTGATATCGGCGGTAACCCTCCTCTTCAGCACCCCGCCGGCGTGCCGCAGCAGGGCTTCCCGGCCGATGAATCCGTCGATGGCCACTATATAACTGGAGCGCCAGGGGAAAAGGGCGGTGGTGGTTACTTTAAAATCGATAAAAGCCATGTGGGTGCAGAGGAGGATAAAAGGAGGCTTGATTCCTTCCATTCCTGTCCGGTAAATCCGCAGGCCCTTTCGCCAGACCGGGGGCAGACTCAGCAGCCAGGTGAGAGGCCGGAGGATATTCCGCTGTCGGATGGGAGGCCGCTCCATGTTAAAACGCATCAGCTTCCGGTACTCATCCGGGGTGGTGGGGTGAAGCCTGGCCCGGTAATCCATTCATACCTCCTTGGAGCAAAACAGGTGCCCGTCGAAAAAACCATCCCAAAGATGGAAAGACCCCATTATAAAGCCCTTTTTCTCAAGGCGCACCTTTTTTCTGTCCGCCGCAGCAGTTGGGATTTAACGGGTACCTTAGAATAAATGATTTACCATCACTGGTCCTGTCCGGAAGTACCGGGACCGTTAACTTAAGGTGATTCACAGGAACGTGAGTCATAAAAAAACCGCCCTCCGAAGAAGGCGGTCGGTAAGATCTGCGGGTTTAACCGTAGACTAGTTCCACTCCCGGCGCTCTCTGGGGGGCCGTTCGCGGGCTTCGTTCACCCGAAGGGCGCGGCCGTCCATTTCGGCGCCGTTAAGGGCAGAGATGGCGGCGGTAGCGGCATCGTCTTCTTCCATTTCAACAAAGCCGAAGCCTTTGGACTGGTTGGTGAACCGGTCGTAGATGATCGCTACGTCACGAACATCGCCAAACTGGGCGAACATTTCTCCGAGCTGATCCTGGGTGGTGTTGTAGTTGAGGTTTCCTACATAGATCTTCTTAGCCATGGGGCCTTCCTTTAAGTCTGAGATATCTCAGAATAATGATGTCTGTCAAAGCACTATCGCGGATCTGTGCTTCGTCATCATCATTTTCAGGGATCTCAGACACAGGCAGAACCGGTAAAGCAAGAATTCCATACAAATCAACAATAAGCACAATGCATTGGTGCATTAACAGCTGATACTGATTCTACTGGCTTTTCAAAGATAATCAAGGGTTTTTTCCCTAAAACAGCTGATTTTTCCGGAAAAAACGGGTTATTCTGGGAAAAAAAGGAGTCAACAACATGGAATGGAAAGCCAGTCATATTTTAGTTAAAGACCAGAACCAGGCCCGGGAGCTGCACAGGAAGATCAAGCAGGGGGCCAGCTTTGAAGCTCTGGCCCGGGACTTTTCCACCTGCCCCAGCCGCAGCAAGGGGGGGGACCTGGGATGGTTCGGCCCAGGAAAGATGGTTCCCGAATTCGAAAGAGCCTGCAGCAGCATGGGAGTGGGGAGCGTCAGCGACGTGGTACGGACCCAGTTCGGCTACCACATCATAAAGCTTACGGGAAAAAAATAAGAGTCCCCTGCCCCCCGGCCGGCAACCCGCCCGGGGAGTTAAAGGCCCCCCTGCCCCAGAATTCTCTTCCCCAGGGCGGAAAGAAGAAACCGCGGCATGTTGGCGCTGGCTTCCCGGGATGAACGGATGTACCGGTCCTCTGCTCCGGGGGTTTCATCGTCGTCCAGCTCCAGGACCCGCAGGGTCCGGCTGGCCGCCACCATCTCCATGATCAGGTGGGTTTCCCGGTTGGTCAACCCGTCGTTGCCGTTATCCGCCACCCGGCCGGCAAACTTAAGGTAGAGCCCCTGGGTCCCCCCGCAGCTCCTGTTCAGGGCCTGACGGATGATTTCCCGCAGAGGCAGGAGGGAGATCTCTTCCATGGTGAATACGGTGATGTTGTCCCGCCGGATCAGCCGGGCCGCCTCGGGTTCGATCTCCCGGGGGCCCAAAAGGACGATGTTATCCAGGGATAATGAGGCTGAAACGGTCTCATTTTCCCGGGCCAGCACCCGGAGCAGCTCTTCATGGCTGACCGTGGAATCCACCCAGATAAGGCCGAAGGAGCCCATGGCCCGGGCGGCGGCGGCCACCCCCCGGGAGGTGAATTGCCGCCCCCCCAGGACGGGAACCTTCCCCGGATGAATCAGCCTTCCTATTTCATCGGCGGAAGCGCCGTCGCCGAGTTTTTCATATTTATACTCCAGCCGGTCCAGCCACTCCGTCAGATTGGCGGCGTACTTTTCGGCGTTGAAGAGGGACCCCACCAGGGCGACCCGCCTCTGGGTCTGTTCTTCCAGATGGGGAGGCATGATCACCCGCTTGGCCACGTAGGCACTGGTCATCCCCGCCAGCAGAGCCGAATACCCCGGAATAAACCGGATCTCCTGGCCCAGCTCCGCCGTTTCCGCCCGGGCCGTCAGGTCCACCAGCAGGTGGTCCGAGGAGGCTCCCAGGATCTGCACCGCCGGGTCAACCGGAGTCAGCCCCTCCACGTCCACATCCTCACGACCGATGTTCAAGATCCCGCGAACCATGGCGCCCCGGTCCTCGAAGACCGGGGTGCGGCCGAAGGCGTCCTGACCGATTTCACCGATGGGTACCGAAGGCTTTTTCTTCAGTTCGATCAGTTCCGCCCGAAGGCAGAACCCGTCCTGAAAGGTGCCGGGCCAGGCGGAGCGGCCCAGGGTTTCCCGGCCCAGGAGGATCGATTCTCCCAGCCGCAGGTTATTGATTTCCCGGGGAACCTTCCCTGCAGCCAGCAGGGGCAGGGTGGAGCTGTTGCCCCCCGAGAGGGTCTCCAGGGCGATACCGAACCGGTCCTCCACCCGGTGGGCGTAGTCCACCAGCTGCTGGAGGTTCTCTTCGGTGGGAATGACTCCGCCGTAGCAGGTCAGGTTGGTGCCCAGGCCCTGGATTTTAATCCCCGGCAAATCCAGCACCTCCCGTACCATGGGGAGGAGATCTTCGGGCCAGATACCTTCCCTCAGGTCTCCCAGATCAACCATGAGGATGACCCGGTGGATCGTACCCAGGGATTCGGCGATCTGGCCCAGCCGCCGGATCACCGAAATCTCTGAATTGAGGCTCACATCCACGGACCGGACGATCTCTTCCGCCGCCGACAAGGGGGGAATCCGCAGAAGCATGACCGGCCGGTTCACCCCTCCCGCCCTGAGCCGGTGGATGTTCTCCAGCCGTGATTCCCCGATCTGGGTTACCCCCCCACGGATCATGGCCTGGGCCACCTGGGGCATCCCGCAGGTAACCTTTGTAACTCCCGTAACATCAATGCCGTGGTCGCTGCAGAGGCTGACCATGGTGCGGGCATTTTTTTCAATTTTGTCTATGTCTACTTCTATGACCGGTCCTGCCATGGGCTGCTCCTATGGGTTTCTTCTTTGCATCTTTTATGTTTCCAGGCTGGCGGTTATCAGAGCCGCCGCCCCGACGGGATACTCCCGGGAGATCACCCCCGCGGCGGCCATGATGTAGTGGCGGTCCAGGAGTATCCGTGCCTCCTTGGGAGGATAAAGCTCCCGGCCCGACCCGGACTCTAAAACCCGCCGGAGTATTTCCCCCCCCGCTCCCAGCCGGGTCAGGGCCCCGCCGGTACCGATCACGGTCTGCACCGCCGTCAGGTCCTTTCCCTCGGCATAGCGCTGTTTCCCCGACAGGGAATAGAGTTCCCGGTACCGGCCGGCGTGGCGTTCCAGGGCTGTGCGGCCCGCATGGAAGGTGAGCTCCCGGGCCAGGGTAATTTCCCCCTCCGTCTGAGGAAGGGGGGGCAGGGCCTCCACGGCCTGGTCGGTATCCGGACTCTCCAGGCCCAGGGTCCGATCCAGGATCTTCCCCCCCCGTTCCCTTACCTGACGGCGGTTCACATAGACCCCCAGGTCGCCTTCCACGGTCCGCTTCGCCTCCGGTTCGGGGGCGATCATCATCCGTCCCGCCTCGGGGGAGTCGGAACACACCGAGTGGAGGTCCGTGGTGGCCCCCCCCACGTCAAAGACCAAAAGGTCGCCGTACCTTTCCCGGGCCAGCTTCGCCGCCTCCATTACCGCACCGGGCACCGGAAGGATGGGCCCGTCCACCAGATCCCGGAGGTGGTCCATCCCGGGAGCGGCGGTGATGTGAACCTCAAAGAGGTCCTGGATGATCCGGCGGGCCGGTTCCACCACCAGTTCATCGATCCGGGGATAGACGTTCTCTGTGATATGAAGGTGGAGGTCCGTTCCTTCAAACAGGGCAGCCACCTCCTCCCGGGCGGCGCTGTTCCCGGCGTAGAGCACCGGCACCTTCAGCCCCGCCCCGGCCAGGGCATCCCGAATGGCCTCGGCGTTGTGGAGGGCCGTCTCCTTCTCGCCGTGATCCACCCCGCCGGCGATGAGGATAATATGGGGCCGGGAGGCGATCATCCTGTCCAGATCGCCGGACCCCATTTTTCCGGCGGTGATGCCGCAGAGGTTGGCCCCCGCCCCCAGGGCGGCCTCACGGGCGGCCTTGACGGTCATATCGTAGACCAGGCCGTGGACGCTCATCCGCAGGCCTCCGGCGGCGGATGAGGCGGCGGCGAAGCGCCCCCACGACAGCTCACCGGCGCCCAGATTTTGTTTCAGGTCCTCCAGGGCCGCCTCCAGGCCGATCCGTACGTCCCCCCGGTCCACCGAGGTGGGGGCCTTTCCCTGGCCCAGAAGCACCGGGGCATCCGAATCGAGCCGGTCGAAGCCGGTCACCACGGTGGTGGTGCTGCCGATCTCGGCGAAGAGGAGCTGAACCCGCACGGCCCTATTTCCCCGCCCGGGGCTTGCGGTTTTTCACCAGGAAGGTGGCCACATGGATGCCCTTGGTGCCCCGGCCGAAACCGGCGTCCACCCCCTGCTTCACCGCCAGATCCGGGGTCACCTGGGTACCCCCCGCCAGAATCAAAAGCCGGTCCCGCACCCCCTTCTCGACGCAGAGTTCGTGGATCTTCTTCATGTTCTTGTAATGAACGTCATCGTGGCTGATGATGGTGGAGATCAGGATCGCCTCGGCGTTGGTTTCCAGGGCCGCATCCACCAGCTTCTCCAGGGGAACCGAGGTTCCCAGGTAGTGACAGTCGATGCCGTACCCCTCGATGCCGCCGTGCTTGATGTCGATGATCTCCCGGAGCCCCACGGAGTGCTCGTCCTGTCCCACCGTCCCCGCCACGATGGTCAAGGGGCGGGCCTTGACGGCGGCCCGGATCTCTTCTTCCGACAGCTGTTCCGGCTCCGGGGGGATTTCCAGCTTTGTGGTGTCGATGGTGAAATCCACCTTCCCCTTCAGCTCCACCCGGGTCCCTTCCGAGGGATGGAGCACCTCCACATGGATCACCTCCGCTTCTCTCAGGTTCATGTTCTTCGCCGCCTCCAGGGCGGCAAACCGGGCGGTCCGGGCGTCGGTGGGAAGACAGAGGGTGAGCATCACCACCCCGTCGCCCTGCCACTCCATCTCGGGCTTGATAATTCCGGTATTTCGAAGGCCCGCGGTTTCTGCCATCCTCACATTGACGTTATCTTCCTCGTCCAGCTCGTCGATGAAGATGATCTTCTCCGGTTTTTCCAGGGTGGAACCGCCGATGAGACTCGAAGGATTTTTCACCGCTTCGGGGCCGTAGGGTTCCAGGTTGTTCCGGCCGAAGTGGGCGGTCACCGGGGCCATGTAGTCGGCATCCCGGGGATAGACCGTCCCGGCACCGATGCCTCCTTCAATCTTCCGGACGATGGGGTCGCCGTTGCGCTCGGGATACTTGCCGGAGTCAACGAACATCCCCGCCTCCACCGCCTTGAAATATCCCCCCATTTCCACCATTTCTTCCATAAAAAGGACGGCCCGCTCCTTAAGATCCCGGATTCCCGCCGCCAGTTCCCCCTCGTCCCGGCGGAGTTGCACCATCTCACCCAGGCCGTCCATGCCGTTGAAGGCCTGCTTGGCCGTATCGGTTCCCTCGATGTTGTAGATATGCCAGGGAACATTACGCCCCTCGTCGGGGGTGATGGTGGACTGGATCTCCGCCCGGGTGAGCTGACTGATCAGCAGGTTCAGGGTGTGGGTCACCGTGGCTTCCCGGGCCGAGCTGGTCATGTATTTGGTATTCTGCTGGGCCCGCATCTTGTAATCCCGGAAGAACTCCCGCAGGGCCACCGCGTAGGGCAGGTCGATCCGCATGGCCGGGGCGGGGGGTGCCGTGGGGGGCACCGTGGAGAGACAGATATCCTCCTTCTTCATCCCCGCCTTCACTGAGAACAGGGCGTTCAGGCCGTGCTGAACCATCAGCTCGGGCATCACCTTCCAGGCCTGCCGGGCCGTGGCGTTGGCGTTGTGGGCCCCGTCGATCTGGGCGATCCCCGCCCAGGCCATGACCTTCTTCGCCTCGGCGGCGTCCACGAAGCTGCGGATCATGTTGACATTGCGGTAGAGGACGTTGTACTGGGGATCCTGATGGGCCCCGTTGACCCCCTCTTCGGCAAAGAGGACGGCGATTTCCGGCCCCGCCACGCCGGAGACATAACTGTGGTAGTTGATGGGCCGGCCCACCTCGTCCTCGATCATGTCCAGGGCCTTCCGCTGGGCCCGCAGCTGTTTACGGGTGATGGGCACCCCGCCGATGCCCTGGGGGGTGCCTTCGATGAGGCCGTCCATGTGGCTCTGGCCGGCGGTGCGGATCACCATCAGATGGTCCGCCCCGTGCCAGGCGGCCATCCGCATCCGGCGGATGTCGTCCTCAAACCGGCCCGAGGCGATCTCGGTGGTGATGGAACTCACCGGCTGGGGGTCGATATCTCCGAAGTAGTGGGCCGCCGGAAGAGGCACACTTTTCCCCAGGTTGTCGCTGGTCTGATAGTATTCAAAGGGGCCGATCTGCCGCTTCTCTCCCGCCCCGGTGCGCCACGCCCAGCCCCGTCTTCGGGGGTGATAAAGTTCCAGATCCTCCAGGATCTTCTCTACATCGATTTTCTCATCGGGTTTCAGGCTCATTTTGCCACCCCCTTGCCGAAGGCCGCCGCGGCGGTCTCCCAGAGTTTTCCTTCTCCCAGGGCCAGCCCCGCTTCGCGGATATCCTTCCCGGTCTCCCGGGCCACTTTATACACCACGTGGCCCGCCCCCTTGCCGATGAGACCGTGATCCAGGACCTGGTCCACGATGGCCCGGGCCTCGATGCTGGAAAATCCCATTCTCAGCAGCACCGACCGCTCCAGGGAGGGGGTGGTGTTATTCCGGGCCAGGTCAATCAGCGGCTCGGTAAGCTGATCCGCCAGACTCCAGAACCGGGCCTCCAGCTCTTCTTCGGTCATCCCCGCCAGATGTTTCCGGCGTTCCTGAAAATCATCTTTACGTTCGTGCATCGTGTGCTCCTTCAATCATGGGGCCGCAGAGCGGCCCCGACTCCTCTCAGCTCTCGATCCGGTCCCGCATATCTCCCAGGATGGCCCGGGGTACCGGCAGGTCCAGCATGGTCTTGAGCCCCGGGGACGCGTTGATCACCTGGGGAATCATGTTGACGCACATGGCGATGGTGCCGATTCCCCCGGGGACCTCGGGTTTGATCTGAAGGTGAATCTCCGGGGTCCCGGCGATATCGACATAATCCCCCGTATCGGTGCCTTCCAGCTCCGGTTCGATCTGCTGGGGGTGGACCATCTGAATCTTCTGCTCCTCCCCCACCCAGCCGGAACCGCGCATGTCGCATCCCGCCACGTCTCCAGGCTTCACCGAGGCATAGGGGGTCTGACGGGCCACGGTGGTGACGATGGGTTCCATGGACTGGGTCACCGGGCGGGAGAGCTTCCAGCCCACCGCATCGGCGATCATGTTCACCGATTCGTTGAATCCCACATGACCTGCCAGGCTGCCGTCGGCGGCGCCCTTCCGGAACGCTTCGGGGGAAAGCCCTACGCCCTGTTCCTCCATCACCGCCGGTCCGAAGGGAGAGAGACTGTTGACCCGCCGGGCGGTAATGTGATCCACATCGATGCAGGCTCCGGTCATGAGGACCACCAGCAGGTCCATGATCAATCCCGGATTGATGCCCGTACCCAGCACAGAGACACCGTTCTCCCGGGCGGCAACATCGATTTTATCCGCCAGCACCGGCTCTCCCGCCCGGGGGTAGGCCATCTCTTCGGCGGTGGAGATCACGTTGATACCCCGGGAAACCAGAAGCATGATCTTGTCGAAGGCCCCCCGGGTGAAGGAATCGGTGGCCAGCAGGGCGATGTCGGCCTTCTCTGCTGCATCCAGGAGTTCGGTAATGTTCCCCTGTACCACCAGATCTGCCGCCTCCCCCGCCTCGGCGCCGAGAAGATCCCCCAGCCGCCGGTTCTTCCGGTCCGGATGGGTATCGCAGACCCCGCAGATTTCCACCCCCTGCTTCGAAAGAAGCATCCGGGCCATACCGCTGCCCATGGCGCCGAAGCCCCAGATCAGGACTCTCACCTTTCTATCCATAACAAGATTCTCCTTGAAAGTATTTGTTGCTATTGCAGTAGTAATTATAAAGTTCGAGACGGGGTTGTCAAGATAAAAGATTGACGGCATAAACGGGGAGGCTCGTTTCAATAAAAAACTATCCGTAAATTTGACATTGCCTGTTGAGCTTCTTACAATTCGCTGTATCTGCATCTTCCAAGGAGCAAACCGCCCTCTATGGCCAAGAGAAAGAGCCCGCCGTCCGGCGCAAACGCAGCAACCATCCTGGAACTCATAGCAAATTTTGAGGAAGGGGATCTCATGGGGCTTTCCGAGCTGGAGTCGGCCCTTGCCCAATACGCCGCCGCCGAAACCGATTCCCCTGCGGCCCGGGCAGCGGAAGAAATTCTCCCCTGGTTTCATGAGGTGGGAAGGGTTGGGTCACAAGCCGTCTTTGTAGAAGAAATCGGTCATCTTCTCACCGCTGCGACATCCGCAGCACTTTCCCCCGGGGCGGTGGAAGAGACCCTGACCCCGCTCCTGGCTCCATCCGAAAAGGAAGGCCCTGAAACCGATGAAACCCTGGTGGTCACAGAGGAATGGTTCGAAGCCCTGATCGACGATACGGAGATGCTCCGAAAATTTGTCTCTGAAATCAATGAACATATGGAGAATGTCCAGGTGGCCCTGCTGGATCTGGAATATGATCCCGGCAATAAAGAGTATATCAACACCGTATTCCGGGGGTTTCATACCATAAAAAGTTCCGCCGCCTTCCTGGGAGTAAAGAATATCGAGGAAACCGCCCACAACCTGGAAAACATGCTGGTGCTGGTCCGGGATGGAGAAATCCCCGTGACCCCCGAACTGATCGACGTGGTCTTCTACGGGGTGAGTTTCATCAGGGATCTGGCGGATGTCTTCGAATCGGTCAAATATGAGAGGGAAAAAATCATCCCCAGCTTCCTGAAAATCGACATCCGGCCCATCATCCGGATCACCCGGAAGATCGCCAAAGAACACCGCAAGAAGAAAATCGGTCAGATCCTGCAGGATCTGGGGAAAATCGATGGAAAAACCGTTCAGAAGATTCTGCGCCGCCAGCAGGAGGAAAACCGCCTCTTCGGGGACATTGCCCTGGAAGAAAAGGCGGTGGAAGAAAGGGACATCGAAGAGGCGGTAAAAGAGCAGAGCGCCAGCAAGAGGGAGCTGGCCTATGTGAAGGTGGCCTACGACCGGCTCAACGACCTGGTGGATATGGTGGGGGAGCTGGTGGTCAACCAGTCCATGATCCGGGAGGAAGTCTCCCTGGGCAAACAGATTCAGGAACGGGAGCTTCACCAGCTGGAGCAGATCACCACCAACATCAAGAACATCGTCCTCTCCATGGGGATGGTTCCCATCGGCGAGGTATTCAACAAGCTTCGGGTGGTCATCAGGAACGCCAGCCGGGACACCGGCAAGATAGTCACCACCAACATCACCGGAGAGGATACCGAACTTGACCGGACCCTCATCGAAGCCATCATCGACCCCCTGGTTCACATCGTCCGAAACGCCGTGGACCACGGACTGGATGATGTGGAAGAACGGGAAGCGGCGGGAAAGGACAGGGTGGGAGAAATTGCCATCAGCGCCGAACACAAGGGCAGCGGTATCGAAATCATCGTCCGGGACGACGGATCGGGGATCGACCGCCAGGGCGTGATAAACAAGGCGTTGGAGAAAAAACTCATCCGCCCCGACGAAACAGAGCGCTACCTGGAAGATGAAAAGCTCTGCTTCGGTCTTCTTTTCAAACCGGGATTCTCCACCGCCCGGAAGGTAACCGAGCTTTCCGGCCGGGGGGTGGGGCTGGACGTGGTAAGGATGAATCTGGAGCGGGTCCACGGCCGGGTGGAAATCGAATCCACCCCTGGAAAAGGAACCTCCTTCATCCTGAAGCTGCCCCTGACCCTGGCCATCATCGACGGCTTTGTGACCCGGGTCGGCGATGAACGCTACATCTTCTCTTTCAACCTGATACGGGAAATCGTGGTTCCCACCGAAGATAACACACGGACCATGGAAGACGGAGAGGTGATCCTTTTCAACAGGGACCGGCACGTTCCGGTAATTTTTACCGAACAGCTCATCACCGGGATTCCCGTGAATCGGAAGCCGGGAGAGTATGTGATCCTGATTATTTCCTATGAAAACGGCCTTTACGGCATTGCCGTTGACCAGGTGATCGGAAAACAGGAAATAGTCATAAAAAGCCTCAACGAAGTCCTCCGAGACATGAATCTGTTTTCGGGAGGAACCATCTTCGGGGACGGCACCATAGGGTTCGTGGTGGATATCGACGAGTTTATGAGGAAGGCGCAGACCTGACATCCCGGGAGGAGAGAGAATGATATTGATCGTTGATGATTCGGACATTGGCCGCGAAGTTATAAAAAAATCACTCATGATGAACGGATATACAAACCTGGAGGAAGCGGAAAACGGCGCCGTGGGCCTGGAAAAGGCCAAGGCCCATCAGGGGAAGATCAAGCTTTACCTGCTGGATATCAATATGCCTGTCATGAACGGCCTGGAACTCCTCGAAGCCATCAGGGCCTTTGACACGTCCACTCCGGTGGTGATGCTGACCACCGAAACCGACAAGGCAAAGATGGCGAAGGCAAAAGAGATGGGTGCCACCGGCTGGATAATTAAACCGTTTGACGGGGAAAAATTAACAAACGTGATCAAGATAGTAATGAAGGAGTAGGATCATGAAACAAAAGAAAAAGATGGGACTTTCGGTCCGGATTGTCAGCCTTGTGGCGCTCCTGTTTGTCATCGCGTTTGCGGTCATCGTCGTCATCGTGAGCATGAGGATAGAACAGGGCATAGCGGAAACGGAGATAAGAAACCTGGAAAGCTCCACGGAGCAGCTGGTGAACTTTATCGACGAGGTGATAAACGGTGTTTCCCGGCGGGTTGAGCTTGTAGCCCAGAGGGAAAATGTTATCGATGCCTACCGGTCCGGCGATACCGCGGCGCTGCGGGAGTTCAGCAAGAGCAGCTACAACAGCGAAGACTACTTCGCCTCGGTCTTTTTCACAGACCGGGGAGGACGAAAAATCGCCAGCTTTCCCAACACCGAAGCCGCCGGGGAAACGGTGACAGACCTTCCCTACTGGCAGCCCGTCTCCCGGCTTCAAACCACACAGTATATCGACAGGTACGCCCGAAAAGACGGGGACCGGGCCATTCTGTATCTGGCGGCGCCCATCGTCATCGACGGTCAGTTTGAAGGATCTCTGGGGGTGGTGTTGGACCTGAACGCCTTCTCGGACAAATACATCCTGCCTGTGGTATACGGCGAAACCGGATACCCCTACATCGGGGACGACCAGGGGCTTGTGCTGGCCCACCCCACCGAGTCGATGATCATGGACAGCGTTCTGCAATACGACTTCACCAAAACCATCCTGAACTCCAAAGAACCCACCGGGGTGGTGTACTACGAATGGCAGGGGGAAATGAAGTACCTCTTTTTTCAGAAACTCTCCCGGCTGCCCTGGTATGTGGCCGCCACTATCTACGAGTACGACCTCCTCTCCCTTTCCACCACCATGAGGAACCAGATCATTATGATCAGCATTCTGTTCCTGGTGGTCCTGGTGGTCATTCTCATCGTGATGACCATGTTCTTTGTGGGAAGGCCCATTTCCAAAATTACCAGAGACCTTTCTTCGGGATCCAACAACCTTGAGTCGGCGTCGTATCAAATTTCCGCCTCGAGCCAGCAGCTCTCCAGCGGCTCCTCGGAACTGGCGGCCAGCATCGAGGAGATAACGTCCTCCCTGGAAGAGCTCCAGTCGGTGGTGGAAATGAACACCAAGAACATCAATCAGAGCGAACTTATGATGAAAGAAACCAATCAGGGGACCGAACAGGTTACCCAGAGTATGGGTCAGCTGAAAGGCGCCATCAACGAAATTGGCGGGAACAGCAAACAAATCGTTAAAATCATCAAGGTTATTGAAGACATCGCCTTCCAAACCAACATTCTGGCCCTGAATGCGGCGGTCGAAGCGGCCCGGGCGGGTGATGCCGGCCGGGGTTTTGCCGTTGTGGCCGACCAGGTCAAAGACCTGGCCCAGAAGAGCGCCGAAGCCGCCAAGGAGACAGCGGTCCTCATCGATAAAGCCATCGAAAGCTCCGCCAAGGGAGAATCTCTGGGTGACCAGGTCATGGAAGTCCAGACCAAGGCGGGAGAAATGGCCTCCAAGGTCAGTGTCCTCCTGGACGAGGTGAACCGGGCCTCCCGGGAGCAGATGAAGGGGATCAATCAGATCACCCAGGCCATCGGACAGACCAACGCCGTGGTCCAGCAGACCGCCTCAAGCGCCGAAGAAACAGCCTCGGCCAGCGAGGAACTTCTGAGTCAGGCGGAAAATCTGAATGAGATCGTGGATCAGCTCAGCATCATGGTGAAGGGAAAGACAGAAGAAAGAACGGTTGTCAAGAAGAAGAAAACCTCCGACCGCCCGGGAAATCAGAAACTGATTTCGTCCCAGACGCCTCCCCGGGAACCTAGACGAAAGGAAGAGGATTCGGACATTCCCCTGGCCACGGCGGAGGAACAAATACCACTGGAAGATGAATTCAGGAATTTTTAGGGAAGGTAAGTTATGGCACAAACCGATAAGTACCTGATATTCTCGCTTCTTACCGAGTTTTACGGGATTCCCATAATAAAAGTCCGGGAGATCATCCGTTATGAGAAGATAACCCCCGTACGGAAGAGCCTGGAATATATCAAGGGTGTTATCAACCTCCGGGGCAAGATCATTCCCATCCTTGACCTGCGGACCAAGTTCGGCCTGGCGGAGCAGGAGTATAATGAAACCACCGTCTTCATTATCGTGGATATCAGCGGGAAAAGCGGAGTCTACAACATCGGTATTACCGTGGACGCTGTCCACGAGGTTCTGGATATCGATAAAGAACAGGTGGAGCAGACCCCGCGGCTCGGCCTCAAGCTGAAGAGTCAGTACCTCCTGGGCATCGCACGGCTGAGGGAAGAAATGGCCATGATTCTCAACCTGGATATGATAATCTCCGCCGATGAGATTATCGCCCTGACGGAATAGCCATGGTAAAGGTCCTCATCGTCGATGATTCTGCCATTGTCAGGAACGTACTGGAAGAAGAACTGGGCCGTTTCCCCGAGATCGAGGTGGTGGGGACCGCACCGGATCCCTTTGTGGCCCGGAACAAGATCCTGTCCCTGAAACCCGATGTACTGACCCTGGACATCGAAATGCCCCGGATGGACGGATTGACCTTCCTGAAGAAGCTGATGGACTACTATCCCATCCCCGTCATCATCGTCAGTTCGGTGACGGCGGAGGACGCCGCCGCCTCCATCCGGGCCCTGGAAATCGGCGCCTTCGATGTGGTCAACAAGCCTTCGGGCAGCATTTCGGTGAAGGAGGCGGTTCAGGAAATTCATGACAAGCTCCTGAGCGCCTATCATGTGAAGGACACCTATCTTTCCCGAAGATCCGCCATTATTAATTCTATCAGGCCCGCCACGGCGCTGAAACAGAACGATTATCTGCAAAACCTGAAAACCACCGAGTCGGTCATCGCCATCGGTTCCTCCACCGGAGGTACCCTGGCCCTGGAGTATCTCTTCAAGGCCCTGCCGGCAAACCTTCCGCCCATCCTGGCGGTGCAGCACATGCCCCCGGTCTATACGGGCCAGTTCGCCCGAAGGCTGGATGAGCTTTCCCGGCTGCGGGTCAAGGAATCGGAGGACGGAGAACCCATCCAGAAAGGAACGGTTTACATCGCCCGGGGGGGGCAGCACCTTACCCTCCGGCGGAAGGGGGCGTCCCTCTACATCGAGCACACCGACACCGAAAGGGTCCAGTACCAGCGGCCCGCCGTGGATGTGCTGTTTCAATCGGTGGCCCAGACCATGGGGCAGAACGCCGCCGGGTTTTTATTGACCGGTATGGGCCGGGACGGGGCGGCGGGACTCCTGGACATGAAAAAAGCGGGGGCCCTGACGGTGGCCCAGGATGAGCATACCAGCATCGTCTACGGCATGCCCCGGGCCGCCGTGGAAATCGGCGCCTGTCAGGAAATTCAGCCCCTGGACCAGATCCCCCAGCGTATTCTGGACTATGCCACGGGAGAGGCGAAGAAAAGTCAAAGCCGATAGATATTATGGTCGATCTGCTTAAACCGGTGGGTGGTCCCTACCAGTGATTCGGTCAATCCCAGGAGCAGGTACCCCTCGGGAGAGAGAACGTCGGCGATCTTTTCCAGCATCCTGGTCTTCTTCTCCGCATCGAAGTAGATCAGTACGTTGCGGAGAAAAACGATATCAAAAAGGCCTTTGAAAGGATAAGCATCCAGAAGGTTGAACTCCCGAAAATCAATAATATTCGTCACCTCCGGTCTGACCTCGAGAAAGTCGGGGTTGGCGGTTTCGTGGAAAAACAATCGGATTCTCTCTCTCCCGATATCCCGTTCAATGATGTCGCGCCGGTAGATACCCGTGACGGCCCTTTCGATCATGGCCCGGGAAATATCGGTGGCGAGGATCTTGAAATCCAGCAGATCCAGGTCAGGCAGGACCTCACGGGCCGTCATGGCAATGCTGTAGGGTTCCTCGCCGGAAGAACAGGCGGCGCTCCAGATACGCACCCTCTTTCGGTCTCCCATTCGGTGAAGAAAAAAGTATTTCAGGAACCGAAAGTGAACGGGATCCCGAAAAAAATAACTGTAATTGGTGGTAAGAGAATCGACAAACTGCTGGATAAGCCGGGGATTGGAGCCGTCTTTGAGAATCCGGCACAGGTCCTTGAAATCCACAGGACCACCCTGAGCACTCATGAGCTTACTCAACCGGTGAACAATCAGGTACTTACGTTCCAGAGGAAGCCGAATACCGCTGCGTTTGAAGAAGATGTCGGAAAACTCATGAAAGAGTCGGTCGCTCACCTCAAGGGTTTCAGGGGCCGGCAGATTCCAGGAATCATTCATGGCCGTCAAAAGAGGATGGTATTATCATCAAGAATCTGACTTTTCGAGAGGTCCAGCTCCGGTTCCGCCTCTTCTTCCAGCCCCATTTCTTTTCTTAACCCTTCGATCACCAGGCGTTCATTCCCCGTGGTCATCAGCGCGGAAAGATCATCGATAATCGCCTTCCTGATGGTTCTCTTTACTGTATCATCAAGACACTGCTCGGAAAAACCGGCACTTCCCCGGTCACGGCAGGTCGTTTCCAGGTTCTTAAGAAAACCGATGACATGTTCAGTTTCCTGATTGATGATATCGTGAAACTGAAGCTGGCCGATGGTTTTCTTCATTTTAGTGGTGATGTTCAAAGAAAGCTCATTCAGGTTATGAATCACCTTATCGAGGTTGATAAAGGTTTCATCGATAATTTCCTTATAGGGAGCCATGGCGGAGCCGATGCCGTCCATATCCATCCGGACCCGGGACAGATCCTCAAGAAGCTCATCCCGCAGAGGCTGTATCTGCTGAAAGGTTTGTTCGATCTGCTGGTGGGTGGTTTGGGCGAACTGGGCGGTCTGATCCGCAAAGGCGGTAATTTCCTGCCCCAGAATGTGAAATCCGCTGTGCTGCCCGGCTATCCTTGCTGCTTCTATCCGGACATTTATGGAGATCACCTTGATTCTCTCCGCCATATCTTCGATGATGCCCGCGGTACTCCGAATCGACTCCAGGCCGCCCACGGCGGACTCAAGGAACTGATTGGCCGCCTTTTCCAGCTTCCCGACCAGGGAGACAAACCCCTCAACCTTGGCGGTTATTTCAATATTTTTCTCACCAATATAAGAGAGGCTGCGGTCGCCCTTCGACCCTTCCCGGGAGAACCGGGCGATGGTCTCGCCGCTGTCTTCCACCAGCTCCTTGCTGTAGTCCCAGACCTGTTCAAACTGCGTTAAAATCGATGAGATGGTCTTTTTTTCATACTCTCCCGATGAATCAGCCAGCCTTTCCACCGCCGGCAGGGAATGGCTTATCTCATACAGCATCTCCGCGGCGGCCTGCCTGAGAGCCCTGTTTTCCCCAAGAAGCTCTTCCACCCGCAGCCCAGTCTCGGCGCCGTTCCCGGTCATTCCGGCCAGAACCTCACGGACAGAGGGAAAGATTCGTTCAAGAGATTCAAAAATGGCGGAGGTTTCACCGTTAAATCCCGGGGGAGCAGCCTCTATCCGGTCACGGACGGCGGAGAATCCGTCTGCCAGCCCTTCCAGGGTATCCGGGAGAAATCGTTCCTGCTGGCCCCGCCCGGATGACTGCCCGGCCGACACCAGGGAGAACCAGGCTTCCCGCATGATCTCAAGAGTTCTGAGAAATTCAACCGAAAGGGAAACCAGGGACAGAAATTGTTCCTTTCCCCGATTCAAAAATACAGTGCGTCTTTTCCGCCAGATTGCCTCCCGGCCAACCTGAACCGCCACAAAAAGGACAATGGCGATACAGAGGCTGGTCAGAAGAATGAACCGGTTTTCCTCCGCCAGGAAAAAAAGAACCAGGGTCAGAACCCCCTGGATCAGTAAAAATGAGACAAGGGTACCGAAAAACTGAGAGGCATCATCGAAGTATCCCGACCGTTTCCGAGAATTCATGCTTATCTCCTCGCGGCAAAAGTTGTTATTCCAGAGCCTTTGTAAATATTGTCATGAATTCCAGGTTAAATGTCAATTTTTCCCTGGTGTAAGTAAAGACCGGTAAGACCGTTTGGTGTCACAAAACAAGGCCGAACCATCCTCTTTGCAGCAGAAGGTCCTAAACATGCAGGAATTTCTTCCGCAGCTTCTCCAGGTTCTCACCGAAGAGATCATCCATGGGTTTTCCGAAGGCGAGGCGGATCTCCGCCAGGTAAAAGTCGTGGATGATATAGCCCTCGATGGAGTAGACCAGGCCCTGGTTTCTAGTCCAGACCACCTGACTCTTTCCCGGATTTCCCAGCATTCCGGTGAGACAGACCCGGGAATCCACGGCACAGTCAATACTGCGGCCCTGGGCATTGATTTCATCCAGGTAATGCCTCTCATGGACGTATACCTGACCGAAATCGACCTCCACCTGGCCATAGCAGAGCAGAAAAATCTGCACTCCCCGCTGGTGGGCGGCCCGGAGGTCCTCTTCCAGCATGGGAAACTCCTCGGCCCAAAAGCCGAGAAAAATTTTCTTCTCCGCTCCGGATATCATTTCCTTCAGCTTTTCCAGGGATTCCTCCCGGCTGTGAAGGTTCCAGACCGGATCGAAGTCGGCCACAAAATCGATGGCTTCCAGACGGGTTTTCAGCTGCCGGGTGAGCTGCTCATTGTCCCGTTCTATCTTTTCCACCAGTTCATCCGGAGACAGGGGAGAGAAAAGTTCCGGGCTGGAGCCTGAGGAAACGGCGAACCCCTTCTTGATAAGCCGCCGGCTGATATCGTAGACCCGGGAGTGGGGAACCCCGGAATTCTGGGAGATGGAATAGGCGCTGACGGGATGATGGGCCAGCAGGGAGAGGTAAACCTTCGCTTCATATTCGGTAAATCCCGCCCTCATCAGATCCTCCACCACGCTGTCTTCGGGGGGGGCGGAAACCGGTTTGTTCATCTTCTTTGCCATGGTTTCGAGTCTACCACAGATTGGGCGGGTGAGCGAGTCCCACGTTATTCAGGGCTGATTGATTTAATCAAAGGACCCTTACTGATTCCTCAGGGATCTCCCAGCCGGATCACAGTGAGCCCCGTAGAGTCGGCCACATAGGCAAGAGACCCCCTGAGGACCACCACCTGTGCAAGAGTGGGAACGTCACCAATGGTGGCTGTCAGAACCGGCTCATCGGGGTCGCTCAGGCTGATGATATGGAAGTAGCCTTCGGAGTCTCCAGCGTAAAGATAGGGGCCGCCGGAAGCAAGCCCCCGGGGGATTATCCCGGTTACAGTACCCGCTGCGACGGGGGAAGCCGGATCAGACACGTCGAAGATCCGGACACCGGAAGTATTGGTGGCAACACAGGCGTAACTGTCCGACAGAACCACCGAGAGGGCGGAACTTATAGTACCGATAAAAGAAGTCCAGGCGGGACTTTCCGGGTTCTCAAGGTCGAACACAGACAGCCCGGTGCTGCCGGCGGCCGCATAGGCGAAAGATCCGGCCACCACGGCACGGTTAGGATACTGCCCCCCCGCGGCGGTGATGGAAAGGGGCACAGGATGGGAGGGGTCCCGTTCGATGCTGAACACCGAAAAACCCCCGCCGGAATCGGAAACGTAGAGATAAGGCCCCGCCGCCGTCACATCCTGGGGAGCCCCGTAGGTTTCCACGGTCCTGACCAGAACCGGATGGGCCGGATCGCCGATGTCCACCACCGAGATTCCGCCGCCGTCCACGGCAACATAGGCGTAGTCTCCCCCCAGGGCCACCCCGCGGGCCGAACCGGGGGTTTCCACGTTTGTTAAAAAGGATGGATGTTCAGCATTCGCCAGAGACCAGACCTCCACCCCCCGGGTATGGGCCGCCACATAAGCATAGTTTCCTGCCAGGGCCGCACCGTATCGCTGCGAGGTGATGGCGGAACTGGATACTTTAACCGGCGATTCTGGACCCTCGGCCCGGATCACTGCCATTCCGCCTCTTTCGGTGCCGATGTAGCAGTATTCCGCAGCCCGGCTCACAGCCCGGGCCGACCCGGAGACCGGGACCGTCCCGGACTTTACAGGTGCCTCCGGATCGGCCAGGGAAAAAATCAAGAGCCCCGCGGTTGTATCCGCCACATAGACGTAGGAACCATCGATGGTGACATCCCGGGCTGTTCCCGGGCTGGCCAGGGTGTCCGCGACCTTGGTCGGATCCCAGGGCTCTTTAAGATCGTATACCGAAAGGCCGTCACTTTCCGCCACGTAGAGGTACCCGCCGGCAGCAGCGACGCCGTTTGCCGGGCTTGAAGTTGGTACCGGGGTTTCCTCAGTGAGATTATCAGGGTCGGCGACATCGACGATATGAAGGCTGCCCTCCTGGGCGGCTAAATACAGATAACGGTCTTCCAGGGTCATTCCCCCCCAGGCCTCACCGCTGGTGAAGCTGCAGGAGCCCCGCAGCACCGGAGAAGCAGGGTCACCCTGAAGATCGTAAATACTGAGACCGAATCCGCTGCCGGCGGCGTATAAGAGTAAACCGTCAATCGTAAGAGCCTGAACGTGGGGATCCCCCAGGGCGGCTCCGACCACGGGATTTCGAGGGTCTGCCACGTTGACAACCTTCAAACCCTCAGAGGTACCCAGATAGGCGTATGATCCCAGGATCTCAACAGCATAGGCCTCTCCGTCTTCGGAAACAACGGTGGTCGACACCAGGGCAGGACGTGAAGGGGCTGAGATGTCGGAGATTATCAGCACCCCCGAAGAACCGGACCATCCCGTCATATAAGCGTATCCGCCGGCAGCCGCCACCTGGTAGATTTCATTGGTGTTCGGCATGGCGGCGGCAAGCCCATGACCGAAGCGGCCCGCCACGGCCTCCAGGGGATCACTGACAATCTCCGGGAAAGCGGTGGACCGCACACGGTAATAGTACCCCATGTCGTGATCCAGACCAGAATCGGTAAACCGGCCGCCGGTCAGGTTCCGGCGGACCTGCCAAGGCCCCTCCGGGGCGGTGCTGCGTTCCACGGTATATTCGCCTATGCCGGGATCATCCCACCACTCCAGGGTAACCGAACCATAGCCGGTTTCCCTCACCCAGGGGGCCAGGCTCCGGGGGCTGAGGGGCATCTTTTCGATGGTGGCGGAATAAGCGTCGGTACCCTGACTGACAGGCATATTGGCCCTTACCCTGAAGCGGTATACTTCGCCGTTCTCCAGCCCTGAAAAATCAAAAGGGCTGGTAACATCTGTCTCCATAAAGCCGTACTTGTACTCAAGGATGTCATAACTCTCCGCCCCGGGAACGGGGTCCCATTCAATCGATACCTTGCCGTTCCCCGGGATAACACTGAAGCCCAGGACGTCACCGGTTCCCCCGGGGATCAGCTCCCGGGTCACCGTGGAAACATTACCGTTCCAGTCCCGGACTGAAACAGCCAGGGTGACCGTGCCGTCAAAAAGCCGGGAACCGTCCTGAGCCCGGGTGGGAAAAATAAACGAGAACACCCCAGTTTCATCCAGAGTGAAGGAGCCTGCCACTGGTGTCCCCAGGACAGAGTATTCACAGGCACTGATACGGTCGGCCGTAAAAGTATCTCCGTCCAGAATCGAGCCGGAGACCCTCACCGCCGCACCGTACTCGCTCCGGTCGACAGGCTCGGAAAGGGTGACCAACGGTCCGCTCTGGTCTAAAACCTGAAGAGCCAGAATTTCCGGTATGGGATGGGGGCAGGAAGTTAAGAAAAGAAGAGAAAGTATCCCCGAAAAGCCCATCATCAGCAATAAAGGTATTCGGCGGCAGGTCATGGCACATCTCCTTCTTCCCAGAAAATGATACCCGGCCCTGTATCCGCCGAAGCCGCCCGGCTCCCGCCCCGGGAAGTTTCCGCCACACCGGCGAAACGATTTGCCGCTTCAGGGTCAATGGCCTCCAAACGCCGCACATAAATGGCGGCCTGGTCGTGGTTTTCCAGAGCCTGGAGAGTTTTCACAAGGTTACTGAACACCACAACCCTTGCACCGGATGTTCCTGGCCAGCGGTCAATCAGCTCTTCAGCCCGTTGAAAAGAGGCAAGGGCGGTCCTGTAGTCGTCCTGAACAAAGGCGAGGGATCCCAGGTTTATCTGCGGTGCCGGATCTCCCGGATCGCGGCGAGCTGCCTGCTGAAAGGCCGAACGGGCTGTCTGATGCTGGTTCAGCCGGGCAGCGGCTACGCCCAGGCTGTTCCAGTGCCGTGCCGTATTCGCCGCTTCGGCCCGTTCCCTGAGGGGGGACAGAATCTGAGAGGACAAACGATTCAGGTCACTGCGGTAAGGCTGCAGGAATCCTTCGGGGTTGCCGTACTGAAGGCCCAGGTCGGTCTCGGTCAGACCCACGGGACGGTACTGCTGCTGCGCCTCGGCGGTGATAAAAAAACCGCGGTCTTCGACCCTCTGGTCATAGGCCCGCCATTGTTCCATACCGGTCCGCCAAGCCTCCATGAAGCCTTCGCGGCCTATCATGGTTATCTCCAGCAAAATCCAGAGGGTTCCGTCCTGGACAATCGTCATGGAACGGTCGGGATGAACCCTGCCGTACTCCCTGGGACTCAGCCTGGTGTTGACGGCAACATAAATGTGTCCGGGAATGGTGATAATGCCGGTGGGGACACCGACCGTCTCCATCAAAGAGGCGAAGAGGACGGTAATATCATCACAATCTCCCGTAATATTTTTCAAAGTTTCCCGGGGCAAACTGACAGAGTCAACCACCAGGGTATTTCCCTGAACCTCAGCAAAGGGAGAACTGGGATCAGGCTGATAGAGCAGGCCCAGATGGGCCAGGGCGTGATAAACCTGCATGGCGTATTCCAGCTCATGGGGCAGGTAATCGGTTGCCTCCTTCCGGGCAGAGGTGCGGATAAAACTGGCATAATTCCCGATGGCGCTGTCGCTGGGAGTAATAAAGGCAGAGACCTTCCGGTCATCATCCCAGGTAAGGGCATTACGGTCATAAAGATCAAAGGGGATGCCCTGGGTCTGGGAGGCCGTGCGCCCCCGGTAGGAATAGCGGAAGATCAGTTCACCATTGAGGGGGGTAATCCCGTTGGTAAAGAAAACATCCCTGCTGAAGCTGGCGGTAACGGGAACCTCCACAGATTCCCCCGGTCCCAGACGATCAAGGCGGAAAGACAAGGTAGGAGAATCCATCATAGCCGGCTGGTTGAAGATGACTTCCAGATCCGATATGTCCGATTTTTCTCCATTTGTCACCAGAACCCTGGTAATCGGCTCCCGTACATAGACCGACTGCATGGACGCAAAAACCGGAGGCATCACAATGTCGCCTATCCGCAAGGCCCGAATTTCCGATGGGGGTGAATCAGGATCTTGACCGAACCGATAATGGGCGGCAAAGCCGGCCCCAAAATAGAATCCATCAAAATCCGGAATTCCCCCCAGGCTTTTCCGGTAGCGTAAAACGGGAGTCAGATCAATGGAAAAATTGTAGGAAGGGTTGAGAGTCAGCTTCCCCCCGGCGGTTATGATCACGCCGGGGTTTCCCACGGGATACCAGTTCCCATCCACCGAAACAACCCTTTGGGAATAGTAAGACTGGCTCATCCCCGCGGCAACATCGGCTCCTATTTCGAACTCCCGGCTGACCCGGCGGGCATGGCCCAGGCCCAGGGAAATATAATAGTTCTGATGATCCCATACATCCTGAGGGTTGTATGAAGGCATCGAGACCCCGTTGGCCAGCTGTCCTCCAAGAATGGTAGGTTCATCGATCTCATCGGAATCGAGGTTCTCAAAGCCGGCACGCAGAAAGGGCTGCATCCTGGGATAGGAAGGAAGGGGAACTCTGAAGATCACCGATAAATCATTTACTGCGGTACGCCGCCCCACACCGCCCACCGGTGCCATGGGGATATACCTCCCGCCGATGGATAACGGGGGAGAGTAATACTCATCAAGTCCTTGCTGGGCAGGCAGAAGCAGTGCAGAGAGAAAAAACAGAATGGAAAAGAGGCTCAAGTGTAGAGTTTTGATGCCGGACGACACAACGCACTCCAAAAAAAAAACCAGATTGCGCAATATTAAGGGAGGATTTTCCTGCCGTCAAGTCAGAGCTGTAACCCACAGCAATGTAACATGTTCAGAGAAGGAAGCAGGCTCATTGGACTGAAGCTAAAAGATGAGCTATCAAACAAACGTTCATCCGCACTTCGGAATCCCTGACCGGCCTGGGCTGGCCCGAAAAGAGAAACAACCGGTATGATACGCCCCACACCGAAGCAGGCCGACAGATTCTTGCTGAAAGCCGCTGATTTTACTTTCCCGCGCCGGTGTACTAAAATACTTTTATTCCAATAAACAGGGAGCCCGACAGCCATGGAAAAACCAGACGATAAGCCCAAGACCTCCGCAGATACCATCCTTTTTGTGGATGATGAACCGGGCATCCTCAGCGCTCTGACCCGAAGTCTGAGGAATTTTGTTCAGGAAAACCACCTGGCCGTAATAACCGCAAATACCGCCGCCCAGGCCCTGGAATCCATCAGAAGCCACACCGATGAAATAGCCGTCATGGTCTGCGACCAGAGAATGCCCGACATCAAGGGCAGCGATCTGGCCAGGCTCGTCAAGGACCGATACCCCGACATCTCCCTCATAATGCTGTCGGGACACGCCGAAATGAGCGATGTGGGAGACATTCTCAAGGCGGGGATTATTACCTTCATTGAAAAACCCTGGGACCAGACGGTTCTGGAAAACGAACTGAAGAAAGCCCTGGAGGTCCACACCCTTCGGAGGGTCAACCGCATTCACCGGGAGAGGATGGAAGAAGACGTGCGGCTCTGCGGGGAATTCCAGAAAACCATCTTCGCCGGGCCCCTGCCCCAGTCGCCCCGGATCAGGTTTCGGGTCACCTACCGCCCCAGTTCCCGATTCAATTTCGGCGGGGATTACTACGATGTGATCGAACTGTCGGAATCCCGGTTTCTGGTGCTTATGGGGGACATTTCCGGGCATACCCCCCACACATCATTTATCTCCGCCACCCTGAAATCCATAATCTACCCCGATTACATCCGGAACCTGAAGGAGGAAGAGCTGTCCCCCGCCGGCCTGCTATCCTGGCTCAACCGCCGGCTCTGCCAGTTTCTGAAGAATTTCCCCGAAGTTTTTGTTGCCTTTTCCGCCGCCGTGATTGATCTGGAAAAAGAGGCCCTGGTCGCCGCCGACGCGGGGGGGCCTCCGGTTATTCTGGTAGATCGGGCGGGGAACCTCTCCCTGAAGGAAGGCCGGGGACTGGCCCTGGGGGTGGATGAAAATTATTCCTACGGGGAAACCCGGGCGGACCTCTCAGACACGGCCCTCCTGATCTTCTGCTCCGACGGCCTCTATCCCCTGGAATCGCCCGAGGGCCCTTCTGCGGGGAAACTCTTTCTCGAGGCCCTGAAGGAGAACACCCTCCACCTGGAAGATCATCCCTACCTGCTGGATAAATTATCCGCCCCAAAAAAGGACTCACCCCGGGAGGATGATGTGACCCTTCTTACCGCCAGGCTGGACTGGGGGGAGTGAACCTCCCCCTAGAGACGGGATCCTCCCCTCCCGCCCGGCCTTGAACAGCGGTCCCCGGATCAGCCCCTCTTCCCCTCAATGCCCCTTTTCTCAGGATAATCCACCAGGTCATCGGCAGGAACCGCCCGGTTGCAGTAGTAACCCTGCCCCCGGTCGCAGCACACTTCCTTGAGGAAGGCGACGTTTTCCCCGGTTTCCAATCCCTCAACCACCACCTCCAGCGGCAGCTGACAGATACACGCCAGGGAAGAGAAACCCGAACCAAAATCGTCCAGAGCAATCCACACTCCCATCTCCTTCAGCCTTTCCAGCTGGTGGAGGGCCCGCGAATCGTTTCCCAGGAAGGTGCGCCCGGTAATTTCTATTTCAATGTTCCGGGGCCGCAGCCCACCCTTACCGACCCCCGCTTCACCAGCTTGGGCTCGAACATGACCTTCATGGGAAGGGCCTTGGACTTCTGCCTGATCTCGTCGATCAGGATCTTGGCGCTCCAGCGGCCCAGATCGTACTTGGGATGCTCAAAGGTGGTCAGGGGGGGTGTTACCAGGGCGGCGGTGGTGTAGTTATCAAAACCAAGGACCGAAACATCTTCGGGAATCGCCAGCCCCTGCTCCTCCAAAGCCCTGTACCCCTGGATGGCCAGATTATCATTGAAGTAAAACAGGGCCGTGGGCCGGCGGTCACAATTTTCCAGAAGCCTCTTCGTCAGAAGGTACCCCTGCTGCACATCCCTGGCCTCGTCTTCATCCACAAAAGAATACACATACTGTTCCTGCAGGGGGAATCCCGCCTCCAGAAGCTCCTCGGAGAATCCGGTCAGACGGTCCAATCCCGACTGAATATCAGACTTGTAGATATAGCCGATATCCCGATGACCGGCATCAAGAAGATACCGGGCGGCCGCACGCCCCGCATAGTTGTCATCCACGGTGACGGTGGACACACTCTTGGCGCTGAACCCCCAATGGGTGGTCACCACGGGAGTGGATGTCCGGTCAAGCAAGGCCACCAGATCTTTCACCTTCGCTTTGGCGTTATGATTGGGTTCGATAATAAGACCGCTGATATTCTGGTTGATAAACCGCTCCACCGCCTCGTACTGACGGATATCATCACGGTTGCTGTTGGCGATCACCAGGGAGAAACCCTCCTCCTTGGCCACATCCTCGATACCCCGGAGAATCTCGGTGTAGATGTAATCCATAAAAAAGAAGCTCACCAGGCCGATCACCTTGTCGGCCCCCGGCTTTGACGGGTCGCTGGACTCGCTGGTATAAAACGTGCCGCTTCCCCGGGTCCGGGACACCACCCCCTTGGCCTCCATGACCTGAAGGGTCTTGCGGATGGTGGTCCGGCTGACCTGATACTTTTCCATCAGCTCGTATTCGGTGGGGAGCTGCTGGCCGTAGGAGAAGGCATTTTTATCGAGAAAATCGGTTAATTGCGCCTCTATCTGAAGATAGACGGGTCTGCCGGGGGACTTCATTATTCTATTATCACCGATTTTTGCCATTTGATAAACAGGATATACCTCTATCATAGAGTTGTCCACAAATATTTGCATTTGTATCTAATTCGAATACATTTTTTTCTTTACAGGAGATACAACCCATGGTAAGATTTCCCAGTCTTACGTATTCACAAGGATACAAAGAAACACAAATCAGGAGGTTCCTATGTCAGTAAAAATGAGAATGGTCGCCGCTCTGGCGGTACTGATCCTCACACTCGCCGTTTTTTCCGGATGCGGAAAGAAAGCCGAAGCACCTGCCGAAGCAAAAGAACTATCAGGAAAGATCACTGTCTGGTCTTTCACAGACGAAGTGGGGGGCATGATCGAACACTTCAACGCCAAGTACCCCAACATTGAGGTGGAGTTTGTGGTCATCCCCAACCAGGATGAGGTTTACCTCAACAAACTGGTCACCACCCTGAGGTCCCGGTCCGCCACCCCCGATGTCTTCACCGGTGAAGCAGCGTTCTTCAAACAGTTCGTGGAAGCAGGGTTCTGGGAACCCATCTCCGACGCCCCCTACAATGCCGAAGCCCTGGCGGACAACCTGGCCCCCTACGTGGTAGACATGTCCCGGGATGCCAACGGTAAGATCACCGCCCTCTCCTGGCAGGCCACTCCGGGGGCCATGTTCTACCGCCGCAGCATCGCCAAAGAGGTACTGGGAACCGACGATCCCGCGGAAGTTTCCAAGTGGACCAGCAGCATGGACACCTACTATGAACTGGGCGAAAAGATCAAAGCCGCCTACGGCGGCAAGAAATTCCTGGTTTCCGGTTACACCGACATGAGCGAATTTGTCTTCAACCAGAGAACCAAACCCTACGTTATCGGTGATACCCTGACCATCCCTGCCTCCCTGGTGGAATACATGGAACTGGCGAAAGACATGAGGGCCAACAGAATCGAAGGCGGAGCCACCACCTGGTCTCCCCCCTGGTTCTCGGGCATGGCCGATGCTTCGGTCTTCTCTTACATCCTCCCCACCTGGGGCCTCCACTACGTGCTGAAACCCAACGCCGAACCGGAAGCCCACGAGGGAAAGAAAGATTTCTCCGGTGACTGGGGCCTCTGTGTTCCCCCCGCCGCCTACAACTGGGGCGGAACCTGGATCGGTATCAGCCGGTTCAGCGAAAACAAAGACCTGGCCTGGGAATTTGTCAAACATCTGGGCAGCGATCCCGATTTTGCCGAGTTCTGGGCTAAAAAAACCGGCGACTTTGTGGGCAACATGAACGTGGTCGACAAGATCAAGGGTGATTTCTCCGAACCCTTCCTGGGCGGACAGAACCACTACGACTACTTCTTCAACGAAGTCAAGAAAATCGATGTTTCCCGGGTCGGACCCTGGGACTTCCAGATTCAGAACGCCTGGGGCGACCAGGTAGAGCAGTACGCCAACGGCGAAAAAACCCGTCAGCAGGCCTTCGACGGCTTTGTCACCGCCATGGCCGACATCCTGCCCAACGTAAAAGTTGTCATTGAAGGAAGATAAACGTTACAATGATTCCAGCCCCCCCCGGAGAGGGGGGGGCCTTTTCTTTCATCAAACGAATAACATGAAAAATGACTATTTAAAAGGGCCTCAAGATCCAGTGGAAAGAGGAGATGCCTATGACAACGAGAATAAAAGCCGCCCCCCCTGGGCACCGGCGGGGGTTTTTTGACAAAAGGGACAACAAAGGCTACCTGTTCATTCTGCCCTTTTTTCTGGTGATGCTGGTTTTCCAGCTCTACCCCATCGTCTATACCTTTGCCCTGAGCCTCACCGCCCCGCTTAATCTGTTCGAAAATGAATTTGTCGGACTGGGCAACTACACCCGGCTTTTTGCCAACGAAGTCTTTCTCAAGTCCATCTTCAATACCTGGTTCATCTGGCTGATGAACTTCATTCCCCAGATCGTCTTCGCCCTTTTTCTGGCGGTGGTGCTCTACGAATGGAAGGTGGCGGGGAAGGATACCCTCAGAACCATCTACTTCCTGCCCAATCTGGTCACCGCCGCCTCCATCGGCGTTCTCTTCGCAGTCCTTCTGGACTGGCAGTACGGGACCATGAACCATCTTCTCATGAACCTGGGTGTTATCAAGGAGCCCATTCACTGGCTCCAGAATAAAATGATCACCCGGGGGACCGTATCGCTGATCCAGTGGTGGCAGTGGTTCGGCTATACCATGATCATTATCATGGCGGGACTGAGCTCCATCAGCGATGAGCTCTACGAGGCGGCCTTCATGGACGGAGCCAGCCGGATTCAACTTTTTTTCCGGATCACCCTGCCCTTGCTGCGGCCCATTCTCCTCTACGTGTTCATCACCTCCCTGATCGGCGGCATGCAGATCTTCGACATCCCCCGGGTGCTCACCAACGGCCGGGGCGCCCCGGATAACGCCATCACCACCATGGTCCTCTATCTCTACAACCAGGCCTTCAAGAACTTCAACATCGGGTACGCCGCCGCCGTGGCCTATACCCTCTTTTTCATGATCCTGTTCTTTTCCGCCCTCTCCTTCCGGATGATGTCGGGAAAAACCAAAGAGAAAGGAGGCCTCGGATGATCCAAAAGCGCAGCAGACTGGAAAACACCGTCCTTTACGTTTTTCTCATCATCCTGGCGATCATTTCCATCACCCCCTTCTACATGATGGTCATCAACGCCACCCACAGTAACGTGGAAATATCCCAGAACATCTGGCTCACCCCCGGAAGCTCCCTGGGAGATAATTACCGGATCATCCAGGGAAAGGTGAATATCTGGCGGGGATTTCTCTCCAGTGCCATCATCTCCGTTCCTTCGGTGCTCCTTTCCGCCTTTTTCAGCGCCATGACCGCCTACGGCTTTGCCAAATTCCACTTTAAAGGCAAAGAAGTTCTGTTCTGGTTCATCCTGAGCACCATGATGATTCCCCAGCAGTTAGGGCTCATCGGCTACTACAATCTGATGACCCACCTGAGGCTCATCGACAGTTTCCTGCCCCTGATACTCCCCGCCGCCGCCAACGCCGCCATGGTGTTCTTTGTCAGGTCCTACATCGAAGCATCCATCTCCGACTCCCTCATCGAGGCAGCCATCATCGACGGGGCCCGTGAATCGTACATCTTCCTCAGGCTCATCCTGCCCCTGGCCATGCCCTCCATTGCCACCATGTCGATATTCACCTTCATCAACAAGTGGAACGACCTGATCACCCCCATGGTGCTTCTGAACTCAGCCAGTAAATTCCCCATGCCCGTGGTGATCAGCAACATCCGGGGACTCTATGAAAACAATTTCGGAGCCATCTACCTGGGGGTGGCCATTTCGGTAACCCCCATCATCATCGTGGTGGTAACCTTCTCACGATCCATCATCAAAGGCCTCACCATCGGGGCGGTAAAAGGATAGACCCATGAATAATCCTGAAATGTTCAGCATCAAAAATCCCGTTCTCCCGGGGTTTCACCCCGACCCGTCAATCTGCCGGGTGGGAGACGACTTTTATATCGCCACCAGCACCTTCGAGTACTATCCCGGCGTGGCGATTCATCACAGCCGGAATCTCACCGACTGGACCCTGGCCGGCTACGCCCTGACCCGATCCTCCCAGCTTGATATGAGGGGCAATCCTCCCTCGGGCGGAATCTGGGCCCCCTGCCTGACCCACGCGGACGGTCTTTTTCACCTGATCTACACCGATGTGAAAAGCTGGACCGGCGCCTCCAACCAGGATAACGCGGGATTCAAGGATACCCACAACTATCTGGTCACCGCCGAAAAGATCACCGGTCCCTGGTCGGAGCCGGTGTACCTGAACTCCTCGGGCTTCGACCCCTCCCTCTTCCACGACGAGGACGGCCGGAAGTATCTGGTGAACATGCTCTGGGATTACCGGCCCGGCCGAAACAGTTTCGCCGGAGTGGTTCTGCAGGAGTACTCTCCCCAGGAGAAGAAACTGATCGGCCCCATCACCAACATCTTCATCGGCAGCAGTCTCAAACTCACCGAGGCACCCCACCTCTACAAACGCAAGGGCTGGTACTACCTGCTCACCGCCGAAGGGGGCACCTCTTACACCCACGCCGCCACCCTGGCCCGGAGCCGGGATATCCGGGGGCCCTATGAGCTTCACCCCCGGACCCACCTCCTCACCTCGGTCAAGGATCTGGACAAGGTGAAAGCCGCCATGGAAGCCGGTGATGTGGATGGGGTAAAAGCCGGCTGCCATCAGGGGCTGCAGAAGGCGGGCCACGCCAGCATGGTTCCCTGGGACGGGGATGAATGGGTGCTGGCCCACCTCTGCGGGCGCCCCCTGGAGGGAACCCTCCGCTGCCCCCTGGGCCGGGAAACGGGTTTGCAGAAAATCGTCTGGGCCGACGACGGCTGGCCCTACATGACCGAACCGGGGGCGCCGGAAACCGTTTCGTTCAGCCTCCGTCCCGGCATCACCCCGGGGAACGGAACCGCAGGGGCCGAGACCTGGCGGGATGACTTTGACGGACCCGAATGGGACCTGGCCCTCAACACCCTCAGGTATCCCGCGGACCACCGTTTCGATCTGAAAAGCCGCCCGGGCTGGCTGCGGCTCCGGGGAGGGGAATCCCTCACCAGCCCCTTCCGCCAGACCCTGCTGACAAGGAGGGTCCGCCACTTCCGCTGGTCCGCCGAAACCTGCCTCGAGTTTACCCCCGAAAGCTTCCAGCAGTTTGCCGGGCTTTCGGTTCGGTACGACGAGACCACCCAGGCCCTGATCCGGGTGAGCGACACCGATGGAAAGCGGACCCTGGGGATTATCCACTACGACCGCAACTACCTGGACCTGCCTCTGAAGGAGAAGGAGATTGTCCTTAAGGAGGGGCCGGTCTGGCTGGGGGTCGATGTGGACCGCCGGAACCTGCAGTTCAGGTACCGGCAGGAAGGAACCGAATGGACCGCCCTGGGCCCCGTCCTTGACGCGTCCCAATTATCCGATGATTATGTTAACCCCATGGGCTTCACCGGCACCTACGTCGGCGTGGGCTGTTTCGATGTGTCGGGCCGTGAAATTGCCGCTGACTTTGATTATCTGACTTATCAGGGAGACTGACAAAACATGAAGTATTTTCCAGAAGATTTTGAGTTCGGAGTGGCCACCGCCAGCTACCAGATTGAAGGGGCCGGCGATGCCGACGGCCGCAGTCCCAGCGTATGGGACGCCTTCGCCGCCCGGGAAGGGGCGGTTTTTCAGGGCCACAACGGCAGCGTGGCCTGTGACCATTATCACCGGTACAAGGAAGACATCGCCCTGATGAAGCAGCTGGGGATCGGCACCTACCGCCTCTCCCTGGCCTGGCCCCGGATTCTCCCCGGAGGAACCGGCGAGGTGAACCCGAAGGGCATCGAATTCTACCGCAACCTGCTGACCGAAATCCGAAATGCCGGAATCGAGCCGGCGGTAACCCTCTACCACTGGGATCACCCCCAGGGGCTGGAAGATTTCGGAGGCTGGCGGGACCGCCGGATGGCCCTGGCCTATGGAGAATACGCCAAAGTCTGCTTTGACGCCTTCGGCGACCTGGTTTCCCGCTGGATCACCATCAACGAGCCGTTCTGCATCGCCCACTTGAGTTATTTCATGGGGCAGCACGCCCCGGGACTGAAGCTGGGGGTTCAGGACCTGTTCAATTCGGTTCACCACGTCAACCTGGCCCACGGTCTGGCGATGGAGGCGTTTCGAAAAGGGGGGTACCAGGGCGAAATCGGCATCACCCTGAACATGATCACCCCCCGGCCCGCCACGGGAACCCCCGAAGACCGCAGGGCGGCGGATCTCTACACAGATTTCAACACCCGCCTCTTCACCGACCCCCTCTACCGGGGGACCTATCCCGCCTCTCTGGCGGCTTCTTACCCTGACGCGGCCTTTCCGGTGCAGCCGGGAGACATGGACCTTATCAGCGCCAAAACCGACTTCATCGGGGTAAACTTCTACAACGAGTCGGCGGTGAAAGCCGATCCCACAACCCCGGAGGGCTACAGCTATGCCCCCGATGGCTATGAAAAGACCGCCATGGGCTGGCCCGTCACCCCCCTGGGACTGCTGCGGCAGCTGCGGTGGCTCCATAAGGAGTACAATCCGGGGCCCATCTATATCACCGAAAACGGCGCCGCCTACCCCGATCAGGTTACCGAAGGACGGGTGCACGACCAGGACAGGATCGAATACCTTCGCCGGCACTTCGCGGTTTGCGTGGAAGCCGTGGAGGAGGGCATCCCCCTGAAGGGCTACTACCTCTGGAGCTTCATGGACAACTTTGAGTGGTCCCACGGATACTCCAAGCGGTTCGGCATCGTCTACGTTGATTACGAAACCCAGCAGAGAATTCCCAAAGATTCGTTCTATTACTACCGGGAGGTGGTGAACGGATACGAAGGGTTTTGAAAACGCTCCTGGGTCGAGAATAAATAACTGAAGAGGCCGGGCCGGCAACGGCCCGGATTTTTTATGGAAGACATCTTTTTCGAAGCCTTTGAAGGCATGGGCCGCCTGGGCCCGGGAAGCGACGCCTCAACACGGAAAGCCGCCGACCTTTTCGGCCGCAAAAACGCAGACCTCTCGATTCTCGACGCCGGCTGCGGCAACGGGATCCAGACCCTGGTTCTGGCGGAAGTCTTCCCTGATGCCCGGATAACCGCCCTGGACAATTACGCCCCCTTTCTCGAAAACCTAAAAAGGGAAGCTAAAAAAAAGGGAGTGGCCCGCCGGCTCACCACGGTCTGCGCCTCCCTGGAGAAGCTGCCCTTCCCCGACGCCTCCTTCGATCTGATATGGTCCGAGGGGGCCATCTACGTCATCGGCTTCGAAAGAGGCCTCCGGGAGTGGAAGAGGCTCCTCAAACCCGGCGGCGCCCTGGTCTGCAGTGAGGTCTGCTGGCTCACCTCCTCTCCGGCCCCGGAGATTGCCGCCTTCTGGCAGAAGGAGTACCCGGAAATCGGAACAGTCGAGGAAAAGCTCAAGGCCGCAGAAAAAGCCGGTTACGGTTCCCACCGATACTTTCACCTGCCCTCCTCGGACTGGGAGGGATACTATGGGGGCGTACAGAAAAACCTGGACCGGATGAGGACTGTCCATGCCGGCAACCCCGAGGCCCGGGAGGTTATCGGGGAACTGCAGGAAGAAATCGACCTGTTCCGCCGATACGGTGACCAGTACGGCTATGTGTTTTTCGGTTTGTTCGTGTAAAGAGATCGGGCGTTCCCCCTCGGCCCCCCCCGATATTTAAATATAAACAACAATGAAGAAAAAGCATGATATAATTTTTTATTATGAAATTACAAAAGTGTGTTATCGCGGGTTCACTACTGTTAATAACAAGCGTCCTCTGGGCGGATCCTCCCGGCTGGATATCGAACCTACCCTATGAAAAAGATGCGTTTATGGGGGTGGGATCGGGCCTGTCCTTCGATGAAGCCCATGAGAATGCCCGGATTGATATCCTCATGCAGCTGTCCAGCAAAGTCGATTCCACGGTGACATTAACCGGCAGCATGACCGCGGATAATGTGAAAGTATTGGAATACTGCAGGGCTGTGGTGTCTTCGAGCTCTCTTCGCGGGGCGGAAATTGCCGAAACCTGGCAGTCCCGGGATGCCTGTTATGTGCTGCTCCGCTACTGCGGCAGTTGCGGGACAATCCTGGTGGAAGCGGCCCTTACCAGTGCGGTAGAAGTCGTTAATCGCCAGATTGAGCGGATCGCCGAACATTCTGAAACCACCGCGGCAGCTCCGGTTACCATTGATTTAGATCGCATCAAGGAAGAATTAAACTCCCCGAGAAACAACGATGCGGTAAAACTCAAGCGAAGGCTCCTGGGACCGGCGGTTCCTCTGCTGGCTCCTCCGGAAGATGTTGTTGAACAAGATCCCGCCGATGATAGGACCGGGACTCCGGACATCTCCCAGCCCCAGACTGCCCAGGGTACCATAGATTCTGATTCCTATACGACCAAAAACCTCCAGGTCATAGTGGCCGAGGATACGGTCATCATCCGCCTGGTAAATTTCCCTCCCGATTCGGGAAAAATGTCGGAGGCCCAGAAAAGTGAACTGAGAGCCTTGAGCCAGTCGTTGTTTAAAGAGCTGGTTCAGCTGGGCTACACGGGAGCCACCGTGGTGGGCCACGCCAATCCGGAAGGCATTGACGATGAAGAGTCAGAACTTGAAACTCTCTCCCGAGAACGGGCGGAAAATCTGGCATCTTTTCTCACCGAAGCGGGAATCACCATAGATACCATCGAGTGGAGAGGCGGTGAAGAATTGATTGGCTCCACGGAAACCAAAGAAGGCCGCGCTTTAAACAGAAGGGTTGATATCTATGTCCATTTCTAAAAGTAGGAAAAACCCGGTCATCATCATTTTATTATCATGCCTGTCCTTTTCCTGTCTTACCGATGGGGGAAAGGCCGATCACAACACCAATGATGCGATTGTTAACGGTCCGGAATGGCTTTTCAGCCCCCCCCATTCAGAAAACATGATCTATGGAATCGGCACGGGCCCCGATGAAAAGACCGCAAAGCAGCAGGCTCTTGTTGATGCGGCCTGGCAGTTTACCACCCAGATAAAATCGGTGCTTGTTCTTCAGGAGAGCAGCTACATGGAGCGCAACAATGCCGTTTTGGAAACATTTGATGAACAGCTAAGCCGACACACCATAACCGGGGCCAAATTTGTAGAGAAATATATCGATGCCGACGACCAGGTCTGGATACTGGCTGAGGCGCCGCTGGATTGTCTTCTCGATGGAACAGAGAGCATTTTTATCACGTACTTTCTGGCCGCCGAGGAAACAAGGGATGACCCCCTGATAAGCACGGAGCAGACCCTGAAATACACAGAGGAAGCGTATGCCGGTAATGACGGCGAACAGAAGATAGTGCTGGTTCCTCCACCGATTGACGAGCTTCGGAAAGCGGTCCGTTCCATTTTCAGTGAGAAAATAGACGCCGTACTCAACCGGCAGAACATTGCCGAAAACATTCAGACCAAAGGTTACGTTGAACCCCAATTCATGGTGAGTTATGTGGCGGAAAATCCCGATATCATCGGCCAATTCTCTGTGGACGACCGCCTCTATCATGGGGGGGATTATTTTTTTATTAACAAAGCGCCCAGAATACCCTCCCAGACGAAATTCATCGTCGGTTGGAATTCCAGACCCGATGGGTCGGGTGATTTCTATGGGCCCTATTCCCTTGCAAAAATGGGCACCACTGATCTGGTCCTCTACCCCCAGATAGATGATAGAAACTCGGCCCTTTCAACCCAGATTATTAACAGCTGGATAATCCCGGATAAGCGAACCATAACCATAGATGGTAAAATGGACGATTGGATTGGTATCAATTCTGTCATCGGGGCACCTTACAAAAACTTAGGTTTTTCAAAGTATCCCGAGGCTGATGTTGACGGCTACCACTTTGCCATGGATGAAAAATACCTCTACGTGATGGTCAGAACCAAAGAGTTAGCCTATCCTGATTCCGGTTTTGAAAACCGCATCAGGCTCATAGACCAGGCAACGGGGGACCAGATCGTTGTTTTAATTTTTCAAAAAGGCCGTACCATAAATATCGCCCATGTTAATTGGGTTCTTGATATCTGGGAAGATCTGGCTGTTCCCAGGGGGAAGATCCTTGTTAAACAGGACCAGGTTCTTGAAGTCGCCCTTTCACGGGAGGCTCTGGAAAAAACGGGTTTCCTGAGGGAAATCATGAAATTTGAGTTTGAGATTCGTGAAATAATGGCTTCGGGAGACTCTGCGAAGGTTGAGTCATTCAGCGAGCATCGATTAATTAAATTCCCCGATGCCCAATAGCCATTGGAAGATGGTATTGCCAAAGGGGACAACAAGAGAACCGGGAGATCAATTTTTTAACCTCGCCTGAGGATCGCTTGGGTCTTTTTACCGGCTCTGTGGGTTAATCCCCCCGAATTTCATCCCGCTGCCGCTGGGGCAGGGATTCCAGAATCAGATCGTAGGAGTGGTCGATCATCCCCCGCACCATATCATCCGTCATAGAGCCGTCCAGAATCACCGTGTTCCAGTGCTCCTTGTTCATATGGTAGCCGGGGATGACCGCGGGATACCGATCCCGCAGGTCCCGGGCCAGGGGAGGATCACACTTCAGGTTGATCCGGCCCGGTTCATTTTTTGTACTCATCAGGGCAAACATCTTCCCCCCCAGCCGGAACACCTCGGTGACCTGATCGAAGGGAAAATCGGATGAAGCCCCCGGCAGGGACAGGCAGTAATCTCTCGCTTCCTTTTTAGTCATCAAGGTACCTCCTCACCCCCAGCCACAGGAAACCCTTTGTCTCCTCTGGGATATCAATATCGGCGGGTTCGCCATTCGCGGCCAGCATCCGGTTGAAATCGTAGCCCCCGGGAATCACAATGAACTTCGCCGTCCCCGGTTCCAGGGCATGAACCGGACAGCCGTAGAGGCATTTGAGACACAGGATACAGGAACCGGAAAAAACAGGGCAGCCCTCATTCATGCTGATGTTCCCGACGGGGCATTCCCGGGCGCACAAACCACAGCCTGTGCACGAAGCGTTAACCCGAATTCTTTTTCCGAACCGCCGGGCCCCCGCAGGTTCCAGTCTGCCCAGAAGCGAAAGGATCCTGTTTCCCAACCCCGGCCTCGTCAACCGTGATTTTCCCGCCAGCAGGTCATCGACGAAACAGGATACCTTGACGGGCAGAACCTCCAGCAGCCGGTCTATCAGCACCGGCTTGGTACCGACGATCCAGTTGGAGGGCATGACAATCATGTCTTCGTAAAAAACGTGGTAGTTCTTTTTCTTCAGCTTTCTTTTAACCCCCAGCCGGCACGCCAGATTGGGGGTGATCTCCCCTCCCCCGGATACGGAGAACACCGCCGCCGGGATTCGATCAGCCTCCGACAGATTCTCCACCCATTTGAGAATAGGAACCGATGCATTGCAGGCGTGGACGGCAAAGCAGACCACCAGAAGATCGTGGGGCGGGGGGGCGGTATCTCTCGCGGCATTCCTGACTTCAACGATAAGATTCCGGGAGCGGAATTCCGTTTCGAAGGTTTCAGCCACGTGCCGGGTACTTCCGGTACCGGAGAAATACAGAATCAGTATTTTCATGGGTACACTATACCGGGTTGGGATCAAGTTGTCTTGATAATATTGATGCCCCCGGTGAAGCGGCTATCTGGAAAACCGGATGTTAATCTTCGGCACCGAAGGGAAGGGTGATGTCAGATCTCAGGAGGAACTGCCCTTCCCGGCTCTCCCGTGTACCTGTGGTTCTCCGGGTCGATCCGGCGCATGGGCCTCTGGCAGGTTTTCTCTTCGTGGGCGTGAGCGGCCAGACCGGGGACCCGGGAGAGGATGAAGAAAGAGTTGGCCAGCTCCGGGGGGATCCCCAGCTCCAGCAGCAGCGCCGCCAGGGCGCCGTCCACATTGACGGGAACCCTCGTTCCCGCTGCCTCCTCCACCGCCCCGGCCAGGGCCTTCAGCAGTTTTACCCACCGGCCCGCCACCCCCGCCTCTTCCGCCGCCGCCAGGAGCCGGACGGTACGGGGGTCGCTGCGGTGAATCCGATGGCCGAACCCCGGGAGCCGGGGCCGGGTTTTCCGGTACTGATCGACGAAGGCCTGCAGCACCTCCGGCGGCGGCGCTTCCCCGGGCCTGCTCTCCCCGCCGGCTCCGGCCAGAGACTCATCCAGAGCCAGAAGCATCCGCATGGCGTTTTCGATGGCGCCGCCGTGATGCTCGTTGATCGAGAGGATCCCCGCGGCGATGGCGCCGTTGTAAGGAGCCCCGGTGGAGGCGGCGGTCCGGGCTGCCAGGGCGGAAGGAGGGGTTACCCCGTGATCCAGGCACGAGACCATCATCATGTCCATGAGGCGGCCCGCCTTCGGGGGGGGAAGCTCTCCGGTAAGGAGCAGATACACCCCCTCGGAAAAGCGGCATTTATCCATGAGCTCTTCGATCCGGTACCCCCGGATTCTTATCTCGTCGGGTCGGATTTCGGTGATCTTCGTCTCCCAGGGTTTGTTCTTATCGCTTTTTTCACCCATCATAAGCCTCCTGCTTCGACAGAATCTTCTGCACCGCCCCGGGGATTCCGGTAATCTCATCAACCACCACGGCGCCAGCCTCCCGAAGAAGGGCAACCTTGCCGGCATGGGTACCCCGGCTCCCTTCGATGATGGCCCCGGCGTGGCTGAACTGGGTACCTTCCCGGGCCCCCTTGCCGCCGATGTAAGCCACCAGGGGCTTGGTTACCTTCCCGGACAGGATCAGACGGGCCACCTCTTCCTCCTGGGTGCCCCCGATCTCCCCCAAAAGCACGATGATCCGGGTCTGAGGATCTTCCTGGAAGAGCTTTACCACCTCGGGATGGGGAAGACCCACCAGCGAATCCCCCCCCACATGAACCATGGTGCTGAGCCCGATCCCCGCCTGGTTCAGGTAGTAGGCGGTGGAGGTGGTGAGGCCGCCGCTCCGGGAGGTGACTCCCACGGGACCGGGCCGGAACCAGCGGCTCACACTCTCGGCGCTGCCCCCGATCATCCCCAGCACCCCGACGCCGGGAGAGAGGATCCCCAGGGTGTTGGGGCCTGTGAACCGGGCTCCGGTCCGGCGGGCCGCCCGGGCGATGGCCAGGACGTCGTAGAGGGGAACCCTGTCGGGCACCAGCACCGCCAGTTTGACCCCGGCGGCGAAGGCTTCCATGGCGGCGTTCTTCACAAGCGGGGCGGGAACGAAGACCACCGAGATATCCAGGGGTCCCACCGCCTCCGCCGCTTCCTTAACGGTGTCGAAGACGGGTATTCCCAGGACCTCTTCGCCCCCCCGGCCGGGGGTGACCCCCGCCAGGACGGACACGCCGGATTCCTTCATCAGCCGGGTCCGGGCCTGACCCTCCCGGCCGGTGATTCCCTGAACCAGGACCCGGGTCTGATTATTGAAAATGATGCTCATGAAAGCTCCTCCCCGTCCAGCCCAGGCAGAGGCAGCAATATCGTGCCGCCCCCTTCTCCCCGGGCCTGACACTCCACCTCGCAGGCCAGGCATTCGGTGCAGCCGCCGGAGGCGGCGGCTTCGGGGGTAATCATTAATACCGGAACACCCCCCTCTTCGATGAGGATCCGGGGCTGGCACTCTTCGATACAGACCTTGTTCCGGCAGTTCAGACAGAGGGAGTGGTCGAACGTCACGGTTCCCCCGGAGACGGTGGAGAACCGGTAGGCCCTGGCGTCCGGCCCCTTTTCCCGCACCCTGCCCGGGGCCTCTGCGGTGGCCCTGGTCCCGGCGGCTCCGGATCCTGCGGCCCTGGTCCCGGCATCGCCTGTCCCGGCCCCGCCGGAACCCCCGGCCTGCTCATTTGCAGCTTCCAGCCCGGGTCGCCCCGGGGCTGTCCCGGCCGCCCCTTCCCGGATCAGCCGGGACAGCTCGGCGGCACATTCTGATACCGGAGTATCCTTGCCGTATCCCTTCACCGGGCATGGCAGGTCCCTGGTATAGTCTTCCAGTATCTTAATGGCCTTTTCCTCTCCATTCCCCCCGAGCCGGAAGACCACCGGGAACACTGGTTTCACCTCCCGCAGGGCCTTCACCAGGCCCCGGGCGATGGGATACTGCTCCTGGCTGGCCACCCCGGAGCCGGAACCGAAGTAACCATCGATGTTCTTCTGGGCCAGGATGATCCGGGCGGCCCGGTAGATCTTGGAGGCCGGGGGATTCCCCGAGGTGTCGCAGAAGTTCGCCGCCCTGTACCCGAAGCCGTCCAGGGCGTCCATGCTCATCATGGAGCCCCCCCCGCCGGCGCCGTGAAAGCCGATGACACCATCGCCCTTGCGGTAATCCTGCTCCAGCTGGATGAAGTAGAAGGTGCCCCGGTAGTCGTGCTTCTCCACCCCGTAGGCGATTTTTTCCAGGAAGGTGGGGGGATGACCCAGCTCCCGGGCCATTTCGATGCCGAATTCGGGGTGCCGGAACACCGCGTAGTCGTCCACGGTCATGTGGCAGTCGGCGGCATAGATTTTTCCGCCCCGGGTCAAAACCAGGGGATTGATCTCCAGGCTCCGGGCTTCCGAGTCCACCGCGGCATCGATGAGCTTTACCAGGGCATCGGCGAGTCGGCTCAGAACCGGGCCGGCCAGGCCGGTCTGTTTCAGCGGCTGTATCAGCTCAAAGGGCCGGGGCCGGTTATCCGGATCGATTTCACGATGAAATACCGATTCGGGATGTTTATCTGCAATTTCTTCGATCCCCGATCCGCCCCGGGAGCTGAAAAGCAGCACCGGCGCCGCCCGGGCGGTATCCACCACCACCCCGGCAAAGAGCTCCCTCTCGATGTCCAGCTTCTCCTCGTAGAGGAGCGTATCCACCCGGAACTCCTTGACGGTCTTTCCCAGCATGCCCTCCGCCTCGTCGGCGGCTTCTTCGGCGGTTTCGGGGAACCGGACCAGCCCCAGGGCCGCCCGGCCGGTGGTAAATACCTGGGCCTTCAGCACCCCCGGCCCCAGGGCGTCAAAAGCCTCCGCCGCCTCGGCGGAACCGCTCACAGTACGTCCCCGGGGAACGGAGAAGCCGAACCGCTTTAAAACCTCTTTTCCCTGATATTCGAGAAGTTTAGACATGGTTATTTCCTTTCTCCGCCACCTTCATCTGCCCCAGGGCCAGGATAAATTTAAACCCCATAAATCCGGCCTCAAGCCTCCCGAAAAGCCAGGCTTCTAAACAGGGTCCGTCCGGCCCCCCACTTGGCCAGCCCCGCCATGCCCGAAGGGATGGGGTCGGCATCTTCATGGGCAAGAATCTTCTTTCCATCGATGAAGCAGTCCATGAAGCCCCCTCGAATTTGAACCTTCAGAGTGTACTCCCTTCCCTGCTCCCAGGAAAAATCCGCCTCAGCCAGGATGGTGTTGGTATGGTCCCGCTTCACCAGGGCCGCCCGGCCCTCACCCTGGAGGCCGAAGAAGTAACCCCCTTCCGCCCCGATGGACCGGACCATGACCAGGTGACTCTCACCATAACAGGGGGTCAGAACCGCCTCCACGTCGACGTCGGTTGCGTAGTAAGGGCCGGAATACAGCAGGAAACTCTCGTTGGTGATGACATGGAGCTGACCTTCCTCAAAGCTCCAGGCTCCCCCGGAGAGGGAGCAGCGGCTTAAGCCCCGGAACTCGTGGGTCTCGTCGGCGAAATTCACCCGAAAGCCCTTCTTCCCGATGATGGAAAACCGGTGGATCTCCAGCTGCCCCAGAAACTTCTCGCTGTCGATACCCTGGATGAGAAGCCCCGCTTCGTCGATGGCAAAATCCACCTCCGGCAGCACCCAGCTGAACCTCAGGGGGGTGGTTTCGGCGGGAAAAACTTCCTGGCCGTTCAAAATCTTTTTGCTGCGGGAATCCCTCACGTAGGGGGCGATGCTGATTCTCTGGCCGCTGAATTTTTCCAGAGAGGCATCGATCTCCATCCGCTGCCCGGGATAGACCAGGGGAGTAAAGACGGGGGAGTATCGCTCGTCGTCAAAGTCTTCCCGGCGGTAGAAAGGCTTGTGAAACACCCGGGCCGTATCGCCCCGCTGCATCCGGTCGATCACCAGGGAGAGTTTACCTCCCCCGCCGGAGCCCGCCGCCTCACCCCGGGGAAGCCATCCCCGCAGGGGCAGGAGGAAATCACTGGAACTGCGGAATCCGTGGGTGGATCCGGGAAGGGAAAAGTCAAAGATCAGGTCATCGGAGAAGCTGCCGGGGAGCCACTCCGGCGGAACAGGCCGGCCCGCCTGCTCCAGCCCCAGGATGGCCAGCTCCCGGGCCACCCTAGGCAGGTCCAGGATGTTCAGGGCCCCGGCGATGCTGCTGGCGGCATGAAAGTCGTTGATGGGCTTCCGGTAGGGATCGGGAATACCCTCGGGACCCGCCATGACCCCCAGGATGGTTCCGGCGTTGCCGGCGTTGCAGTCGGTGTCCCAGCCCCCCATGGTGGCGATTTCGATGGTCCGGGCAAAGTCTCCCCCGCCGTAATAGAGGGAAAGGGCGATGATTCCCGCATTGGGGATGATGTGGCATACCCCGGGGTATCGATCGTAGCCGAAATTTTCGGTGAGAAAATCCCGGCACTCCCGCCAGTCCGTCGGATGGGCCCGGTAAAAATCCCGCACCGCCTTCACAACCCGGGCGTACTCCGAGTCGGCGGGAATCAGCTTCAGGGCTTCTTCGATCATCCCGGGCAGGTCGGTCCGGGTAAAGGCCAGGGAAATCAGGGCGGCGATGAAGACCGCACCGTGGACCCCGTTCCCGTCGTGGCTCACCCGGGCCGCCAGGGCCGCCCGGCTCCCCGCCGTCTTCGGATCATCGGGAAAAACCAGACCCCAGGAGTCGATGAAGATCTGGCCGCCGATCTGCTCCGCCACGGTTTTGCCGTTCACTTCCATGCTGCCCGAAACAGGAGCATCCATGCCGTTTTTCAGGTTCAGGTAGGCGGTGTGCTCGGTGGAGGTGCCGTAGCCCCCCCACCAGTAAAAACCAATGCCCTCCCGGGCGTAGTTGAGCCAGGTGCGTCCGATATTTTTCGATGTCACCGGTCCGGGATAATCCCGGAGGGCCCGGATGAAAAATACCGGCCCGTTCACATCATCATCGGCGGCGAAATTCCGGTACTCCTTCACGTAGCCCCGAATGTCTCCGTAGACCGCTTTGATCCTCTCGTAGCTCCAGATGGTGGGTTCCACCGGCGCCCCCAGCCTGACCCCCGCGCACATCCCCAGCAGGCCTGCGTAGACCCGGTTCAGATACTCCTGGTTATTCAACTCTTTACCGCTCATTTTACTGTCCCTGGTTAAAAAATGATGAAAAAACCCGCCGGGAGAGGAGCAATCCCCTCCCCCGGACAGGCTTTTCTCGAAAAACAAACCGTGGTTCGTCAGAACCGTTTATTTCAGCCGTTCTGCCGCATAGGCGGTGATCTTGTCACCCCCCAGCTGATACCATTTTGACACAAATTCGTCGAACCTGCTGATGGGATATTCGCCGCTGATGATTTTGTAGCTGTATTCCTTGTAGAGGTTCTCCAGGGCGTCCCAGGTGGCGGAGAACTCCTCGGGGATGGGGAAATCGGGATCACCCACGGCGTACTGGGCGATGAAGTCCCAGCTCTTGGCGGCTTCGGGGCCCATCAGGGGGATGGGAGCTTCCCAGACCATCACTTCGTGGAACTTGGGCCACCATTCGGAAGCCTTGTCGGTCTTGGCGATCTGGCCTCCGGTGCGGGTAAAGTGCACCCCTTCCACGCCGAACCGGTCCATGATCTGCCCCTCGTCGGTGGCCATGAACTCGAGAAGTTCGAAGACCAGGTCGGGGTTCCTGCTGGTGGCGCTGATGGCCCAGCCCCGGGTCTCCTTGGCGGTAGAAACGGCGTATCCCCGGCCCACGCCCTTGGCGGGAGGCAGGGCCACCAGGCCCACACCCTGATTTTCCATCAGTTTGTTCTCGTAGATATCCAGGACGATACCGGCGGTGGCGAAAGCGCCGGCGATCTGGCCGGTGTAGAGCTTGTCTTCCATACCGTCCCAGGCGGTGGTGATGTAGGCGTTATCCAGGATTCCCTCGGCGTAGAGTTTCTGATAGAAGGCCAGTTTGTTCTTTTCCGCCTCGGAGACCTTGCTGTAGACGTATCCGCTCCCCTGTTTGATCCAGGTGGCGGTGACGCCGAAGGCCTGGTTGAAGGTATAGTCCATCCGCTCGGTGTTGCCCGTTTCGGTCACCACCGCCGCCCTGGGGTGGTTGGTTTTGATCTTCTTGAAAAGGTTGTAGTAATCATCGATGGTTTCAGGAACCTTTCCTCCCGCCTCTTCAAACCAGTCTTCCCGGATCACCGTGGTCCGGGCCCGGGGGGGTGCCAGCCAGAGAAGGTAGGGGTAATTGGCCATTCGGTCTTTGTTGAAGTCCAGCAGGACCTCCTGCATGATCTTTGAACCCTTGACATACTTGTTCAGGTCCACCAGCAATCCCTGGTTGGCGATAACCTCATCGCCGCCCTGAAAGTAGATCAGGTCGGGGATATCACCCCCCAGCAGCATCAGGTTCAGCTTCTCTGCGTAGGCGCCCTCGGGCATCTGCACCGCCTCCAGGCGGATCTTCTTGCCCGACCAGACTTCAAAACCGGCCTCCACGTTCCGCAGATACTGCTGATTAATCGCTTCCGCCGGAGAGAGATCCTTCAGAACAAACCGGACGGTGGTGACATCCCCCGATGATGCCGGGGCGGCATCCTTCTGACCTCCCGCGAATCCGAATGATGAGACCATCATCAGGATCAAAAAGGCAATTCCTAATCGTTTCATACATACCTCCTGTGAAACTTTTTCCCGGAAACAAAGACAGTATTTTTGATTCCGGATCATGGCGGTCCCCCAACGGACCGTTGTTTTATTCTTTAACCGACCCCTCCAGTCTCCCCTTGACGAAGTACCGAAGCACAAAGGGATAGAAGAGAAGGATCGGAATGATGACCAGAATGATCAAGGCAGCCTTCAGGGCCTTGAAGTCCACCGTGGCCGCCCCCTGCACGTTGAAATAGTTGGTGGCGCCGATGAAGTTGGCCTTCTCCCCGGCAATGACCAGCTCCCGCACCACCACCTGCAGGGGCATCTTGGCCTCATCGATGAGGTAGATCATGGACCGGAAGTACTCGTTCCAGTGGAAAACCCCGTAGAAAAGGCTGATGGTGGCGATTCCCGCCACGCTGATGGGGATGACGATGCTGAAAAGAATCCTGATCTCTCCGTAGCCGTCCATCCGGGCCGCTTCGATCAGGGATTTCGGTACCCTGTCGAAGAATCGCAATAGAATGATCAGATAGTAGGGATTCACCGCTTTGTAGAGAATCACCGACCAGTAACGGTTCAACAGCCCCAGGTCCCGCATCAGGAAGTAGTCGGGAATCAGCCCTCCTTCAAAGATCATGGTGATGATGATAAAGGTAATGATAAGGCTCCGTCCCGGCAGATCCCGTTTGGTCAAGGCATAGGCGCCCATGCTGGTAAGGACGATGTTGATCACCAGCCCCACGGAAGTGATGTAAAGGCTGTTGAGAAGCCCGCGGTACACCTTTTTGATGGACAGGACACTGCGGTAGGTATCCAGGGTCATTCCCCGGGCCACCAGGGTAGTTCCATCGGCGGCGGCGATGTACTCCGGCCCGGTGAGGGAGATGACCAGCTGGTTGTAGATGGGATAGATCATCACCAGGGCCAGGAGGAAGAGAAAGACCACGATAAAAATCTGACCGATGCTTCTTCTTTTCACTTCCATTACCAGACCCCCTCTCCGGTGGCTTTCCGGCTGAGCCGGTCGGTGGACAAAATCAGGAACAGGCCGATCAGCCCCTTGAAAAGGCCCGCCGCGGTGCCCAGGGAAAAGTTCCCCTTGGCCAGGCCGATCCTGTACACGTAGGTATCGATGATGTCCACATGGTTGATCACCGCGTCGTTCATCATGTTGAAGACCTGGTCGAAGCCGGCGTTCATGAAGAACCCCAGGTTCAGGATGAAAACGGTGATCACCGTGGGGAGGATGGAAGGCAGGGTGATTCTCAACGCCTGCTGCAGCCGGCTGGCTCCATCGATGGTGGCCGCCTCGTAGAGGGTGGGTGAGATGGAGTTGATGGCGGCGATGTAGAGGATCGAATCCCAGCCGATGCTCCGCCAGATTTCCGACACCACGAAGACCCACCGGATATGCCGGGTGCTGGTCATGAAAGGCACCGGATCGGCGCCGAAGAAAATAAGAATCTGGTTCACCACCCCGTCGGGAGACGACAGGAGGGAGATAAAGATCCCCGCTATGACCACCCAGGAGAAAAAGTGGGGCAGATAGATGACGCTCTGGACGAACTTGCGGTACCCCTGACTGGTCACTTCATTGAACAAAAAGGCCAGGACGATGGGCATGGGAAAAAAGATGAAGATCTTCATGGAGCTGATCACAATGGTGTTCAGGAAAACCCGGGCGAACACGGGGGAAGAAAAGAGCATCCTGAAGTGCTTCAGCCCCGCCCACTGGTTGTCGCCGATGTAGCGGATGTCCTGAAAGGCTATCCGGGCGCCCCACATGGGAATGTAGTGCCAGACAAAGAAGAAGAGGATCACCGGAAAGAGGAGCAGGTAGATTTGTTTGTCCCTGATGATCCTTTTTTTCAGGTTCCTCTTCACTTCCATCTCAGCCTCCCCTCTTCAGGGCGTATTCCGCCAGCTGCCGGCCCAGATCTACCATGTCTTCGTTTTTCGCAAAGGGCAGACAGACCCCTGAGGGGTGCCTGACCTGCTCAACCCAGTCCGAGGGGATTACCGACAACCCCGCCCCGGCGGCGCAGAACGCCAGCACCAGGGCGGTAACCGTATCGGCGTCCCGGCCGAAGTTGGCCGCCAGAATAAGCCCCCGCCGGAAATCCCCCTTGGACATCCGGTAGAGAGCGTAGATCTGGGGAATCGCCTCGGGAGACACCGAGTGGCGGGGGGCCCAGAGATCGGTGTGAAGCCGGCGGTAGAGCTCGAAGGGGTCGGGTTCGGTATCGGTCAGTTCCAGGGCCTGTGCCATCCGGCGGCCCAGCCAGGAGTCTTCGGGAATGAAGACCCGGCCCGCCGCAATCACCTCGTCCACCGGGGCGCCGGTAAGGGCCGCCGCCGTGCTGGCCGCCACGGCCTGGGCGGCCCAGATGCCGTCCCTGTCGTGGCTTACCGAAGCATCGATGGCCGCCAGCCGGGCCGCCTCGTCGGGATCCCCCGCGGCGGCGATGCCGAAGGGAACCGCCCTCATGGCCGCCCCGTCGTCGATGTTCAGGGTATTGTCCCGCCCCGACAGGGGGGGATCCATGCCCTGTGAGAGGTTCCAGAGGGCGCCGTAGAGGGGGGTTCCTCCCCGCTCCCGGGCGCCGCCGTCGGCCAGGACAAGGCGCCGCCAGGTATCGGCCACGAAGGGGGCGTTGAATTCTCCCGGACAGTCCAGCAGGGCCCGGGCGGAAAGGACGGTAAACTCCGTATCATCGGTACTCTTCCCCTCGGGAAGCAGGCCCGTGACAATCCCGTGTTTCTGCCTCACCTCCTGGTCCCGGCCCAGATCGCCAGCCGCATCTCCCACCGCCAGGGCCACCATGGCCGCCACGGCTCTATCGGTAAAAGTTTTTGCATCAACTTCCTTCATTACATCCTTGCCCTTTGGTACGCCTCCGGAAAGATTTGTACCGGTAACGTTACCGGTAACGTTACCAATTAAAATTAAAAAAAGCCCCCGGGTTTCTACTCCAGAGACCTCACGGAATCACGAATCACCAGTTCGGTCTTGAAAACAATCTCCCGGTTGATCCGGGTGGTTTCGGCCATCTCTTCCAGAAGCAGATCAACCCCGGCCTGACCCAGTTTCTTCTTAAAGGTGTCGATGGTGGTCAGCTTGGGGTGAACCAGCCGGGAAATCTCCACGTTGTCATGACCCATTAAGGAAACATCCCCGGGGATGGAAAGCCCCTTCTCGTAAACCGCCTCGTAGGCTCCCACCGCCATCAGGTCATGGCTGGCAAAAACCGCCGTCACCCTTTCGGGCTGCCCCAGAAACTGCTTCATCCCCCGGTAGCCCGTTTCGGCGCTGTGGGGGCCGGAAAAAATCCATTCATCCCGGAACTCAAGCCCGGCTTCAACGTAGGCCCTGCGGTAACCCTCCAGCCGCTCCGCACCGGACAGGGTGGCCTCGCCGGTGGTGATATGGCCGATTCTCCGGTGCCCCCGGCCCATCAGGTACTGCACCGCCCGGTAGGCGGAATCCACGTTATCGATGGCGATGGTGGAGATGAACGATTTGGGGCTCTTCCGATAGATCTGCACGGCGGGAAACTTTTCTTCCTTCAGCTTCACCAGTTCATCAAGATTGGCTTCAGAGAAAGAGACGATGATGCCGTCCACCTGTTTGCTCCGCAGGAGCTTCAGGGCCTCCTTCTCTACCTTGTTATCGTGGTTGGTATCGAAAAAGATCACCGAATAGCCGTGGGCCCGGGCCCGCTCCACCACCCCCCGGGCCAGCTCGGGGAAGTTGGGGTTGGTGATGTCGGGAACCACAAAGCCAAGGACCTGGGACTTTTTCAGCACCAGCCCCCGGGCCACGCTGTTGGGGCTGTACCCCAGGGTGTCGATGGCCTCGTTCACCCGTTCGAGGGTTTCGGCGTTCACGTCGGGCTTGTTGTTCAAAACCCGGGAAACCGTGGAAACCGAGACTCCTGCATGCTGGGCAATATCCCTGATATTGACGGCCATACTGATCATTAACCCCTTGTAAGCGAGCTGGTAACGTTACCGGTAACGTTACCAGTTGATATTCTACAACGGGTTTTGGGAGGACGCAAGAAGAAATTGGGGGAATTTGCGGAAAATAATTTAAGTTCCCATGATTTTACGCTTTTCAGTCTGGACAAAACTAAACTGTGAGTTTAGATATGTACAACTTTACTGAAACTCTTCGGAAGCTTGAGAACAGGAGAGAACACTTATCTCATCGAAACAGCTGAAATCCGAAAG